>Ga0066790_10000986_pt1 | contig 11635 bp, 11 predicted proteins | sample OrgsoiDNA2013050_FD_70963 | JGI IMG/M metagenome (GOLD analysis project Ga0066790, IMG submission 70963) | Permafrost soil microbial communities from the Arctic, to analyse light accelerated degradation of dissolved organic matter (DOM) -... | ecosystem: Environmental > Terrestrial > Soil >...
CTGAGCGGCATGTAGCCCAGGTGGGCGATGAGCCAGCCGCCGCTCGAGGCCCCTGCGGCCTGGCCGAGGTAGATGGCCGAGGTGTTGAGCGCGAGCAGCGCCGGCGCCAGTGCCGGCGCTGCGATGGTGAGGCGCGCCTGCTGTGCCGAGTTGGCCGAAAAGCAGCCGAGCGCCCAGGGCACGAGGACGACGGCCGTGGCGATGACGCCAGCGGCCAGGGGCCAGACCGCGAAACTCGCGGCCATGAAGGCGACCATGGTCGTGGCCGACCGGCTCGCACCGGCGCGATCGATGAAGCGCGTCAACATCAGGTTTCCGATCAGGCCGAACACGCCGAACCAGCCCAGCAACAGGCTCGTTTCCAGCGCGCCGGCGTGTAGCACGTCGCGGTAGTAGGGCGTGAAGTACGCGAAGAGGGTGAACTGGCCGGCGCCCGAAAGAAAGGTGACGCCGACGATCGCCATCAGCAACGGGCTCAAGAGAGCCTGCCTCCAGCCGGCCAGCGACATGGCCGCCGGCCGTATGCCATCGGGCATGACGGCAAAGACCCAAACCGCGGCAACGGCCGACAACGCCGCGACGGCCGCGAACGCGAAGCGCCAGCCGAACATCGCGCCGAGCCATGCCGAAATCGGCAGGCCCAGCACGGAGGCCATCGACCAGCCGAGAAAGATGAAGGTGATGGCGCGTCCGCGGTGCTCGAGCGCCGACATGAAGCCGATCGCCGCTGCGGCCTGCGGCGTGAACACCGCAGCGCCGAGAACCGTGGCGGCACGGATCGGCCAGAGCCAGGCGTAACTCGGCATCGCCGCGCAAAGAGCGTGCCCCGTGGCGTACCAGAGCAGCGACAGTCCGAGCAGGCGGCGACGGTCGAAGCCGGCGACCCAACCGGCCAGCAACGGCGCACCGAAGCACACCGTGGCGGCGCCGATCGCGAACAGCTGGCCGGCCAGCGAGATCGATACCTCGAGCGATCGCGACAGATCGTTCAGCGTGCCCGGCACGACCATGATGCCGCAGCCGATCACGAAGTTGCCGACCATCAGCGCCCAGCGCACCTGGCCGAGCCGCTGCGGCATCAGCGGAGGACCCTGAGCGCGTCGGGATTGACGATGTGCGTCGGATTGCCGCCGATGAAGTTGACGACGTTGGCGAAGGCGGCCTCGAAGTAGAGCTCGTAGCTGTCCTGCTCGACGTAGCCGATGTGTGGCGTGCACACGGCGTTCTCGAGGCGAAGCAAGAGATGGCCCTGGAGGATCGGCTCGGTCTCGAACACGTCGACTGCCGCCATGCCGGGCCGGCCACGATTGAGCGCCGAAACCAGCGCGCCTTCTTCGATGAGTTCGGCACGCGACGTGTTGACGAGCAGGGCCGTTGGTTTCATGCGCGACAGGTCTTCGAGCCCGACGCCGCCACGCGTGTCGTCGTTGAGCCGCAGGTGCAGCGTGAGCACGTCGGCCGTTTCGAAGAATGCTTCGCGGCTCGGGGCCGCCGCGTAGCCCGCCGCCGTCGCGCGCTTGCGCGAAGCCTCGCTGCCCCAGACCACGACGCGCATGCCGAATGCCTGCCCATAGCCGGCGACGAGCTGGCCGATCTTGCCGAAGCCCCAGATGCCGAGGGTCCGGCCCTTGAGCACGAGCCCGACGCCGAAATTCGGCGGCATCGATGCCGACTTCAGCCCCGATTGCTGCCACGCACCGTGCTTGAGGTTGCCGATGTATTGCGGCAGGCGGCGCATCGCCGCCATGATGAGCGCCCAGGTGAGCTCGGCCGGGGCGACCGGCGAGCCCGCGCCCTCGGCAACAGCAACGCCGAGCCGGGTGCAGGTTTCGATGTCGATGTGCGAGCCGACGCGCCCGGTCTGCGAAATGAGCTTGAGCTTGGGCAGCTTCTCGAGGAGCTGCCGCGGAAAATGGGTGCGCTCGCGAATCAGCACCAGCACTTCGGCATCGCGCAGGCGGATCGAGAGCTGGCCGATACCCTTGACCGTGTTGGTGAAGACCTTGGCGTTGAGCTGCTCGAGGATCGACGCGCACCTGAGCTTGCGCACGGCATCCTGGTAGTCGTCGAGGATGATGATGTTCACGAGACGGCGTATCGACGCAGCACACGACCGGGCCGCCGGGCCATTGTGCACGCGTCGACAACCCCGGGTAGCATGAGTGCTTCCAGAAGAATTCGGAGACAGACATGGCGATCTCGATGTATTCGGCCAGCGTGCCGATTTTCCTGCGCATGCTCGGCAACATGACCGCGTGGCTCGACAAGGCTGAGGCCCATGCGGTGCAGAAGAAGTTCGATCCGCAGGTCTATCTCGCGGCGCGCCTCGCACCCGACATGCTGCCCTTCACCAAGCAGGTCCAGATCGCCTGCGACGCGGCCAAGTTCTGCGTCGCCCGGCTCGCCGGTACCGAGGCGCCGAAGTTCGAGGACGACGAAACGACTTTGGCCCAGCTGCGCGACCGGATCCACAAGACGGCCGACTATGTGCGGTCGGTTCCGGCTGCACGCATCGACGGCAGCGATGACCGCGACATCACCGTGCCGCGCCGCGATGGCGCCATGACGATGCGCGGCGAGGCCTACCTCAAGCACTTCGTGCTGCCGACCTTCTTCTTCCATACGACGACCGTGTACGCGCTGCTGCGCCACAGTGGTGTCGACTTGGGCAAGACGGACTATCTCGGCAGCCTGGTCAGCGCGCCGCAGTAGCCTTTTCGTGGCGCATCAGCCGCAGCGGGCGACGATTGCGGAGCTCGCCTTCAGCGATCCGGGCGGCAGGGCCCGGCGCCCGAAGTGCCCGTCGAGTTCGGCCAGGCGGCGCGTCGCCTCCGCCTGGTCATGATGCCGCGCCAGCAGGCTGAACACCTCGGCGCGAAAGTGCCACAGTTCATGCAGTGAACGCGTGACGGCGATTCGCGACTGGACGTCGAGCGAACCCGGCGAGCGAACGTCGAACAGTGCTTCGGCGAAATCGAGCCGCGCCACGGCGAGCGCCTCGATTCGCTCGCTTTTGAACATGAAACGCGGCGCCGGCCAGGTTGCGTGATGCGGCCGGGCCGCGGGCGGGCAGCTTTCGGTTCGTCGGGCCACGCCGTCGCTTGCAACCGAGGGCAGAAACGAGCTCAGGAGATGGCGCAGGCGAGGCAAGGGCATCGGAGACACGAGGGCATCGGCCACGCTGGCCGATGCGTGCGATTGTTCGCGCCGCAGGCAGGTTTCGAAGGCGCGAAAAGCACCGCTTTCAAGTGCCAGTTTTCTGGCGCAATCCCTGAATCAGACCGTGCCGAAGGTCGCCTTTCGTTCAGCGGTGTATTTCCACCAGGGCGCCGCGGGAGCGCCGCGCATGAAATCGGTGGCGGCCATGAAGGTGTCGAGCACGCAGGGGTCGTGGCGCTGCCCGGTCTTGCGGCACAGCGCCGTGTAGAGAGACAACGCATCCTTGCCGCAGAGATCGCCGGGCCGCTCGATGCCGATCAGGCGCAGGTCGGCGGCAATGGCCGGGCCGACATTGGGGAGCTGCTCGAGGCGCTCGCACTCGGCGGCACTCGCGGCCTTGGGTGACTTGATGACCATGGCGGCGCCTACATGAGCATGTTGTTGCGCACCAGCCCGACCGCCAGGCCCTCGATCTCGAAGGCGTCTTCGGGGCCGACGACGATGGGCTTGAACTCGGGGTTTTCGGGCAGGAGCTCGATCGTGCCGCGACTTCGCTTGAATCGTTTCACGGTGACATCGTCGCCGAGACGCGCGACGACGATCTGGCCGTTCTTCGCCTCGTGCGCCTTTTGCACTGCGAGCAGGTCGCCGTCGAGGATGCCGGCGTCGCGCATGCTCATGCCACGGACCTTCAGGAGGTAGTCGGGCCGGCGCGAAAACAGGCTCGCCTCCATGAGGTACGTCTGGTCGATATGCTCCTGCGCCAGGATCGGGCTGCCCGCCGCGACGCGGCCGACCAGGGGCAACGACAGCTGGGCCAGACTGGGCAGCGGCAGGGTGTATTGCTTGCCTCTTGCCTGGTGCAGCGCGCGCAGTGTGTCAGACTGCAAACGGATGCCCCGCGAGGTGCCGCCGATGAGTTCGATGACGCCTTTTCTGGCCAGCGCCTGCAGATGCTCTTCGGCGGCATTGGCCGACCTGAAGCCGAGCTCGTTGGCGATCTCGGCCCGCGTCGGCGGTGCGCCGGTGCGCTCGATCGCGCTCAGCACGAGGTCGAGAACCTGCTGTTGGCGATCGGTGAGCTTTGGCGATTCGTTCATGCGCAACTCCGGTGGGCGCTCGACTGAGCGTTTATCCAGGGCTGTATTTTCATCCAGTCCGGGAAAATATGCAAAGCGTGCCTGATCTGCTCGTCGTCGTCCTCGGCACCGGAGGCACGATCGCAGGCGTTGCCGATAGCGCCGGCGAGAACCTGAGGTACCGCTGCGCCACGCTGGCCGTCGATGCGTTGCTGGCGGCGTTGCCCGCCTTCGACGGAATCGCCCTCGAGTCCGAACAGGTCGCGCAGGTCGACAGCAAGGACATGGCTTTTTCCATCTGGCAGCGGCTCGCCGGGCGCGTGGCTCACCACGCGGCACGACCCGCGGTGGCAGGCATCGTCATCACGCACGGCACCGATACGCTCGAGGAAACGGCGTATTTCCTTTCGCGTGTGCTGAGGATCGACAAGCCCGTGGTGCTGACGGGGGCGATGCGGCCGGCCACGTCGCATGAGGCCGACGGACCGGGCAATCTTGCCGATGCGATCGGCACCGCTGCCCGATCCGGCGAACCCGGTGTCGTGGTCGTGATGGCCGGCGTCATCCATTCGGCGCGCGACGTGCGCAAGATGCATCCCTCCCGGCTCGATGCGTTCTCGTCGGGCGACGCCGCTGCCCGCGGTCGGGTCGAGCACGGGCGGCCGGACATGCCGGCATGGCCTCGGCCCGAGCCGACCCTCGGCACTTTCGTGCTCGACGTGGCGTCGCCTGGCTGGCCGTGGGTCGAGATCGTCACCAGCGACGTCGGAGCCGACGGCCGCGTCGTCGCGGCGCTCTCGGCCGCCGGCGTCGATGGCATCGTCGTCGCCGCTACCGGCAACGGCACGGTTCACCACGCTCTCGAATCGGCGCTCGTCGCCGCGATGGCTGCCGGTGTGCGCGTCATGCGCAGCACGCGCTGCGTTGCAGGCGGCATCGTCCCGGGAGCTGAGCTCGAGGCGATACCCTCGGCCGGCGACCTGACCCCGGTGAAGGCGCGGATCGAACTCATGCTGCGTTTGCATGCCGAACGGCCGAGTGCAGTCGCTCCCGTGGCGGTTCCGCCGGTCGCGTCGAGCCCACAGCAGCGCCCGGTCTAGGGCTGGTCTAGGGCCTGTTCACACTACGGGAGGGCTCGCGCCGGCGTGGCGCAGGCGGCAGGGTGTGAACAGGCTCTAGGCGCCCGGGTCGGTGCTCAAATCACGTCGAGCGTCACCTCGATGTTGCCGCGTGTTGCGTTCGAGTACGGGCAGACCTGGTGCGCGGCATTGACGAGTTTTTTCGCCGCTTCCTTGTCCATTCCCGGAATGTGCACGTGCAGCGCCACCTGGATTGCGAAGCCTTGAGGAATCGGGCCGATGCCGACGTCGGCGTTGATCGACGTGTCGGCGGGCAGGACGACTTTCTGCATCATCGCCACGTGCTTCATGGCGCCGATGAAGCAGGCCGAATAGCCGGCCGCGAAGAGTTGCTCCGGATTCGTGCCGGTTGCGCCATTGCCGCCCAGGCCCTTGGGCGTCGTCAGCTTCAGGTCGAGCACGCCGTCATCGGATTTCGAAGTGCCTTCGCGGCCCCCGGTGGAGGTGGCGTGGGCGGTGTAGAGAACCTTCTCGAGCTTCATGTCTTCTCCGTGAGTGATGTCTGCGATCAGCCCACGGATTCTGCGATGTCGTCGAGTTGCGTGCTCAGCTCGAGCCAGCGCGCTTCGAGGCTTTCGATCTGCTCGCCGATCGTCTTCAGCCGTTTGCCGTTTTCAGCCAGCGCCGCCGGCTCCACACTCGGCCCCGACAGTGCCGATTCGAGCACCTCGCGTTCGGCGAACAGGACGCCGAGTTTGTGGTCGATGCGGTTGATCTCCAGTCGCAGGGGCCGGGCCGCTTCGGCGCGCTGCTGGCGGGCCTGCGCGGCGGCCTTGCGATCGTCGCGCGACGCTGATGGCGCCGGCCTCGGCGGTGAAGCGGCGGCACCGCGCAGGGTCGTTGCCGCTGCGGCGGCCGGTGCCATCGGCCAAGTGTCTGCGCCGGCGGCGGGTTTCGAGCCGGCGTCGGCTCCTGCGTCGGCGTTGGCCGCCGTCATGTTCCTGGCCGCCGCGACCCCCTTGCCGGACGGCTCGTTGCGCGCGGCGCGCGACGTCGCCTTCGACTGCTCGAGCAACCAGCGCTGGTAGTCGTCGAGATCGCCATCGAAGGCCTTCAGCGCGCCGCCCGCGACGAGCCAGAACTCGTCGCACACCTCGCGCAGCAGAGCGCGGTCGTGGCTGACGAGCATGACCGTGCCCTCGAACTCGTTCAGCGCCATGCTCAGCGCTTCACGCGTCGTCAGGTCGAGATGGTTGGTCGGCTCGTCGAGCAAGAGGAGGTTGGGCCGCTGCCAGACGAGCATGGCGAGAACGAGCCTTGCCTTCTCGCCCCCTGAGAGTGTGCCGACGGGCTGCGCCGCCATCTCGCCGGTGAAACGAAATGAGCCGAGGAAATCGCGAAGCTCCTGCTCGCGCGCCGGAGGTCCGAGGTCGCGGGCGAGGCGAACCAGATGCATGAGCGGACCGTCGGCGGGCGAAAGCACGTCGAGCTCCTGCTGCGCGAAGTAGCCGATCTTCAGCCCCTTACCCTGGACGATCTCGCCGGCCAGCGGCGCGAGCTCGCCGGCGATCGTCTTGACGAGTGTCGACTTGCCTTGGCCGTTGGCCCCGAGGATGCCGATTCGCTGGCCGGCCAGCACCGAGCGGTCGATGTGATCGATGATTCGCACCTCTTGGGCAACGGGCTTGCCTGCCTCGCCCTGGGTGCGGTATCCGCACGCCACGTCGGCGAAGGCGAGCATCGGGTTCGGCAGGTTGGGCGGCTCGCGGAACTCGAACTGGAAGTCGGCGCTCGTCAACACCGGCGCCAGCCGTTCCATTCGGGCCAGGGCCTTGACGCGGCTTTGTGCCTGCCTGGCCTTGCTCGCCTTGGCCTTGAAGCGGTCGATGAAGCGCTGCAGGTGGACCATGCGCTCGCGCTGCTTCTCGTAGTTCTGCGCCGCCTGCGTCAGGCGAATCGCGCGCAGCTCTTCGAACGCCGTGTAGTTGCCGGTGTAGCGCGTGAGCTTGGTCTCGTCGAGGTGCAGCGTCACTTTGGTCACCGCGTCGAGGAACTCGCGGTCGTGGCTGATGACGATCATCGTTCCGGCGTAGCGCTGCAGCCATGCCTCGAGCCAGACGAGCGCGTCGAGGTCGAGGTGATTCGTCGGCTCGTCGAGCAGCATCAGATCGGCCGGGCACATCAGCGCGCGGGCCAGTTGCAGGCGCATCCGCCAACCACCGGAAAAGCTGTTCACCGGGGCCTCGAGCTCGGCGAACTTGAAGCCGAGGCCAAGCAGCATGGCCTGGGCGCGCGGCCTCGCGTCGAAGCCGCCGGTCTCGCTGATGGCATGGTGCGCTTCGCCCATGGCATGGCCGTCGCCGCTCGCCTCGGCCGCGGCGAGCGCCGCCTGCGCCTCGCCGAGCAGCGTGTCGCCGGCGAGGACGAAGTCGGTCGCGCCTTCGCTCGTTTCGGGCATTTCCTGCGCGACCTCGGCGAGACGCCAGCGCGGCGGCAGGCTCAGGTCGCCAGCATCGGCGCCGAGCCGCCCGGCGAACAACGAAAACAGCGACGATTTGCCGGCGCCGTTGCGGCCGACGAGGCCGACCTTTTCGCCGGGCTGGATGGTGACGCTGGCCCGGTCGAGGACGAGCTTGACGCCGCGGCGAAGCGACAACTGGGTGAGGGCGAGCATCTGGTGATTTTGACCGCAGGGCGAAGACCTGACGTTGCCAAGCGATGTGCCGCAGGCGCGCCGCGAGCCGGAGGAGGCCGACGCGCAGGGCCGCGAACTGCGCCAGCGCCTGCGGGTCAGCGTTCTCGAAGGGAGATCAACCCTTCAAGGCACGCGCCTCGACGAGAACGACGCGATCCTCGCCGCCGCTCGTTTCGAGCCATGCACATTCGAGGCGTGGGAACGCCGTCTCGAACCCGGCGCGCTCGTGACCGACCTCGATGACGATGACCGCGTCGTCGCTCATGTAGCGCGGCGCGTCGGCGACGATGCGCCGAATCAGGTCCATGCCGTCGGCGCCGCCGGCGAGCGCCAGCGCCGGCTCGGCCCGGTATTCGGCGGGCAGGGCCGCCATGCTGGCGTCGGGCACGTAAGGCGGGTTGCAGACAATGAGATCGTACCGGCCGTGCAGGCCGGCGAAGAGATCCGACTCGATGAGGGCGATTCGCGCAGCGAGCCCGTGCCGCTCGACATTGAGTCGCGCGATCTCGAGTGCAGGAGCGCTGATGTCGCAAGCGTCGACCATGATCTCTGGATAGGCGAGCGCGGCAATGACGGCGAGGCTGCCGTTACCGGTGCACAGGTCGAGGACGCGGTGCGTCCGGTCGGTGAGCCATGCGTCGAGCGTGCCGGCATCTTCGCCATCGACCAGCAACTCGGCGATATACGAGCGCGGCACGATGGCGCGTTCGTCGATCGTGAAGGGCAGGTCCTGGAGCCAGGCTTCGCGGGTGAGGTAAGCGGTGGGCTGGCGGGTCTCGATGCGCCGAGACACCAGCGCCTCGGCCTTGGCCGAATCTTCCGCCGACACGGCGCGCTGTCCTCGCGTTTCGAGAGCGTCGAACGGCAGTCCGAGCGCCCAGGTGACGAGCCATGCCGCTTCGTCGAAGGCGTTGCCCGTGCCGTGGCCGAACGAGACGCCCGAGTGCCTCAGGCGCTCGCTCTGCGCGACGACGAGCTCGACCAGCGTCATGCCGCTCAACGCAGCCCGGCGCTCACGCGACGAGCCGCTCGAGGGCGCCGCGGTAAACGTCTTTCAGCACGTCGAGGCTTGCCAGGTCGATGCACTCGTCGACCTTGTGGATGCTCGCATTGACCGGGCCGAACTCGATCACTTCGCCGCAGATGCGCTTGATGAAGCGGCCATCGGACGTGCCACCCGTCGTCGAAAGCACCGTGTCCATTCCGGCGTGCTCGCGAATCGATTCGGCCATGGCCCGGCTCAGCGCACCTTCGGGCGTGAGAAAGGGCTCGCCGCCCAGCGTCCAGGCGATTTCGAAGCGAAGGCCGTGCCCTGCCAGCACGGCCTCGAGTCGCGACCGCAAGGTCTCGGGGGTCGATTCGGTGCCGAAGCGGAAGTTGAAGTCGATGCTGAGCTCGCCCGGGATCACGTTGCCCGCGCCCGTGCCGGCATGGATGTTCGACATCTGCCACGACGTTGCCGGGAAGTGGGCGTTGCCGCGGTCCCACTCCATGCCCGCCAGCTCGGTGATCGCCGGCGCAGCCAGATGGATCGGATTCTTCGCCAGGTGCGGGTAGGCGACATGGCCCTGGACACCCGAGACGCTCAGCCTGCCCGAAAGGCTGCCGCGGCGGCCGTTCTTCATGGTGTCGCCGATGCGATCGACCGACGTCGGCTCGCCGACGATGCAGTAGTCGAGCCGCTGGCCGCGGGCCGTGAGCCAGTCGCAGACCCGCGCCGTGCCATCGATCGACGGACCTTCCTCGTCGCTCGTGACGAGGAAGGCGATGCTTGCGACATGGCCGGGGTTCGCCGCGACGAACTCTTGCGCGGCGACGGTCATCGCCGCGATCGAGCTCTTCATGTCGGCCGCGCCGCGGCCGAAGAGCTTGCCGTCGCGCGCGGTCGGCGTGAATGGATCGCTCGTCCAGTGCGCGAGCGGACCGGTCGGCACGACATCCGTGTGGCCGGCGAAGGCAAGCACCTTGCCCGCACTGCCCGTGCCGCGACGAATGGCCCAGAGGTTGCTGACCTGAGCCGATTCAGGGCCGAAAGGCAGGGCCGTGCATTCGAAGCCCATGGGCGCGAGCCGTGCGGCGATCGCGGCCTGGCAGCCGGCATCGACGGGCGTGATCGAGCGCAGGGAGATCAGCTCCTCGGCGAGGCGGCGCGTCGCCGACATCGACGCTCGCGCTCAGAAGCGACGCACGTTGGGCGAGAGGCCCGTGACTTCTTCGGGCCGCACGTCGATCGTGATCTCGGTGAAGCTCGGCTGGTCGTCGTTGTCTTCCTTCTTCGGCACGACCCGCGAGACGGGCGACATGTCGTTCTGCAGGCGCCACATGAGGTTGGTCGGCGAGTCGGCGTAGGCCAGGCCTTCGTCCCGCGTGATGATGTTCTGGTTGATCATGCGGGCAAGATCCTGCTCGAAGGTCTGCGAGCCTTCGGCCATCGATTTTTCCATCGCCTCCTTGACTCCGCTGAAGTCGCCGCGCTCGATGAGCTCGGACACGAGCTTGGTGTTGAGCAGCACCTCGACCGCCGGCATGCGGCCGCCGGCAACGCTGCGTACGAGGCGCTGCGAGACGATCGAGCGCAGGCCGGCGGCCAGGTCGGCAAGCAGGGCGGGGCGCGCCTCGGGCGTATAGAACGAGAGGATCCGCCCGAGCGCGTGGTAGCTGTTGTTGGCGTGAAGCGTCGAGAGCACGAGGTGGCCCGAGAGCGAGTACGAGATCGCCGCCGTCATCGTCTCGCGGTCGCGGATCTCGCCGATCATGATCAGGTCGGGCGCCTGGCGCAGCGCCGTCTTCAGGCCGATCTGCAGGGTCTGCGTGTCGCGACCGACCTCGCGCTGGTTGACGACCGACTTCTTGTTGTTGAAGAGGAACTCGATCGGATCCTCGATCGTCAGGATGTGGCCGGCCATCACCTGGTTGCGTTGCTCGAGCATGGCCGCGAGCGTTGTGCTCTTGCCGGCGCCGGTGGCACCCACCATGAGGATCAGGCCGCGCTTTTCGAGGACGAGAGTATTGAGAATCGACGGGACGTTCAGGCTCTCGAGCGTTGGAATCTCGAACGGAATGCAGCGGAAGACCGCGGCGATCGTGCCGCGTTGCTTGAACCCCGAAAGGCGAAAGCTGCCGACGCCCGCGAGCCCGACGCCGACGTTGAGCTCGCCGGTGTCCTCGAGCTCCTCGAGCTGGCTCGGCGTCAGCAGCTCGGCGAGCAGCTGGCGCGGCTGCGCGTGGGTGAGCGGCTGGTCGGAGAGCTGCAGCAACTGGCCGTTGATCTTGATGAGGATCGGCGAGCTCGCTGAAAGGTAGACGTCGGACGCGCCCTTTTCGGACATCAGCCGGAGCACGCGCTCCATGTTGCCGCTACTCATCGCGCTCTCCTTTGCGCCCGGTGGCGGCAGGTGTGTGTGGGCTCATCAGGTTCGCAGCAGGTCGTTGATGCTCGTCTTGGCGCGCGTCTGCGCGTCGACGCGCTTGACGATCACGGCGCAGTAGAGGCTGTGGCTGCCATCGGCGGCAGGCAGGTTGCCGCTGACGACGACCGAGCCTGCCGGAATGCGCCCGTAGCTGACGCTGCCGCTCGCCCGGTCGTAGATCTTCGTGCTCTGGCTGATGTAGACGCCCATCGA
>Ga0066790_10000987_pt1 | contig 11632 bp, 9 predicted proteins | sample OrgsoiDNA2013050_FD_70963 | JGI IMG/M metagenome (GOLD analysis project Ga0066790, IMG submission 70963) | Permafrost soil microbial communities from the Arctic, to analyse light accelerated degradation of dissolved organic matter (DOM) -... | ecosystem: Environmental > Terrestrial > Soil >...
CCACGTGGACTGATGAAATACTTTGTTCGACTTACTTTCATTGTAATCACGTAGTGTTAAAACAAGCGTTGCAAGAACGTTATTACGCTCACGGTTCGCTCATTTTCGCGGCAGCTCGTAAGCATTACCTCTAAGAGAAGGCATTTCGATATGAACTTTTCCAATCTCCCAGGGGGCAAAGACGAGTGGCAAATGGCGAACCTGGGAAGTTTTGGTCAGTGGCTCTTTGCCGAAACGGAGAGGCAATCCTGGTAACATTTTTTAACGCTTTATATAACACCACACGGTTAGTATTATCTGGTAGATTGAACAAATTGTTGCGCTGATTGTGCGGTAGAACCATGATCAGTTCACATCAAGCCATGCTTGCTCGGACATTGGGGCACATCGCCCGGACTGAGCTTCATCTACGAAAAGAGAGAAGATGCAAAGAGTTTTCTGATTGAGGTGAAATTATGAGTGATACTATAACGCAAACGCGACTTGCCATGCGCTTAGACGCTTATCTCAGGGAGTATACGGGAAAGAATGCTAGAAAAGATGTCCTTTCCAAAGCGGAGTGGGATAGGGTGTGGCGAGTGGCTGACGTTGCTCGTACACAGAATACGCTGACGCCGGAACTTGTTGATGATGTGCGGAAAGCCTTGAAGAAGCTTGAGGCCACAAGAGAAATGTCCCTTTAAAGAGCAGGAACATTCAGACGCAGTATATAATGCGACGGCTGGTCATCCTTGCTGTTCTATGATACTATTGGGTCAATTATTTAGATAAGCCATTGGAGCACAGTATGCAAGGCGCATTTCCTTCACAGGCAACGCAGGCTCCTCCCGGTGAGGAGAAAGCAGGCACGCAGACTGTTCCATTAAAGAAACTGTTCGCGCAACTAGAGAGCAGCGAACAGGGGTTAACAGGTGCGGAGGCACGCAAGCGGTTGGGCAGGTATGGTCCCAACGATATGACTGGCCTGAAGCGCACGTCGCCGGTGGTCCAGTTTCTGCGCTTGTTCTTGAATCCGCTGATCGCCATCTTGCTCGTTGCCAGCGTTGTCTCGGCGCTTCTGGGTGATCCCGTCGACGCCAGTATCATCATTGTCATCGTCCTGCTCAGCAACATTCTCAACTTTGTCCAGACGTTCCGATCTCAGAACAGTGTCGAGAAGCTGCGCGCGAATGTCGCCCCCACAGCGAGCGTGCTCCGTGATGGTACCTGGCTGGAGCTGCCCCGCCGTGAGCTGGTGCCGGGTGATATCGTCCGTCTCACGGCAGGGGACCTGGTGCCTGCCGATGCGCGTCTGGTCCAGGCAACCGATCTCCATGTGCAGCAGGCCGCACTGACCGGTGAATCGCTCCCAGTTGAGAAAAGCGCAGATGATGATAGCGATGCCAAAGAGAGTTTTGCCGATGCACGCAATTGCGTCTTTCTTGGTACTTCAGTCGTCAGCGGCCTGGGGACCGCGCTGATCACCGCGACTGGTCGTGGCACCGCCTTTGGCGATATCGCGGTGCGACTGGCTAGCCGCGCACCCGAGACCGAGTTTGAGCGTGGCGTCAAGAGCTTTAGCGTGTTGATTATGCAGACCGTCTTTTTCCTGGTGCTCTTTATCGTCGTGGTTGGCGTCATTGGTCATCATCAACTCTTTGAAACCATGCTCTTTGCTATTGCGCTTGCCGTTGGCCTGACCCCCGAGTTCCTGCCAATGATCACGACCGTAACGCTGGGGCAGGGTGCTCTACGGATGGCAAAGCAAAAGGTGATCGTCAAACACCTGGAGTCGATCCAGAACTTTGGCAGCATCGATACGTTATGTAGCGATAAGACGGGGACGTTAACCAGCGGCGAGACGAAGCTCGAAGGGTTTCTCGATCTCTCCGAGCAAGAATCCAAGCGCGTGCTGCTGTTCGCGTATTTGAATAGTACGTACGAGACCGGCATCAAAAGTCCCCTTGATGAGGCTATTTTGCAGCATGGCAAGGTCGATGTCAGTGCATATAGCAAAGTCGACGAGATCCCGTTTGATTTTGAGCGGCGCTGCCTCTCGGTGGCGGTACGACACGGGGACGAATATCTCCTGATCACAAAAGGCGCTCCTGAGAGCATCCTGGCTCGCTGCACGGCGTATGAAAGCGATGGGGAACGCAAGCCATTGGATGGCGTGAGTGGCGAGGTACGGAACAAGTACGTAGACAGGTATTGTGATCTGAGTTCACAGGGATACCGTGTGCTTGCGGTCGCCTATCGCACATTCCAGCACCAGGATGTGTATCACAAAACGGATGAGCAGGGCCTGGTACTCCTGGGCTTCCTGACCTTTGCCGATCCACCCAAAGCGGATGTGGCCCAGGTACTCCAGGCGCTCAAAAAAGATGGCGTGCACGTCAAGATCGTCACGGGTGATAATGAACTGGTCACCCGTCATGTTTGCGAACTGGTCGGATTAAAGAGCAGCAGGATCGTCCTGGGCAGTGAACTGGAGCATATGACCGACCCCGCGCTGGCTCAGGTGGTTGAGGAGGTCAACATATTTGCGCGCGTCTCCCCGGCGCAGAAGAATCGTATTATCCTGGCGCTCAAGAGCCGCAAGCATGTGGTCGGTTATATGGGCGATGGCATCAACGATGCTCCCTCCCTGCATGCTGCCGATGTTGGCATCTCGGTCTCTACCGGCGTCGATGTCGCCAAGGACGCAGCTGATATTATCCTGCTCGAACAGAGCTTGAAGGTCCTGCACAATGGAATTCTAGAGGGACGCAAAGCCTTTGGCAACGTCATCAAATACCTGCTTATGGGCACCAGCTCAAACTTCGGTAATATGTTCAGTATGGCGGGTGCGTATGTCTTCCTGCCCTTTCTCCCCATGTTGCCGTCGCAGATTCTGCTCAATACCTTCCTCTACAATCTCTCTCAGGTGACGATTCCAACCGATAACGTGGATGCAAGCTATGTCAGAAAGCCGCAGCATTGGGATATCAAGCTGATCCGTAGCTTTATGATCTTCATCGGGCCGGTCAGCTCGATCTTCGACTTCCTGACCTTCTTCGTGATGTTACGGGTCTTCAAAGCTGACGCAGTGCTCTTCCATACCGGCTGGTTCGTAGAATCGCTCGCCACGCAGACGCTCGTCCTGTTTAGTATTCGTACGGCGGGCAATCCGTTGCGCAGTCGCCCCAGCCTCCCACTCACGATTACGACGCTCCTGATCGTCGCTCTTGGTATCCTGCTCCCGTACACGCCGCTGGCGGGTCCGCTCGGCTTCGCGCCCTTGCCGATCCTCTACTTCCTCTTCCTGGCAGGGGTGATGGTGGTCTATCTGCTCCTCGTTGAACTGGTCAAGCGGCGCTTGATGAGACGCTATGCGTAGTCGTGGCACGGAAATACAAGAGAGTCGGCGCATCTCTTTTCAGAGCGTGACCAGTTTGCCAATGGTTTGTTTTTAGAGCAGCTCCAGCTTGCTCAACTATCTGCTTGTTGGCTCGTCTCGACGAACCAGAGCCATTTGTCGATGCCGCGGGCGATCTCGGTGAAGATGGCAGCCGTATCGATGTCTTTCAGCTCAGTCGCCTGCTCGCTGGCGTAGCGTATATGTTTCCCAAAGGCGGCAAGGGTCGTCGAAAGCGCATCAATGTGGCCGTTCCCATCGGTCGTCGAAAGCCAATACTCGTCGAGCGAAGAGCGCCTGGCGACCGCCTGCGCCGTTCCCTCGGCCATACCGCCAAGCTGCACAATGCGTTCAGCAATCAGGTTCGCATCCTCCTCTACGCCCTCAACGACCCTGTTGAACAGTTCGCGCAGGGCTATGAAATGGGGTCCTTTGACGTTCCAGTAGGCCTGCCTGGTTTGCAGCATCAGATCGATAGTGTCGGCTAAGCGACGGTTCAACAGCTCTATCAGTTTGGCCTGCTGCTCTTCGGGCAGGACCTGTTTTTTCTTGGACATAGTAGTAGTCCTTTCACTCAAGCAGTGTTGTATGCGATAATGGAGAGGGTACATATGGTGGTTGACATACTTTTGTTCCTTTGTGTGGAAATAGTTCTCTTCTCTCATAGCATCTCTGATCTCATGATAGCACCAGAGCGTTATAAGGACCGTTAAATGGGTGACCTCTCCTTCACATTGCTAGGCCCACCGGAAGTGCGCCATGCCGATCAGGTGCTGCTGTTCTCCACGCGCAAGGAACTCGCGCTCCTCATCTATCTGGCGGTGGAAGGCCGCGTCCATTTGCGTAAGCAGCTCTCCGAGCTGTTCTGGCCCGAAAGGGACGCGCTCCATGGACGGGCAGCCTTGCGCATTAGCCTGCTCCATCTGCGTCATCTGCTGGGTGAGGGCACTGGTAGTGGCCCTATCCCTCATCTACTCATCACACGCGATACCCTCGCCCTGGATCTCACCTCCCATGTCGAAAGCGACCTGCATATTCTTCACGAAGCGTGGAAGTTGGCGCGTGCAGGGACTTCCACGCTGCGGACCATGCCAGAAGACGCGCGGCGTAGCCTGTTTGCCAGGCTCCAACGCGCGACCAGCCTCGTGCGTGGCGAATTTCTGGAAGGCTTCTCGCTGCGCGATGCTCCGGCCTTCGACGACTGGGTGCGCTTCCAACGCGACTCCTGGCAGCGGCATACGAATGAAGTCTTCGACCAGCTCTCCCACCTGCAATTCGAAGCAGGAGAACTTGCGCCTGCCATTGAAACGGCCAAACGCTGGCTCGTCCTCGCCCCACTGCAGGAGGAGGCCTATCGGCGGCTGATGCGCCTCTCCTTCGCGAACGGTGATCGGGCCGCGGCCTTATATGCCTATGACGCGTGTCGGACGATGCTGGCAACCGCCATGCAGATCGAGCCGACTCCAGAAACGCTGGCGCTCGCCAGCCAGATACGGGCCGTTGCCCCTCCTCAGCGCAAGGAGGCACTCGCCTCGACGGGAGCACTTTCTCCGGCAACCCTCCTCGACGGTCTGTTGCTGGGTCGGACAACGGAGCTGAGTGCCTTGATCAAGCTCTACCATGCCGCGCAACGTGGTCACACGCAGGTCGTGCTACTGGAAGGGGAGGCTGGTATTGGCAAGACTCGGCTGGCGACCGAATTTCTGGCCTGGGCAACGATCGAGGGAGCAGATACGCTGCAGGGTCAGGCATTTGAAACTGGTGGTCGCCTCCCCTATCAGCCCGTGATCGAGGCCCTGCGCCCACGTATCGAGCGGGAGAATGCCCCGGACGACCTGCTGACAGATGTCTGGTTGGCGGAACTCGCGCGTTTGCTCCCCGAGCTACGCGACCGCTATCCTGACTTACCCGCCCCGCTCGGAGACAGGTCCCAGGCGCGTAATCGCTTATTTGAAGCGCTAGCTCGCCTCTTGCAAGCCCTGGCGGCACGGGCACCACTCGTCTTGTTCATTGATGATGTGCAGTGGGCGGATGCCGCCTCGCTCGATGTGCTCCATTACCTTGTGCGAAGCCTGACGGAGAATGCAACGCCCGCGCTCGTGCTCCTGACGCTGCACATGGGAGCGAGAGGGATGTTGCCGGGACTCACCGAGTGGCGTGCAGGGATGGAACATATCCACCCGTTGACCCGCTTGCACCCTGGTCCGCTCACTCCTGAAGACATCGTGCGCTTGCTCCAGGTCTTAGCAGGCCAGGACGGGAGGCGAGCGGCGGACCTGGAACGCTTTAGTCAGTGGCTGTTTGCGGAAACGGAGGGGCAACCGTTCTATCTCATGGAGACGCTCAAGGTCTTGCTCGAACGTGGCGTCCTTGCCTCCCGCCCGAACGACGAGGGAGGATGGAGCATTGACTTTAAGGCAGCCATGAGCCATGAGATGGTGGTACGCGGCTTCTTCCCCCCCAGTGTGCGCGAAGTCATCTGTGCAAGGCTCGACCAACTCACGCCGAACGCCTTTGCCCTTCTGGCGGCAGGAGCTGTCCTCGGACAGGCAAGTACCTTTGAGCACCTGTGCCGGGTAGCCGACCTCGAAGCACCTGCCGCACTCACTGCCCTGGATGAAGTCGCGCATAATGGCTTGCTGCATGAGTCAGAGCGTGAAGGAGGGTCAATGACTGCGGGGAGCTACGTGTTCGCCCATCAGAAGATCCGTGCCGTGGTCTACGCGGAGGCCGGTGAGGCGAGGCGCTCCATCTTTCATCGCCGGGCGTTGCAAGCGTTGCAAGAGGCGGCGGCCCCTGCTGCGGACCTGGCCTACCACGCTCTGGCGGCGGGACTTGCGGAACCTGCCTTCCACTGGAGCCTCGCGGCAGGCGATGAGGCCATGCGCGTGGTCGCCGTGCGCGATGCCCTCACCTTCTACGAGCAGGCGCGGCATCTGCTGGCCGAGCGCTGGCATGGCCTCGGCCTCTTAAGTCTGCTTCCCGCGCCGGAGATCGAGCATCTCTACATCCACCTGGGACGGATGTATGAAATGAACGCGGAGTGGGAGAAAGCTCGCGGGTCCTATACGTCACTGCTCGCATACGCACGGGAGGCAGGCGAACGCGTGATGGAGAGCACCATCCTCAACCGTCTCGCGATCCTGGCCGCCCAGCAATCCTTCGACCTGACGACTGCGCAGACGCTGCTGGAGGAGGCACGGAGGGTTGCCGAAGCGAGTGGTGACCTGGTGGTCCTGGCCGAGACAGAGTGGAACCTGGCCCAGATGGCTATCCATGCCTGGCAGGCGCAGCAAGCCCTGCGCCATGCTGAGCGGGCCCTGGAACTGGCACATAGAACTGATCGAAAAGAACTGACCGCGCGCAGTCTGTACGCGCTCGGTCTGAGTTATGGCCTGAGTGGTCGCTGGGATGAGGTCGCGGTACACGCCGAGCAGGCTCGCAGCCTGTATGCGACAATTGAGGATCAAGCCGATGCGGCCACGAGATTGTCAGCGCAAGTGCTCTACGCGGGATCTCCACCACCGGGGCCGTTGACGAAGCGGGCCATGGAAGTGCTCTGCCTGTGCCTACAGGCTCTGGGTCATGTCAATAGCGGCGAGCCGCAGGCCGGCGTGAACGCCGGACGCGTTGCGCTCGACATTAGCCTGCAGATCAATAACGTCTGGGCACAGGTGTCTAGTATGCTGAACCTGAGCCACGCCTTGCTGGAGGTGGGGGAGTATGAGGAGGCGCTACGTGACACGCAGAGCGGGGTGGAGATGGCGCGGACGCTGCCCAACCCGACTTTGCTCTTCTTCATGCTCACGGTCTTAGGAGCTGTGTATCAGGCGATGCTGCGCCTGGAGGAGGCGCGCGCGGTCCTGGTTGAGTCGCTGGCCCTCAGCGAGACGATTGCGGTGCGATCGTATCGCGTGCTTGCCACCTCCAGATTGTGTGCGACGTGTGCCCTTGCCGGTGACTGGAAGAGCGCGTACACCTATGCTGTGGAGACGGTGGCCGTGCGCAATGACCTCGCATCGTCGTTGCTCTTCATCGACTTCCTGCGCTCCTATGAGATGGAGGCACTGCTGCGCGGTGGCGACGAGGAGCGGGCCGGAGAGGAAGTGCAGCGCCTGGGAGCAAGCAGCAGGGCCAATCAGCGGCTGCATCTTTCCTATCTACGCACACGGGCAACCCTGGCACAGTGGAATGGAGAGGTGCAGGAGGCGATAGCATCTTTACAAGAGGCAGAAGTCCTCGCCACTGCGATCGGACTACCTGGCGAGCTGTGGCAGGTCCAGGCCGCCCTTGGGGACGCGTATACGTCCTCTGGGGAAATGGAGCAAGCATCGCAGGCGTTTTCGCGGGCGATGGCGAGTGTAGAAGGGCTCGCAGAGAAGATGGGGGATGAAGCACTGCGAACGAGCTTCCTCGCCGAACCCACGGTACGGCGTGTGTGGGAACAGGGACGTGCATATTCTGACGAATGGTAGACGGAGTGGTCAAGCTATGAGATCGAGAGTGCGTGATAGAGCCGCGTGAAGAAACTCGGCGGAGCGGCGCATCTCGTCTAGGCCATTAAGTCCGTCTTCGATGGAAACCCAGCCATTGAAGCCAACGTCGCGCAAGACACGGAAAATGGTGGGGTAATCGTTGAGGCCGGTTCCGATCTCGCCGTGATGCAAGAACCGCGCATAGCCTGTGCTGTTCTCCTGTGCTTGCAGGTCTTCGAGCGTGTCGCCCGGCAGCAAACGCCGGTCGCTGGCGTGCATACTGACCACGCGCCCCTTGACTGCCTCCAGAACGGTCAAAGGATTCTCGTCCGCCATCATCTTCAGAGACTCCGGGTCGACGTTGCCCGGAAAGCACGCGGCAGGTGCGCGGTATTGCTGGCATTGCTGAATGCATAGCTACCACCCCTTCAAAACAGCTCAAATGACGTTCCTCCTGCTCCTATTTTCTCACGCGACGCCACTCTCTTGCCAGTTCGCGCTGTCCATTGTTTTGGCTGAAAGTGCTTTTTGTGCTATGCTTGAGGAACTAAGGAGAACAGTCCATGCAAGAAGATTTGATAGGGAAAGTCGCGCTGGTGACGGGTTCGAGTCGCGGGCTGGGGCGTCATTACGCACTGTACCTCGCGCAGGCGGGAGCCGATGTAATCATTCATGATCTGAACGCGAGCGCGGCAGCAGCCTTCGGTGAGGCTGCTTCGGGACTGGCTGTGGCCGAGCAGATTCGCGCATTCGGTCGTCGATCGGCGTTTTTCGCTGCCGATCTGACCGAGGCGGCACAGGGAGAACAGCTGGTGCGCCAGGCAGTGGAAGCTTTCGGTCACATCGATATCCTGGTCAACAACGCGGGCGGCGATATGGGCGCGCACGCTCCTCGGCCAGACCCGAACAACGCGCTGGACATCGCGCCGGATGATATCCGTGCCGTGGTTGAGCGCAACCTGCTCACCACTATGTATACCTGCAAGTATACGGGCCTCCACATGCGCGCGCGGCGCTCCGGCAAGATCATCAACGTGGGATCAAGCGCCGGTCACATGGCCGTGCAAACAGGCAGTATCTACGCGGCAGCAAAGGCAGGCATCGCCCATTACACGAGCTGCCTGGCGGAAGAACTTCGCGCGTATGCTATCAATGTGAATTGTATCGCTCCCGCCCCGACCTATACCGGTCGCTTCCTGGCAACGCGCACCGTCGATAGTCAGGAGGGGCTATCCCGGCTGCAACGGATAGCCCAACCCGAAGACATGGCAAAGATTGTCCACTTCCTGGCAGGCCCACAATCGGATTACCTGACCGGCGAAACCATCGTGTGCTGGACGGGCCATTGAGGGTTATTGCGGTGTGCTCTCATGACCTCACAGGCCCATACGAGCTTCGGTTCCACCATCGACAAACACTATCTGTCCGGTGATGAAACAGGATGAACTGTTACTTGTATGCAGTTCTACTGGCCTGGGAACGTTTTTCCTGAGAAACCACTCACTTGCGGCATAGAAAAGCGCTTTTCCGCACTTTCTGCGAGATACACATTGCGAGCTTCGCGTTCTTGCTCCTTGTGTCGAGCGTTTGCCTGATGGCTCTGTGCCTCCTGTTGTCGCTTTTTCCCCTTCATCGTCCTCACTGCTCTCCTGTTCTCGTCGCTTCCCTCAATAACGAGACAGGCATCATCGCCACTCACAACCCCGCGTTCGTCAGTTCTTCTTTCAACGCGCGCAGGTTACGGTTCTGCTCACGCAACGCGGTAATGTAACTCATCCATCCCTCATGCTCACCGAGCTTCTCGTAGAGCGCACGCATGTTTGTGAGGTACTTACAAGCCTGCTGGTAGTTCTGACGGCCCCGCATGGCGATCAGTCGTTCAGCATACTGCTGATATATTTCGATGGCTTCACGAGGCCGTGTCTCTTCGGCGGCCCTGGCAACCTCAAGGGCGATGGTGCCAGATGCATAATATCCGTAGCCATCCGCGTAGGTGTAGCCATAGCCGTCTTTCTTGACGATGCCTTTCAGCCGTTGCAAGGCTTCATCCATGTTGCCTTCATCCAGCGCGATCTGAATGAGGAGTCGCGTATTGCTGCTTTGCTCCAGGAACGCAAGCACTTCTGGTCGAAGCGTTTCCCAACGTTCCAGCCGCCTGGCGAGGTCACGGAGTTGCTGGTAGCGTCCGAGATACGGTTGGATGCGGAACAACCGCTCGACGATCTCCAATTCGGCGGCCTGGTTGCCTCTAGCCTGGTAGTATTTCTGGAGCCATTCCAGGAGACGTACATCTGGCTGCTCTTTGATGCGTGCTCTCACCAGGCGCTCAGCTACAGCATCTTGTCCATGCTCAACGAAGAGGTCAGCCAGGCTAGAGAAGGAATAATCGTCAACATGTTCTATTTCTCTGGCGGCTTCATCAATCCGTCCCAATGTCAAAAGGCGATCGATCAGGTCCGAGGTACGCCCGGTCTCACGGCAGATACGCAGGTAGGTTTCATCGTCGAGGGTATCTTGCTCTAGCTCCAATAAGAACCTGCCATATGCCTTGCGCTGAGTACCAGTCACCTCTTCCTCTTCGTCTTGCAGGATATTCTGAATCCATGCCGCAAGCGTCCGTCGCTCCAATGGCTGAGTGTGTTGCACGAGCTGCTCCACTGCGCTGTTGGCAAAGCCATGACTCTCATCAGCGTGCAAGTCGTGTCGGTAAATAGCAAAGAGTACCTCGATGATCTTTGCACGCGCTACCCGATCAGTGTGTGGATCAGCCAGACAGCCCCCTAACGCTTCAATACATGCCTCAACCAGTTTCTCTAACCCCTCCTCCTCTGGATAGTATCCCTCTTCTTCATAGTTGTCGTAGTCGTCTTCTTCATCAACATAGAGATGAGACTCTTCGAAGATCTCGTTCACCAGCGTTTCATAGATCGTTGCGGCACCCAAAAAGTCTTGCTGCTGCACCAGTTGATCTGCCATGTCTTTGACGGGCAGCAGGTGCTGGCTGATGCGTGACGTGTCGTGGTGAAAGGCGTCGGCAACCTGACGGCGATAGGTTTCTGGGTTCACCGAGAGCAGCCTCTGAGCCGGACGGATGAGATACCCATCGGGATGGCGCACCCAGAATTGTCGCATGTGCCAGGGATAGTCAGCCAACGGGCGCACGATGTCGGCCTGCGCCTGCTGAGCTTGACGGTACAGCTCATCAGCATTCTCGACGAGCAGGACGATCTCCACGCCGCTGCCGCGCTGCCCTGGCGCAAGCAAGCGAGTGCGTTCGGGTTCCCAATAGGCTGCGTGATCGGTTGCCAGTTGGATGAAGGTCTCTCCACGAGAGAGCTCTGCGTAGTCGTTTGCCTCGCGAGCCACGACACGAAAGCCCAGCGTGTTTTCAAACCAGGCGATCGATTGCTCGAAGTCGCTGACGCATATCTCAACCCAGCTTGTTCTGGTCATGTCTGCGTTCCCTTTCTGGACAAGATGCGACAAACATCCTCTGAGCCATGAGCAACAAATGCTCTAGCAGGACAACTGAGAGACGTGTCAAGGCGCTTTTCGCTTCCGTCGGACGATGGACTTTCCTTTGATCATGGCCCTATTCTAGCAGATCGAACAAGCCCAATACGACGGGCAGCTGAAACGCGCTTGCGTGAGGCGGCGACACGATGACGCGGGCGTTGAACAGAGCGTGATCCTATCTCATCTCTGCTGGGAGAACCGCCAACCCCGCCTCCGTCATCTTCCCCTCACTCATCAAGCGAGCGGCGCGAGCACGATTGCCAGC
>Ga0066790_10000988_pt1 | contig 11626 bp, 13 predicted proteins | sample OrgsoiDNA2013050_FD_70963 | JGI IMG/M metagenome (GOLD analysis project Ga0066790, IMG submission 70963) | Permafrost soil microbial communities from the Arctic, to analyse light accelerated degradation of dissolved organic matter (DOM) -... | ecosystem: Environmental > Terrestrial > Soil >...
GCCCGCAGTCCAACATGTCTGAGCTTAGGATGCAGGGACGCCAGCACTTTGCGCAGCGGGCGCAGGACGTACTTGACCGCGATGCTGCCGGATACTCTCGCCGCGTGCAGACGCTCTCGGCACCCCTGCTCAGACGATGAGGTGAGCAGGGCCAACAGATGTGCATAGGACGCGTAGGATGGGTACGCCTCGATGAGCGCCATCAGGATGCGCCACTCTGCGGGGGTCAGGTACTCCTGCGCGATGAGGCGTCCCCGCTCCCCCTCGGAGGCAACACGCGCCAACAGCGAGAGCAGACGCCCCTCGTCATTGCCTGTGAGCGTGTAGCCCGCTGGGAAGAGTGGTTCAAGAGCAGGAAACACGCGATACATCGGCAGCTTCTCAATCATCCTCTTCACATGCAGCAGGGCGTGCAGATGGGTCGTACTGCTCCTCATGGGGGGCTGCCTGCTCCTCTCTCTCGGACTCCTGAAAATGGATCAGCAGCACGCCTAGCTCTCCTACGGGGATGACATCCAGGCCCAGGGCATGCAGCCGCTCCTGGCAGTGTGCAAGGATGGCGCGCAGTCGGCTCAGTGATACGGCGTGCGCTGACGGCTCGTGCTGCGCCGGGTCTGCTTGCCTGGGGAGTGCGTCGAGGAGGCTCTCTGTGGGTGCGTAGGTGGGCCATGCCTCCAACAGGATCAGAAACACGGCACACTCCTGGGCGCTCAAAAGGCAGTCCGTGACGAAGCGCCGCCGCTCCCAGTTGACGAGCGTGACCTGTCCGCTTTGTGGGGCGACGACCAGTTCGTGATCCTCGGCAAGCAGGGTATACCCTACGCCCGTGTCCGTGGGAATGTAGTCGCTCATGTCCAGGGAGTAGTAGTCGTACGGCTCGTTTTTCGGGTGCGGTATACTAATATTACTGTTCATAGAATCAGTTCTTTCTCTGAATGGTGGAGTGCAGAGGCTGTTACTGCCAGTCCCTCTATGCCCCTCTTTTGTTTACCCGTTGACCACATCCAGGACCATGATCTGGATGTGGGCTGGATCGGTTGGGATGTTCGTTGCGTTCCAGGTCTCGGTGATGCTCACCGCCTGGATGTGCCCTTCCTGCTTGAGTAGGTGTACCGCCTGCTGTCGTGGCAGTCCCGCGATACGCCTGCTCAACTGGTTGATCTCCGCACTGCTGAACTGATAGCTCCACATGCCTTGCGCGCTGACTAACAGCGAGAGAGTGCCGTGGGCCGCTTCCGTGGTGGCGACTCGCGTGACGGTCGTTTTGATGGTGCCCTGTATACTGTAGCCTGCTCCCAGGGTCGTACGGGCCTGTTCGCCCAAGGCGGCGCTGGCAAGCTGCTGCACCGCCTGGGCGTCATAGACTTCTGCCTGACAGGTGACGGAGAGCGTGATCGTGACATGGGTTGCCTCACTGCCGATGGGGTGATCGGTGTGTTGTGCTGGATGACACTGTGCGGGGCTTGCCAGTTGCTCGCTCGGGCGCACTTCCCCTTGCAGGCTCGCTTGTGCCTGTTGGGTGAGGATACTACTCTCTGGTCCTGCCACTGCCTCCACATCCTGCCGTGCGACCACCGGATAGTCCCGAGCGTTCTGTCCTCCCCAAAAGGCGTCGGTGTTTTTGACCGAAACACCCGCCACACAGCACAACCCGTTGAGGTCCAGGGGCGCAATGTTGCCCTGGGGACCGACCTGCACTGCCTGCGCTCCCACCGTCGCCATGCCCACGTCCGGCAGGTCGGCGGCAGGAAGGTACGCCGCCTGGTCGGTGACGAGCGCGACCCCATCGGCCCCGGTGAGTACCGTTCCCGCTGCCACCGTCTGGGCGTAGGGAGCGGCATTGTAGAAGGTCAGGGTTCCCTTCGCCTGTTGTGCCTGGGTGTGCCCGTGTCCAGTGGCAAGCACGGTTTGTATGAAGGTACGGCTTTTGACGGACAACAGACGGGCGCTCACCTGCGCTCGGGTGGGATCGGGCGTGCCCGTAACAGCGGTGATCGGGATGCTCGTGTGCAGGCTCTTTTGTGCGGGGGTCAGCGTGACGGAGGCGGTGGGTGTGATACCGGGCAGCCACGCGATCATCGGACCCAGGCTGCTCGGGTTGGTCGCCAGCACGATGCCCAACCCGACGCCCAGCAGAATGATACTGATGCTCAGCGTGCCTGCGACCAGGAGTGGGAACGAACGCGGTGTGCGGGCGACGACGACGGGTAACGCAAGCGGTCTAGGTTCGCGCGGAGGTGACACAGGGCCAGGCCCGATGGGTTCGTCTGGTGGTGCTGCTGCGGTACCCTGCTCTTCCTCTTCTGCGATGAGTGGCAGGCGGTCCTGCTCAGCGTCCCCTTGTAGCTTCCCCTGCTCAGAAAGCGGTTCCGCCCCTTGTCCGTCGGTGGTTTCCATGACCACAATCAACGGGCGCATCGGTCCGGTCGTGGGTCCTTGAGGGTGTTGGTCTATTCGATGCATGCTACTTTCTCTCTTTCGTGTCTATAAGAGGAGCAGGGTCCTGTTATGGATGGGTCCCTGCTCCTGGGACATGTCTTTACGTACGCACTCCCTAGACGATCATCACGCCTGGGGTTGCAGGTGGAACTTGCCATCCTTGCCATCGTAGAGGATGACCTCGTTGTTCTGGTAGTGCAGAACCAGTTCGGGTTGTCCGTGCTGGTCGTGAGCCACCAAGAGCGTCACGGCGACCAGATCGGCCCCTTGCCCGTAGATGACCGGACCTGCGTAGATCACGGTCTTGCTGAGATCGCCGCCCTGCATCTCGATGACGCAGAGGTGCCCACCCAGGTTGAGCGCCAGAAAGTGCGACGGGTGGGCTGCCGAATCCTGGTGTCCCACGACCGCATCCATCTGGAAGGTGCGCGGCATCCCGTAGTGCAGGTAGTCGTCGGTATGCTGCCACCACGTCGTAAGCGCGGAGAAGACGATGAACCCGACGACCATGCACAGTAAGGTCAGACCGATGTAGACCGAGCCGTGCAGTGAGCGTCGTCGTTGGCGGGCAACGGGGGCCGTCTGCTGGTCGGCGGTCATCGTGCTACCACGGTAGCGGCGGGCGCTCGTGCGGACAGGACGATCGGCCAGCCCCTCATCGATGGCCGAGGTGACACGGGCTGGCACGCGAGAGGAGACCAGACCACCATGCCCCTCATCGGTGACATAAGGCTGGTCCTCGGGATGGATGGCGTGGGAGTGCCCAGTGTAGTGGCGAGACGCTCCCCCGTGTGGGGGTTGTTGCTGACGACGACGCTGCTCCTGTGTAGGCAGGCTGGCACGAGCGATACGATAGGGCGGCGGCGAGACCTGTGCAGGGTCCTCGTCCCACACGCCGGAGTGTCTGGGACGGCGTGTGCCCTGGATGATCGGGGTTCCTTGTTCGTCAGATGGCATGCGTTGGGTCATGATGGGACTCCCTTCTGCTGCTGGATGGTCTGTTGCTGTTTGTGGGCGGCGTGATCGCGTGCCTCCTGTTCGGCGTGATGCTCGGGACAGAGCCGCGCCCGAGCGTGCTTCGGAATACTGAGCGTACAGCCAGGGCAATAGTACGTGGCTCCACAGGTGGTACAGAGATACTGCCCAACCGTAAAGGTGGCATGCCATTGGTGACGGTCAAAAACACGGCAGTCGTTGACCGCTAACATCTGTCGGGCGGCTGAGGTGGTCGTGCGCTTGCTCATACGTGTCCCTCCTTCTTGTGTGCCGCATCCTGCTGCGTGAGACGGGCATGTTCCCCTTGTACGCTCAGTAGCAGGGACCAGAGCCGTTGCTGATGGGTTCGTGCCTGCATCACGAGCGGACGAACGGTGTCCAACAGATGAGGACCAGTGTGTCCATCATTGGCAAGTCGCTCTAACCACAGGCCGACAGCGGTCCAGTTGACAAAGGCTTCGTGCAGATCCACGCCTGTCTGCTCCAACCCTTCGGCGATCGTAGAGGATGGATAGCGCAGGCGGTTGCCCACCAGGAAGTAGTGGGCGTAAGCGCTCTCCTCGTGGGAAAGTGCCAGGAAGGCCATGCCGATCGCCTGGAAAACGTGGGCACTGGCAGGACTGGTGAGGGAGGCCAAAGCACAGGCAAAGGAACCCCATTCGTGAGCCAGGTCGTGCAGGTTCGCCCAGGTCGCTTCCGCCTCCTCCAACGAGGCTTCTGGTTGCCCTGCCTCTTGTTCGCACACGGACAAGGATGCAAACGGATGTCCAGGGGCGGGACGAATGGTGAGAATAAGAGGGTTGTCATCAGGTAGACAGGCCATCGAGTCGTCATATCCCACTGCCGTTGTCTGAGCGACAGGAGAGACGAGGTGGTCGGCGCGTCCTTCAGAGTGGTTACTCATAGTAGCAATCTCCTTGCGCTGGGTAGAGGGATGACGATGGTGTGGAAGAATGAGCTTGCCGCATCGTATCGGGCAGGTAAAGTGGGCGTCCTGCTGCATCTAAGGGGAGTTCGCGGTGGTAGAGCACCCGTTGGCGGCGCAGAGACTGCTCGTTGAGCGCTCCGAGGAGCATGACGGTCATGCTGCCAATCACCACGAAGACGAGCAGAGCGGTCAGGCCCAGAGCAAGCAGTTCTTTCCAGCGCCAGAACGCGACAAAGAGCCAACTGACCAGGATGACCAGAGAGAACAGGCCCAGGCAGAACGCTACCAGTAGGAACTTCTTTTCTCCGTCCATGGAAGCGTCCTTTCTAGACCGTCTTACCCTGTGCGATGCGTGTTGCATCGTCGCCAGAGACTAATCCGTCCTGATAGGCCTGGGTGAGATCGGCGATGCGCTGCTGGTGACAACCACAATCAGGGTCGAAGCATTCGGGATGCTCGTCGGTGTGGTAGCGGTAGTCCACGGGGATCACGGGGACGACGGTATACTCATCGTCGTCTGAAGGATTGATAGGGTAATTAAGGTTAGCCATTGGGCGTTTCCTTTCAGAAACTAGCCCTGGCCTCGCCGCATTTGTTCTGCCACTCGATAAAACAGAACTTCCCACGTACATAAACGCTATACGTGGTAAAATGCAGCGAGAACCAGGAGGGATTAACGCTGACTGGTTCTCAAAGGACCACTTCAGTGCCTTGGCCGGGCTGAGGTGGTCTCCAATGCTACAATTTACTATTTCTACTGTTTACATACTACGACTCTCGATACCATCTCCTCGAACGACGAGTTTGGCAACTCCATCAGGGTAACGCTAAGAACCTCTAAGTTTCCCCTATCGATTGCAAACATCATCCGAATTAATCCGTTTAATCCCGATAATCCTATTATATCGGCGTATTACTAGTTTGTCAAGTTTCTTTAATCCCGATAATCCTAATTTGAAGTTCGGTTGATCTATCAAATTCGGAAAGTCTGTGCTAATATGGTTATAAAAGAACTTGGGGAGAGTTTATGCCGAAGACTAACAAAGAACCTGATATAGAGCAGAGAGACTGGTATACGGCAAGCCAAGCTATGAAGCGGTTGGGCCTCGCACGAACAACTTTCCATCAGTATGTAACTGATGGCCTTATTCCAAAGGTAACACGTCCAGGAGCCAAGCGTGGTGTCTATCCTAAGCGAGATATCGATGCGCTAGCACTGACAACGAATTTGGCACTACGCATGCGAGAGAAAATTGTATTCTCCCGATCAACTCCTGGAGATCAGGTTGAGGAGCGAGATATCGGGATACGTTGCTTTGGTGGGGAGTTTATCACTCCTCTTGCCGAACGAATAGCATTTCAACAAAAATCTGAATATACCTTCTGGTCCTTGAAGGTGGAGGGTCATGTTGTTGGGTATGTATCATTGTTTCGCTTTCCTTCCCAATTTCTTGACGATATTCTCACTGGTCGACATATCGAGCGTGATATTACGGTCAATGAGGTTCTACCTTTCACGCGATTGGAGTCGTTTAATGCCTACATCGATGTCATGGCGGTTGATCCACAACTGCCTCCCCATCTTCGGCATTTATATGCTGGTATTATTGTCTCTCGGCTTGCTGATGTCATTCTCGACCTACGAGCAAACGGCTATCTGATCGAGACACTTTATACCGTGACGGCTACCCAGGAAGGCGACAACCTCGTGAGAAAGCTCGGCTTTCGCCTGATGTCTGGGAAGTCGCTCGTAGCAGGGCGTGTGGCTTACGAATTTTGGCTTAATAAAGAGGGACTAGAGCATCTTAAGTCCCTAAGTAGGAGAGGAGTTTATGATGTCCACAGCAGAACAGAAGATTAGAGACCTCATAGCAGAGAATGCTTGGCGCTTCCAACACGAGGGCACTCATGTTACTCGTTGGCTTACAGGAGGTACGGCGGCGGATGCACATATCACCTTCGAGCAACAGGGCGATAAGATCGTTGCACGCTGTCCGTCTTGCGGTCAGGAGTTTGGGCATTTTGATGCGAACTACGGCAGTGCAACTTACAAGCAACTAGGAGCAATTAGAGAAACTGGCTCCCGTCATGTATGCTAAAGCACTGCTAAGGAATGCATGGGACAGCAAGCAGCATCGTTGAGCACATTAAGGAGAAATATAGTATCATTATCGGAAGGCCAAGAGATAAATACACTGCTCGTGTGACCACCTTTGAAGAGCTGAATCTTTTTCAATTGATTACCGACGAGCCTGTGCTTATCCTTCAGCGCGTTTCCTACACTAGGGATAAGAAAACGCTTGTGCTCTACAGTGATATGTTTCTGTTAGGGAGTTGGTTTGCCCCCGAACATGAATACGATGTTCATGTGTGGGATGGATAGCATACAAGGAGCGAAGGCCACGAGGATAGTTCTTTCAGGCCCCAAACCTGCAATAAAATGTTATGAATCGCACCCAGATTGAAGCAAACTCTTTCTTTTTTGACCTGCTATCTGCTATACTTGCACTCAGAGCCTGCTCTATCCAGCAAATGCTATGGTTATACAACAATTCCAGGCTAGCTATATTGAATAGATCAGTATATGATTAGTTATTAGTATGCATGATTCGTATACGAACAAAAGATACAGGCACAAATGATGAACAGTACCTGTCTACTTCAGGTATGTTCACCATCAGGTCAGTTATGTAGTTAAAATTTGTTATTAAAGTACTTATCGAAAGGCAGCATTCGACGAAGATGCCGCGACACAAAACAAAAACCAGGCACCATACGCATGCTTCTATACATAACCATGCCCTTAAACCTTTTACCTATGCGCAGCGCAGCATTGCCTGTGAGCGTCATCCACACAGGAACGAAGACAGTATTCTTGTTGAAGAGCCGACCGGGCTTGTGGCAGTCTTTGACGGTGTAGGAGGGAGCGCGGCGGGCGAGATCGCGTCCCAGACAGCGACACGCGCGACATCTCTGGCGTGGGAACAAATTCTCAGCAAACGTCAGAAGGGGCGCAAGCCGTATAGCTTCCTGGAGGAGGGCGACACGCCCGAACTCTGTGACATTCTGGAGCATCTCATTCGGGAGGCCGATGAGCGCGTGCGCACGGACGGAGCACGGCAGGCAGGCACCGACGACCTGGCGACCACCGTGGCAATGGCGGCCTTCTGTCGCCATCGCGAGACGCGCAGTTATACTATGGTCTACGCACACGTGGGCGACAGCCGCGTCTATCTTCTGCGGGACCAGGAGCCACTCAAGCGCCTGACCAGCGACGATGGGCTGCTCGCCAAACTAGTGGAGAACCAGATTATCGACGATACCGATGCGTTCCGCATCGATCAGGCGATGCGCGTCGACCAGCTCTCAGATACCGAGTTCAGCTACTTCCGGCTACGCGGCGGCATCACGCAAGCGCTGGGCGGTCCGCTCCCCCCCACTATCCATACCAATCAGATGCGCGTCTTCCCCGGCGACCGTATCCTCCTGTGTACCGATGGCATCCACGATAACCTGGTCGACGAAGAGATCGAACAGATTATGCGTTCCAGCCCCCGCACCGCTACAGCGCGTATTCTTGTGGAGCGCTCCCTGCAACGCTCTCATCAGGAACGCAGTGAGACAATACGAGCCAAGCCGGACGATATGAGCGCTATTACGCTTGTGTGTCGCTTTTAGACATCTGACAGGCCCCTTACAACAAAATATTCCGTTGACAAAGCGCCATCCCTCAGATGCAAAGCTCCTTACGCCTTAGTAAGGGGTATGATTTTTGCTGCCAATAGAAGATTTCACGCCAGAAAGTACTAGAACATTTTATCGTGCTGCTCACCTCCCATCCATGTATGTTAATCTTCAAGAAGAAACTTTTTGTAGGGGAGGACTCTTATTTTGGCGTTCAGGAAATCGTGGCTTCTCGTGGCGTTTCTCAGTATAGCAATGTTACTTAGTGCGTGTGGCGGCCAGGTTGTCAAACAGGCATCGACGGTTGGGCCAGCACTCAATAACGCGATTAATGAGGCTCAGAATCCGGTGGTATCGCACGCGCCGATCGTTCTGAAAAAACAGATAGCGACGCCGACCTCGACACCTACACCACGCCCAACGGCAAAGCCAACCCAGGCACCAGCCCCTACTTCGCCCGCTGCACCTCCGCAAGGAGCCCCACCTACGAATATCCCTGGCACGGGCACAGGCGCAGCACCGTACGGTCCCCCGCCTGCTATATCCTCCGAAGAGATCCAATTGACGCAGCAACTCTTTACATTGATAAATTCAGATAGAGCGGCGCGTGGACTTTATGCTTTCGCCTGGAATGCGACATTGGCGGGCGGTGCGCGGCTGCATAGCTGGAACATGTTTCACTGCGGCTTTAGCCATACCTGTCCCGATGGATTGCCACAGTGCCAGCGCATAGCCAACGAAGGCTTCGCGGGCTATGCAGACTGTGGAGAATGCATCGGCTACGCTGGCCCGTATCCTACTCCCTACGGCGGTATGCATAATATTCAAGAGAGCATGGTGAATGAGACCTCGCTGGATGGAGGGCCACCCTGGCACCGCATCCACCTGCTCAGCACGACATTGCATCGTGGGGGTGTCGGCATCTTTGTAGATCCAGGCGGCTATATCTGGTTCACCGAAGACTTTGTGAGCTAGTTTCAGTATCCTCAAATGGATCGAGAAAGGCCAGGAACTCCAGCCGCCTCTGGTGAAGCCAGTATACTCATAAACACCTATCACGTCAAATGGAAATGCACTAGGGGAGTTTGAGAACCTTCTCCTCTCCCCATCTCCCCTCCCACGCGAACTGCTGGGCGGAGGTGGACCGGGCCTCTACATCGTGCGCGCCCTCATCGCCCGCAACGCGCTGTGAGCACTGTACGCGCATCGCATAAGTCTTCGCATCCAGAACCTTACACTCAACGTCCAGCATATAACTTCCCCACGGCACGGGCGAGGCGCGATAGGTCGCTCCCTGGCGGCGCAGCGCCTGTGGCAGAGCGGGCACGACGCTGATGCTACCAGATTCGTTCTCGCGTAAGCCAAGTAGGTAGCGCAATAGCAGGTGGACGCTGAGGGCACCCCAGCCATAGCCCTCGATACCAGCATTTACATAATCGACGGCACCCCATTTGCCTTTCGTCACCGTAGCGCGATATTCACGCGTCACGCCAGGGAGTCCGCCTTGCTCGTCCAATTCGCGGCTATCGGTGCTGCGATAGGAAGCATCGATGTAGCCATAGGCAAGTTCGGCGGCATCGAGCGGCTGCGCGGCGTTGGCGGCTGCGCCGACCAGCGTCATCACGACCGGCGGCCAGGAGAGCGACGCCCAGCCACTATGCGCGGGCGGCTGAGCGAAATACGAGCGCAGTTGCGCTATCTGTTCGGAGTCAGCTGCGCCACAAAAGACGGGCGCGAGATGCATTGTATCGGGCTGCGACGACCACTCGCGCGCTACCGCGTCGTAGTCGCGGAACCAGCCGTCGCGCCACATGAAGCGCGTCTTCGCCATAAAATCAGCGGCGACGCCGTGCCAATAGCTCGTCTCGGCGGCAAAATCGATGGCATCAACGGAGGTCTGCGCGAGCAGTTGTGCCCAGCGCTCCAGGATTTCCGCGCCCTGGGCCATGCTCGCCTGCAAGTCGACGGGTCGGACATGCTCAATGATCGTGCCACCGGTCTGCTGCGGACCGAAGCGGCTGGAGACATCCTGCCCGCTCTCCCAGGAGCAGGCGTAGACGAGCCAGCCCTCGGCATCGCGGCGCTGTTCAAGCCACCAGCGCAGATACGCAGAGGCGGCGGGATAGAGGCGGCGCAGCCAGTGCAGGTCACCAGTCCTGCGAAAGAGCTGATCGCAACACCACAGCGGAAAGCCCCACTCGGGGGCCGTGCCGCAGATCTGCCCATCGTCCGCCACCATGTTATAGCTGCCATCCTCGCGCATACAAGGCACGTTCGGGCGCGGCGCGGACTCGAAATGGCCCAGCAGCACTTCGGTGGCCAGCTCTGGATCGGCATAACTCAAGAAGAGCGTATCCATCGCCGCTTCGGCCAATACGCATCTGGGAGCCTGTATCTGCATGCCATCCCACGAAGTCGGGAGCACACCGACGGGTGGGCGCATGGTCATACGCAGCGTCTCAAGATCGTAAGACAGGCCACGCCGCCAGCTCGCGGGCCAATCGCCGGAGAGCTGCGGAGCGTGGCTCCAGAATTGCTCATCGTCGGAACGATGCTGCGCCTCCGCCAGGGCAATCTCCTCGATACCATCCTCCCAGCGCTTAAACGCCTCGTCCTGTGAGACGCCACGCGCCAGAATCGCGTTGATAATGCGCGTAGACGGATCGGCGGACGCGGCGGACGTGGCAGGGAGCGTCAGGGTATAGGGCAAAATAACGGTGCGCGCCTGCCAACCAGTGCTCTCCTCGTGCTCGGTGATATTCGGACGCTGCACGGCGACGCCATGCGCCCAGATCGCGGCGTCCTCCAGCGCAATGCCATAGCCCATCTCACCGGACACAAGTTCTCCACCATCGGCTGAGCGTGCCCCATGCACAAAGACATCGCCCTCGCTGGCAATACCAAGCAGCGCCGTCCCCTCCTGCGGGCCGTCAATAGCGTAGAGGCCATGCTCCCATAGGCGGCTAGTTTGCGGATTGTGTGTATGCTGGTGGAGCAAGAAGCAGGTAACGGACAGGGAACTCTTCGCCGTCGTAGAAAGCGAGAGGATGCAGCCGAGCGCGTGCTCCTGCACCAGGAAGTAGCGCGCGGTCAGGGTCAGCGCGTGTTTGGGGACCGTGCAGGTGTATTCAAAGCGATTTTTGGTATGCAGGTGGCTGACGATCGTGCAGTTGTGGCGTCTGAAGTCCTCCGGCGTCACCAGCACCGTCTTGCCTATCTTCAGGCCCAGGCCAAGGTGCGCCGTATACTGGAACTGGTTGCGCGCATAACTGCCAAGATTGGGCACGTGCCAGCCCATGCCCAGGGGCGCGCGCGAACGCAGCACGCCGCTAGAATTGAGCTTCCAGCTATGGTAGGGATTATCCAGGTATCCATAAGGGGTAAAATCATCATAGGGAACCATCTGATTTCTCCTCGCATTGAAGACGCAGCTATAGCGCCTTAATAGCTTGCATTATACCGCGTTGAGACGACCCGGAACTATTCTTGAGGTATTCTTGAAGGTTAGTCGTATGTTCTGACCGGTATCAGACGTTCCAGCTATAGGATAGATTTTCTTAGCATTACAGCACTTCTAGT
>Ga0066790_10000989_pt1 | contig 11622 bp, 10 predicted proteins | sample OrgsoiDNA2013050_FD_70963 | JGI IMG/M metagenome (GOLD analysis project Ga0066790, IMG submission 70963) | Permafrost soil microbial communities from the Arctic, to analyse light accelerated degradation of dissolved organic matter (DOM) -... | ecosystem: Environmental > Terrestrial > Soil >...
GAACGTGACCGTCTTACCAGCCTTGCGCGCCGTATTCTTCACGATATACTTGTAGAGCAGCATCTTATCTGCCATCTTGACCAGCGTATCGAAGCGCACGTCAATTTCACACTGACCTGCCGCGCCTACTTCATGGTGCTGCGCCTCAATCGGAATGCCCGCCGCTTCGAGTTTCAGTACCATCTCAGTACGCAGGTCCTGCAATGTATCATTAGGGGCGACAGGAAAGTAGCCACCTTTCACACTCATCAGGTTGCCGTGGGCACGTGATCCGTCATGACTGACAGCTCGTCCACTGGTCCAGTGAGCCTCGTCAGAATCAACCTCGACATACTGCTTGTTGTCGGTTGAAGTGTAACTTACCTGGTCGAACACATAAAATTCGGCTTCAGGGCCAAAATAACAGGTATCAGCAAGACCGCTGCTACGTAAGTATTCTTCAGCTTTCTTCGCGATATAGCGTGGGTCACGGCTATAGCGCTTCTGTGTTCCCGCTGGTCCTGGATGAGCAATATCGCAGACCAGACTGAGGGTGGGAACGGCGGTAAAGGGATCTAAAAGCGCTGTCTCAGGATCGGGGAGGATTAGCATATCGCTCTCTTCAATACTTTGAAAACCACGAATGCTAGAGCCGTCAAATGGGATGCCTTCAGCGAACGAATCCACTTCAAGGTTGTGCAGGGGGATACTAAAGTGCTGCCAGGAGCCGGGTAAGTCAGTAAACTTCAAGTCTACCATTTTGACGTCGTTCTCCGTAGCAAATTTCAAGACTTCCTCTGGCGTCATGTGTTGTTACTCTCCTCTTACATCTGTCCAGGCTTCATTGCTGGCTGTTTCGGCACGCTTTGCCCCAAATCCTGTCGGCAAACTTGCATAATAGTAAATGTATTATGCTCAGCGATAAGCTGAGTTTTTGCCTTGATTTATGATATGATTCTCATGAATGGGATACTACAGTCAGTTTATCCAAAAGTTACCCGCCCTTTATTGTGCAGGTTGCACAAAGGTTTACAGTGCTATGGCCGGGGTTGTATGATATTCAAAACTTGACCTTAAGCTGTTGATTTTTGGGTAATTACTCTGTTGATGAGAGGGTGCTCTTCCTTGACCAGTTTCCAGAAATTGGCTTGAGAAGCCAGAGGAGGAAAAACGCTTTAGGCATCAAAAAGAGGGCAGAAAACCACGTACCCATTTTTGCTACCTCCCCTTGCTCTTCTTGTCGTAACCCGTTAACATGTGCCAAACCATCGTGAATGCATGAAAAAAGGAAGATTTATGAAAACAGTACAGATTGGTTATCGACGACTTTACGACTCCATGGGATGTTCCATAGTAGGCCAGAAAACGCTTCATACTGTTTTTCCGTTTGGTGAGCATTTACAAGTAGAAATATATATGGGTAACAAGCCAACGTTTGGAGTTACTATCGAAACAGAACATGAAGACTATCTCATTCCCGGAGCGCCATCGCGCATAGGTAAGTTTGCTCATCATGGAGATGCTACTCAATCTCCCTATCCCCGGTCATTCTTCACTGAAATTATTTGTTCACATACAGAAGGAGTTTCTGATGAGTTATTTGACGCGCTATCCTGTGGAGATATAAGTAAAAGTCAAGAACTCCTTGTTCGAGCAGAAGCTCATGAAGAGGAGTATAGTTTTGCTGCCGATTTATTTAGTGGAGTCATTGGCCTCCGGTTTCATCCGCAATTTACTATGAAGCTGCTGAATGAAAACTTTGTTGCTTTTCATGGAGAAAAACGGGTATTCAATAATAGCAGCAGTACTATACGGTTACTTGAGGAAATCATATTAAACGAAGCTGGTCTTGCCTTTGTTGAGCAAGTTTTCCCAGAATTTGGAAAACTGGAAAGTAAAACGGCCAAAAAAGCAGGTCGTATATTAGGCTGGTTGATACGAGCATGGCCTGAGCAAGATAATGTTGCTAAATTTAATGCTCTTTTCATCTCGCTTGAAATGATCCTTGAAGGAGTAAGTGGTGTTTTACCTCAAGACCTTCGTTCTCACATTGAAACCTTGCAAAAGTTTATCGAGATAAGCGGCGGCGAAGAAAAAAGTTCTTTAAAAGAAACATTAGGTGAAATCCTTAAGAGGATTAGACCATCGCTAATAGATCGCTTTAACGCGCTTGCAGAACAAGCTAAAATGCCGGGATGGGAAAATGACAAGAAAGCATTTAAAAATTTTAACGCTACGAGAAATGGCCTCACCCATCGGGGAGACCCTAATGTAAAGATGCTTGTATCAGTTGGCAAAGAAGAAGTACTAGCGTTAGAAGATTTAACTGAGCGATATGCCAATTATTTTCTTTTTAAGGATACAGCAGTTTATCAAAGCATCTATGTTCCTAGACCGAAGCCGTAACCTTAAGCACCGTGCAAACGCCGTCGCAGAATGACCGTAGGCGGTTATTAGCCCCATATTCTTCTAAGCGCACAAGTTCCTTTATCCTATAGTTGACAGGTGAGCAGAAGTGGAGTATATTATCTCAACTAATTGCACTTCAAATAACAAAAACGAAATCTCTTTCCTTTTAGGAATCGATTGACTTCAAATGGAAAGCAAGCGCTAGCTTCCATGCTTGATTTCGCTTGCAGATCAATTTAAATCCAATTTCAGTAAGGAGACAGACACGTATTGGACAAGATTCCGTTTGAAACGCGACGCGTAATAGAGGACCTTACCGAACTCTGGCAGACCCGAAACGAGCCTCACGACATACTTACACATCTCACTGACGCTTGTGACTCGGGAAGCATTAAAGTCTACTTGTTCTTCAAGAAAGTATATGAGGACTTGCGCACTGACAAACGCAGCAAGTATATTGTGCTCTCTGCATCCGATTTCAAACAATTCCTTGAGACTGAGTACCTCCGGCTAGCAAATCAGCCGAAGGAAGTGGTGCGCATCGAATTTGGAGGGAAACGCCGAGCCATTTCAAACATTAGCTTGAAAACGGATCGCATCAGTTACGAAAATCACTGTTGGAATTGTGAAGATTTAATCTACTCAGGAATAAATGACCAGTGTTTAGTGTGCGACTATTACATATGTAGCTCTTGTGGTTCCTGTCTTTGTGGATTTAAATCGTTCTAATAAGACAGGTTAAGAAAAGGATTGCTATACGCATCAAGGCTGCTCTTTAAGAGCAGCCTTATTCTTATTCTTTTTCCCTCACTTTCAGCTTTGAAATCGCCTCACGTCGCACAACCTGTATTAAACGGAGCAGACACTAAAATCGTCGGTTGCAACTCAGCAGTGATTTGCTATAATCAATGCTGTCATGAGTGCAGCAATTGATATAAGTACCATACCAGCTCTTGTCCGGCTGATTAACGAAGTAGAGACAACCAAAAAGCCGCGTAAATTAAAATGTAAATGTTGGAATGAAGTTGTTGAAGTTTCACTAATTGTCCTGACGAGAGCGTTTTTCCTCCTCTGGCTTCTCAAGCCAATTTCTGGAAACTGGTCAAGGAAGAGCACCCTCTCATCAACAGAGTAATTACCCAAAAATCAACAGCTTAAGGTCAAGTTTTATACTCGCTCATACGCCTACCAAGATAAAAGCTCAAACAATTCTCAATCTGTTCCATAAACACTCCTATTTACAAGAAAAGTGCCTCCTTCAATCCTATGCATGTGTGCAAATATATATTATACATAATATCTTATTAATAGTCACTTGTATACAAGCTATTATCTCAAAAGAAGGAGTTACTACCTATTTGCTGGGAGGAAATCATCTTGGTAGGATGTCATAGTTGACTTTATCCGCAGGTGAGATGTCTTCTCATTTTGGGTTTTCGGAAAAGCATTTAGCCTAAATAACAGCAAGCTTATACGGACCTACGGGACCGTAGATACCCTCTCCTTTTGCGTCCCTTATGGGCCATCCTTATCCTACAGAAAAACAGATATGCTTGTGGTGGATAGTAATTGATAACACCAATATGCTAATTGAAAGTACTTGAAAACCTCGGTAAACGGTGGTAATATATTCACATCGCTATTTCTTTTGTAGGCGGTGTAAATATATGACGACGTTGCGTACGTATCGCACTGACCTGGGTTGGTCTTTGCGAAAACTAGCACAGGAGGCAGGTATATCTCATCCAGTTGCTAAACGTGCAGAAGACGGTGAGCCTATTCAGGCAAGTACAGCAAAGGCAATAGCCGATGCCTTGAGCCGAGCGCTTGGACGGGAAATACGACCAAGCGACATTGAAGGACTCAATATCTTGTAGTGCTTCTCTATAGTGCGTGTCAGGGGTGTCCGCTGTCAACGAATACACCCCCAACCGTTGAGAACTTTGGCCGCGATGACCTCAATTCTGTATGTATTATAGCACGTCTGAGGTCAGCGGTATATATGTGAACAAGAGAGGATATACCAATGACCACCAAGCAGATCACGACCACACAGACCTCCTCACCACCAGAGCCGTCTCGCGCTTCCCTGGCAATAGCAAGTGACCCAAGCAAGGCGCTGCGCCTCTCCCCGACCTTTCAACCTGATGTGGACCTGCTCACCGCAGAAGGCTTGATTGCCTTTGGCGTCAAGGGATCAGGCAAATCCAACCTGCTCGCTCTGCTTGTCGAGCAGCTCGGCCGGTTCCTGCTCCCACAACTCATCATTGACACGGAGCGAGAATACCAGAGCCTTGCTCACCTGCTTCCTCGTGGGGTGATTGCTGCCGCTGATCGGTGTCCGAGCGGCTCTGACATCATCCACAAGGGCTTGCAGGTCATTGTTGACCTACAAAGCTGGCAGAGCGACGAGGCAGCTGCCCTCTCCCTATGCCAACTCATTGAGGAACTCTTCACCGCAACGACTGCCATTGCCCCACACGAGCGCGTCCCCTGCGTCATTCACCTGGACGAGGCGGCTTACTGGCTTCCCCAGGAAGCGGTGGTGTACTTGTCGAAGGAGACGCGCAAGGCGCTGGCCGATGCCTTTCACAAGCTGGCATCACGTGGTCGGAAGCAGGGACTCACCCCGCTGTTGTACACCCAGAGTATCAGCGAGGTCGCCAAGAGTGCGATCAGGCAGGCAGGTATCAAGGTGCTCATGCGTCAGACCCTTGACGTAGACCTCACCCGCTACTGCCAGTATATCCAGGGCGCAACCCCCAGGACCAAGAAGGCGATTCAGGCGTACCCGAGCGGGAGGGCGGTCGTGATCTTACCAGACGGCAGCCAGCACAAGGTCCAGTTCAACACACGGCAGAGTGAGCATGTGAGCCAGACGCCCCAGGCACAGGCAGCCCTGGTCAAGTTTGCGGCGATGGACATCGATGTCACTGCTCTGCCCATGCGGGATATGACCGCCGAAGGGCAACCCGATCGGGCTCAGGGCAGGCTCCATCAGAGCGTGCAGCCAGGCAAAGGGCGGCTCTCTCCCACTCCACCCACCACGGCAACCGAGCGGGTCTACGCGCTACTGGCAGAGAACCCTACCTTGCGGCCTGCCGAACTCATGAAATTGACAGGGTGCAGTGACACGACCGCATCCAAAGCGCGTAGAACCTACTTCGAGCTGCACCCTGAGCAGCAAGTGGTTCCACAGAAAACGGTGACGGAGCGCATCCATGACCTGCTCGCCGCCAATCCGGCATTACCGCCTGCCGAACTCATGAAATTGACAGGGTGCAGTGACACGACCGCATTCAGAGCACGCAAAGCTTACTTCGAGTGGCACCCTGAGCAGCAAGCGGCATCCACACCCCCCACAATGACCGAGCGGCTCTACGCGCTCCTGGCAGAGAACCCCGCCCTGCGACCTGCCGAGCTGAGAAAGCTGGTCGGCTGCGATCACACGCTTGCCGCGAAAGCGCGCAGAGTTTACTTTGAGCTGCACTCTGAGCTGGCACCCACACACACAACGGCAACCGAGCGAATCCATGGGCTGCTCGCCGCCAATCCAACATTATCGCCTGCCGAGCTGAGAAAGCTGGTCGGCTGCGATCACACGCTTGTCGGGAGAGTCCACAAGGCTTACTTTGTGAGGCATCCTGAGCTGGCACCCACCCCACCCCCCACGGCAACTGAGCGGATATACGTTCTCCTGGCGGAGAACCCCGCCCTACGACCTGCCGAGCTCATGAGGGTGGTCGGCTGTAGTGATACTGCCGCTTCCAGAGCACGCAGAACGTACTTTGAGAGGCACCCTGAACAGCAAGGACCAGAGTACGGCAAGCAGACACATGCAACAGAGACGTTTTTGTAAGCAGGTGAATCATGTTACTAGCGAAGAAGATCAAGATTGAGGTGAGCAGGCAGGATGCCGAGGCGCTCGAGTTTATGCAAGCCAAGTGTCGTGGGCTCTACAACTGGTGGATCATGAAGTTACGCAATGGGGAACGATGGAACCTCGAACGGGCGAAGAAATCGCTCAAGGAGAGCAAAGCTTACGACCCTGAATTGCGCTTTGTCTATGGCAAATTGCTCGCTGAGGTCTACTTCCGCATCGATAAGGGGATGCAGGACTTCTTTCGACGCGTGAGAGAAGGCGAGAAGAAAGCAGGCTTTCCCCGTGTGAAGCCACGCCATCAGTTCTTTACCCTGTGTTATCCTGCGATGTATCTGGAAATGCAAGGCAACACTATCATCTTGCCTATAGGAGGCGGTGGCAATTGGGGACCCAAACGCTACCCCAATATCGTCGCCCATCTCACGGAAGAACCGCCTGCCCACTTTCGGGAAGTCGCGGTCACGCGTGATGCTCGTGGTCACTACTTCTGTTCGTTCGTCTATGAGCAACCAGAGCAGGCCAGCCATCCAGCAGGCATTGTCGCCTTTGACTTAGGCATCAAAACCTTAGCCACTGGCTACACCAACACAGACCGATTCTACCATATTGGTGGCTTCAAGGGCTACCGCTACTACAATAAACAACTGGATAAGATTCGTTCCAAACGGGACAAATGCAACAAGAAATCCCGCCGGTACATTTACCTCTCCAAAGTATACCAGCGGGTCTCTCTTCGCAAGCGCAACAAACAACGCGACTGTCTGCACAAAGCGTCCCACCTCATCGCGGGCAAACTGGCTGAAAGAGCTGTTGTCATTGGCGATCTTTCCCAACGGCAGATGGTCATGAAGAAGAACGAGGAGGAGGCCCCAAAGGAGAGACAGAAGCGGCGCATCCGCAACCGCATGGTATATAATGATTGGGGACTCTACAGCTTCGTGCAGATGCTTGCCTACAAGTGTCAGGTGTACGGGAAAGAACTACATATCATCAGCGAACGAGATACCACGAAGCAGTGTCATGTCTGCAAGCGTTTGCAAGACATGCCCCTGTGGAAGCGGACGTATCGCTGTGCGAACTGCGGCCTGGTGATGGACCGTGATGAAAATAGCGCGGTTAACATCTCCCAGCGGTTCCTTGCCCGGCTAGGGCCACACACGTAGCTGGTCTACGTGCGGTGTACTGCATGAGAATGCAGGAATCAACACGTTTACATATGTTTTGAAAGGCAGCACCCATGAGTCAGTCAGAGCAAACAATGGACGATGAGGGCGAAGCGACGACCCTTCTTACGCAGGAACCACCTGCTGGTGGAAAAGGGAGGTCCAGAACTTTTTCATTGAAACGTAGTGTCTTCCTCATCGTAGCTTTTGTCGCGGGCATGCTGCTTGCTCTGCTCGGGGTTCTGGGGTATCTCCTGTTTTTCGCAGCGGATGTGGCACCCATCCCAACCGCGTCTTCGTCCACCAATGGGGCGATCAGCGCGCAGGTTACTTCTGCATTTGTGAAGGCGCTGGTTCAGAAGAATATTAATAACGCTGGCCTGCCGGGCAAGGTGCAGAATGTCCAGGTCGTATTGACGCATAACGGTCCGCTTGTTGTTACCGGCGACATGCAGATGAGCATTCTCGGTATCGATACGCTCCACCATATGACCGTGACGCTACAGCCGTATATTAGCGCCTGCCACGTTCACGTGCATGTGCTGCACGTCGATGTGCAGGGCTTCCCACTGCCATTTCTCGCGCAGACGGTTGAAAACAAAATCAACCAGCAGATGCAGCTCAACGTCTCGGGCCTGCCCGCTGGCTTCACCTACTGCGCGACCAGTGTGCACACGGAGACCAGCGGGCTTTCTCTGACCTATGCTGCTGTGCCTGATTAGTTAGTTAGCGCGCAACCGCTCCATGTATGGCTGGTATGACCTTCTCGCCATACGCCTTGATAAACTCGCTCTGGTTGCGTCCGACGTTGTGGACATGCACCTCGCTGAAGCCAAGGTCGAAGAAGCTCTGGATATGGGCGCGATGCTCATCCAGGTCCGGCGACATGAGAACGCGGCCCTTGAAGTCCTCGGCGCGCACGAGCTGGCCGAAGGCGGCGAAATCTTCAGGCGCGCGAATGTCCTGCTTTGGTGCCTTAATGCCGCCGTTGGGCCATTCCTTCATCGCCTGCTTCTCCGCCTCCTCGTAGCTATCGGCCCAGGAGACGTGCAACTGCAGCAGTTTGGGCATCGTCGAGGGATCTTTCCCGGCCTCACGCGCGCCCTTTTCGAAGTTCTCGATCAACGACTTGAGCTTCTCAGGCGGCGCGGCGGGCGTAATCAGACCATCGCACATGCGCCCGGCGGTCTCGGCGGTTTTGGGACCGGAGGCGGCGACGTAGATAGGCGTGGGCTTCTCAGGACGTGTGTAGAGGCGCGCGCTCGCCATGCGCAGGTGCTTCCCGGCATAGCGCACCTTTTTGCCAGTGAAGAGCCGCTGAATGATCTCGATTGATTCGATCATGCGCTCCAGGCGTACTGGCGTCTCGGGCCACTCGCCGCCAACGATAGCCTCGTTTAGCGCCTCGCCCGTGCCAATGCCCAGCCAGAAGCGCCCAGGAGCCATCACTTCCAGCGTCGCAGCCGCCTGAGCGATAATCGCTGGGTGGTAGCGATACGAGGCGCAGGTCACACCGGGACCGAAGCTCACGCTGCTGGTGCTGACGGCGAGTCCGCCCATCCATGACCACACAAAGGGACTGTGTCCTTGCTCAGGAACCCAGGGATGAAAGTGGTCCGCCGCCATGACGCCGCCAAAACCGGCCTGCTCAGCCTCCTGCGACCAGCGTAGAAGCTCGGTAGGACCAAACTGCTCTAAGGCAGCGGAATAACCGACAATGGGCATGATATTCTCCTTTTTATGTATGTGAGTTACCTGTTACACGTAGCAGGAGGCATACATGGCCTTCCCTTCCGTCTCGTAACAGTGAAACAGGTCCAGATCATCGATGGTATCAATATCGAGGGCTATGCCTCTATTATTGTACAAAACGTTCCCCAGTTGCCACTCTCTTGCCTCTGCGAGGAAGTGTTGCAGGCTACCAGGACCAAAGACATATGGCAGCGCCAGCGGAGGGCGCGTCAGCAGCGCGTTGGTGCCTGTGCCATCCCACGAAGGGGCCAGCACGACCGGGTACTCTTGAGATTGCGCGAACATACCCTCAATATCATGCACGCCGAGCAATGGCAGGTCGGCGGAGATCGTCAGGAGGGCCGTCGCGCCCTCCGCCAGCTCGCGCTGCGCCGCCGCGTGCAACGCGGGATTGTGACCGCTCTCTTCTTCGACGCGGGCGCGGGCACCCCACAACTCGGCTTTCTCCAGGACGCGCAGATCGGGACTGACAACGGTCACGCTCTCCAGCAGGTTGCTCGTTTTAAGCGTGGAGATAACGTGATGCAGCATATCGAGTACCAGGCTGGCTCGCTGCTCGTGCGTCAGGTGATCGGCGAGCCGACTTTTTGCCTGACTGAGCGTCTTTACCGGAATTAAGGCTCTATATATCATTGTTTCCTTGTCATTATACGAAGTTTGTTTGCTAGCTTCACCCCTGTTAGCAGGTCGTTAAGCAGTTAGCCCCGCCGCCTGCAGGACGCTGCGCGCGAGGGTGGCTTTGCTTGTGTCGTCGCGCATAATGGTGTTGGTGACGAGAGTCGGAATGCCCAGATCTTCGATGGCGGCGCTCAGCTGCGCGTCCTGTTCGTCGATCACCATCACATCGAGAAAGTCGCGGTAGCAGCGCGCCACGCCGACCGCCGAGACATCCATCCCCAATCCACTCATCAATTTGTCAGCCGGTCCCTTGATTGGAGCACCGCCGATGATCGGACTGACCGCGACGACCATACCCTGCGTCTCGTGCAATGCGTCGTGAATGCCGGGAACCGCCAGCAGCGTGCCGATGCTGACGATAGGATTGCTCGGCGCGATCAGAATGGCCTCGGCCTCTTTAATCGCATCCAACACGCCTGGAGCTGGCCTTGCCTCGCTGGCACCGACGAAGACGACGCCCTGTACTTCGTCAGCGGTGCGGCGCTTGACCATGTATTCCTGGAAGTGCAGCAAGCCAGCAGGTGTTTGAATATGCGTTGTCACAGGCTGGTCGCTCATTGGCAGCACGCGTAGAGCGAGACCCAGGTGCGAGCGCAGGTTGTCGGTTACTTCGCTCAGGGTCTTGCCCTGGCCCAGCAGGTTGGTGCGATGAATGTGCGTAGCGAGATCGCGGTCGCCCAGCAGAAACCAGTCTTCGTTGCCGTAGCTGGTCAGTTGCTGCATCGTGTAGTGCGTATCGTCGCGGATGCCCCAGCCGTGGCTCTCGTCAACAATGCCCGCGAGCGTGTACAGAACGATATCGATATCGGGCGAGACGTGCAGCCCATAAAAGTCGCGGTCATCGCCAGTATTGACAATGACGGTAAGTTCCTGTTGCGGAACAACCTGCGTGACTCCCTGCAAGAAGCGTGCGGCACCGACTCCACCGGCAAGAACAACAATCATCTTTTTCTGACCTCAATCAAAGCGTACAATAAGATTTTCTAAAGGGAGACGTTCGCGCCGCTGCGGATCGGCGGCGGCGTAGCCCACAGTGATGAGCGCATGCGGGATGAGATGCATGTCCAGGTCGAGCGCCTCGCAGACCACTTCAGGACAAAAGAGCGGCGCGCACATCCAGCCCGCGTCCAGCCCAAGGTCGTAGGTCATGAGCAGCATGTTTTGAATGGCTGCTCCCAGGCTCTGGATCGCCATAATGTTCTCGTCGGACTGGCGTTTCTCATCCGGGTAGCGGTCCAGGTCCTCAAGATAGAGACAGGGAAGAATGATGGCGGGCGCGGTAAGAATGCGCTGGCGCGACTTTTCCAGGCGTATGTTTACGATCTTCGCATCCTGCCCATCCATCTCCAGGTTCTGTTGCCACGTCACGCCCATGCGGTCGGCGAGCAGCGTTTTGGGTTCCTGCCGCGTGAGCACGACGAAGCGCCAGGGCTGACGACCGTGTGGTGAGGGAGCCCAGCGCGCCGCCTCCACTATCTGTTCGATTTGCTCGCGGCTGACGGGACGTGCCTGATATTTGCGCACGCTCCGTCGGCTGCGGAGAAGCGTAGCGAGATCGTCGGCGCGGGTAGGCAAGGTTGCCCATCGAGTATCTGAATGTATGGTCACAACGTATCGTTACCTCTTTACTACTTGCTTAGGCATGGTTCAAATCAATGTGACACTTTGAACAATAGCGCAGGGCCATAAAAAAGCTTTTTGAGCTTGGCAGGGATTAATTTTGCCTGTTCAAACTGTCACATTCGTTTGAGCTTGCTC
>Ga0066790_10000992_pt1 | contig 11602 bp, 6 predicted proteins | sample OrgsoiDNA2013050_FD_70963 | JGI IMG/M metagenome (GOLD analysis project Ga0066790, IMG submission 70963) | Permafrost soil microbial communities from the Arctic, to analyse light accelerated degradation of dissolved organic matter (DOM) -... | ecosystem: Environmental > Terrestrial > Soil >...
CCGTTGATCCCCTGTACGGTGTGCTTCTGGATAAGACTGCAGGGTCGGTTCCGGTGCCCTTCGACCCTGTCACATTCCAACTGGACCCCGATGTCGTGAGCGACCTGGGTCTGGTACGTTGCGGATTTAACGGTACGCCGGCGGGCTGCACGAAGGGCCATCTTTTCAATCCCGCGCCGCGCGTGGGTTTTGCCTGGGACCCGTTTGGCGGCGGCAAGACCTCGATCCGAGGCGGCTACGGCGTCTTCTTTGAGCACGGCACCGGCAATGAGGCCAATACAGGTTCCCTCGAGGCCAGCGCACCGCTCGTTCTCAGCATGACGCAGGCGCTTCCTGCCAACTACGCGTGCATCGGGAACATCGGGTATGGGGCGGCAAACACCCCTTGCGCGAGTCCTCTCCTGTCATCGAGTCCGGTGCCGGCAGCCGGCTCCGCCTTTCCTCTCGACGTCACTGCAATTCCGGCCAAAGCGATCTGGCCGTACGCACAGCAGTGGAGTTTCGGGACCCAGAGAGAGTTGCCGAGAGCGGTCGTGCTCAACGTTGCATATGTAGGAAGCAAAGGAACGAATCTGACCGTCGAGCGCCAACTCAACCAGTTGGTGCCGTTACCGGCAAGCGAGAATCCTTTCGGTCCGAACGAGCCGCTTACGATCACGGATTGCACGGTTCCGCCACCGGGATTCGCAGGATCGAGCGCCCCTGGAGATGGCTCCACTCCATTTCTTCTGCAGAGTGGTACGCAGGTGACGCCGCAAAATCCCGCCTACGTGCACTTGCAGGCAGCGTGTACGAATCCAAATATTCCGAACGTCAACTCGCTCGCCGGCCGGCCCTACCCGGGCTTAGGGAAAGTTCTCTCGTTACAGAATGTAGCCGATTCGAGCTATCACGCGCTTCAGGCAACGCTGCGACACACCGGCGGAGGACTGACCACGGGAGTTTCGTATTCTTTCAGCCACTCGATTGACGATGCTTCGGACCGAAGTGATCCGGTGCTTGTCAATTCTTATGACCTGCGTCAGAACAAGGCCAAATCGAACTTCGATCAACGTCACCTGTTCAACTTCAGTTACGTGTACCAGTTGCCTTTGAATAGTCTTCCCCGTCGGATCGGCGACTGGGCCCGCGAACGCGAACCGCAGGACAGTAATGAGGCCGCGAACTGTTGTTCCCCGTGGGTGAATCGGATGCTCGACGGATGGGAATTTTCTGGAGTAACGCTTTACCAATCGGGCACGCCGTTCACTGTGATCAATAGCGCCGGCAACACCGGCATTTCCCTGACCGACAACGCCGGGGTTTCCAGCGGGCTCGGTATTGCGGCCTCATACCCCGACGTGGTGCAGGGATTGCCTGCGCCGGGCAACAACTCCAGGAGCTTTGGCAAGCTCCTGCGCAATCCTTCCCAGTTTGTCGCTCCGCGGGGACTCACCTTCGGGGACGCGGGGCGGAATTTCCTGACCAATCCCAGGCGCTTGAACTTCGACATGGCCCTGCTGAAACATTTCAAGATCGGAGAATCCGGCCAACTGGAGTTCCGGGCTGAAGGCTTCAATGTTTTTAATCACACTCAGTTCCGCATCTATGACCCGGATAACCCCGGCAGCAGCGGCAACAACATAATCAGTTGTTATGCCGGTCCCGTTTATTCCGCCGGATTTGGGGGTAGCGGAGCTGATTGCGTTACTGGCGCTTCGTTTTTGCATCCGCTCAATGCGCATCGGTCCCGCACGATTCAGTTTGGTCTGAAGCTAGCGTTCTAGGACGTGGAACATCATGCAGAGATTCACTAAAGAGAAATTGACTAAGGACCGAACAAAGTTTTCGCTCCGATTTTGCGGAAGCTATACCAAGGTGGTATGCGTTTTGGTGCTTGGCGGCACGATGATGCTGGTGCTCTCAGGGTGCGGGACCGCCAGCCAGCAGAACGTTAATAGTGTCGTACCGTTTTCAGGCAACTGGCAATTCACGGTAGCAAATCCGCCGGATCAGTCCTTCTTGGGTGGGCTCCAGGGCGGATTTCTGTTGGAGAAAAGTGGTGCAGTTACAGGCTCCGCCACCTACTCCGTCTCGTTGCCCGCTCCAATCGGTGGAAACCCAACCGTGTGTAATAGTGGGTCGGCTCCGATCACCGGAACGATCAACAGCCAGAACGTCACTCTCAGTGCAGTAGCCGGCGCACAAACTTTTACATTTACGGGAATGCTTAGTGTAGATGGCTCGACCATGCTAGGTACCTACACATCAACTGCCGGTACAGCGGCCGACGGTTCAGCTTGCGGAAGCGCTCAAACGGGACTCCAATGGAGCGCTACCTCCGTACCTTCGGTCACCGCAATCTTCCAAGGAAGCTTTCATAGCACGGGCGGCACTTCGGGTCTGAACAATCAAGATTTCCCGGTGACGGGGTCTCTTACCCAGGCCGAGAATACCGGAGCCAGTAGTGTGGCCGTTGCGGGCACTGTGTCCTTTATCGACCCGACAAGCCTCAAAAGTGACTACCCTTGTATCGCGACTGCGTCCGTCAACGGCCAAGTCAGCGGTAATACCGTCATTCTGCAGATCATCGGGAGTGACGGGTCCCTTTTGGGTCAGATTGGTGGATCGGTTGGCTCAGGCGTCAGTACTGTTACCCTCGACCCTACCCCGAACGGGGACGTTCTGCACTCCCTTGCTTCGCCAGGATATGCAGTGAACACAAATTCCTGCGCGGGGGCTGGTCTGAGTAACCCCGCGGATTCGGGGAACATCTGTCTGGCATTAAGGGATTCGACCGCCTGTCAGCAACCGTTTACTCTTTCTCCATCTCCCCTTACCTTTGCTCCGCAAGCGGTGGGCACGACTTCAAAGGCACAGTCGATCACGATTACAAACATTTCGAGCGCCATCCTGAGCGGTCTAGCGTTGACCTTTATTAATAATAGTGCAGCAGCCAATTTCACTGTAGCGGGCGACACCTGCGATATTCCGGGCAATCCACTTGGATCGTCCTTCGACATCGCCGTGGCACAGTCGTGCACCATCAAGATCACTTTTACCCCTCAGGCAAGCTGCGCATTCGGAGTTCCACAAGCCCAGTGCCCGTCTTCTCTGGCCGCATCGTTAACCGTGACCAGTCCCCTAAGCGCAGACAACGATACAGCCTTTGCTGTGCCCATCACCGGCAGCATAGCGGCTTCATCTTCTAAACTCGATTTCGCCGCGGAGGACCTCTGGGAAGAGAGTCTTCCGCAATTGCGGTCGGGCACCAACTGTAGCTGGCATCAGAAGCAGACCACGCTTGATTCAAGAGGGCGCACGTTCCAGGACGTCGAACAGCATGCAGAGATTGACTAAGAATCCAACGTTTTGTCGAACGAGGCGCACAGCGCTCTCGCACCGGTCTTGCGGAGCGGACGCGAAGAGCCTCTGGCTTTTGCTGCTCGTCAGCACGGTCATGCTTTCCGCATGTGGGGGTGGTTCGGGCAGTTCACAGAACGTTGGAACTTTTTCGGGCAACTGGCAGTTCTACATGGACAATCCGGTTGACTCGTCGGGGACCGCGCCATTTGTGGGTGGCTTGCAGGGCGGATTTATATTGCAGAAAAATGGCCCGCTGTCGGGAGCCGTGGTCTACTCCGTCGGGCTGCCGCCGAATCCAAATGCCCCGAACGGGACCGTCTGTAGCAGCGGATCGGCGGCGGTTACGGGAACGATTAGTGGCCAGACCGTTACCCTGACCGCCGTAGCCGGTACGCAGACTTACACGCTTACCGGAACGCTGCGTTCCGACGGTTCGGCTTTAGACAATGGCACTTATACGTCGACCGCTGGTACGGCCGCGGACGGTACAACACCCTGCGGGATCGCAACCACCCAAACGAATTGGCACGCCGTCTCGGTGCCCCCTCTTACGGGAGGGATCACGGGCACCTTCCACAGTACGGGCTCCAAGCTGGCGAATCGAGAATTCCCGGTGACCGGATTTCTGACCGAGGGTGAAAATATCGGAGCCAGCAACGCCGCCGTCACCGGCACTTTGAGTTTTGTAGATCCGGTGAGCCTTCTGAGTCTCTACCCTTGTATCGACACGGCTTCCGTGAATGGTCAGATCAGCGGAAACACAGTTGTTCTGCAACTCATCGCCAGTAACGGATCGAATGCGGGGCAGATTGGCATACCGCCCAGTGAAATTAACATCGGTGGAGACGGAGCCTATCCAGTTACCTTCGACTCCACGCCGAACGGATACGTTCTGCACTCGCTTGGCACGGGATACGTAGTGAATACGAAATCGTGCCTCACCGACGCCAATGGCAACAACGAGGATGTGGGCGACATTTGCCTGGCCGTCGGTGGCACAAGTGCTTGCCAGCAACCGGTGACGATGTCTCCAGGCTTCCTGCTTTTTCCCCCTCGAACGCTGGGCTCGGCCCCGACCACGCAGACGATAACGCTTACGAACAACTCGGGGTCTACCCTCAGCGGTCTGACGCTGGAGTGGGCGGTAGAATCAGGCCTCGGTTCGGAAACAGGCCAGACCTCCTTCACGGGACAACCTAATTTCACGGAAACGGACACTTCGCAGGGAGACCCGTGTGCAGTTCCGCTTGGCTCGACATTTTCCTTAAATCAGGGGCAGTCTTGCACCATCGCGGTTACCTTTGCGCCCCAGGAAAGTTGCACATTGCTGCCGATCGCAGGTGGCACTCCGCCCTCCCAGTGTCCGTTAACTTTGATCGCGTCGCTCGCTGTTAACAGCCCCGTGAGCGCCGACAACGATATGACTTTTGTTGTGCCCATTACGGGCACTGGGATCAGTACCGTTGTCGCTTCGACTCCTGAGCTCGATTTCGGTGCGGAGGGAGTCTCGGAAGCGAGCCTTCCTCAATTGCTGTCGTTCACCAACCATGGCGCGAATCCGGTGCAGATTCTGCCTGGCGCGCCTTGCACGAACTCTACATTCGGTCAATTCCACACGCTTCCGCACCCGCTTATAGGCGGCAGCCCGGTTGCCGGTCTGCAAGTAGTGAGCGATCTGAGACAGAACACGAACAGTTCCACGATCGACTACAGCTGCGACTGGGATCTGACCAGCAGCACGCCCAACTCCAACTTCCAGATCTCCTCGGACACCTGCTCGGGGGTATTACTCGAGCCTCAGGCCTCCTGCAGTATTGAGATCGCGTTCGTGCCGCAGGCTGCTTACGCTCTATCGAACGGTTTGGATTATTTTCTGGAACTGAACACCGTGCAATGTGTTAACGGCGCCCCAGACTGCGAAATCGATGGCGGACGTTTCCCGGTTGAGTTAACCGCGAATTCGCCAGGTCCCCTGCGAATGTCCCCCGGCGCAGGAGTGTATTTTGGAGCTCTGCCGGTAGGAACAGGCAGCGTTCAGCAGACCATAACGCTTCTCAACGACCCGGCTGCCTCCACGACCGTGAACTTCTTCAGTAAGGTGACGGTGAAAGGCGATTACGCTGAGTCGGACGATTGCCCTTTTACCATGGCTCCAGGCGGCATCTGCACTCTAACCGTAACTTTCAAGCCCAAGATCGTGGGATACGACCCGGGAAAACTCATTATTAATTACACAACGAATCAGACCGTCAATCCCCAGATTCAAACCGTGTATCTCCGCGGCTCGGGGCAACTGGTTCCGCCAACAGGCGCAGTTTCTTTCGGGAAGCGCGCAGGGAAATTCGGGAAATGATTCAACTAAGAGCTCTGGGGACGCACTCTAAGGAGGTTGGCGGTGGCGACTAGACGATGGATTCTTGTGCTTCCGTTAGTGACTCTGATTTCCGTGCTCACCGGATGCGCGGGAAGCACGGCGAATGTGCAGAATCCTCCAGTTCCGCCCTCGTCGACCGTGTCGATCGCCTTTCAGCCCGCGCCTCCGGCATCGGTTACAGTTGGCGCCACAACGCCTCTCGCCGCCGTCGTCAACAATGACTCCGGCAACACCGGAGTCGATTGGTCGTTGACCTGTTCGATTCCGGGGACGGCTCCGAACAAGTGCGGTATGCTCAGTGCTCTGCATACGGCCAGCACCGAGTCCACGATCTATACAGCGCCCTCGATCTTTTCCGGAAACAGCGTCGCCGTAAACATTCAGGCCTTCGCAACCGCGGATCATACACAGAATGTCGGCGCACCGATCACCGTTACCGGCTTCGGCTCAGCGCTCAAGGGAACGTATGTTCTTCAGGCCCAGGGGATTGACGTCAATACTTTCGGACCCTATCAATTCGCCGGTGTGGTCGTCCTCGACGGCAACGGCGGGATCACTTCCGGCGAGCAGACAGTTAACTTTTTCGATGCGAATGTCGGCTTTCTGTTATCCAAGTCGGATCCCGTTGTCGGAGGCAGCTACTTCCTAGGTCCCGACGGACGCGGAACAATTGCTGTCAGCACAAATGATCCCGGCATTGGCCAGAACGGCACGGAAACTTTTTCTTGCGCAGTCCTTTCTAGTTCTCAGGCACTCATCACTCAAACCGATTTGTCGGACACAGCCAGCGGCACAATGGATTTGCAGACCAATACAGCAGCCCCGTCCGGCGGTTATGCCTTTGTGGTTAGCGGCACTGACATTGCCACAGCGTCCCCCACAGCCATGGGCGGCATTTTCAATATTGATTCGAACCGGACGATCTCGGGGAAGGGCAGCGTGGCGGATCAGAACCTCGCGGGGTTTGTAACCTCCAAGCAGGCGCTTTCGGGGACTGTGTCGAACCCCGACTCTTTCGGCCGAGTCACTGTGAATCTGAACGTGCCTGGTTTGCCCACCGCCACCACCTTCAAGTTCACCGGTTACATCGTCGACGCAACTCACATAAAACTGATTGAGAGCGACAACGATTCGGGCAGCGGCTCCGGCGCAACCGGTGGAGTCGCCATCGGCCAGGGCTCTGCCACTGGAACTTTCCTGGACGATACCTTCTTCTCGGGGACGTATGTATTTGGTGTCCTTGGGCAAGACCTCAGCGCCTTTTCGCCGTCTACCCTAACCTCGGTTGGCGTGTTCAGCGCCGATGGCAGCGGCGGCATCGCGAACGGATTCACGGATACTTTCTTACAGTCAAACGGTACCCAGGGGACTGCAGGTTCTCAGATCAGCGCAGCATTCAGCGGAGCTTATACTATCGACTCCAAAGGAACGGGTCGCGTCCGGACGAATTTCAAACACTTTGTCCCTGCGCCACAGTTGGGATTTGCGCCCGTATTTTTCGTCTATCTAACCGGCAACGGAAATCCTCCGCTGATTCTCTATGCTGGTGATTTCAGCGCCAATCAAGGCTATCCCTCGCTCGGAACAGGGATAGCCTACGTGCAGTCGTCTGGCCCACTCACATTCGACGGGCAGTACGGGTTCAGCCTGGTCCAACAGAATGGTGGCACTGAAAACGACGCTACGGCTGCGATTGCGGCCCATTCGGATGCCGGCACGTTGTCGGGAATTCTGGATAACAATTCTGGATTTAATCCCACATTCAACAGCCCGGTGAACGGCACTCTCGGGGCCCCCGCATCCAACGGCCGTTTCGCCGGCACTCTGGACAGCCTGGCGTTTGACTCCACTCCGTTCACGGCAGAATACTACATCATCGACCCAGCGCATGGCTTCTTCGTCGAAACGGATTTGGTGAACCCAAACAGTCCCACGAGCGTTGTGTCCTTCGGCTACTACGCGGCACGAACGCCGCTGTGCGCTGACTGCCCTTAGGTCTCCGCCTCCATGAGTGTCTTCCCGGTAGTGAGCAAACCAGTTATTAGGTAAGTGGCGTCACAAAACGGAAGGCTTACTCTGCCGAGCGGGTGAGGAGAATCTCGAAGTAAAGGGGAACAGCCTCCGATCACCAGCGAAGGTGGACGCAGAATCGGGTGTACGAGCGACCAGTTCTTGAACCCATGATTTCAACCAACGATTTGCGATGTCTCTAACGACTTTTCAAGGACTTAGGCGGCCACCCAGAGTCACGTAAGGTCGTTCAAACGACAACATAAAACAAGCCCTGAAAAGGCTGGCGTCGGGGGTTCAACTCCCTCCCTGGCCACCATAAAACAAAATTATTTCAAGCACTTGCGCGACACCGCTAATCTGGTACATCCCACCCCGCCCGGACCTCTGTCACCTAATTCTTGCGTCTGTATGGTCATCAGCCTTTGCACGTGAGCATCGGTCTCATCTACGTGGCAATGGCACTCGCGCGCCCTGGGGAGGCCTTGGAGAGCGCTTCCCGGCTGGGTGATGCTGGTGGAGTACGGATGCCTGACGGTCTATGCTGCGATTGTCGCGTCGGTATTCACGGCTCAGCCCGTCCCAGAGATATCACACTGGACTATGATGAAGATGTCGGCAGGCCGGCCGGCTCAACGGCTGTCGTCTTAAACCGTTGAGGGTTCACACGCAACCGAGGTAAAAATCTTGTATGGCTAAATCGCGCACAGGTCCGAGTATCGATGAATACTTGCGTGAGCGGTTGATGCCGGTGGAAGGTGCGATTCCGCAAATCCCCGGCATCGAGATGTTTGGGAATTCGATCCCTGCGGGAACGGTGGGTGGCGACCTTTTCGAGTACATCAACTTTCAACAGCGTTACGACATTGGTGCGCGCATTGAACGGGCTCAACGGCTGTCGAAGGAGTTTTTGGAGCCGCTCCTTCCTGGCATCCTGGTACGCAATTCGGTTGACGATCATGTGCGCTGGCTTCAAAGAACCGATGGGTACAATCCCCAAATGGAAACCGAGTACAGATTCGCGAGGAGTTCCGAGCAGGTGCGAGTTGCGGAAGACTTGCGCGAGCTTTTTTCCACGGCGGGTATTCTGGTGGTAGACGCGCAGGGACACGGGATCATCTCGGCCAAGATTGCGTCTACGGTTCATGACACGTTCCACGCCTTGATGCTCACTGAACTCGACCGGTACGGAAAAACCACGCCTGAGCTATTCGAGAATATCAATCTGCGGATGGCATTGTCGGTGACGGCCCGCAACGCATTGGGAATCAGTGAAAAGGAAAACGCGCGCGAAAACGCGACGATGTTGTACGGTGAGGTCCGCCCTGGCGGCCAGTTCCGATTTGCAAATTTCGGGCATCCTTCGCCGCTGGTGTTCTCGGCGGAATACCGAAGGTTCATGCACGTTGATGAAAGCTGCATGATGCAATTCTTTCCGCTCGGCCTGCAAATCCCCACGGATCACCCGGATCGCAAGAAATATTACGCTATCAACTTGCGCCAAAGAGACTTCACCTCTTCCGATCTCGGCGAGATCACGCTGATGAGTCCGGGAGACATTCTTGTTCTCTATACCGATGGAGTCTACGACGGCAGCGACCAAGCCGCGCGCGAGCAACTGGAAGCAGTGATGCGCGAACACTACCGGCAACCGGCCCGGGATATTTGTAACGCTTTGCTGGCTTATGCGGTAAAGCAGGATGACAATCTGCGGCAGGACGGGGACGAGGCCTTGATCGACGACAAGACTGTCTTCATCGTCAAACGAAATTGAACCGAGTCCGCGCGACCGGGCAGTATCGGGATTGTTCGTAGGAAGCGTAAGCGCAACTTTCAGTGGGAAGATCCGCCCACATAGTTGCCATAGCCAACAATCACTGTTGAACCCACAAGCACCAACAGGCTGAGCGCCACGAGTCGCCTGGTCCTGCCGCCGGCGCCTTTCCATTCATGCAGAGCGATGCCCCACAAGGTGCTGAATATGATGATGCTAGCCATGTGCAGCGTCCAACTGGAGAACTTGTAGCGGCCCATCTGGGTTTCGCCCATGGTGTAAAAAAAGAACTGCATGTACCAAGTAGTGCCAGCGAGAGCGGAGAACAGATAGTTGGACAGCATGGGGGCCCGTACCTCTGTGTCTTGCTCCACCGCCACGGCGACCGCCATTTCCTCGGCGGGCGCGTCGGTGGCGGCTTCCAAAGTGTGCTCTTCCCTGCGCGCGGGAATCTTGCCGCGAATTTCAGATTCGAAATACTGGTAGCCGGTGTGGTTGCGAATATTCAGAATCACGCACCAGGCAAAGTTGGTTGTGAAGCCTCCGGCCAGCACGACGACCAGCACGGGGAGGCCCTGCCACAGCACCGGCGTGCCGTGCTGGATGGTAAGAGCCTTGATAGGATCGCCGGCCGCGAGTCCGTAGGCGAAGCAGGCGCTCATGACGCCAGAGAACGTGGCGACGAGCAATCCCTTTTTCAGATCGAATTCTTTGATCGAAGCGCGCTTCTGCTCAGTCGACATCTCGCGCTCTTTGGATACTCCCGCCGCACCTGCAACCGCTATACCGAACAGACAGACGGCGACGCCGCCGAGAATCACCAGGCCGGAGTGCGTGCCAAGCACTTCGGATGCGAAGACACCCCGAAAAATAGGAGGCATCAGCGTTCCGAACGCGGCGGTGTATCCCAGCACCATGGCCATGCCGAGCGACATCCCCAGATAGCGCATGGTGAGGCCGAAAGTTAGGCCGCCGAGTCCCCACAGCACTCCGAAGGCATAGGTCCAGAAGAGGCTGCTGGCCGATGCTCCGCGCAGCACTGGCATCAAATCGTGCGTCATGGTGAAGGCGAGGATCCACGGGGCGATGATCCAGCTGAAAAATCCGCCCACCAGCCAGTAGGTTTCCCAGGCCCAGTGCTTTACCCCGCGATAGGGAACGTAGAAACTGGCGGAAGCGAGGCCGCCGAGCCAGTGAAACAACACTCCCAATGCTGGGTTCATGGAATCCTCGTGTGTGAATTTACCGGTAATAACTTACGAGCGCCGTTTTAAAGATGAAACACTTCTTCCAACGGCTGCATGGCGCGGTCGGGCAGTGCGCCGTCGCGCTGGATGAAAAAGTCGCTCATTTCGCGCTGCCAGCGATCGTTGACTCCGCGGCTGGCCATGCTGGCGCGGGCACGCTCAAAGTTTTCCGTTTCCAGATATCCGACGAGAAGGCCGTCGTCGCGCAGAAAGAGGAAGTAATTGCCCCACCCGGTTTCGCGCAGGGCAGCCTGCATGTCCGGCCACACGGTGCGATGACGCCCTTTGTATTCCGCAAGCCGCTCTGGTTTGACCTGCAGCACAAAGCAGATACGTTGCATACTTGCTCCTAACGGGCGAAGGCTTCGGACAGGCCGCCGTCTACGGGAATGACGTGGCCTGTGGTCTTCGCACTCTGATCCCCAGCCAGCCACACGATCGCGGCAGCACAGTCTTGCGGCAGGATGGGACGCTTCGTGAGTGTGCGCTGCGCGTAAAAATCGGCGAGCTTGTTTCGAAGTTCCTCGGTTGATTCGGAAGCTTGAAACGCGATCTTGTATTTTTCCAGAGATTGAACCACGCGATCGCGAGGAAACATGGTCGACCCGGCAACTACCGTCGCGGGGGCGATCCCGTTCACGCGCACTTGCGGACCCAGCTTAATCGACAATTCTCGGATCAGGTGATTGAGCGCGGCCTTGCTGGTGTCGTAGGCTTCGCTACCTTTCTTGGGCACGACCGCGTTCGCGGAACTGGTGAGCACCATGGCGGCGTGCAGGCCTTGATCTTTGAATATCCACTCTGTCTGCCGCGCGAGCAGATAGTTGCCGGTCACATTGACCAGAAATGTCT
>Ga0066790_10000994_pt1 | contig 11599 bp, 6 predicted proteins | sample OrgsoiDNA2013050_FD_70963 | JGI IMG/M metagenome (GOLD analysis project Ga0066790, IMG submission 70963) | Permafrost soil microbial communities from the Arctic, to analyse light accelerated degradation of dissolved organic matter (DOM) -... | ecosystem: Environmental > Terrestrial > Soil >...
GTGATCACCGACCCGCATAGCCCGGTCGAGATACGCGTGGACGGCGCGGGGGTGACCACCCCGGTGCCGGTCCGCGTCACCGGGCTCGAGCCGGGCGGCACGCTGACGGCCGAGGTCCCGGTCGAGTTCGCCGCGCCTTACCTGGCCGGGAGCCTGCGCAGGGTCACGGCGGTCGCCACGGTCGCCCGCGGTGACGGCCGGGCTGATCTGGCCTCCGGTGGCGCCCGGCGCGCAGCCACCAGAGCCGAGGACACCCGTGCCCGCCTGGAGGCCGAGGTGACCGCGGCCGAGCCGGGCTGGACGATGTGGATGGTCAGCCACTTCCATTACGACCCGGTGTGGTGGGGCACCCAGGGCCAGTTCACCGAGTCGCGACTGCTGCTGCCCGACGCCGACGGTGAACTGCCGGAGGTCCGGACCGCGTTTGAACTGGTGCGCCTGCATCTGGACAAGGCCCGCCGGGACCCGGACTACAAGTTCGTGCTGGCCGAGATCGACTACCTCAAGCCACACTTTGATGCCTACCCCGAGGACCGGGCCGACCTGCGCCGGTTGATGGCCGACGGCCGGATCGAGATCGTGGGCGGCACCTACAACGAGCCGAACACCAATCTGACCGGGGCCGAGTCGACGATCCGCAACGCCGTCTTCGGAGCCGGCTTTCAGCGCGACGTCCTCGGCGGTGACCCGCGGACCGGCTGGATGCTGGATGCATTCGGGCACGACCCGGGGTACCCGGGGCTGATGGCGGCGGCCGGGCTGACATCGTCCTCGTGGGCGCGGGGCCCGTTCCACCAGTGGGGCCCGTCGGGTACCGAGGGCGGCAACCGGCGGATGCAGTTCGACAGCGAATTCGAGTGGATGTCCCCGGACGGCCGCGGCCTGCTCACGTCGTACATGGCCAACCACTATGGGGCCGGCTGGCGGATGCAGCGGCTGCCGGACCTGGCGGCGGCCGAAGCCGAGGCGTACGGCCAGTTCCGGTCGCTGGCCGAGGTCGCGGCGACCCGCAATGTGATGCTGCCGGTCGGCGCCGACCACGTGATCCCGCCGCGCTGGGTGACCGAGATCCACCGGGACTGGAACGCCCGTTACGTCTGGCCGAGGTTCGTGACCGCCGTCCCGGCCGATTTCTTCGAGGCCGTCCGGTCGGACGCCGCGGGCACCGGGGCGTGGATCACGCCGCAAACCCGGGACATGAACCCCATCTACAGCGGCAAGGACGTCTCCTTCATCGACACCAAGCAGGCCCAGCGCGCCGCCGAAGTCGCCTGCCTGGACGGCGAGCGGCTGGCCACGCTCGCCTGGCTGGCCGGTGCGCCATACCCGGCCGAGTCGATCGACAAGGCGTGGCGCCAGCTCGCTTACGGCGCCCACCACGACGCGATCACCGGCACCGAGGGCGACCAGGTCTATCTCGACCTGCTGGCCGGATGGCGGGAGGCCTGGGAACGCGGCGAGGTGGCCCGTGCCGCGGCCGCCCGGCACCTCACGGGCGCGCCCGGCGGGCCCGGCGGGCCCGGCGCGTCCAGCGCACCCGGCGGCAGCGGCGAGGAGAACGCGCCCGGGTGGGGGACGACGCTGTGCGTCTTCAACACTCTTTCCCGTACGCGGTCGGGCATGGCCCGCTTCACGCTGACGATCGATGAACCCGGCACCGAACGGATCGCGGTGCGGGACCACGGCGGTGCGGAGCTTCCCGCGCTGGCCGAGGGCATCCGGCGGCACCCCGACGATTCCCTGGCCGAGGTGACCGTGACCTTCCGCGCCAGCGACGTCCCCGCCGTCGGCTACCGCGCCTACTGGGCCTCGGCGGAGCCGGCTCGCGCCGCGTCAGAGGTGGCCCCTGCCGCAGCGGACCCTGCCGCAGCGGAGCCGCTCTTCAGCCGGGACGGGCCGGAGCTGGCCGGATGGGCCGGGATACCCGGAACGACGATCGGGAATGAGACCTTCCTGATCACCGCCGACCCGGCCCGCGGCGGGACGATCGGCGTCATCACCGACCGGCGTACCGGGAAGAATGTGCTGCGCGGGCCCGGCAACGAAATGGTCCTGGCGGAGGAATACCCGGCCCATCCGCACTGGGGCGAGGGCCCCTGGCACCTGTCCCCGAAGGGACCAGGCCAGGGCTCGGCGGCCGCCCCCGCGCGGGTCCGGGCCGAGCGCTGCCCCGTCGGCTCCCGTCTCGTCGCCGAATTCGCGCTGGGCGGGCTGGCGATTACCCAGGAAACGCTGCTGTGGGACGGCGAGCAACGGGTGGAGTTCCGCACCCACGTAGACGGCGATCCCGGGCAGGACCGGCTGCTGCGGGTCCGCTTCCCCGCCGACGTACCCGGCGGCCTGCCGGTCTACCAGACGGCCACGGCCGTCATCGGGCGCCCGTTCGGCCATCCGGACGTCGACACCGCCGAAGACTGGTTCACGCTGGACAACCCGGCGCACGACTGGTTCGGTGTGGGATCTACCGCCCGGGTCGCCCTCTGCGGCCCGGACGGCACGCGCCTGACGCTGGCGATCGGCGTCGCCGAGGTGATCAGCCCCAGAGTGGCCGATGAGGGGGCAGCCACGGAGGCCGCGCGGGCCAGCCGGGACGCTATCCGCGACCTGGTCGCGGCGCTGGCCGCGACGGGCGTCACCGCCACCTGCTCGCGGTCCGATGGTCCCCGGTACGGCTCGATGGACGCGGACTCCAACCTGCCGGACGTGCGGATCGCGCTCGGCGGCCCGGAGGACAACCCGTTCACCGCCGAGGCCCTCGGCGCGGCTGGTCCGGCCTACGCCAAGGAACTCGGCACGCGGCTGGAGGCCGGCGGCACCGCACGGCTGTGGCTGCCCGCCGCCCGGGATCGCGACGGTACCTTCGTGCCCAGTGCGGACCTGCGGGGAGCGGCGGACCTGCCGGTGCTGATCGTGGCCGGGAACGGAGTACCCGCCGGGCCCGCCGGGCGCGCTGGCGGCGGCGACCTGGCCGCGGCGATCGCCAGCCTGATCGAGGATCTGGCTGACGCGGTGGTGGAGCTGCCCGCCGCAGATATCGCGGACCCGGTCACCGGCAGCGACGCCCCGCTGGCGGACCGGTCCGTCGCACTGCTCAACCGGGGCACCCCGGGCTGCGCCGTCAGCCCCGACGGCACGCTGCACCTGTCGCTGATGCGGTGCTGCAGTTCGTGGCCGGCCGGGGTGTGGATCGACGGCGACAAGCGCACCGCACCGGACGGCAGCAGCTTCGCCTGGCAGCACTGGAGCCACACGTTTGAGTACGCGCTGGCCGCGGGGCAGGGCGACTGGCGGGACGCCGGGTTCAGCACGGCCGGGACCGAATACAACCACGAACTGATCACCTGCGAGGGCGGCGGCCCGGCTGCGGTCCTCGCGCCCGGGGTCAGCCTGGTCTCCGTCGATCACCCCGCGGTGATGCTCTGCGCGCTGAAACCGCACGGCAATCCGCTGGCGTGCGGCCGGCCGGGACTGCCCGCGGCCGCGGACGGCCTGACCATGCGGCTGCGGGAAACTCAGGGGCGGCCCGCGCGGGCGCGGGTCCGGCTGCGGGGCGGCATCGCCTCGGCGTACCTGACCGACCTGCTCGAGGAGCAGGACCTGGGCCCGCTGGCGGTGCAGGACGAGGAGATCATCGTCGACGTCCCGGCGTTCGGCACCGTGACCGTGGTGGTGCGGCCGGTCGTGCCGCCGGCCACGGCCCTGGACGCCGAGCCGCCGGTGCCGCGGGGCACCACGAACCTGCTGGCGGAGACGGCGGTTCCGGAAGGCACCCTGGCCGGCCTGCTGGAGCCCGCGCAGCCGGTGTACGCGCGGTACTGGCTGCACGGGAAGGGACCGGCCCCGGCCGGTAACCTGCCGGTGGCGGTGCACATCTCGCCGCACCTCAGCGGCCTCAGCCTGGATGGCTCCGGTTCTGCCGATCCTGGAAGCACCGCCCCGGCGGCCGCGGCACTGCGGGTGACGGTGGCCTGCGGCCCCGAGCCGGCCGCGGGCACGCTGCGGCTGCTGGTGCCCGCGGGACTGTCCGCGGACCTCGGTGCCGGCTCTGGTGACGGCGCGCTCGGGAACGTCAGCGCGGTCGCCTACGACCTGCCCGCCCGCGGCTACGCCGCCTGGGATGTGCTCGTCCGGGCCCGCCCCGGCGCATCCCCCGGCCGCTACATCGTCGCGGCGCAGATCTCCGATGACCTGGGCCAGGTCATCGAGGATGCGGCCGTGGTGGATGCCGGCGGTCCCGGCCAGCCCGACCTCTACCTCCCGCTGGGGGACGTGCTGCCGCTGATCGAGGCGAGCACGGCGGCGGCGACCGCTGAGCTCGGCCTGGCCACGCTCACGCCGGAACTGCGGCTCGCGGCCGGCGGGACCGCCGCCCTGACCGTCGGGCTGTCCAGCGGCCTGGCGTCGCAGATGCGCGGGGAGGCGCAGCTCATATCGCCGTTCGGCAGCTGGGAAGCGCTCGGGCCGTGGACGCAGGGCTTCCAGATCAGCCCGGGGGGGCGCGCCACCCTGAGTTTCCCGGTCCGGGTCCCCGCCGCGGCCCGGCCCGGCACCCAGTGGTGGGCGCTGGTCAAGGTCATGTACTTCGGCCGGGTCCGCTACACCGAGGCCGTCCCCGTAACGGTGACCGCCTGATGGCGGGGACACCGCCGGCCGTCGTCATCACCGGGGCCGGCTCGGGGATAGGGCGGGATATCGCCATCGCGATGCTGAAGGCCGGCCATCGCGTGGCCCTGGCCGGCCGGAATGCCGAGAGACTGCACGCCACCGCCGCGGCGGCGTCCGGGACCGGGACCGGGGCGTCCGGGCAGGCCCTGGTCGTGCCGACCGATGTGCGATCCGCCGAATCGGTAGGCGAGCTGTTCGCGGCGGCCGTCGCCGAATGGGGCCGGGTGGACGTGCTGATCAACAACGCGGGCACGTTCGGCACGGGCGCACCGCTGGACGACGTGCCGGTTGAGGTGTGGAACGCCGTCATCGACACCAACCTGACCGGTTCGTTCCTGTGCGCGCAGGCGGCGTTCCGGCAGATGAAGCAGCAGGAGCCGCAGGGCGGCCGGATCATCAACAACGGCTCGGTGTCAGCGCACGTTCCGCGCCCGTTCGCGGCCGCCTACACGGCCAGCAAGCACGCCATCACGGGCCTGACCAAGGCGATCTCGCTGGAGGGACGGCCTTACCGGATCGCGTGCGGCCAGATCGACATCGGCAACGCGGCGACCGAAATGACCGGGTCGTTCGGCACCGGGGTACCGCAAGCCGACGGGTCGGTCCGCGCCGAGCCCCTCATGGATACCCGCCACGTGACCGATGCCGTGCTGCTCATGGCCGACCTGCCGCTCGACGCCAACGTCGAGTTCCTCACCATCATGGCGACGAACATGCCCTTCATCGGCCGGGGCTGACCCCGCCCGGCCCCAGGGCGGCCGCGCCAGGCACCTGGAGGAGGCCTCTCCGGGCATGTGCCCGCTCCTCCCGGCTTCCGCTCGGTCATGGCCGCCCCTGCGGGCCACACGTGCGGCACGACAGTAACACGCACCCCGCGACAGACTCGGGGCAAAAGGTACCGAATTTACCGAAATGTGTTCATATAGCCATCGGCCCCCCGCTTCCCGCGGGTTTCCCCTGAGCCTCGCGCATGACTCCTTCATAATCGGCGTCGGCTTTCCGCAGTATGTGCGGAAAACCGACGCCGAAAAGGGAGAACACGGGGATCGGGGAAGCGTGACGGCCGTGCCCGCTGCATCGCGACGGGGCGGTTCCGTCCGGTCAGGCGGCGAGGGCCTCTTCTTCCGCCATGGCGGCCTCGGGCGGGGCCGCCATCGGCACCCGCGCGCGGATGAACGCAATGATCACGATCAGCGCCACCGCGTCGAAGACGGCAGCGAGCAGGAACGCGGTGGACATGCCGTGCGCGAGGGCGTGCCGGGCCTGCAGGGCGGGAGCCGCCCCGGCCAGCGGGTGCCGGGCCGCGTCGTGGTACGACGTGCCGAACACCGCGACCAGCACGGCCAGGCCGAGCGCCCCGCCGACCTGCTGCATGACGTTCACCATGCTGGAGGCCGCGCCGGAGTCCTCGGGCCGCACGCCGGCCAGCGAGGCCGTGGTCAGCGGCACGAACACGAGCCCCATGCCCGCGCCGACGAGCAGCATGGGGCCGATGACGCCGGACCAGTACCCGGTGCCCGACGAGACCCGGGACAGCCAGGCCATGCCGATGACGACCGGCACCATGCCCGCGATCATCAGCGCCTTGGGCGGGGCGATCGCCATCAGCCGGGGCGCCACCCGCGACACGCCGAACACCAGGACGGTCATGGGCAGGAAGGCGAGCCCGGCCCGCAGCGCGCTGAAGCCGAGAATCTCCTGCAGGAACTGGGTCAGGAAGTAGAACATCCCGAACATCCCCGCGACCAGCAGCAGTCGCACGACGTAGGACGCGGACCGGCTGGGGTCGCCGAACAGCCGCAGCGGCGTGATCGGCTGCCGGGCCCGGCGCTCGGTGAACAGGAAGGCGGCGAGCAGGACCGCGGCCACCGCGAACGCGGTGATCGCCAGCCCGTCACCCCAGCCGCTGGCGGCGGCCCGGATGAACGCGTAGACCAGCGACGCCATGCCGAGGGTCGAGGTGAGCGCGCCGGCCACATCGAAGCGGCCCGGCTGGCGCGGCGTTTCGGCCACGAACCGGGGCGCGGCGGCCAGCGCGAACAGGCCGATCGGCACATTGATGAACAGCACCCAGCGCCACGACAGCCACTCGGTGATGACCCCGCCCAGAACCAGGCCGAGCGACGCCCCGCCCATCAGGACGCCGGAGTAGATGGCCAGGGCACGGGTCCGCTCCTTGCCCTCGGAGAAGCTGCCCACGATCAGCGCCAGCACCGCGGGTGAGGCCAGCGCCCCGCCGACACCCTGCGCGGCGCGCGCGGCCAGCAGCAGGCCGGCTGAGGTAGCCAGGCCGCCGGCCAGCGAGGCCACGGTGAAGAGGCCGACCCCGATAAGGAAGAGCCGCCGCCGGCCGAGGATGTCACCGGCGCGCCCGCCGAGCAGCAGCAGGCCGCCGAACGTCAGCAGGTACCCGTTCAGCACCCAGGCCAGGCTGGTCGGGCTGAAGTGCAGACCGTGCTCGATCTGGGGCAGGGCGATGTTGACGACGGTGGCGTCCAGGATGACCATCAGCTGCGCACACAGCAGGATGGCGAGGGCGATCCCGCGGTGGCCGAAGCCGCGCGCTGTGCCCGGGTGCTTAGCCCGGTCCCGCGGCGCCCCTGGTGAATCAGCAGGGGAAGAAGACACTATGCCTCCACGTTGTGTGGTCAGTTTGCTGGCGTGATCGAGGACTCGCTGGCCAGGCGGTACACTCGGGATAGAAACGGAGGTCTACTCCGGTTACTATACGGAGGCACCCTCCGGTTTGGCAAATGAATTAATCGACGACGGACTATTCGACAACGAAGGCCGATGGACAGAACTGACACCCCCAGCCCGGGGCAGCCCGGGGCGCCCCCGATGCGGGCGGACGCGCGGCGCAGCCATGCCCGCCTGCTGGCCGCGGCGACCGTGGCCTTCGCGGAAAACGGCGCCGGCGCGCCGCTGGAGGACATCGCCCGCCGTGCCGGGGTCGGGATCGGCACGCTCTACCGGCACTTCCCCACCCGGCTCGACCTGCAGGAGGCCGTCTTCCGCACGCAGGTCAGCGCGGTCTGCGCGCGGGGCGAGGAGCTGGCCACCGCCCCCTCGGCCGGGGAGGCGTTCGCGGGCTGGCTGCGCGTGCTGGCCAGCTACCTGGTCACCAAGCGCGGCCTGGCCAGCGCGCTGATCGCGGCGCGCGGCCGGGACTCCGAGGTGATCAGCCTGTGCAGCCAGACCATCCGCGGCACCGCCGGGCGCCTGCTGGAGCGCGCCCAGGAGGCCGGCGCCGTGCGCGCCGATCTCACCGCGGCGGACGTGATGATGCTGGTGCACGGGGTCGTGGTCGCAACCGAACGGACCCCTGATCAGGCCGACCGGCTGCTGTCCCTCACCCTGGACGGACTGCGGGCCCGTAGCGGCGCGCCGTCCTGACCGCCAGTACCTGACTATTACGGGCCTGACTATCAGGGGATGGCGGGCGGCCGGTTCTCGTACGGGGTGCTCAGCACGATCGTCGTCCGCGTGGATACCCCGGCCACGCCCCTGATCTCCTGCAGCAGGTCCTCCAGCGCCGTCGGCGAGGCCACCCGCACCTTGAGGATGTAGTTCTCGTCCCCAGCTACGCTGTGGCACGCCTCGATCGCCGAGATCGGCTCCAGCCGCTGCGGCACGTCGTCGGGGGCGGCCGCGTCGAAGGGCTTGATCGAGATGAACGCGGTCAGCGGGAGACCAATCTCATCGGCGCTGCACAGCGCCGCGTAGCCCTTGATCACCCCGGCCTGCTCCAGCCGGCGCACGCGCTGGTGCGCCGCCGACACCGACAGGCCGGTCCGCTTGGCGAGCTCGGTGAAGCTCATCCGCCCATCACCGGACAGGAGCGCCACGATCGTGCGGTCGATCTCTTCCACCCGGACACCGTAGCGCCGCCCGGTCCGGTACGGATCGTCCCTGGCGATGCGCGCCCGCCGCCCGGCACCCTCCGGACCATGCTTTATAACGAAACGATATCAATCTTTACGCTCCTGTAACATTGACGGTTGTGATCTTAACGCGCGGCGGTCCCGAAGTTACGCTGCCGACCAGGACCTATGACACGGGCCTCGACCCGGGCCCAATATGCGAGGGAGCACAATGGCCCAGATAGTCCTCGATCACATCGACAAGGTCTATGCCGGTGGCGTGAAGGCCATCGATGGGCTTTCCCTCGAGGTCAAAGACGGCGAGTTCATGGTCCTGGTCGGGCCGTCGGGCTGCGGCAAGTCCACCGCGCTGCGCTCGATCGCCGGGCTGGAGGAGATCAGCTCCGGCACCATCACGATCGGCGACCGGGTGGTCAACGACCTTCCGCCGAAGGACAGGGACATCGCCATGGTGTTCCAGAACTACGCGCTCTACCCGCATATGACCGTCGAGCAGAACCTCGCCTTCGGCCTGCAGCTGCGCAAGACCCCCAAGGACGAGATCAAGCGCCGGGTCACCGATGCGGCCAAGATGCTCGGCCTCGACCAGTACCTCAAGCGCAAGCCCGCCGCCCTGTCCGGTGGCCAGCGGCAGCGCGTGGCCATGGGCCGCGCGATCGTCCGCGAGCCGCAGGCGTTCCTGATGGACGAGCCGCTGTCCAACCTGGACGCCAAGCTGCGGGTGTCGATGCGCGCATCCCTCAACCAGCTGCACGAGCGCCTCGGCGTCACCACCATCTACGTCACCCACGACCAGGTCGAGGCCATGACCCTGGGCCACCGCGTCTGTGTCATGCGCGACGGCCGGCTGCAGCAGGTCGACACGCCGCAGCGCCTGTTCGAGTCGCCGGTCAACCTCTTCGTGGCCGGCTTCATCGGCTCGCCGGCGATGAACTTCGTCACGGCCGAGCTCTCCCGCGACGACGGGCCGGTGGTCACCTTCGCCGGGTACAAGCTCCCGGTCCCCGCCGCCGTTATCGAGAACAAGGCAGGCCTCGACAGCTACTTCGGGCGCAAGATCATCCTCGGCATCCGCCCGTCCGACTTCGATGACGCTACGCTCGCCGACGCGGGCTGGGCGCGCATGCCGGTCACCGCGGGCGTTACCGAGGAGCTGGGCAGCGAGATCCACGTCATCTTCACGATCGACGCGCCACCGGTCGAGCACGCCAGCATCACCGACGCCGCGACCGGCGACAGCGGGGAAGACGAGAGCGTCGCGGCCCTGGTCGGCGGCAAGTCGCTGTGGACCGCGCGGGTCTCGGCCCGGTCCAAGGTCCGCCCCAACCAGCCCATCGAGCTCGCCATCGACACGGCCAACCTGCAGTTCTTCGACGCCGACAGCGGCCTGTCGATCGGCCACCCGGAAGCCCACCCGGCCGCCGCCGAGCCAGCCACTGTTTAACTCGGGGGGGCGACCCCCCGGACTATACGGGCGGGCCATGAATGTGAGCCGGGAGGACCAGGTGCCCTCCCGGCTCGTCCATTTCGGGGGCTCGGGGATGGAAAGACGCTCGGTCCGGTGTTGTAGCGCTCAGCAGCGGGTGACAGCACGCCCCAAATTGGTGGGAGAATTTCATCATGCAGCGGGATCCGGAAGACCTATACGAGCTGGGCGCGGACGTGCCGGACCTGGACGGCGTGGCGATGCTGCACCACCTCGAGGGCTTCATGGACGCCGGTGCGGCCGGGCGGTTGCTGGCCGAGCATCTGGTGACGACCTGCGAGTCCGAGACGATCGCCACCTTCGACGTCGACCGCCTCATCGACTACCGTTCCCGGCGCCCGATGATGATCTACTCCACTGATCACTGGGACGACTACGAGCGGCCTGAGCTGGCCGTTCGCCTGATGCACGACTCGGGCGGCACCCCCTTCCTGCTGCTGTCCGGGCCTGAGCCTGACCACGAGTGGGAACTGTTCGCGGCGGCCGTGCAGTCGCTGCTGACCCGGCTGGGCAGCGGCCCGCTGATCGGATTTCATGGCATACCGATGGGCGTCCCGCACACCCGGCCGCTCGGCATCATCAGTCACGGGACACGGCCCGAACTGGTCGACGGGAGCCAGCAGATGCCCAGCCAGCTGCAGGTTCCCGGCAGCGCCTCGGCCCTCGTGGAGCTGCGCCTGGGCCAGGCCGGCCGGGACGCGCTCGGCTTCGCCGTGAACGTGCCGCACTACCTGGCGCAGGCCGTCTACCCGGAGGCCGCGGTCACGCTGCTGGACAAGGTCAGCAGCACCACCGGCCTGGACCTGCCCAGTGACGCGCTGCGCGCGGCCGCGGACCGGACCAACAGCGAGATCGAGCGGCAGGTCGCGGAGTCGTCCGAGGTCGCCGAGCTGGTGACCGCGCTGGAACGGCAGTACGACGCGCTCGCCGAGGCCGGCGAGGCCGAGGACAGCCTGCTGAACGGTGAGCAGATGCCCACCGCCGACGAGCTGGCCGCCCAGTTCGAGCGCTTCCTCGCCGAACAGCAGGGCCGCGGCGACACTCCGCCCGACCACTGACACTGTTTGACTCGGGGGGGGGACCCCCCGATCCCCCCGCATGCGCTCCGCGCCCCGCTGGGGTACTTCGCCGACACACCGGCCGCTCACCGGGCACAAGGCCCGGTTCGCTGGGCCGGTAACGATCGCCTCGCCGCACCTGCGTGGGCGCCTGACCCGCCCCGGGTCATCCAGCGTCCACCAGGATGAGATCGCGGGTTACGTTGTTCAGGCGCTCGGCGCCGTTCTCGGTGCAGACCACGATGTCCTCGATACGGGCCCCGTTCGGCCCCGGGTAGATCCCCGGCTCGATGGAGAAGGCCATGCCCGGGCTGAGCGGCTCGGCGTTGCCCGCCACGATGTAGGGATCCTCGTGTGATTCCAGGCCGATGCCGTGCCCGGTGCGGTGGATGAACGCCGCGCCGTATCCGGCCGCGGTGATCGGCTCACGCGCCGCGGCGTCGATCGCCTCGGCGCGGGCGCCGGGCTGGACGGCCGCGTACGCCGCCTCCTGCGCGTCCCTCAGC
>Ga0066790_10000995_pt1 | contig 11593 bp, 5 predicted proteins | sample OrgsoiDNA2013050_FD_70963 | JGI IMG/M metagenome (GOLD analysis project Ga0066790, IMG submission 70963) | Permafrost soil microbial communities from the Arctic, to analyse light accelerated degradation of dissolved organic matter (DOM) -... | ecosystem: Environmental > Terrestrial > Soil >...
TAGCGCTCCCGTGCCAGAGCGTCTTCGCGGGGCCGCAGGCGGAGCCCCGAGCAGCGGGCCAGCTCGCGTCGGCGCTCGTCGGAGAGAAACGGCTCAGGTTTCCCCAGCGAGGGAAACTCGCCCTCCTGAAGGCCGCACACGAACACCGCGCGAAACCGCCTCGCTCTGATCTGCAACGGGTCGGCCAGCAGCACGGCGCCGGGAGCCGCGGGCAGCCCGGCGGGCACCGCCAAGCCTTCGAGCAGCTCGATCAGCTCGGGACCCGAGAGGCGTTCGCCGAGCTCGGCGACTTCGCCCAGCGCGGCCAGCAACGTGGCCAGCGCGCGTGCCTCCAGCTCCTCTGCCGGCTCGAGCATCGCAGCCGCCGCCCGATACGGCGCGGCGAACAGCAACCGCGCTTGGCGCCCCAGCTCGGCCGCGGGGTCCCCCGCCGAGCTCAGCGCGTCGAGCTCGCCCAACCTCGATCCGAGCCGCGCTCGCGCCTGCGCGGCGGTCCTCAATCCCGCGCGCCGCAGCTCGGCCTCCAGCGCGTCGGCGACCTCGGGTTGTTGCAACACCCCAGGAGCGCGGAGATACGCGAGTAGGTCCTGGGAGCTCGTCCGGCGCTCGTCCAGCAGCGCGCAGCGCGCCAGGCCCAGCAAACCACGGCCGAGCGCGGTATGCCCGAAGGGGAGCTCGTGCCCGCTCGCGAGCGCGATCCCGTACTGCTCGAACACACGCATCACCACGGGCGCCCTCGCAAGGGACCGAAACACCACGACGATCTCCTCGGCCGGCATACCGGCGCGCAACAGTGCCAGCACCTCGGCCGCCACCAGCTCCGCCTCGGCCCGCTCCCCTCCCGCCTCGAGCAGTGCAACCGCGCTGCCGGGCTCGATCCGTCGAGGCTCCGGTTCGAACAGACCGCGTTCGAGGTGGTGCAGCGCCGCGCGGGATCGCGGTGCGTAATGCTGATCGAGCGGCGGCAGCTCGACAACGAGCTCGGCCAGCGCTCGCAGCTCCTGCACGGCCTCGGCGCGGGCGGTCAACGCCTCGCGTCCCGGCTCGTAGGTGAGCGACACGGTCACCTCAGCGCCGGCGATCCGCGACAGCGTCTCGACCGAGTCGCGCTGGAGCGCGGTCAGCTCGTCGAACCCGTAGAAGAACACGGGATCGGCGCCCCACCGACCGCCGGCGTCGCGCAGCGCATCCAGCGCGCGCCACGCGTACAACTCCGCGTCCACGCGGCCGAGCCGCTCGAGCTCACGGACGTAGTCGAGGTACAGCAGCCCCAGGTCCTCCGCGTAGGGACCGCGACGGGCGTCCTGCGCCGCCCAGCGGCGCAGCGCCCGCGCGAAACGCTGCGGTGTCACCAGCGAGCGCTGAAGCTCCGCGATCAACTCGCCGGCGGCAGCCGGGAAGCCCGGCGCGGCGGCCGATCGCTGCAGGACGCCGAGCCGCGCCTGCTTGACCACCCGCCGCAGCACCCGCTCACGCTGCAGCGTGGACAATCGCCGCCCCGCGTACTGCGCGCGCCGGGCGATCTCCGACGCCAGCCCGGCAAACGTCAGCACCGTCCCCAGCACGACCCCGTCGCCGGCCAACTCGCGGGCGTAGTGCTGGGCGTCGAGCGCGGTGGGCACCACCAGCAGCGCGCCGTGTCGCGCCGCGCCGCCATAGGCGCCGAGGACCTCACCGGCTTTGGCCGAGTTTGCCGGGCCGAGAACGAGCGTGAGCGGCATCCGCCTATGGTGGCGGGAGCACCAGACAAAGCCCTCTGCGCGCACTCGGCCGCGCGCAGGTCGCCCGGTTAGGCCGCGGCGGGCTCCTGAGCGGCGGGGGCCGGCCGGCCCTCTTCGACCTCGGGGGGCTTGGCGCCCTCCTTGGCCCACGGCTCGTCGAACTCAACCCGCCATTTGCCGTCCTCGTTCTGTTGCAGCGCGAGACGGGCGCGGAAGCTCTTGCCCGAGCGACCCTTGAACCCGGTTACCGGCCTCTGGGTCCGCCCGGTCTTGATCAGCTCGCGCGCGACGGCGATCGGGAGCTGCTTGCCGGCCTTGGATTTCCAGATCACGAACCCGCACCCGGGGTCCTCGCGCGACCAGCACGAGTAGCCCTTTCGGTTCTCGACGATGTCGCGGCCGCAGACCGGGCACGGTCCGAGCTTGGCGCGCGGAATGCGAACGTCCTTGAGCTTCTGATCAAGCTCGCCGACCGTCGCCTCGGTGAACTTGACGATGTCTCCCATGAACGCCTCCCGGGAGTCCTTGCCGGTCTCGATGTTGGACAGCCGGTGCTCCCATTGGCCGGTCATCAGGGGAGATGTGAGGGCGTGCTCGCCGAGGAGGCGGATCACGTTCTGGCCCTTCTCGGTCACCACCAGCGCTCGGCCGTCGCGCTCGATGTAGCCGACTTGAAGCAGGCGCTCGATGATCGCCGCCCGCGTGGCCGGGGTGCCGATCCCCGAGTCCTTCATCGCCTCGCGCAGCTCGTCGTCGTCCACCAGCTTGCCCGCGGTCTCCATCGCGCCCAGGAGTGCACCCTCGGTGTAGCGACGCGGCGGCTTGGTCTCCTTCGCCTCGGCGCCGACCTCCTTGACCTCGACCTGCTCGTCCCGCCCGAGCTTTGGGAGCTGTTGCTCGCGACCTTCGTCCTCGTCGCCTCGCTCGCTGTCGGGCAGCTCGCCGTAGACCCCGCGCCAGCCGGGTACGAGCATCACCTTGCCGCGCGTGCGGAACACGTGCTGCGGACCCTGCGGCCCGTCCGCGGTGCCCACGGTCGTCTCGATCCGGGTGTTCTCGAACACCGCATCGGGGTGGAACACGGCCAGGAACCGACGGACGACCATGTCGTAGATCCGGAGGTCGTCCTCGTTCATCTTCTCGACCGGGTGGTTCTCGGCCCGGGTGGGGATGATCGCGTGGTGGTCGCTGACCTTGGCGTCGTCCACCACCCGGCCCAGCGGCAGCAGGTCGAGGCCGAGCACGTAGCGCGAAGCCTGCGCGTATTCCCGGCGCTGACCGAGCAGGCCGGCGATCGGCTTGATCTCCGGGATCATGTCCTGGGTCAGATAGCGCGAGCTGGTCCGGGGATAGGTCAGCGCCTTGTGCTCCTCGTACAGTCGCTGCGCGGCGGCGAGCGTGCGCCGGGCGGAGAAGCCGTGGCGGCTGTTGGCGTCGCGCTGGAGCGAAGTGAGGTCATAGAGCAGCGGCGGGCGCTCCTTGCGCTCGGTCTTCTCGAGCTTGGTGATCGCCCCGATCCGCCCTGCGCACGCGGCAACCACGGCCTCGGCTTCCGCGGCGGTCTTCAGGCGCGGGTTGGCGCCCGCGTGATAGCGACCCTCGTAGAGCCGCGGTCGGTTCTGGACCGGATCGAAGACCGCGTCGACGATCCAGTAGGGCTCGGACCTGAATGCCTTGATCTCCTCCTCGCGGCGGGCGAGAATCGCCAACGTCGGAGTCTGCACCCGGCCGAGCGATACGGCGCCGTCGAACGAGGAGCGCAGCCTGATCGTCGCGGCCCGGGTGGCGTTCATGCCGACGATCCAGTCGGCCTCGGATCGTGACCGGGCGGCGGCCTCCAGCGAAGCGAGCTCGGCGGCCGGGCGCAGCTGCGCGAACGCCGCCTGAATCGCCTTCGGAATCATCGAGTTCAGCCATAGTCGCTGGACCGGCTTGCGCGATCCCGACTTCTCGTACAGATAGGCGAAGATCAACTCGCCTTCCCGTCCGGCGTCGCAGGCATTGACCACCAGGTCGATGTCATCGCGGGCCAGCTGTCGCTTGACCACGTTCATCTGCTTCTTGGAGCGCTCGTCCCTGACCACGAGCTTGAAGCGCTCCGGCACGATCGGCAGATCGGCCATCCGCCATTTCTTGAACTTGTCGTCGTACTCGTCGGGGTCCGCCAGCTGGACGAGATGGCCCACCGCCCAGGTGACGACGTGCTCGGGGCCCTCGAGGTAGCCCTCCGACTTGGTGAACGCACCCGGGAGCACGCGAACCAGGTCGCGCCCGACCGACGGCTTCTCAGCGATGACGAGCGTCTTTGCCATGAATCCGGGGAGGGTAGCGCCAACCGCAAGCGATCCGGAAACGCGACCTGCCGCGGATCCGTCCGGTCAGGCGCGGCGCGGCTCCGCCGCCCGTCGCGCGACGGCCGGCAATGCAAGCTCCTGCGCCGAACTCGCCGCCTGATCGATCAGCGCCTGCGCCTCGGGACCCGGGGCCAGGGCTCGCGCATAGTCCAGTTGCGTGTGCGCCAGATGCACGGGCGCTTTCAGCGCCGCGTTGACTTCCAATGCGCGCCGGAGATGCTCGACCGCTGTGGTCGGCTGTCCCATCGTGCCGGCGAGCCGGCCCAGGTACCTGGCGGCGGATCCAAGGCACACCGCCGCGAGCCCGATCACGACGTTGCAGTCCCGGTACGGGAGCAGCAGGTCATAGAGCCGCGCGGCCCGCTCCGAGTCCCCGAGCTCGGTGCATGAATCGGCGAGCAGGATCACCGTGATCATCCACTCGCCGTCCTGGGGGAGGTCGGCGAAATCGTTCGCCGCCAACGCGTCGAACTCCCGCCGCCCCTCCTCGATGCGTCCGGTCTCGCACAGCAGCATGGCGAGCGCCGTGCGCCACGACGGACGGTGGGGGTTGGCCTCGACGAGCTCTCGTGCGGGCTCCTCCAGCTCCGTCATCCGTCCCTGCTCGCGTCTGATGGCGAACAGCTGGATCGCGTAGTACTGCAGAGCGGCCGCCCGTTCTCCGTGCAATCCGGCGGCCAGCGCGTCTGAAGCCAACTCCTCGGCTCGTTGCAGGCGTCCTTCGAGCAGGGCCCGCATCGCCTGCCAGAGCGCCGCGTTCCAGAGGTACAGCGGCTGGCGAAGCCGCCGCGCCCCGGCGTTGAACGCCTCCATCTGGGCATCGACTCCACTGGAATCCCCCTGCTCGAGCAGATCGACGACGAGCCAGGCGTGGCCCTGTAGAGCCAGCTCGACGTCGCCGGCCTCACGCGCACAGCGCAGCAGCTCGGTCGAGTCAGCCAACCGCTGGGGCAAGTGCGCGGCATCCCAGAACGCGCGCCGCCGGGCGGCGGCCGCAAGCGCCCGCGACTCGGGATCTGCGAGCTCGACCGCGATCGCGGTCGCCTCGGCGCTCAGCTGCTTCATCTGCTCGCGCCGGGGTGAGTAGTAGAGCGCCCCGCACAGGCGCCCGAGCAGGCGGACCCGCATCACGGTGCGCTCGTCGGTGGTCATCGCGAGCGCCTGCTCCAACATCGCGATCAGCTCTTCGTCGACAACGCCCGGCGGTTGCACGTAGCGCCTCGAGGCGCCGATCGCCGCGCGCGCCAGACTGGTCCGGTCACCCAACTGGGCGGCCGCCGAGGCGGCCTCGCGAAACGTCTGCCAGGCCACGGGTTGGTCTCCGGTGCGAACCTGTGCCTCGCCCAACAGCAGCAACAGCTCGCAGCGCTTTGCCAGGGCATCCGGGTCGGCGCGCTCCAGCACCTCCAGCGCGCGCTGATAGTGATCCGCGGCCTCTTCGTGGGCCAGCATCGCGGTCGCCTGCTCGCCGGCCCGCAGCGCATAGCCGATCGCGCGCTCAGCGTCTCGTGGCTCGGCGGCCCGCGTGAAGTGCAGTGCCAGCTCGTTCAGGTGCCCGGCTCCCGCACCCTCGAGCGCGTTGCCGACCCGCCGGTGGATCCGCGTGCGACGGGCCTCGGACATGCCTTCGTAGAGGGTCTCGCGAATCAGCGCATGCGAGAAGCTGTAGCGCCCCGAATGATCCGCTGACTCGACCACCAGGCCCGCCCCGAGCCCCTCGTCCAGCGCGCCGAGAAACTCATCCTCGTCGAACGACAGGATCCGCTCCAGCAGCGCCGCGTCGAAATCGCGGCCCGTGACCGCCGCCACACGCAGCCATTCGATCGCCTTGTCATCGAGCCGCGCGAGCCGGCGGGCGATCACCTCTTTGACGCCCTCGGGGAGCCCGAACCGCTGCAGCTCGCGGGCGCCGGCATGGTGCGGCTGCACCCCGGCGTCAACCAGGTGACGCACGATCTCCTCGATGAACAGCGGGTTGCCCTCGGTCTCCTCGTGCAGGGCCTCGGAGAAGACGCGTGAGGGCGTGACCCCGGTCCGCACCTTGATCAGCTCCTCGGTTTCCGCCTCCGCGAGTCCGCGAATTTCGAGCTGCGTGACCAGTCGCTCGCGACGCAGATCGGCGAGCAGGGCGGCGAATCCGTCGTCGCTCGATGGCTCCGTCGGCCGGTAGGCACCGAGGATCATCAACCGGGAGACGGCCGGCGCACGCGCAAGGTGGCGCAGCAGCAGGAGCGTCGGCCGATCCGCCCAGTGCAGGTCATCGAGCACCAGCAGCGCAGGCGCCAGGGCCGAGATCTCGGCCAGGAGCCCCACGACGGCCTCGAACAGCCTGTATCGCGCGGTCTCCGGCTCGCTCGAGAGCGGTGGCGGGAGGTCCGGGATCCGCCGGCGGAGCTCGGGAATCAGCAGCGCCAGCTCAGAACCGTACTCACGGGCGGTTGAGCGCAGCTCGCTCAGCGACAGGCTGAGGAGGTAGTGGCGAAGCGCCTCGAGGAACGGCTGGTAGGGGACGAGCGTGTCCTGCGGCGAGCGCCCGGCCAAGACAACCGCCCCAGACTGATGCGCGCGCCGGGCGAGCTCGGCGATCAGCCGGGTCTTGCCGATCCCCGGATCACCGGCCAGCACGATGAACCGCTCGGCGCTTTCGGGCGCGATCGCGTCGCCTTGGCCCCCGCGATCACCCTCGCCCTCGCCACATGGCTGCCCGGCGTCGCGCGCGAGCTCCCAGCCCCGGTCGAGGGTCGCCAGCTCGCGCACACGACCGACCAGCGGCGCGGCTCCGCGCGCGACCAGCTCGGCCGGAAGCGCGATCGTCGGCCCTTCGCGCACGGATCCGCCGTCGCTGATCGCACGAGCCTGGCGCCGGGCTGGGTGCAGAAGCCGCTCGTGGGCGGCGATCGTCTCCGGTGACGGGGCGGTACCGAGCTCGTCGCGCAGCAGCGCCCGCAGGCGTTCGAAAACCCGCAGACCCTCGGCGACATTGCCTCGCGCAGCCAGCGCCTGCATCAGCAGCACATATCCCGATTCGCGATACGGCTCGGTTTCGATCAGGCCGCGCGCCGCGCGCTCGACCGAACCCAGCTGCGTTCCCCCGAGGCTCAGCCCGGCGCGACCGATCACCTCGAGCGCCTGCAGCCTGACGTGCTCCAGTTCGCGTCGCCACGGCTCGAGCCAGCTTGCCTCAGACCCCGGCAGCAGCCCGCGACTGGCGATGTTCAACGGCACCTGGGCGAGCGCCCAGGCGACCCGAGCGTCGCCTCGCTCGAGAGCCTCCTGCGCTCCCCCGACCTCGGACTCCGCGGCCTCGACGTCGATCCAGGCCGGCTCGAGCAACTCGAGGTGCAGCTGGTCTCGTCCCACCAGCACCGCGCCGCCAACCGCCGAGCGCAACCGGGAGAGCAGCGTTCGAAGCGCCGCATCCTGGGAGAGCGGCGGGTTTTCCGGCCACAGCGAGCCGATCAGCTCCTCTCGGGCGATATGCCGGGAGCGATTGAGAACCAGGTAGGCGAGCAGCATCCGGACCTGCTTGCCGCGCAGCGCTCCGGCCTGCTGGACTCCATCCAGCTCAACCGACAGCCGTCCACACAGCTGGATTCGAGTTCTCTCGCTGGCGGGTGATGGGACCGGCAACGTTATGGAAACGTATCGCCAACGGCAACCGGGAATTCTCTCGCACCGTGGCCACCGGGGGACACAGGCAGTGACGCGCTCGGGGGGCCCGCGTGATGACGACGCGCCGCACAGACCGAGGAACCATGATCACGATCACCAAGAGCCACGGCAGGATTGCCTATTGCGAGTGCGGGGCGCAACTCGTGGGCGATTCCGAGCAGGAGCTCTTCGAGGCGGCACAGCGGCATCTCGCGCATCATCACCCGCAGCTCCTGGGGGCGCTGGGGCTGGACGTGGTGCATCAGATGACCGAGAACGTCCGGGGGCAATGAACGCCTAAGGACGGGCGGCGTGCAGACCGCCGCCCGTCCAGAGGCGGTCAGCCCGCGCACCGACCCGAGCTGACCGGCCCGGTTCGCAACCGCGCCGCCGCCAGCGCAGCGCGCACGAGCGCATCGGGGACGGCAAAGCCGCCGTTGCGACTGGTCCCGGTGAGCGCGGCGAACACTGTGGCGAGCACGTGACCCTCGTCGTCGACCATCGGCCCGCCGGAGTTACCCGGGCGCACATGTCCTCTAAGCGAGGTGACGCTTCGCAGCACCGGGCCATTACCGTAGGCGTCCTCGGTGCTGAACACCTCGGTCTCCCCGATGCGACCGGGCTCGGCGTCGAACGGGCCGTCGAGTGGATAACCGAGAATCGCGGCGGCGGTACCGGAGCGGGGGTCAGCGGCCAACCGGAGGGGCGGCTCGGACAGTCCGGGGACCTTGAGCACCGCTAGGTCATCGTGGGGATCGAAATCGACCACCTCAGCGGGCAGCTCAACCCCCTGCCCGCCGACCTGCACCCTCGTGTCGCCTTCCCCGGCGACCACATGCGCGTTGGTCAACACCAGTCCCGGCGCCGCCACCCAGCCGCTTCCCTCGATCCCCAGCCCGCAGGCGGTCCCGAGCACGCGGACGACGCTGGCGCGAGCGGCCCGAACTGCCGAACGAGCGAGGATCCCGCGGGTCGGCGCCTGCACCTGCGCCGCCGGACCGCGCACCGAGGGCAGCGGATCGAAGGTCGCCAGTGCATGCAGGATCGGACCCGATGGCGGCAGCAGCTGATCCAGCTCGCGCAGGATCGCCGAACGCTCGATCTCGGTTCGCAGCGGCCGTGAGCCGCCCGACTGCAACGCCACGGCTCCCACGATCCAGGCGATACCCAGGCCCACGCACGCGGTCAGTGCGGCCCCGAGCAGGCCGTCGACCTTTCGCAGGCCCGGCAATCGCAGGGCCGACCGGGCATGAACCCCGAGCCCCTCAAAACCACTTGCCAGGACACCCCCGACCAGCAGGGCGCCAGCCAGACCAAGCAACGGCGCGTACTTGGAGTGCGAGCCGCCGTTGAGCAGCACCGGCGCCAGGCGGGTGCCGAGGAACGCGCCGAGCGCGAATCCGACCAGCGACAGCGCGCCCACGATGAAGCCCTGCAGGTAGCCGTAGAAGGACAGCAGAACGGTGAATCCGACGATCAGCCAGTCGATGAGCGTCACCCGCTGGAGAGTAGTCCTACACCGGCCGTGCGCCGCATCTTCTACCGTTAAGGATCGAGGTGGCACAAGGAGGTGTTATCGCGGTCCCAAGGCCGCGACCTGCAGGGAGAGACGTCCGGCGTCGGCGGCTGTTGACACGTGCCGTGCCGCTGGTCGGATTGGCGGCGATCGCGTTCGCCGCCGGCGCGATCTGGTCGACCGAACCGGGCCGCGCCGAGCGACGCACCGTGACTCGGTATGTCGACGCATGGGAGCGGAGCGACTACGCGAGGATGTACGGACTGCTCGACGCCGACTCGCGCCGGCGGAGCACCGAGGCGCAGTTCGTCGCCCGGCTGAACGCAGCCGCGGCCACCGCGACGATCGAGGCACTGACCCCGTTGCACGTCGGCAGCCGCAACGGAAGCGAGCTTCCGGTGCAAATGCGAGTGCGGACGAAGCTCTGGGGCGCGCTGCGCGAGACCTTGGAAGTGCCGCTCAGCGGCAGTGGATCGGGTGCGCGCGTCCGCCTCTCGGGGACGCTGCTGTTCCCGGGCCTGCGACCTGGAGAGCGACTCACCCGGCGGATCACGTTGCCGCCCCGGGCGACGCTGTTCGCCAGCGACGGAACGCCGCTCGCCCAGGGCCCGGATCGGACCTCGCCGATCCCCGACGTGGCGGAGCAGATCGTCGGCACGCTCGGATCGATTCCGCGCTCGGCGAAGGCCCAGTTCGCCATCGAGGGGTATCCGGCCAACGCCAAGGTCGGACTCGACGGACTCGAGCACATCTTCGAGAACCGGCTTGTGGGGACGCCCGGCGGCAGGCTGCTGGCCGGCCGCCGCGTACTCGCACACGCGAAGCCCGTAGCCGCGCCGGGTGTCACGACGACGATCAACCCGACGATCGAGCGCGCCACCGTCGGCGCGATGGCCGGCCGCTACGCCGGCATGGTGGTCATGAATCCCCGCACCGGCGCATTAGCGGCGCTGGCCGGGATCGCCTTCTCGGCACTGCAACCACCGGGCTCGACGATGAAGATCATCACAGCGACCGGGGCGCTTGCGGCCGGGATCGTGAAGCTGAGCGACACGTTCCCGATTCAGACATCGGCCACGATCGACGGCTTCTCGCTCCAGAACGCCGGCGGCGAGGCGTGCGGCGGCACGTTTCTGAATGCGTTCGCCGTCTCCTGTAACTCGGTGTTCGCGCCGCTGGGAGCGAAGCTCGGCGCGAAGCGCCTGGTGAACATCGCGCAGCGGTTCGGCTTTAACGAGCCGCCCTCGATTCAGGGTGCGGCAGAGAGCCAGATCCCGTCGGCCGGCAAGATCGGCGACGACCTGGCCGTGGGCTCCTCGGCGATCGGACAGGGATTGGTTCAGACCTCACCGCTGGAGATGACCGATGTGGCGGCGACGATCGCGATGGGTGGCCGGCGGCCGATTCCGACGCTGCTCGCCCACCAGCGCCCGCGCTTCGTGCGCGTGAGCAGCCGGCACGTGGCGCGGCTGGTGCAGCAGATGATGGTCGCTGTCGTCCAGTACGGAACCGGGACCTCGGCCCAGATCCCAGGCGTCGCGGTAGCCGGCAAGACCGGCACCGCCGAGCTGACCGACACCGCGGCCCCGGGCGCGAGCTCGGCCCAGAACACCGACGCGTGGTTCGTCGGCTACGCGCCGGTCGGGGCGCCGCGATTCGTCGTCGGGGCTCTGTTCCCGTCCCAGGGAGCGGGCGGAGCCACCGCCGCGCCGGCGGTCCAGGGCGCGCTCGCCGCAGCGCTGCACACGCACTGACACCGGGAGGAGGGCCGCTACGGGCTACGGGCTCAGGTACGCGTCTGCGACCACGGACGGCGACAACGTCCCCTGCGTCCAGGCGGCGATCGCTTCCCGTGCCGGTCCGTAGGAGAGCGTGAGGTCAGCTGCATAGGTGGTCCGCGAGAGCACACTCGGCCGGCCGAAGCTGCCGCTGCCAGGCGCGCGCGCGGCCGCCACGGGGTGCCCGAACCTGACCCATGCGACCAGCACCTCGCCACTGCGCCCGACGGCGATCGCCGGCGCCTGAGAAGGATCGATCGAGCCCAGCGACACAGGGGCAGCGAAGGTGGCGCCGGCGCGGCGCAGCGCGACGTTGAGGCTGCAGGAGCCGCGGCCCGTGCAGACCTTCCACGCGACCGCCTGATCTCCGGCGGCGTTCGCGGCGACGTCCAGCCCGGACGCGAGCTGGCCGGCGTGCGAGAGGGCCCGCACCCCCGGCCGCCGGGCGAGGTCGGCCACGTCTGCCTGTGAGTGATAGCCGCCGCGAGCGTCGAACCAGCTTTCGATCCAGGCGACCGTCGGGGTCGATAGCTCGTGCGCCAGGCCCAATTCATCGATCTGGTGACCCGCCGG
>Ga0066790_10000996_pt1 | contig 11592 bp, 4 predicted proteins | sample OrgsoiDNA2013050_FD_70963 | JGI IMG/M metagenome (GOLD analysis project Ga0066790, IMG submission 70963) | Permafrost soil microbial communities from the Arctic, to analyse light accelerated degradation of dissolved organic matter (DOM) -... | ecosystem: Environmental > Terrestrial > Soil >...
GAATTCTCGCGTGCGGGTCTTCCCATATCCGGCGCGACGGCTCCTCGGCCTCTTTCACTATCATTTGCACCGTGGAAGAAGGCGCTTCGCTCCGCTTCGGCTCGGGCGATTGGAACGATCCGGCGCTCGAAGAGCTGACTCCCGGGATCGTCGAAGAGCTCGGATGGAAGGAGCTGGAACATTCCGCCCGGCGGCAGACGGTGGTGCGTTGCATCGCTCCGGAAAACGATGCTTTGCGCGCGGCATGCGAGGCGGATCGTGGCGAAGGGTTCGAACCGATCGCCGTGGTTGCCGGTATCGCCAAGGAGTCCCGTGGCCAAGCCTGACATCGCGAAGGAAAGCCGCGAGAGGGAACCGGCCCTACCGAAGCGCCCCACGCGAACGCCGCCCCCCGCCGTCTCGATGGAACGGGCCCCGGTGGCGCGCTCGGCGCGTTCCGCTGTCAACCTGGTTACGCAAAGGGCGATGCGGCATCCCACCGCCGCCACCTCCCGGGCGTTTGCGATGCGTCAGGCGCAGCAGAGCTTCGGGAACCGCGCGCTGGCTTCGCAATTCAGCCGTGCGCCCGCCGGACCGCTTCAGGCCGATGCCGCGGTCCTGCAAGCGGAGACGCCCTGCGGCCCGCTCGACCATGGCGCGCGAGCGCTCATGGAATCGAAAACCGGACACGATTTCGGTGACGTGCGGGTGCACACGGACGAGCGGGCCGCCGAATCCGCCGACGCGCTGAATGCCAATGCCTTCGCCTTTGGCCGCGATATTTATTTCGGAGCCGGGCGGTACAACCCCTCTTCGCGCGAAGGCCTGCGGCTGGTTGCGCATGAGCTGACGCACACGATGCAGCAAGGCCGCGCGCGGCTTCCCTCGCCCTCCGACGCCATCCCGGTAAGTTCCCCCGGCGAGCCCGCCGAGTTGGAAGCTGAGCGAGTGGCTGAAGCGGTAATGGAAGGCGGCGGAGAGATCGCGCGGGCTCCCTCCTCCGAGATCGCCGGAAACCTGATTAGCAGAGACGCCGTCGCGTCTCCCCCGCCGGAGTTGTACGCCGCGGAATACGTGTCGGGCTACTCCGATCGGATCGCCGCCGCGCTCGCCACCCGGATGAAGGCTGTGGAACTGGGAACGGGTTCCGCCTATGCCTCTTGGGTGGGCGGCAGCGCCCATGCCTTCATGGAAGCCGCATGGAACGTTGGGCCGTTGAACCTGCTCGAAACCCTGAGGCCGTTGATGCAGCCGGTGGAGGCGGAGCGCGCGGTGGATCAAGGCCGGGATCTCCACGTGAATGTTAGCGAGGAGGGGGTGGCCGAGCAAACGTCCCACGGCAAGGACGCCTATTTCCCGGATGTTGCGGTGGAGCTGGCAAATGTTCTCACGGCGCAGTTAAACCGATCGTTACAACGGGTGACGCCGCGTTATATCGCGCGTCGCTATCAGCTCAAGCTGAAGCAGCCCCGGAAGCCCGCCAACCCCGCGGTGCCCGAGCCGTCGGCCGCCGATATTCTGCCGGCGCATCCGATGGATCGTCTCGTGATCGACACTCTTTGCCGGGGCGGGAAGGTCGATATCGATTACGACCGGTTCGCCAAGGACCGCCCGCCCGTCGAAGACGCGGGCAAGCTCCAGACAGTGACCTTCGATTTCTTGGCGAACAAAGGGGCGTGGTTCTGGTTGCGCGTGAACGAGCCGCGCGACGCGACGACGGAGGAGGTCGCGAACGCATTGTACGGTGACCCGGCGCAGGCATTCCGCATGGTGAACGCGACGCCGCTGTTCGGGTTCACCGAAATCGCGCTGCTCCTCCCCGCCCATCGGGAGAAGCTGGAGGAGATGAGCGCCGATCCGGCGGCCACGCCGTCGGCGTTCTATCCCGGCGCCGATATCGTGCTTACCGGGTTCGAGCCTCCGGGAGTCGACCCGGCCGCCGAGGTACTGGCAAGCCCATTCGCCGACGAAGCCTCCTTGAACCAGGCGGGCAAATTGAAGGCTCCGGCCGGCAGTACGAAGGAGAAGGTCCTCGATAACATGCGTCTCAGCTTCGAAGTGCTCGACGCCATGATTCCGGAGGCCAAAGTCTTCGACAGCGACGGCCCGGTGGTGACTGCGCGCGATGCCGTGCAAGAGAAGCGGACCCGGTTGTCGAAGGCGGACGCCCGCGAGGTGTTGCGCTGGGCCTCGCAATCGGCCGAACAGCAACGGATTGTGGGCATGGCGTCGTCGGGCTTGGCGATAGCGGTGGCGCAACTCGATCAGATGCTGGCGGCGGATAAGAAGACGGACGCGCGCGAGCTCGCCGGTTCGGCGAAGGCATCGCTATTCGAAGTGGCAAATCTATACGTGAGCGCGGCGGCTGAATCGCTGCTTGTCTCGAGCGCCGCGGCCAAAGTGGCGGCCGCTGACGAGCGCTCACGCGCGTTCTCAGTGGAACTGATGGAGGGTGTTCTTCGCAATGTCTCGCACGAAATCGAGACGGCGGAGAAAGACAAAACGGGTGAAAAGGAGGGCGGCAACGAGCAGGAGTTCGGAATAAGCAGTCTGCGCACGCGCCAAGAGGAGCTACGCAAGCGCCTCGGGGCGGCGCGCGAGGCCATCCTGCGTAATCCCGATCAGGTCAGCGACGTCATGGAAAAGATCCACGACGATGTGGCCGATCTGCAGAGCGAGGTCGCGATCGTATCCAATCTCGATTCAATCGACGCCGCGCAGAAGGCGCTGTGGGACTCCAAGGATTTCCTTTCAGACGTATGGGCGCAAGAGTGGGAGCTTCGAGGCGGCTACCTGAACGAAGTGAATGCATGGCGCGAGCTGTGGAGCAAGGTCTATGCCGCGTGGAAGAAGGGCGACCACGTGGAGGCCATGAAAGGATTTCGCACCCTGATCACGCAGGACGGGTACCGTACCGTTTTCGAACGGACGGCCCGCTACGTGAAGGACGCGGCCGCGTGGGCGATCGTCGCCCGGATCTTGACCCTAATCGCGATTACCGCGCTCACGATGGGCATCGGGACGTACGCCTTCGGTTTCGCGGCTACGGCGTGGGGCGGAGCGGCGGCGGCGGGAGAGTTGACCGCCGGCGCGGCGACCGCGGGACTCATTGGAGCAACTGTCGCCGAGGCAGGCACCTTCACCGTGCTCAACACGCTCTTATTAGAGCCGAACGCAACGTGGAAAGGATTTCTCGGCGAGTTCGGATGGAACCTGTTGATGTTCGGTTCGCTACGCAAGCTCTCCATGCTGTATCGAGGAGCAGCCGCCATAAAGGCGGCCGTGGCGGCGGGACGCACAACCCTTGTGGCCGCGGGCGATATGACGATCGCGTACGCGACTTTGAACGTAGCCAATATCGCGCGGGCCGAAATCGAAAGCAGGATCGCCCAAAAAGGAAACCTGTCCGCGGCGGAGGTTGAGACGATCCTCATGCAAAGCGCCGCCATGTTCGTCGGCATGGCGGTGTTGGGCCGCGTGTCGGAGCCGATGATGTCCGAGATAGCGGCGAGCGGTTCGACGGCCGGCGCCCGCGTTCGCTTAATCAACGCGCAACGCGCGCGGTTGACGGTATACGCGGAAGAACTCTCGGTGAAGGGCGACGTGGCGAAGGCGCGCCGGCTCATGGTCGAGGACCGGGCGGAATTGCAGTCGGAAATCGACTTCTACGATCAGATATCTCTGACGCCCGAAGTACTGGCTAAAGCTGGGTATTCGCCGGAGCAAATCTTTAGCCTCCGTCTATTAGGCCAACAACAGGTTGCGGAGATCGGGGTGGCTGACGCGATGAGCGGCGCAACCAAACTCGGCGGAAACGAGTACGCGTTGCCGAAGGCGGAATTGGCGCACGCCGTGGAGGCGTATCGAACGGCCGGAGCGAAAGTCGATCCCCTACGGCAGGAGGGCGACAACGAAACCTGGTCGGTTAAGCCGGTGAATGGGCCCCTGATACGGCTCATCACTCTGATGCCGGACCAATCGGTCACTCAACTCGCGCAAATACGCGCTGGGCTTTCGCCGGATGCGCAGGAGGCCTTCGACCGCGTGGTGGGATTCGCGATAACCCCGAAATCCGCGCTCGACCGGATCAATGAGCTGGCCAAATCGCCGCTGGGCTTGGACACCGCTGTGAGGCAGGCCGCGCATAAGCTCCCCGTCCAGGGCACGGTACCGGGCCTCTATTCCGGGGTAAACCTGGCTAAGCAACAAGGGCCGTGGACCTTTACGACCTCGAAGAACGAGGTTATTCGCCCCGATGGATCGCTGGAGGTCGACTACAACACCGCTGTAACGCTCAGGATGCCGGACGGCACGATATACGCGGGACACGTGAGCCGATCCGTGATCGTCCGCCCGAACTCCTCGGGCGGCTACGACGCCGACCTGTCGATGAACGCGGCTTCCCTCGATGATATTCCCAAAGAACTCCGTTGGGTGACGGAGGGGGCCGTCCCGCTCGTGGAAGGCCGCGGAACCCCGCTCCAGACCTACATTACATTGATGCAGATGAGAATGGCCGGAGTGCAGTTAGGCCAGATCAAGGATGCGCACTTGAGTTTCATCGTCAACGCGCGTACTTGTTGCGAACTCGAAGCGATGCGGCGGCAGTTCGGGCACGGCGTGCGCCCGGAGCAACTTCCCAGCAAGCTGATCGAACGCACTCAGTCGGGCACATACGGCATGACCAACGTGGTACAGGCGGGCGGCAAAGTGAAAGGCATGAAGCTCGAGGGCGGTGGGGAGTCGACGGTCGATCACGTCGTTCACGGGACCGACATGGACGACGATGTCAAGCTCCGGGAGCTCGGCCTCCTGCGAACAGACAAGATACTGTACGGCTTCAACATCGTGATCGATATCGAACCGCCGCAAACTACGCCTACCGCGCCGCCTACGGGGACAAAATGAAACCGCTCAAACAGATCCGCATCCTGATCGAGCCTCGCGAGCCCGGCCTCCTCAGCCCCGGTGAACCGAACCCGCCGCGCCGCGAGCTCGGACAGTATGACCGTCTCGCGCAAGAGCTGCGGGCACAAGCCGCCATGCCGGTGGACATTGTGGAGCGCCCCTTGGAGGAAGCGCCGCGCGATGGAATGCTCCTGGTCGCTTACCACATCGGCATGAGAGAACGGCTGCGCGCGGGATCGGCGGGCAATCCCCGGCCACTTCTACTCGACGTGGGATATCCGGATGCGCTGTTGCTGGCGGAGAGCGCGGGGCTGGCAGGCGCGGTGATCGTTGAGCGCTTCGCTCGCTGGCAGCTCAAACAGGAAAGCCGCATTTTCCGGCAGATATACGGTCTGAAGTCGCTCGCGCCTTCGCTGGGCCCCTGCTTTTGCCGGGCCCGCTCGCGGAGAGCGAGCGCTACTGCCTCTATGAGAGTCGGCAGGCGGTGGCGCTGCCGGTTGTTCTGAACTTCTATATCGAAGCCTACTGGCGGAGTCTGTCGCATGCCGGCATCTGAAATCGCGACGGCCGAACGCGAGTCGGAATCCAAATCGCCCGAGCGCGCGGCAAGCGTACCGGCAATGCAGACCGCCCCGGGCGCGGGTGAACCGCGCCTCGCCGGCGGCTCCGCGGATTCCACGGCGCGAATGGTCTCGAATGTCGCCATGCGCCATCCGAGCGCCGCCGTTATGCGCGCTTCGGCCATGCGCCACGCGCAACGGAGCTTCGGCAACCGCGCGATGCAGGAAGCGCTTTCCGATAAGCCGCGCGCCGCCCGCACGATCCAGCGCTCCTGTTCCTGCGGCGGCACCTGCGACTCCTGCCAGGCGGCGCCTGTGGAACCGGTCGAACTGATCCAGCGAAAGCCCGTTGGCGCGGCGGGCGGCGAAGTTGACGCGAGCGTCATCCCCGATACCACCGGCCAGCCGCTCGACCGCAATTCCCAACAGCTTCTGCAGGCGGGCATGGGCGAAGACCTGTCCGCCGTGCGCGTGCATACCGACGCCCGCGCGGCTGATTCGGCGGCGGCGCTCCAGGCCGACGCCTACACCTTCGGGCGCAACATTTATTTCGCGGCCGGCAAATATAGCCCCGGCAGCAGCGAAGGTACCCGCCTGATCGCCCACGAGGTGACGCACACGCTGCAGCAAAGCGCGGGCGAAGCGCCGACCGAACCCGCTCTTCACGACAGCGTCATGGTTAGGGATGTCGACGATCCGATGGAGCGCGAGGCGGAACAGGTAGCCGACGCCGTGGTCACGCGGTCGACCGTGCCCGAGGGCGGCGTCATGGAAGACCGGGCGCCCGCCATCCGTCGCGACTTCAGTCTGTCCGGCGCGTGGGATGCGACCGGCGGCGCGGCTTGGCGAGGTGTCAAGCGCGGCGCGAACGCCGTGGGGGAGGCCGCCGGAGATCTCTGGGACGCGGCCAAAGATACGGCGGCGGCGTTCATCGATACCATCGCCCCCGGCCTGCTGCCCTTCCTTCGCGATGTTGGCGGCGCGCTGTTCGACAAGATCACGAGCGGGCTCGGCAGTCTGATGGGCGGCCTCTCGGAGCGAATCAAGAACCAAGGCGTAGCCGGAGCCATCGCCGGTATCTTCGCGGATCTCGCCAGTTCGCTCGGTAAGGCGATCGGCCAACTGGTCACGGGATCTTGCCAATCGATGGTCGCTGCCGCCTCGGCGGTCGTCGATTTCGTGAAGGAGATCGGAGGCGAGGAACTAGCGGAGTTGGGCAAGGCGGCGAAGGCCGTCGGCGGCTTCTTCTCCGACGTGTGGGACGACCTGGGAGCGCCTGCGCTGGACGCGATTCAGAAAGCGGCGGGAACCGCATGGACGTGGATCAAGGATAAAGCCACGTGGGTATGGGACCTGCTGCTGCCGGTACGCAAAGCCTCCGCCACGGCATGGGACTGGATCAAGCGCCAATTCAACATCGCCAAGGAAGAAGGCGCCGGAATCCTCGATTGGCTCTATGACAAGGCGAAGGAGCAATGGTTCAAGATTCGCGACAAGATAGCGCCGATCCTCGGCCCGTTGAAAGCGGTCGCGGCCGCCCTCATTCTGCTCTCGCCGCTCGGACCCATCATTCTTATCTGGAAAGGCGCGCCCATTCTCTGGAACGCGCTCAAGTGGATTTGGGCCCATGGCATCAAACCGGTAGGTGAAGCGCTTCGGGACGAGTTCCGCGAACACATCCTTCCCACCTTAATCTCCGGCGTGGATACGGTCACAGCCGTGCTCGACGATGCTTCGGCCTTCCTCTGCGAGCACGCCGGCTCGATATCCACCGGTCTGCAATCGCTGCGGGACGCGCTTGCCGGCATTCCATTCCTGAGTCTCGCTTCGAAAGCGGTCGGCGTCGCGGTCACCTTCTTCGGAAACCTCGCGGGCAAAGGGAAGTGCAAGTTCTCGGATCTCGTGGGCGAAGTAAAGAACGTCCTGCGGAAGATCTACGAATTCGTGAAGCCCGTGCTCGAGATCCTGCGCCAGGCGGTTCTGATCGCCGCCTTCGGCCCCCTTGCGATTTTGGACGACGGAGTTTGGAGCACGCTGAACCAATTCATCGCGTTCGCGAAGAAGGTGCCGTGCGTGCGCGAGATGGCGGGGCTGCTCCACGTGGATGGCGCCATGCGCGTGGTCGGCGAGGTTCGCGCGAACCTCAAGGACATTTGGGACGTCATCAGCAATCAGGACAGGTTTGAAGCGGAAATACACAAGGCGCTCGATGGATTGCTGGCTCTGATTCCCGGCAAAGTGGAGGCCCTCGCCGGCGAAATCGCGGGCCTGGACGGCCCGCATCTCCACATTCTCTTAACTCAATTCCTTTTCCCGAAGATCGCGAACGTCGCCGGCCACTGGAAGGACACGCTGATCAACGTCGTATGGGACCTCGTGTGGCCCTGGCCCGGCGTCATCAAGGATGTCGATGAAGCGGAGAAGCACGCCGGCAAGCTGAAGACCGACCTTTGGGATTTCGAATTCAACAAGGCAGCCGACGACGGCCTTGCTATCTGGCGCGATGTCAACGGCATTATTGGGCACCTTTACGGCTGGTTTTTCCTGGCTGCTGTGCTGATTGGCGCGGTGTTCGCTTCTCCCCAGGCGGGCGCGGCCGTGGCCTACGAGGTGGGCGAAGCGCTCCTGGTTTCCACGCTCCTGGCCGAAGGGCTGACGATTCTCAAATCGCAGCAGAACCTGATGGCCGACGCGCGTCTCGCGATGCCGCGGAAGGACCGCGAGGCGTCGGACCACGAAGATTACGAATCCATGTCCGGAAGTATCGTGAACCTCGCAGTTCTCGGAGTGATGTCCGTTCTGGGCGAACTCGCCGTGGACTTCGCGAAGGCCGTGTTCGCGGAGATCAAGGGCATTTTCCTGCCCGAAGCCGCGGAAGCTCCCGCTCCGGAAACCCATGCACCCGGAGACGCTCCCAAACCCGATGCTCCCCCAACCGATGCACCGAAGACAGACGCTCCTAAGACCGATGCTCCCCAAACGGACGCGCCGAAAACCGACGCACCCAAGACGGATGCTCCTCAAACGGATGCGGGCAAACCAGGCGATCCGGAGTCCGCGGGGCCGGAGGACCAACCGACGCGCAAGGGTAAGCTCGATGGCGAGCTAAAGAAGAAGGTGAATGACGTGCTCGATGGACGTCGTCCGCTGAGCGATCTAACCCCGGAGGAAGCGCGATTGGCGGCGGATTACTACGATGAAGTCGCATCGGGGATTAAGGATAATCCCGGCGCCGAGGGCAGCAAGTCGACGGCCGCGGATCGCCGCGCATTCAACCGCGAGCGCGCCCGGTTCTTGCGCGAAGGTACCGGAAACCCGCCGAAGAAGCTGTTCGATTTCCTGAAGGATCATGAGACGGCCGTTCCCGATGCAACGCCAACCGATGCTCCGCCAACCGACGCGCCCCCAACCGACGCTCCCCCAACCGATGCAACGCCGGCCAAGAAGCCCGGCACGGATCCCGGCGAACCGCAAGGCTGCTTCGTAGCCGGCACGATGGTGCTCACCCCCGGCGGACTGCGCCCCATCGAAACACTGGCCGTGGGCGGCGCCATCATCTGCTCGGATCCCGACGTCCTTGAAAAGCGAACTTGCGAAGTAGCGTCCGTCATGCGCCACACCGTCCCCGCGGTGCTGCGCGTGATCGTCGGAGAGACTGCGATCGTCTGCAGCGCCGAGCATCCGTTCTGGGTTCCCGGCTCCGGCTGGCGAACGGCGGGCGAACTGGCGATCGGCACACCCCTTCTTTCACTCGACCTCGGCGTCGTCAACGTGTCGAGCATCCAGGCGCAGGCGGGCCCGGTGGAAGTCTTCAATCTTTCGGTGGGTGGGCCGCATATCTTCCTCGTCTCCGCGCTTGAAATTTTTGTTCACAACAAGGCGGCCGCGCGCGGCGCGCTCGGGGAGCGCGTTCAGGGTTTGAAGAGCCGCGCGAGTAAAGCAGTCGGTCAGGCCGAAGCTCTCCCTCCGGAGACTCCCGGACGAGGCGACTTGGTGGATCGCGCGAAGAATTTAGGCGACCAGCTCGACCGGCTCGCGAAGGACACGGAAGGCGCGACGCCCGCCGAGCGCGAGCAAATCCTGGAGCCCGATTTCACGGATAACGAAACGGAGCTCGGCGATCTGGAGGAAGAGCTGGAGGCCGCGAAACGCAAACAGCTCGAGGATAAACTCCAGGATCTTCAAGATCAACGCGCCGACGCCGAAGGGCGCAAGGCCGATTTCGAAAAGGAGGCCGCAAGGCTGGAAGCCAAGGCGAACGAGCTTTGGGATCAGTCTTACCAGAAGCACGGCGCGGAGCGGAGGGCCTTGCAGGATCGCGCGATGAAAGCGGGACGGCAGGCCGACATCGCCCGTCAGAAGGCCAACGGCGTCCGCGGAGAACTGGAAGACATCTATGGCGATCTAAAACGTACCGACCTCCAATTACGCCCGGAAGAGCGGTCGGTGCTGCCTTGCTTCGCCTCGGGCACATTGGTTTGGACAGCGGACGGGCCGCGCCCCATCGACTCGCTGGCGGCCGGCGATATGGTGCTCGCCCAAGACTTCACCCTCGGCCGCGCGGTGTCCCGGCGCGTACTCGAGATTTACCGCAACCGCACGGAACGCTTTTACCACGTGCATGTGGAAGGCACCGCCATTCTCGCGACGGGAATGCATCGCTTCTGGGTGGAATCGCTCCGGGACTGGGTGGCCGCGCGCGATCTGGAACCGGGGATGCCGCTCCGGCTGGTTTCGGGCGCCATCGCTTTCATTCAAAGCATCGAGGCGGTGGAAGCAAACGGTGCCGCCACGTGGAACCTTCAGATCGAAGACCTGCCGAACTATTTCGTCGGACCCGGAACGCTGGTTCACAACGCCAATCCCGCGCGATACGATTTCGGCGATCTCCGGATCTACAGAGGCACGAACCCCGATCCGAAGTTCGCGGATCGCGTCTATATCGGACAGACCGACGACCTTGGAAGGCGGCAAGGCGAACATCGCGCCACGGCTGAGACCAGGCTCAAAGATCCGAACCTGACGCCGGAACAACGTGAATTCTACGAATTCATGAAGGGCGTCGAGTTGGATGAGTTAGTCTCCGGGCTCAGCAAGCCGCAGGCGGACTACCTTGAACAGAAGAACATCGATATTGAAACGAATGCCCAAGGCGAGAACAATGTCATGAATCGCAGGGAGCAGGTAGACAAGAAGAACATGCCCGATCTGGAGGAAAAAATCCGGATGGACCCCGAAGTGCTAGACCAGGGATTCTGCAAGTAGAAGGTAAATATGTCGTGGTGGGATACCGGCAATGAAGGCGACGTGATCGGCGACCGCCCCGCGGACTTGGCGGGCGGCGCGCTAAAGGAGATTGCCCGCAAGCGCAAACCGAAGCTGGAGGAGTTGTTGCGCGCGATCGGCGTCTCGGTCGGCGCGTATGCAAGCGATGCTCCTGCTCCAGGCGAACTGGTGGCCGAAGGCGGGGACGGCTCGCAGCCGGTTTCGAGCGGCCCGCTGCGCGCTGACGATTCCGTGAACGACCTGCTTCCTCCAATCCGGCAAGCGCTGGGAGAGATTGCGAAGGAATACCGCGAAAGATGGGAGCGCAAACCTAAGCTTTCAGAGCTGCTCTCAACCTTCGCTTTCGTTCTCGGCTACCGCCCTGAAGATTTCCTGGAGGACGGAGCCCAACATCCGGTAAAAGCGATACGTGCGGTGTGACTATCCTTGTCAATGCGAGTGCCGGGGAACCACCTTCCGCAAGTCGCGGTACTTGACCGCGAAATCCAGGCACGCCCCGGTATCCAGTTGTCCAGTGTATGCGCGATAAAGTTCCTGCCACGGCGAATCGTTCTTTAGCTCGACCGGTGCAAGCCCCTGGCGGCGGATCCGAATCTCCTCATCGTTCAGGAGGACGTCAACCCTAGGTGCTCCCGGAAGCCTGTCCATTATCGTAACCACCGCTGCTGGAAGCAGCGAGCCCGCTACAGCAACTGTCTTTCTTAATTCTCCTGGCGTTTTTAGATTCCGTTGCGAAAAGTGGTTAAGGTCGAGAACTCGCTTAGTTGAGCCGTTCCTTACGCGACGATGCCGAATAACTTGCTGATGAATTTCACCTGGGCTACCACGTCTCCTTTGCCTGCCCTTCTCACCCTCCCTT
>Ga0066790_10000997_pt1 | contig 11590 bp, 11 predicted proteins | sample OrgsoiDNA2013050_FD_70963 | JGI IMG/M metagenome (GOLD analysis project Ga0066790, IMG submission 70963) | Permafrost soil microbial communities from the Arctic, to analyse light accelerated degradation of dissolved organic matter (DOM) -... | ecosystem: Environmental > Terrestrial > Soil >...
GTCGGGCAGGACGTAATGGTGATGACACATGATGTCGGGTGGGGTGATTTGTTCGCCCGATCGGCGGGTAAGCGACCGCTGTGAGGACGATGTCTGCGCAGGAGGCCACCGTCGTGAGCTTGACCACCGGCGCAAGCTTGACCGCCTGCGCGAGGCCGACGCCTCGATCGCGGCGGCGATGAACTTCCTCACTCAGCGCGAGCGTGCCATGCTCCACCTGCGCTTCGCCCCGGACTTGACCCAGGGCGAGATCGCGGCTCGGATCGGCATCTCGCAGATGCAGATATCGCGGATCATGCGCGTCGCCATGGAGCGGCTGCGGATTCTGGTAGGGGCCGATGAGAATCCCGGCTCGGCGTAGCAGTGGCTCCGGCCGCTTTTCCGGTCAACGTTCGCTTCGCGCTGACGAACAGGCCAGAGAATGTCCGGCTGGTGCGCGAGCTGCTCGCCGGCGTCGGCAGCGCCGTGCAGCTGAGCGAGATCACGCTCGATGACGCGATGATCGCGGTCAGCGAGGCGTCCAACAACGCGGTGCTGCACGCCTACGGAGGAGAGGAAGGACCGCTCGAGGTCGAGTTCGGCGTCGCCGACGATCGCTTCGAGGTCCGCTGCCGCGACTACGGGTTCGGCATCGCGCCGGATATCCGCCCGGTGCCTGGAGCAGCCGAGGGGTTCGGGCTGTCGGCGATCAGGGCCTTCACCGACGCGGCTGAGATCAGCACTCCGGCCGGTGCCGGAACGATGGTGCGAATGACGTTCTCCGCGCCTGGCATGCTGGGCCTCGCGGCGGCAGAGGATGAGCTGCTCGACGCTGCGCTCGAGCTCGAGCTCGATCCCCGAACGGGGACCAGTGTTGCGATCGCCCCCGCGGTACTGGCGAACCCGATTCTCACCCGCTTGGCCACCGCCGTCGGCGCGCGGGCGGGGTTCACGATCGACCGCCTGTCCGACATCCAGTTGATGATCGATGCGCTCACCGCGAGCGGCGCGCCGTATCTCACGCCGGCCGGTGTCGTGGCCACCCTCGTCAGCGACACGCGCCGCGTCGAGTTACGCATCGGACCCATCTCTCCACGCGGCCTCGAGGCGCTCTCAGGCGGGCCGTCGTACAGCAGCCTCGGGCTGATCATGGCCACGCTGACCGATCACTTCGAGCTCCTGCCGTGCCTGCATCTGCAGATGCTCAGCCTGGTCCTGACCGAGCGCAGACCTTCCGCTGGTTGAGAGGCACGATGGGTCGAGCGCAGTGCTACTTCGCGGCCGCGAGCGTCCTTGCCTTCTGCTCCAGCGTCCGCAGCAGGGAGTCGTAGGAGTCCGCGAATGAGCTGACGCCCTCGTCGACCAACTGGTCGAGCACGATCTGCTCGACATCGACCCCCGCCTCGCGCACCGCCTGCATCAGCTGATGGGCGCCGTCAAGATCGCGGTCGACCGTCCGCGCCGGCGTGGCATGGTCACGCGCCGCGGCCAGGGTCGCGTCCGGCATCGTGTTGACCGTGTCCGGGCCGATCAGCTCATCCACGTAGAGCGTGTCGGGGTAGTCCGGGTTCTTGGTCGACGTCGAGCCCCAGAGCGGCCGCTGCACGTTGGCGCCCACGGCGGCGAGGCGCTCCCAGCGCGGCCCGGAGAACAGGCGCAGGAACGCTTCGTAGGCGAGCTTGGCGTTGGCCACGGCAGCGCGGCCACGAAGCTCGTCGCGGCCGAGACGCTCGAGCTCCGCATCGACCTTGCCATCGACGCGGGAGACGAAGAAGCTCGCCACGGACGCACTCCGGTCGATCGGCTCGCCCTGATCGAGACGGCGCTCGAGCCCACGGATGAACGCCTCAGCGATCTGCTCATAGCGCGAGACGGCGAACAGCAGCGTGACGTTGACGTTCACTCCCCGCGCCGTCAGCTCCTCGAAGGCCTGGACTCCGGCCTCGGTGCCCGGCACCTTGATCAGGACGTTGGCGCGATCGATCGCCCGCCGGTGCTTCTCCGCCTGGGCGACCGAGCCCTCGGCGTCGTGAGCCAGGGACGCGGGCAACTCGAACGACACATAGCCGTCCTGGCCCTGCGTGCGCTCGAAGGTGGGGCGCAGCAGATCAGCCGCGTCGCGGACGTCGCGGTAGGCCAGCTGCTCGAAGATCCGCTGCGGATCGTCCGTGTCCTGCGCCAGCTCGGCGATGGCGTCGTCGTAGCGGTCGGAGTGTCCGATTCCCTTCTCGAAGATCGTCGGGTTGGAAGTGACTCCTGAGAGCCCGTCGCGCTCGATCAGGAGGCGCAGCTCATCATCGTCGAGGAGCTGACGGGTGAGGTTGTCAAGCCACACCGACTGGCCCAGCGCCTCGATCTCGAGCAGCCGATTGTTGTCAGTCACGCCTACCTCCAGGGGTTGTCAGCTCGTCACAGTGTGGGTTCCCACGTGGCGGGCGCTGAAACACCGCCCGCGCCGCGGCCGAGATCCTGACCGGCCCTCAGCCGATCGGAAGCCGCCCGTTCCAATCCGATCGCGCCAGCCGGTAGAGCACGTGGCGAAGCGAGCCAGGCGCCAGCCGCCGGGGTGAAGTGCTCGGAGAACCGGGACGCGACGGCGATCAGGGCATTCGGCGACGAACGGCTGATCGTGGGTGAGGGCTGGCCATCTGCCGAGCATGGAGGAGGCCGAGGAACATCTCGGTGCGCTTCGCGCGCGAGGTCCGTCGCCGTCCGTATTCACGTTTCGCGAGCACTTTCCGGCCCCGGATTCACGGCGGTCGACGCCGACCCGGGACAAACGCCGGCTCTGCCCGGCCGGCTGAGGTGTGAGTAACCTAGCACCACCATTTGCGTCCGGTCGGGGCCGCCGGACGCGATCTGATCGGAGACGAACATGGCAGTCGAAACCCCCGCACAGCTGGATCGCGAGCGGATCCGCGAGCTCATCGAACGCGAGAGCGGGAGGTTGGATGCCCGCACGCAGGGGTCGGCCGCGATGTACCGGCGGGCCCGCGAGTCCCTGAGCGGCGGCGTCGGGTCGTCCTATCAGGCGCGCGATCCTTGGCCGATCTACCTGACGACCGGGGAGGGTCCGGTCGTCTACGACATCGACGGCAATCGCATGTGGGACTTCCACAATGCGTTCGGCTCCATGGTCCAGGGGCACGGTCACCCGGCGATCGTCCGGGCCGTGAGCGAGCGGGTCGGGCTGGGGACGCACTTTGCCGCGACCACCGAGGACGGCGTCGTGGTGGCCGAGGAGCTCAAGCGCCGCTGGGGCCTCGATCGCTGGCGCTATGTGAACTCGGGCTCCGAGGCGACCATGGACGCGATCCGCATCGCGCGCGGCTACACCGGGCGCGACACGATCCTCAAGATCTTCGGTTCCTACCACGGCCACCATGACGCCGTGATGGTGTCGATTGGGGTCGAATACGACCGCATCGGCGACCGCGAGAACTACGCGTCGCTGCCCTACGGCGCCGGTATTCCCGAGGCCGTTGTCGACCTCACGATCGCCGTGCCGTTCAACGACGCCGGTGCGATGGAGCGGCGGATCAAGCGCCTCGACGCCGAGGGCCGCAAGCCGGCTTGCGTGATCATGGAGGCGGCGATGATGAACCTCGGCGTCGTGCTTCCCGAGCCTGGATATCTCGAGGAGGTGCGCGAGATCACGCGGCGCCACGGGATCGTCCTGATCTTCGACGAGGTCAAGACCGGTCTGGCCATCGCCGCCGGAGGGGCCACGGAGCGCTTCGGGGTCAAGCCCGACATGGTGACGCTGGCCAAGACGCTGGGCGGCGGACTGCCCGCGGGCGCGATCGGCGGCACCGAAGAGGTGATGAGCGTGGTCGAGAACGGCACCGTCTACCAGGTCGGCACCTACAACGGGAACCCGCTGGTGATGGCGGCCGCACGGGCCAGCCTGTGTGCGGTGATGACGCCGGAGGCCTACGCGCACCTCGACGACCTCAACGATCGGATCGTCTCCGGTTGCCAGGCGGTCATCGAGCGTCACAACCTGTCCGGCTACGCGGTCGGCATCGGGGCGAAGGGCTGCGTGACGTTCTCGCCGACGAAGATCGTGGACTACGAGACGTTCAAGGCCAACCAGGACGTCGAGGTGACCGAGCTCGCGTGGCTCTACAACATGAACCGGGGCATCTTCATGACGCCGGGCCGCGAGGAGGAGTGGACGCTTTCGGTGAGCCACACCCACGAGGCGATCGACGCCTATGTCGGGGTGTTCGACGAGATGGCCCGCGAGCTGAAGGCGTAGACGCGGGCGCTGACGTCAGGCGCCCGGGGTGCGGAGCCTCCCGCCGCGCAATCGCACCGAGATGCCCCACGCGGCGACGAGCGCCCACACGCCCTCCAGCAGCACGAAACCCCATTGGTGGCTGATCGCCGCCGCGGCCGACAGCCCGGCGCCCCCGATCAGGTTCAGCACCAGGTACCGGTACGAGGTGACCGGCCACACACCCCACTGCGACAGGGCAAAGGCGGCCAGGACGATGATCGCGGCGCTCCATTGCAACAGCTCGGACATGCGAGGCTCCTTTTCTGGTGCACGTCGGCCTGCTCACGGCTGCGGGCGGACGCCCTCGAGGGCGGCGATGTCCTCCGGGCCCGTAGCCGCCTCCATCCCCGCCATCCATTTCTCCTCCACGCGCGCGAATCGCCACACCGCCAGCGCCACCGCCCAGGTCGCGACGAACATGCCGACGATGATGAACCCGGCCCGGTTGATGTTGAAGGCCTGGAACCAGTCGGCGACGGGACCCTTGAGCCCGAGCCTGTCGGTCAGCAGCCCGGCGAGCTCGATCGTGCCGATGAACAGCGCGACGACGATCGAGAGCCCGGTCACGGTGATGTTGTAGTAGATCTTCCGGACCGGCTTCGAGAACGCCCAGCCGTAGGCGAAGTTCATGAACGATCCGTCGATCGTGTCCAGCAGCGACATCCCGGCGGCGAACAGGATCGGCAGGCAGAGGATGGCGTACCAGGGCAGCCCGGCCGCGCCCGCGCTGCCCGCGAGGACGAGCAGCGCGACCTCGGTCGCGGTGTCGAAGCCGAGCCCGAACAGCAGCCCGACCGGATACATCTGCCAGGGATGCTTGACCGTCCTCGTGAGCCGCCCGAAGAAGCGGTTCATGAAGCCACGGGCATTGAGCTGCTCCTCGAGCTCCACCTCGTTGTACTCGCCGCGCCGCATGTCGAAGAAGATCCGCATGATGCTCACCAGGATCACGATGTTCAGCGCGGCGATGATGTAGAGGAAGGTCCCCGAGACGGTTGTCCCGATCAGGTTGGTCGCCTTGTGCAGCGCCGAGCCGCCATTGGAGACGGGGCCGTTCAGCGCCCTGACGCCGATCGCGAGCAGGAAGGTGAGCCCGAACACGATCGTCGAGTGCCCGAGCGAGAAGAAGAAGCCCACGCTCAGGGGTCGCTTGCCCTCGGCCATGAACTTGCGGGTCGTGTTGTCGATCGCCGAGATGTGATCGGCGTCGAAGGCGTGACGCATCCCCAGCGTGTAGGCGGTGATCCCGGTGCCGATTGCGAAGGTGCCGGCCGAGCCGAGCTTGAACTTCGCCGGCGCCACGATCAGCAGCAGGATGCCGAACCCGACGATGTGCAGGCCGGTGATGACGGCGGCCATGCCGCCCGCGCGGCGCCACTCGGCGGGGGTAAGCGCGGCCCTCAATCGATGCCACCGGGACGCCTCCGGGCCCGGACTGGACATCGCTCCCATCGGCCTCCCCCCTCAATTGAGATGGCCCCCGAGGGGGCGACCGCAATGCTCGCGAGAACCTACCGCGACCCAGCCACTAATGCAAGGCACTCCCAATAGCGCGCCCCGCTTCATCCGGCCGTTGTCTGCGCAACACTGACGGCCGATGACACTTTCACCTGACACGCCGCGTCTGGCCTTCGCCGACCTCGCGGATGCCCTGGAGGCACTGCGCCAACGTGGCTTGCGCGTGACCACCCCGCGCCGGCTCGTGCTCGAGGCCCTGTTCGCCGCCGAGGTTCCGGTGTCGGCGGAGCACATCGCCCAGAACGTGAATCTGGAGCTCACCTCCGTGTACCGGAACCTCGAGACGCTCGAGCACCACGGGCTCGCGCGTCACGTGCATTTGGGGCATGGGCCGGGGTTGTACGTGCTGATCGGCCGCGGCGAGCGTGAGTTCCTCTCCTGCGAGCGCTGCGGCGCGGTCCGCAGCCTGACGACCGAGCAGCTGGACCCGATTCGAGATCGGGTCAGAGAGCTGTACGGGTACGAGGCCCGGTTCAGCCACTTCCCGATCGTCGGGTTGTGCCCGGACTGTGCGCAGCGGCGCGAGGCGGCCTCGTAGCCCGCACCGGCCCTACTGGGTCAGCCCGGCGACCAGATTGATGGTCATGGCGGCGGCTCCGAACACGTAGGAGAGCCCCCTCGGGTTCCTCGTAGTAGAGCCGCGCGTAGCGCAACGTGAACAGCGTGTGGACGAGCACCCAGAAGATCACACGCAAGGCCCCGTCGCCGCGGCGCCTGCGCTCGCCTTCGGTCTCGCCTCCGGCGTGCTGCGCGATCACTCGTCCCCAGCCTCGGCCTGCTCAGCGAGCTTGTCCCGCAGGTAGGCGGCCTTGTCGGCGCGGCGCTGGTGAGTCGCGCGCTCCTCGTCCTCAGGCGCGTTCGCGGCCTGCTCGGCCTCGTCGGCGACCCGGCGCTCCTGGATCCCCCGCAATGCCTCGAGCTCGTCGGCCTGGCGCTCGAGCTGCTCGGCCGGGGCGCCCGGATCGTCTTTCTCGTCCACGACTCAGATCGCCGGCGGGTTGGGGTCGGGCGGCAACGGGGTCGGGCTCGGCGTCGGAGAGGGCGGCGCCGGATCGGGCGGCGCGGGAACCGGCGACGGCGCTGGGCTGTGTGCGCCCGGATTCCGCAGCGTGTGCGCAGGATCGGCGATCACTCGCTTGTCCTACCCGCGCCATGTCCAGCAGAAAACAAAGAACGCCCTTCCGGGCACGGACGGAAGCAAGCCCGTTGCTAGCCTAGTCCACTGGGACCAGACCGGGCGGGGCCAGGGCCGTCAAACGCCGGTCGATCCAGGTAGGGTTGCGTCCGGCGTCCTCGGCCCGCTCGCGGCGAGCCACGGCGGCCCGGACGATTCGGCCGCCGAGGTACCGCAGCGGCTCGGGAGGCAATCCTCGGGGCGGTGGGCGCACGAGCCCGCAACGGCTCCATTGATCCTCGCGCTCGAGCGCCATCGAGGCGAGAATGCGGCCGCCGAGCACGCTCGGCCCGACGCCGTTGCCGGAGAATCCCAGTCCGGCGATGAGGTCGGGCCGCCCGAGTGTGGTGAAGAACGGCAGGCCGTCGATGGAGCGGTCGATCGGGCCGATCCAGCTCGCCGCCAGCGGAACGCCCGCCAGCGCGGGCTCGAGCTCGTACATGTGGGCGGCGACCGCGGCCGCGCGGGGAGAAGGCCCGTTGAAGCTCTCGCCCACCCGGCTCCCGTAGGCCAGGTTGCCGCCGCCCTTGCCGAAGGCCAGGCGGCCGTCGGATGTGGGGCGGTAGTAGTGGACCATCAGCCGCGAGTCGGAGATGCTGATGCCGTTGCGCAGCCCGGCCGCCTCGAGTCGGTCGGGGGCGGGCTCGGTGAGCACCACGTCGCTGGCGATGGTCACGAACCGTCCGCGCAGCTCCTTGAGGCTGGCGGCCCACGCGTTCATCGCGATCACCACGCCCCGCGCCCGGACGCGTCCATGCGGGGTGCGCACGCCGAGCACGGGAGTCCGCTCGAGGCCCACCATCGGCGAGCGCTCGAAAATCTCGATCCCCCGCTCCAGCGCCACCCGGCGCAGGCCCCGGGCGAGCACCGCCGGCTGCACGGTGGCCGCTCCGGCTTCGAAGACCCCGGCGAGATGGCGCTCGGACCCGGCGCGGGCGGCGACCTCGGCCGGCGCCAGCGGCGCGAACGGAGTCTCGCCGGACCGCTCGAGCGCTTCCACCGTCGTGGCCCAGGCCCCGATCTGTGCCCGGTTGGTGGCGGTCCACAGCCAGCCGTCGGCTCGGAACCCGGAGTCGATGCCGTGTTCGCGGCAGAAGTCGCCGATCGAGCTGACGGCCTCGGCCGACGCGCGGGCGAGCCGCAGCGCCTCGGCCTGCCCACAGGCCCGCTCCAGGGCGAGGAAGTGATGCCAGAACGTCATCGCGAAGCCGCCGTTGCGGCCGCTGGCTCCGCTTCCGGCGAGCACGGCGTCGAGCACGATCACGCGCGCTGAGGGCTCGAGCTCGTTGATTCGCAGCGCCGTCCACAGGCCGGTGTAACCGCCGCCGACGATGCAGATGTCGGCAGTCTCCTCGCCGCTCAGCTGCGGCGCCTCGGGCGCAGCGTCCGTCAGCGCCTGGCGCAACCACCAGCTGCGCCCGGAGATGTTCGGGTCCTGGGGTCGCGTGCTTTCACTCTAGAGCGCCGCCCCGAGCCGGCTGCATCGGGGCCGGTGGCCGCGGCGTCTGACCTTTCGCACCGGATCCGGCGCGCCACTGACGAAGCCGGATTCAAACCATCCGCCCGGCAGCTCGGCGACGGCGCTGCACACGTCCGCCGTGCGGTTCTGGCTCTCCGATGCCGACGAGGCGATCGCGCGGGCCGATCAGGTGCTGCGCGAGACGGTCGACCAGCTGGGCCACGAAGGCGTGGCCCCTGATACGCGGCAGCTACTCGGGCGAGGACCCCGCTTGCGATGTGCGTCGCCCCGGCCGGAGCCGATCGAAATGGTCGAGCGCCAGGCCCGACCCCAGAGCCACACAGGTCAGCGGTGAGTCGGCCCGGAGCACCGGCATGCCGGTCTCGGCCGCGACGAGCTCGGGGAAGCCCTCGAGCAGCGTGCCGCCGCCCGCCAGCAGGATGCCGTCGCGAGCGATGTCGCCCGACAGCTCGGGTGGCGTCTCCTCGAGGCAGTCCCGGATCGCCCGCAGGATCTCCTGCAGGGGGGACATGATCGCCGCGCGCACCTCTTCGCTGGACAGCTGCACCTGCGTGGGCAGGCCGGTCACCAGGTGCCGGCCGCGGACCTCGGTGGTCCGCTCGCGGCCGAGCGGGATCGCCGATCCGATCGTGATCTTGATCGTCTCGGCCGTGCGCGATCCAATCGCGAGCTGATAGACGCTGCGAAGATAGTGGGCGATCGCCTCGTCCATCTCATAGCCGCCCACTCGCACCGAGCGCGACAGCACGATGCCCCCGAGCGAGATCACGGCCATCTCGCTGGTGCCACCGCCCACGTCTACGACGAGCCGGCCGACCGGCTCCTCGATCTGCACCCCGGCGCCGATGGCGGCCGCGATCGGCTCTTCGATCAGATGGACCTGCCGGGCTCCGGCCGCGAGCGAGGCCTCCTCGACGGCGCGCTTCTCGACCTCGGTCACACCCGACGGGGCGCACACGATCAGGCGAGGGTGGGCACGGCGCCGATCGAGCACCTTGCGGATGAAGTAGCGGAGCATCTCCTCGGTGACCTCGAAGTCCGCGATCACACCGTGGCGCAGGGGGCGGGTGGCGGAGATCGTGGCCGGAGTGCGGCCGATCATCCGCTCGGCCTCGACGCCGACGGCGTGCACCTGTCCGGTGCGAGAATCCGAGGCGACGACCGATGGTTCGGAGACGACGATTCCACGCCCGCCGACGTACACCAGCGTGTTGGCGGTGCCGAGATCGATCGCCATGTCGTTCACACCAAGTGTCGGCCCCAGGCGACGACGAGAGGTGTCGCGGCGGGAGCCGTCCCTACGGAAGCCCATCGCTACACATTGTCAGACTTGCCACGACAGGCCCGTTTCGGCGTCACGCTGGGCGATCGGGTTACCTTCGACCGCTGGGCGATCGCGTAACTTCTTGGGATGGCCTCCCGCTCCTCACCGCCATCGACTCTCCCTGTCACCCGGCCCGGGGCCGGATCGGGCGACGGCGACGCGGCGATCGTCGTCACCGGGCTCGAGAAGTCCTTCGGGGACGTGCGCGCCCTCGCCGGTGTCGACCTGAGCGCGCAGCGGGGAACGGTGCTGGGTCTGCTCGGGCCCAACGGCGCCGGCAAGACCACCGTCGTGCGTGTGCTGACCACGCTGCTCAAGCCCGACGCCGGCACGATCCGCGTGGTCGGGCTCGACGCCGTCCACGATGCCGCCGCGCTGCGGCACCGGATCGGCCTCGCGGGCCAGTACGCGGCCGTGGATGAGAACCTGACCGGGCTCGAGAACCTGACCATGGTCGGCCGCCTCTACGGTGAGCGGCGCCCGCGCGCCAAGCAGCGCGGGCAGGAGCTGCTGGAGCGATTCGATCTCACGGAGGCCGCGTCGCGGGCGGTGAAGACCTACTCAGGCGGGATGCGGCGCAGGCTCGACCTGGCGGCAGCGCTGGTGGCCAAGCCGGAGGTGCTGTTCCTCGATGAGCCGACCACGGGTCTGGATCCCCGCAGCCGGCTGGCGCTGTGGGAGACGATCGAGGAGCTCGTGGCCGACGGCACGACAGTCCTGCTCACGACGCAGTACCTGGACGAGGCCGACCGTCTCGCCGACACGATCGCGGTCATCGATCACGGACTCGTGATCGCCGAAGGCACGCCCGATCACCTCAAGGACCGGGTGGGCGGCGAGCGCCTCGAGGTCCGGCTCGACGATGAGCGCGACGCCGACAAGGCGGTTGCAGCCCTGGAGTCGATCTCGGACGACCGTCCCGCGGTGGAGGGGGCCCTGGTCAAGCTGAGCGTGCGCCGGCGCGCGGGCGCGATCGTCGAAGCCGTGCGGCGGCTCGACGAGGCGGGCGTCGGCGTTGACGACCTGGTCCTGCGGCGGCCCACCCTGGATGACGTGTTCCTCTCGCTCACCGGTCATGCGGCCGAGGATGCGATCTCCGAGGAGGAGGCGGCATGAGGCGACTGGTGAGCGACACGCTGGTGATCGCCGAGCGCAACCTCGTGCGCCTGCCGCGCGCGCCCGACCTGCTGCTGGCCTTCACGGTGCAGCCGGTGATGTTCGTGTTGCTGTTCGCGTACGTGTTCGGCGGGGCGATCAGGGCGCCGGGCGGCTCCTACATCGACTACCTGATCCCCGGGATCATGGTGCAGAACATCGCCTTCGGCGGCTTCGTCACCGCGCTGGGGCTGAACGAGGACGTCCACAAGGGCCTGATCGACCGCTTCCGCTCGCTGCCGATGGCGCGCCCGGCGGTGCTCGCGGGGCGGACGCTGGCCGACGTCGTCACGAACACGCTCTCGATCATCGTCCTGCTGACGACCGGCCTGATCATCGGCTTCACGTTCCATGCGAGCCTGCTGGAGATCCTCGCCGGCGTCGGCATCCTGCTGCTGTTCGGCTACGCGTTCTCGTGGGTGTTCGCGCTGCTCGGGCTGCTCGTGTCCTCGCCCGAGGCGGCCAACTCGGTCGGATTCATCGCCGTGTTCCCGCTGACCTTCATCTCCTCGGCCTTCGTCCCGGTGGCCACGATGCCGCCAGTCCTGCGCGCCTTCGCCAAGGTCAACCCGTTCACGATCGTGGTCGACGCGATGCGAGCGTTGTGGATCGGGTTCCCGGCCCACAACTACCCGTGGGAGGCCGTCCTGTGGTCGCTGGCGATCCTGGTCATCTTCG
>Ga0066790_10001000_pt1 | contig 11580 bp, 14 predicted proteins | sample OrgsoiDNA2013050_FD_70963 | JGI IMG/M metagenome (GOLD analysis project Ga0066790, IMG submission 70963) | Permafrost soil microbial communities from the Arctic, to analyse light accelerated degradation of dissolved organic matter (DOM) -... | ecosystem: Environmental > Terrestrial > Soil >...
CGATAATTGCGACCAGCTCCCCGCGTCACTGGCTGCTGATCCGCCGCAAGATCACCGGCCCTGCTGACCTGGCGTTCTTCTACTGCCACGCACCCGGGCCGGTGTCCTTGTCCATCCTGGTCAAGGTCGCCGGGAAGAGATGGCCGGTGGAGGAGTGCTTCCAGCAGGGCAACGGGCAGGCAGGCCTTGACCAGCACCAGCTCCGCCTGTGGCACTCATTCCACCGCCACACCGTGCTGTCCATGTGCGCCCTCGCGCTGCTCGCCGTCGCGACCGCCCGGCCACCCGGCACCCCGGCACCCCGGGCCGCCAGCCCGGGTACAGCCACCGGGCCGCGAGCCAGCCCTGCCACCAATGAACCAGCCAGGACACTGGCACGACACCGGCAAGCTGCCCGTTCATCCCGGCGAGCAGCCACCCATGGACATGGGCCTGATCCGCGTCACCGTGCCCGAGGCGCGCAGGCTGCTAGCGGCACCCGCGGGCGGGACCCACCCAAGCTCCTGGAGCATCTGGCGACGACGCCACCAGGCACGCGCCCGATGGCACCATTACCAGGCACAACTCCAGGCAGCGCCAGCATGACCCACACGATCAACCGGGAAGATCACAAACCCGGACTGTAGTGCCAGGCGGGCGGGACGGAATTTCCTCAGAGGCGGGCCTTCAGCTCGTCAATCTTGCCGATGTGCTCGCGGAGCTGGGTATAGGCGGGGCGCTCGCGGATGCGGGTCAGCGCCCAGCGGACGCCTTCGGCGCGGTTGGAGACGATGCCAGCGGTGATCAGGGCGTCGAGGACTTCCACGTCCCTGGGGTCGAGCCGTGCCATCACCGGGGTGAGGTTGCGGCCTGGGGCCGTGCGATCCGGCGGCTCGATAGACATCGAGATGACGGGATGCTTGCGCTCCCCGGGCTGCGCGGGCAGCGTGAATTGCACGCGCCCGATGAAGGGCATCTTCTGGGCAACCTTCTTGCGCAGGTCCTCGATTGCCCCGCCATGCGCCTTCTCGAACGCGTGAAGCGTCTCATCCGGATCTTCGTCTGTCGGGGTGAGGATTACCCGGATCATCACCTGGCCGGGCTCGATCACGGGTTCGTCGCCGTACTGCAGCACCTCGACCTTCTGCACGGTCCCGTCGCCGAACTGCCTGTTCAGCTCTTCTTCGGCCCCGCGCTCGAGGCGCTCCTTCTCTTCCTGGTCCACCATCAGCTCCTTGATTGCCTGAGCAATCAGAGTAACTCCGCATACTCGCGCACTCAACAAGTTTCGCGATCGGCCAAGACAGCACAGCCGGCTTCCCTGCCTGGCTCCGCCGACCGGCCGTGCATGCCGTGCTCGCCTTACCAGGCTGGCCACCGACTGGCCTGCAGGCTGCACTTGGTCCTTCAGGGCTCGCTACGTTATGCCGACAGGCCTGCTGTGCCGACAGCCTGCCTAGGTCGTCCTCCGGCACGGTCGCCATGCCGGATCCCGTGTCGGATCTATCGGATCTAGAAGCGCCATCGTTGCGTGGTCCTGCTGCCGGTCGCCGGTGCCGCCATGCCTGGCCGTATGCCTGGCCGTATGCCACACGTAGTGCCTGGTGTCCGCGGCGCGGCGCCTTTCCAGCCGTCCGCCCATCGCCGCGAGGGTGCCTGCCCGGTCTCCGAATGCACCCGGCGGTGACAGACCGTTTCTGTCCACGCGGTGAACAGCCGGTTCAGCTCGCCGACGTCCGCGACGTGCCGGCGGCCGCCCTGGCCGGGGTCGCCGGTGATCTCGGCGAGGAACTGCTCGCGGACGGTGAGAAACAGCCGCTCGATTTTCCGCGCCCCCGGGGGCGGCCCGGCGTGGAATGGGTGAGCTTAACGCCCAGCACAGCGCAGGCCCGCAGCAGCCACGCGTCCACAAAAGCAGAGCCGTTATCAACGTAGATCCGCTCGGGGACGCCGTGGCTGGCCAGGGCGGGCCGCAGCATCCCAATGCCTCCGGGGCCGGCCCCGCCGCCCGGGCCGATCCGCGGGCAGGTGCGCGGCCATCACCTGCCACTGGGCATCGGTCAGGTCACTGGGATAGCCCCTGGCCCGCCCTCCGGCCTGGCGCTTACCCTGGGCACGCGCGGGCTTTCGTGTCTTCCTGGTCGTCATACATCGGGATCACGGGGCCCGCGTCTGGCATCCGCCCGGCACGACACACCGCGACCCGGCGAGACCGGTACCGCCTGGAGCAGGTGTCCAGCACCGGCAGGCTCGCGCCAGCCAGGACCTTGCGCATGCCCCGAGCGCTGAGTGCGCCCCTACGGGCCCTGGTCAGCAGTACGCCGACCTCGACGGGCGAACTGGCTCCAGCCCGGCCAGCCGCCTCATGACTTTGCATCATAAAGTTCCTGGGCTCAGACCCTTGACTCTATGCCATAAAGCAGAGTCTACTTTATTGCATAGAGTCGATGAGGGGAGACACCGTGAACCACACATCTGACACCACTGCCGCCGGCAACGGCGGCACCCTCGGCCCCGAGCAGGCCGCTGCCCTGCTGGACCAGACCACCCAGCAGGCCCGCCGCAAGTTTCAGCCCTCGCCGCCGTGGCTGCTGGTGACCAGGGCGGTCATGGTCCTGGCCGCCCTCGGCGCGATCTGGCTCTCGGTGCGCGGACAGCACCCCTACCGGGGCCCGACTGCCGCGGACATCCCCGTCCTGGTTGCGTTCATTGTCGTCAACTTCGCCGCAACGGTCGCTGTCCGCAGGCACGCGACCGCCGGGGTAAGCGGGCGATCCCGGTTTAGCCGGGGCGAGATCACCGTGCTGGTGCTGGCCATTGTCGCCGCGGTCGTGGCCATGGCGGGGCTGGGTGCCGCCGGGGTGGACTTTGCCACGTACCCTACCTCGGTGCTGGTAATCCCCGGCCTGGCCTGGACGGTCCTCATGGCGGCACGGGCAAACTGGCGCGAGCTCGCTACCGGCCTCGCGATCGTCGTCATCGGCATCGTGGGCGCGTTCGCCGGACCGGCCGGGGCGTGGGCGGTCGCAGCCGTGGGCCTGTGTGTCATGCTCCTGGGCAGCGCCGCCGCCATCGCCTGGCAGCAGCGCGCATGACGGGGTGGCATGAACGACGACGGACTTGACCCGCTGATCCACGTCCCTACCCGGCTGAAGATCGTCGCGACGCTCGCGGCACTGCCCGACGGGGACACGCTCTCCTTCACCCGGCTGCAGGACATGATCGGGCTGACACCCGGCAACCTGATCATCCACCTGCGCAAGCTCGAAGACGCCGGCTACATCAGCAGCGAGAAGACCAGGAACGGGTCCGCACAGAAAACCACGGTGACCCTGACCCGCCAGGGCCGGGCGGCACTTGGCACCTACACCCAGGCGCTGCGCGACCTGCTCGGCGGCCTGGACAGAGACGGAACGGCCGACCATGAGCACCGGCGCACTTGACCCCCTGATCCACGACCCGGAGCGGCTGCGCGTCGTCGCGACCCTGGCGGCACTGCCCGACGGCGACGCGCTGGCTCTCACCCGGCTGCAGGGCATGCTCGGGCTCACACCCGGCAGCCTGATCACCCGTCTGCGGGAGCTGGACCACGCCGGTACGTGCGGACGGAAAAGACCGGCGGCGATAGAGCCCAGGCCATCGTCGCGCTCACCTGCGACGGCCGGGCCGCGCTGGATCACTACGCCGCCGTGCTGCGGCGGCTGCCCCGGGTGTGACCAGGGAGGATCATCAGGCACCAGCACCCTACGTGCGCGCTGGTGATGCTGACCGGGACGCGGCTGCCGCGGCCCTGGGTGAGCACTTCGCGCAAGGCAGGCTGACACTCGATGAACTCGACGCACGACTCGATGCCACGTTGACTGCTACCACGCACGGCGAGCTATCCCAGGCCGCCTGGGATCAGCCGGACCTGACTGTGCAGTCGGCCCGGATCAGCCCTGGCCAGACACCCGTGGCCAGGACAGACTCCGAATAATCAGGCACCCACTTAGGAAGGCGCGTGCTATCTGCTGGTCGAGGTGCGGCCCTCAGGCCCCTGCGAATGTCAGTCATACCAGCTCACCGGGTCGGTGCCGGGCCTCAATCTTCCGGGAAAGTGTTCACTTCGGCCTACCGCCGCGCCTACCGGGAGCGCGAGTACGGCACTGGCGCGCGACCGCGAGTTCCTGCGGGTCGCCTCGCCGCTCACCCGGATCGACCAGGTCACAGCGCCGCTGTTCCTCATTCACGGCGCCAATGACCCGCGCGTGCCGCTGAGCGAGGCCGCGCAGATCCACGCCGCGCTGACCGACCGCGGCCAGGAATGCGAGCTGCTGGTCTACGGCGACGAGGGGCATGGCCTGGCCCAGCGGGCCAACCGGGCCGACGCGGCCCCGAAGGCCCTGGCGTTCCTGGCCCGGCACCTGGCCGGCTGAGCCCGGGCCGGCTGAGCTGGACCCGGCTCGCGCCGGGGGGCGACATGGTCCACACCGGACGCCTTGGCATTGCGCCGCGCGGCTGCGCACTGCCGGCGTCATCCTGGCCGCCGACGATGGCTTCGTGGCGGACCTGAAGGCCGGCCGCCTGAAGATTGTCGCGCAGGTCGACCGGCTGGACGGCCGGGAGGTCGTGCTGCGCGGGGATCGCACGATCGAGGCGCGCCGGATCGCCCCGGGCCATCGCCGCTCTGCCTGACCGGCCCAGAGCGACTCAGGCACGGGGCGCTCAGGCACGGGGCGGGCGGGTCTCCATGCTCGCCAGGTCCGCCTCGGTCCAGGGCGGCTGGGCGCCGCGCTGGGATGCCACCAAGGTGCCCAGGGCATTGGCGCGCCGGAGCGCGGCCGCGGCGTCCAGCTGCTGGCCGATCGCGTCCAGCAGGCCGGCCGCGAACGCGTCGCCGGCGCCCACCGCATCCATGACGTCGGCCTCCGGCGGGGCCGCCAGCGCGAAGGTGCCGTCCAGCCAGAGCGAGGCCGCGTCCGGGCCGGCGGTGACGGCCACCCCGCGCAGGCCCAGGCGGCTGGCCAGGCCCTCGCTGAAGGCCGCCGCGCCGGCCCCGCTCTCCGAGGACAGGCCGAGGACGGGCGCGAGCTCCCGAGCCTCGGACTCGCTCAGCTTCACCACGCTGGCCAGCTCCAGGAGTTCCGTTACCACGTCCTTCGACCACCAGCCGTCGCGCAGGTTCACGTCGTACAGTGCCAGCGCGCCGCGGCACCCGGCGGCGATCCTCCGCAGCCGGTCGCGCGCCCCCGGCCGCAGCTGGGCCAGGGTCCCGTAGACCAGGACCGACGGCCGCAGCTCGGCGACCCGGTCCAGGACTGCGGCCCCGCCGTCCCACTGCTCGAAGGCCGCGGGGCGGTGAATCTCGAAGGCCGGGCTGCCGCCGGGACCGACCGTCACCCGCGCCAGCCCGGTCGGCACGCCGTCCACCCGGCTGACCAGCGAGGTATTGATGCCCCGGGCCGCCATCTGCGCGATGGCGGCCGCACCGGGCGAATCCTGCCCGACGGCCGTGAGATAGGCGGCGCGATAGCCCAACCGGGCGAGGTGGGATACCACGTTGAACGGCGCCCCGCCGATCTCGTCGCCGTCCGGGAGCTGGTCCCAGAGAATCTCGCCCACTCCGATCGCGAGCATCGCCTCACGCCTCATCGCACTCCGCCCGTCTGCGCTGGACTGCCCGCTAGGACACGATCCACATCTTGACATTCCAGCGGAGATCTTGACATCGTCGCGGGACGGCGGGCCGCGGCGGCACGGGCCGCCGGACCAGATGGCGGCCAGACCGGGCGGCCGGGTGGCAGGAGCGGGGATTGGGACAGGTCATCGTGGTCGGCTCGGTCAATGCCGACTACAGCGTCCGTCTTCCCGCGCTGCCGCAGCCCGGCGAGACGGTGACCGGCGGGCGGCTGCAGATCCTGCCCGGCGGCAAGGGCGCCAACCAGGCTCATGCGGCCGCCCGGCTGGGCGCCGCGGTGGTGCTCGTCGCGGCGGTCGGCACCGACGCTGCGGGCGACGGCGCCCGCGCGGACCTGGCGGCGGACGGCATCGACATCAGCTGCCTGGTCCGCTGCGAGGGGCCGAGCGGCGTCGCGGTGATCCTGGTGGACGCCGCCGGGGAGAACATGATCGCGGTCGCGCCCGGCGCCAATGACCGCCTCACGGCGGCGGCGGTGACCGGCCTGCTGGCTGGCCGCGTGGACGCCGGATCGGTCCTCCTGGCGAGCCTGGAGGTGCCGCTGGAGGCCGTCGAGGCGGCCGCGGCCGCCGCCGAGGCCGCCGGGGCGACCCTGGTGATCAATCCGGCTCCGGGCCGGCTGCTGCCACCCGGCCTGCCGCGCGGAACCATCCTGACCCCGAACGAGGGCGAGCTGCTGAAGCTGGCGCCGGCCAGCGCGGCCGGGGACCTGCCAGGCGAGCAGGCGGCCATGGCCTTCCTGATGGAATCCGGCGCCCGGGCCGTCATCGTGACGCGCGGCAGCCGCGGTGCCACCCTGCTGCGGCCCGGCCGGGAGCCGGCCGATTTTCCCGCCCCGTCCGTCGAGGTGGTAGACACCGTGGGAGCCGGCGACGCGTTCAACGGGGCCCTGGTCACTGGCCTGGCCGCGGCGCTGCCCCTGGACCTGGCCGTGGCCGCCGCCGTCGAGGCGGGCGCGGCCGCGTGCACCGGCCCCGGGGCCCGGCAGGCCCTGCCGCGGGCGGGCGACATCGCGCTGCTGGTCAGTAAGCGGGCGACCGGTGGTTAACGCCGCGGAAACATCCCGACCCCACAATGAGGCCATGCTGACGCGGCAGATACAGGTCGGCTGCGAGTTCATCTACGTAGCCGCCATCGACACGCCCGTCATCTTCCAGGTACGGCCGGGCGATGACGCGCTGATCACCCTGCAGGGCGAGAAGTGGTCCTCGGACCCAGCAATGATCATCCACGGCTATACCGACCTGTACGGCAACCCCTGCGCCCGCGCCGTGCTCCCGGCGGGCCGGTCCAGCTTCGGCTATCACGCGGTGGCCACCGTCCCGGACGCGACCGAGGACGCCGACGAGGATGCCCCGGAGCTGGCCCCGGAGGCGCTGCCGGACGAGGTGCTGCTCTATACGCTGCCCAGCCGGTACTGCCTGCCCGACGTGCTGGGCAATGAGGCGTGGACCCGCTTCGGCGCGCTTGACCCCGGATACCGGCGAATCCAGGCAATCTGTTCCTATGTGCACGATCACCTCGAGTTCCAGTACGGCAGCTCGACCGCAGTGTCCACGGCGGTCGACGTCAACGCGGCGGGGCGGGGGGTCTGCCGGGACTTCACCCACCTGGCCATCTCATTCTGCCGGGCGCTCAATATCCCGACCCGCTACGTCTTCGGCTACCTGCCCGACATGGACGTCCCGCCGGACCCGGCGCCGATGGACTTCGCGGCCTGGATGGAGGTCTGGCTCGGGGATCGCTGGTGGACCTTCGACCCGCGCAACAACATGCGCCGCAAGGGCCGGATCGTGATCGGCCGGGGCCGGGACGCCTCGGACGTCGCCATGGCCACGACCTTCGGCGGCCCCCTGCTGGAGAGCATGACCGTCCAGGCTGAGGAGGTCAGCGGATGATGCTCAGCTCGGAGCTGCTCAGCGCTCCACTGCTCGACCACCGCGGCCTGGACCTCGAGGCGGCCAGCCGGGTGACCTATGTCCTGCAGCAAAGCTTCCGTTACGACTATGAAAGGCCCGTGCAGGCACTGCGGCAGCGGCTGGTCATCGTGCCCCGGTCCCGGCACGGCAACCAGTACCGCCGCGCGCACAACCTGGAGGTGGACGGCGCCCAGGCCGAGCGCCGCGTCCGCCGGGATTCCCGCGGCAACGTGGTCACCGCGCTGCTGGCCGAGCACGTGGCGTCCAGCGTGGAGTTCCGGCTCGCGGCCATCCTGGAGCGGATCCGGGACCACGGGCCTATCGTGGCCCCGCGGGCGGTGCTCGACAGCCCCGGCCTGCTGCGTCCCACCCGGCTGACCGCGGCCGACGACCGGCTGCGGGAGCTCGCGCGCGGGCTGACCGTGAGCTCGGACACGCCGCTGGAGCGCGCCGAGCGGATCTGCGCGGGCGTGCACGCGGCGATGAGCTACCGCGACGGTGTCACCTCGGTGCAGACCCCGGCGGCCGCGGCGCTGGCCGGCGGCTACGGCGTCTGCCAGGACTACGCGCACATCATGCTGGCCGTCTGCCATCTGGCCGGGCTGCCCGCCCGGTACGTCTCCGGCCACCTGCTGGGCCAGGGCGGCACCCACGCCTGGGTGGAGGTGCTGGTGCCCAGCGGACGCGACGCCATGGCCGCGGCTCTCGATCCCTGTAACGGCTGCCGGGCCGGCAGTGGCTACCTCACGGTGGCGACCGGCCGGGACTACTCCGACGTGGCGCCCACCTCCGGCTCCTACGAGGGAACCTCGCGCAGCCGCCTGACCGCCGCCCGCCGGGTCGGGGTGCTGGCCGCCGCCTGAGGCGGGACGGGCCGATCCGGGCGCAGGTTTGCCGGCGTGCGGCAGCCCGCTGGGCGATCGCTGGGCTTACCCTGCTGACATGAGTACCTCGCCGTTGTCCCCCGAGGACATCCGCGCGGCCGCCGAGGTGTATCAGGAGCTTGGCCCCGAGTACCACGACGCGGTAGTGGCAGCCTTCATCGAGAAGGTTGACCGCGAGGTGGCCGCGCGCGTCGAGGCGCGCCTCGCGGGTGCGGCTGCGGCGCCGGCGCAGCCGGCCGGTCCGCCAGCCCGGCGCAAGAACCGGCGCTCGCTGGTGAAGGGCCTGGCCGTCGGCGCGTGCGCGGGCGCGCTGGCCGCCACCATCGCGGTCGCCCTGCCGAGGGCGTCGGCGCAGCAGACGCAGCAGGTGCCGCGGCCAGCCCATGCCCAGCCCGCGCTGATCCTGCCCAAGCCAGCCAGGCCGCCCGCACCGCCCAAGCCCGTGCTGCCCAAGCCGCCCGCGCCGCCCAGGGCTCCGGCCGCGCCAGCAGGCTAGTGCGCCTGGCACCATGACGACATGGAGCTGACGGTCCCGCTGCCCGTGATTGGCATTGTCCGTACCAGCCACCGGGAGCCGGAGGCGACTCCGATCCAGGCCAGCCTGAACCGGGCCGAGCACGGCACCCTGGACATCGCCGAGCCCTATCTGGACGGCCTGGACGGCCTCCGGGATTTCGACTACGCGTGGCTGCTGACCTGGCTGCACCGGCCGGGCGAGCCCGCTGAGCCCGCCGGGAAGGTGCCGCTGCGGCAGGTCCCGTTCCTGCTGCGACGCCGGCCGCGCCGGGTGGGCGTGTTCGCCACCCGCGGCCCCCGGCGCGTCAACCCCATCGGGCTGAGCCTCATCCAGCTGCTCGACGTGACCGGCGGGGAGATCCGGTTCGCCGGCGTCGACCTGCTCGACGGCACCCCGGTGCTGGACGTGAAGCCATACGTCACCCGCTTCGACCGGCCGCCCGGCGAGCCGCGCTGCGGCTGGTTCGACGAGCTCGCGATCGCCGACGGGACCACGCCGGCGCAGCTCGCCCCGTGACCGCGGCCCGGCGTTTTCCGGCGCTGCGCCTGATCGCGCTCTGAACGGTGGCCGCTGGGGTCAGCGCCGCCGGCAGCTGGGCGAGCAGGCTCTGCAGCTCGGCCTGGTAAAGCAGGCGCGGGCTGACGCCGGCGGCTTCCAGGCAGCTCGTCCCGATTGTCGAAGTACGGTACAGGGCCGACGGCGACATTCCGCGCCCTGAGCGCCGAGCCGGTGGACTATCACGACCCGGACCTGTCCGCCAGCATCCGGGAACTCGCTCCCGGCGGCGTGGACGCCGTGTTCGATCACCTGGGTGGTGCGAGCTTCCGGCGGTCCTTCGATCTGCTCGCCCGCGGCGGCACGCTCCTCGGCTACGGCATGGCCGCGCAGATCACCGACACCGGCTCGGTGCTCGTGCCGTTCCTGCGGGTCTACGCCAAGCTGGCGATCTGGAGCGCGCTGCCCAATGGCCGTCGCGCCATGTTCTTCAACCTGTGGGGCGGCTCCCGGCGGCGCGGCGACGTCGCGGAGAGCCCGGCTCGCACGCGTGGCACCACCAGCCCGGGGACCACTAGCCCGGGGACCACTAGCCCGGTTCCGCCTCCGGGCGGCCGTCGGCCTCGCCGGGCTCGGCAGCCAGTCCGTCCGGGGCCCGCATCCGCCACGCGTCAGTCACGAGCTCTGCCAGGCGGTCGGCATCCACCCTGGCCAGCCGCAGCAGCACTAGCGGCCAGCCCGCGTAGCCGGGCGCCGTGAAGAAGATCTCGGGCTCGCCGAGCAGGAGGGCCTGTTTCTCGGCCTCGTCCCCGACGAACAGCACCGCGATGTCGGTGCGGATGCGCCGCGGCTTGCCCAGGCTGCGCTCGGGATAGGACCAGACGAACCCTTTGCCGGCGACGCGGAAGTCGAAGCCGTCGCTGTCGATCTCCGTCACGTTCGGCAGGGCGAGCGCCAGGCGGCGCACGTCGTCGGCGTCAGCCATCAACGCCTCGCGCAGATCGCGTCACCCGCATGGGCCCAGGCTAGGCGCCGGCACCGACAGCCGGCCTCGCACCCGGGACGCGCCGCCATGAATGCGCGAGCGAGACGGCAAGCGGCCGCCTGAGCCGCGGTTCCTCGAGCGCGGCGCCGCCAACTGGACGGTGCTCGGGCCGAACTCGGCCGCCACCTCCTCCAGGAGGTCATGCACAACTGGCAAGACGACGAGGTCGGCCCGATGCTCGCCTCTAGGAGCCAGGAGGAAATCCTGGCCGCCATGACACCGAACCTGCAGCGCTCTATCGACGGCGACCTCTCACCCGAGTAACACCCCGCACGCTGCGAGCGCCGCCCTTGAAATCACCTGAAAAGGCAATGTCTGAGACTGTAGATATGATATATGTCGATACTGGGGGTTAGCGACGGGAGATCCGTTATGACATTACGGGCCATTATCATGTCGGCGGCAGCGCTCGGCGTGATCACGACAGTCGCCGTCCCGGCCGCTGGTGCGGCATCAGCCGGAGATTCTGCCGGGGCCGCTAGGACCGCGGGGTGCCTGGGGGTGCAGGTGCTGACCTTCACCAGGTCGCAGGCCGCCGCGGCCCTGCGGTACTGGACCCCCGCCCGGATGAAGGCCGTCAAGGGCTTTGACCAGGCAGCACTGAGCAAGCTGGACCATTTCCGCCGCCAGCCGGCGGGCGCAGGACCGACCTCGGCCGCGCGCTGCGTGAGCGTGGCGGCCCTGAGCCGGGCAGCCCCCGGAACCGCGCCGCGCGCAGCACCGTCGACGACGGCGTCCAGCGGGTACCCGACGATCGGCAAGCTCACCTTCAGCGCCGACAGCGTCCTGAGTCTCAACTGCACCGCGACGGTGATCAACGGAACCGCGGCCAGAAACAACAACGAGCTGATCGTGACCGCGGCGCATTGTATCGAGGGGACGGCCAATGGCGTTCCCTACACCAGTACCCACATAGCTTTCTCGCCGATGTGGCACAGCAACCAGGAGTCTTATTCATAAGCGAGTTTGAAGAAGTACAAGCCAATAGCAACTCTGAACGATGTGAGATAGGTCCGGAGTGGCCTTCGGTAATCGGTGTGGAGAATGCGCCACGACTTGATGTG
>Ga0066790_10001001_pt1 | contig 11579 bp, 10 predicted proteins | sample OrgsoiDNA2013050_FD_70963 | JGI IMG/M metagenome (GOLD analysis project Ga0066790, IMG submission 70963) | Permafrost soil microbial communities from the Arctic, to analyse light accelerated degradation of dissolved organic matter (DOM) -... | ecosystem: Environmental > Terrestrial > Soil >...
ACGTGCGGCGGCTCCCCCTTCTCCAGGATTCCGCCGGGCAGCGACCACCCATCCCGGTAGTTGGGCTTGACCAGGAGCACCCGCGCGGACGGGCCGTCGGTGTCGGTGATCAGCGCGGAGGCCGATCCGTACATGGTGGGGAGAGAGGCGTACCAGCTCTCGGCGTCCATTAGGGCCACGAAACCCCAGCATAGAGGCGGTGGGTCAGGCCCGGGTTACCAGAGGGTGGCGTCCTGGGCGGCCATCGCCGGCGCGCCCTCCAGCCGGAGCAGCAGTTCCTTGCGGTCCAGGCCACCGCCGTACCCGGTGAGGCCGCCGTCCGCGCCGATGACCCGGTGGCAGGGGATGATGACCGCGATCGGGTTCTGCCCGTTGGCCGCACCGACCGCGCGGGACGCCGCGGGTGACTTGCCGAGCGCGTGCGCGATCGCCCCGTAACTGGTCGTGGTGCCGTAGGGGATCCGGGTCAGCGCGGACCACACCGCCAGCTGGAACGGCGAGCCCTGCGGGGATAGCGGCACGTCGAAGTCCCGCCGCTCGCCCGCGAAGTAGGCCCGCAGTTGCCCCGCCACCGCGGCGAACGCCGCCGGCTCGCGCCGTGCCCCGGGCGGGGTGCTCGGCGGCCGCCCGCCCGGCGCGCCCAGCATGTACAGCCCGGTCAGCCCGTCGTCGCTGCCGGTCAGCAGCAGGTCGCCGATCGGCGAGGGCACCTGGTGGACGTAACACGGAGCGTCCGGATCCAGCGCGGCAAACGGCGCGATCATAAGTTTTCCCTCTCCGTGATGGCCCACAGATGCTGGAGCGCGTAGGAGCGCCACGGCCGCCAGCTTTCGGCCTCCCGTGCGGCGGACACCGGGTCCGAACGGACCCCCAGGGCGGCCAGCCCATGCCGGACCCCCGCGTCCGTGGGCAGGAACGCATCCGGGTCGGACAGCGCGCGCATCCGGATGTATCCGGCCGTCCACGGCCCGATACCGGGCAGTGCCAGCAGCCCGGCCTCGGCGTCGTCCCGGCTGGCCCCCGGGTCCAGGCTCAGGGTCCCTGACGCGAGCGCCGTAGCCAGCCCGACCAGGGCCCGGGCGCGGCTGCGGGGCATCGGCAGGCTGCCCGGGTCGGCTTCGGCCAGGGTTCCGGCGGCCGGGAAGCAGTGCGTGAGCGCGGCCCCACCGTCATCCACGCCAACCCCACCAGGATCGCCAATCCCCAGCGCCACGTTGACCGGCCGTTCCAGCGGCTTGCCGTACGCGGCCGTGAGCCGCGCGCCGAGACGGCGGGCGGCCGCCACGGACACCTGCTGGCCGAGCACCGCGCGGATGGCCAGCTCCGCCCCGTCCACGTGCCCGGGCACCCGCCGGCCGGGGCAGGCGGTCACGGCCGGCCGCAGGATCTCGCTGCGGGACAGGAACGCCGCCACCGCCGCCGGGTCGGCGTCCAGGTCGAGCAGCCGCCGGCAGCGCTGGACCGCGGGTGCGAGGTCCCGGAGATCCTGAAGCTGTAGCTCGCAGTCGATGTGGGAGGCCGGGGGCTCCGCAGACCGCAGTGCGGCCACGCCCGTCCCGTTCGGAAGATTGATGGTTCTCCGGTAGGTGCCGCCGGTCACCGATTCCACGCCGGGGATGGCGCGCGCGGCGAGGAAGCCGAGCATCCGGCCGGTGTCGATCGGCGGCCGGTACGCGAGCCGCAGCCGGATGATGCCCGGCGGTGCGGCCGGCCCGGTCGTCAGCCCCGTAGTCGGCGTGGCGGCGGGCCGGCGACGGGTGGCGCGTTCCCGCAGCTCGCCCGGCGCCGCCGCGAAGACCTCGCGGATCGTCGCGTTGAACTGCCGGATGCTGGCGAACCCGGCGGCGAACGCGATCTCGGACAGCGGCAGTGCGGTGGTCTCGATCAGCACACGCGCGGTCTGCGCGCGCTGCGCGCGGGCCAGCGCGAGCGGCCCGGCACCGAGTTCCGCGGTCAGCGTCCGGTTGACCTGGCGCTCGCTGTAGCCCAGCCGCCGCGCGAGGCCGGTGATGCCCTCCCGGTCCACCATTCCGTCGCCGATCAGCCGCATCGCGCGGGCGGCCAGGTCGGCGCGGACGTTCCATTCGGGCGAGCCGGGCGACGCGTCCGGATGGCAGCGCTGGCACGCGCGGAAGCCCGACTCCTGAGCCGCCGCGGCGCTGGGGTAGAAGCGCATGTTCGCGCGTTTCGGCGTTATCGCGGGACAGCTGGGCCGGCAGTAGATTCCGGTCGAGGTGACCGCGATGAAGAAGACGCCGTCGAAGCGGGCGTCCTTGCTGACCGCCGCCTCGTACCGCTGCCCGTCGTCCACGCCTCCACCCTGCCAGCGGCCCCACCATTGCGCTAGCGGGAATCGGACATCAACAGGGACGGCCGATTGGCTGCTGCCGCTGATAACGTGCACCGCAGGGCCACGGCGTACGCCCGCGCGAAGGAGCAGAAAGTCATGCAGCCGGAAATCAAGGGCACCACCATGCCGGTGCTGGAAGTCACGCTCCAGCCCGGTGAGCAGCTGATCTCCACCCACGGCGAGCTGTCCTGGATGTCAGCGAACATGCAGATGTCGCAGACCACCGGCGGCGGCGGCTTCATGAAGGGCCTGAAGCGCGTGATGGGCGGCGGCGGTATCTTCCTCACCCGGTACGAGCCATCGGGCGGCCCCGGCATGATCGCGTTCGCCGCGAAGATGCCGGGCCACATCGTGCCGGTCGACATCAGTCCCGGGCATTCCTACCTGGTGCACCGGCATGGCTGGCTGTGCGGCACGCCCGGCATCACGCCGAGCATCGGCGTGCAGCAGTCGTTCCGTGGTGGCCTGTGGGGCGGGGACGGATTCGTGCTGCAGCGGCTGGAAGGCGAGGGCCGGGCCTGGATCGAGCTGTCCGGCGAACTGATCCACTACACGCTCGGATCTGGCCAGTCGCTGCTGGTGCATCCCGGCCACGTCGGCATGTTCGAGGCGAGTGTCCAGTTCCAGATCACGCGCGTCCCCGGCATCGCCAACATGGTTTTTGGCCAGGACGGCTTCCACCTGGTCGCGCTGACCGGGCCCGGCCAGATCTGGCTCCAGTCGATGCCGCTGGCCAACCTCGCTCACGCGCTCGCGCCCTACATCGCCCAGCAGGTCGGCCCGGAAGCGGCCGGCACCGGTGCGGCCGCCGGGACAGTCGGCGGCATCATCGGCAACATCATGCGCAGCTGACACCGTCCGTTCCCGGTGAGCGAGCTCCGTCCTTTCAGCGGCCGGCCCTGGCGTGAGGACGGGGCACGTGACACAGTTCCCGCATGTCGATGACGGTGAACACCACTTCTGGCGAGGTCCGCGGCCAGGAAGACGGCGGCGTGACGAGGTTTCTCGGCATCCCGTACGCGGCCAGCCCGACCGGGGACCGGCGGTTCCGCGCGCCCGCCCCGCCCCCGGCGTGGGATGGGGTGCTGGACGCGTCCGCGTTCAGCGCGACCCCGCCCAAGCCTGACTATCCGCCGCCGCTGGACGTCATGCTGCCCGAGCCGAACATCCCGGGTGAGAACTGGCTGACGCTGAACGTGTGGACGCCGGGCGGCGCCGCCCGGCCGGTGATGGTCTGGATTCACGGCGGGGCCTTCAGCCACGGCAATTCGGCGGCGCCGGTTTACGGCGGGCGCGCGTTCGCCCGTGACGGCGTGGTCCTGGTCACGATCAATTACCGGCTCGGGGTGGACGGTTTTGCCGTGCTGCCGGACGCGCCCGCCAACCGTGGCCTGCTCGACCAGATCGCCGCGCTGGAGTGGGTGCGGGACAACATCGCCGCGTTCGGCGGCGACCCGGGCAACGTCACGATCTTCGGTGAGTCCGCCGGGGCGATGAGCGTCACCACGTTGCTGTCGATCCCGCGCGCCCGCGGGCTGTTCGCCCGGGCGATCACGCAGAGCGGGGCCGCTCAGGCCGCCGCCGACCCGGCCGATGCCGCGCTGGTCACCAAGGAACTCGGCCAGGCGCTCGGGCTGGAGGCGACGGCGGCGAATCTGGCCGGGGTCCCCCTCCCGGCGCTGATCGAGGCCCAGACCATCGTCCGCGACGCGCTCGCGGCCCAGCCCGACCCGGCCCGTTTCGGTGTGAGCATCGTCGTCAGCTCGATTCCCTTTCCCCCGGTCATCGACGGCGACCTGATCCCCCGGCATCCACTGGCGGCGATCGCGGCGGGGGAAGCCGCCGACGTGCCACTGCTGACCGGGACGACCAGCGATGAGTTCCGCCTCTTCCTGGTGCCGACCGGCCGGGCCGCCTTCGTCACCGACGATCTCCTGGCTGCGCTGCTGCCCGTCCTGGGCGTCAGCCCGGCGGTGGCCGGGCTGTACCGGTCGCACCGCCCCGGCGCGACCCCGGGCGACCTTCTCGCGGCGCTGCTCACCGACAGCTACTTCCGCCTGCCGGCCCTTGCCGTGGCGGAGGCTAGAACCGGCTCGGCACCTACCTTTGTCTATGAATTCGCCTGGCCGAGTCCCGTCGGCGGCCTGGGCGCCTGCCACGCGATGGACATCCCGTTCGTCTTCGACAACCTCGCGGCCGACGGGGTCGACCGCCTCACCGGGCCGCAGGCGCCCCCGCAACTGGCCGCCCGGATGCACGCGGCCTGGGTCAGCTTCGCTCGGACGGGCGACCCCGGCTGGCGTCCGTTCGGCATGGATTATCCGGTTTTCGTTTTCCGTGAATCCGGCGGAACCCTCGAACTGGATCCACGCGGTGACGAGCGCGCGATCTGGCGCGAGCGCGGCGCCTAGCCAGCCCGGCGCCAGCCAGGCAGGCAGGCCGGCCGGCCGGCCAGCGCTCAGGACGGGGGCTGGCCGCCGGGAGGTGCCACGTCGCCGGAATCCCCGGTCGTGCCGGTCAGGAAGATCCATGTCTGTGATGCTCCGGGCCGGCCGGGGTGCGGCCGGGCCTCGGTCCTCCAGCCCGATCCTTCCGGGCCATGCAGAAGCTCTACCAGGGCCTGTTTAACGACGCTGCGCGCCCACTGGAACTCGTTGCCGACCACGTCTTTTGGGGCATCCTGCGCGATCCAGCTCTGGACCTTCCCCCAAGGGATCCCCTCCCGGCCCTTCAGGCGCTCCCAGAACTCCGCCCGCTGGTTCAGGCGCCGCACGGCCGCGTCCCGGTAGGCCATCTCGACGTCGACCGGGTGCTCGTCTCCCGGCCCAGCCGCATCGCCTCCCGGCCCAGCCTTGCTGTCGCCCGGCTCTGGCGCATCGCTTGCCCTGGCCGCCTGTTCCAGCGCTTCCCGGAATCGCGCTCGCAGCCTTGCCGCGTAGATGCCGTCGAGCCGCGCGTTCTGGTGCCCGGGATCGCGAAGCTGCCGGTGCTCGGCCTCGAAACTCAGGACCCGGACCGGCAGCGGATAGGGGCGGGCGTGCCGGTCGGTGCCCGGCGCACTCGACCAGAACACGCCGTGCCCGACCAGCGGCTCGTTCAGCAGCGTGGCCAGCAGGTCATCGGAGAAGTGCGCGTTGGCACGCTTGAGCGCGAAAAGGTCATCCGCGGCCAGGAGGTGGAAGACGAAGAAGTTGTCGCCCTGGCTGAGCAGTTCGGCCGGCATGCTCCCGGGCTGCTGGGTAACGAGTACCGCGCCCAGCCCGTACTTGCGTCCCTCCTTGACCCACGAAACGAACGGACCGTCCTCGGCCTGGCTCCGGCCGGCACCGCCCAGCACGGACTGTGCTTCCTCGACGACCGCGATGACGGGAATGGTCCGCGGCTCGGCGTTCGTGAACTGTTCCTGGTTGTGCGCGAAAATATCGGCCAGAATCAGCCCGGCCAGGTGCAGTCCCCGCTGGCCCCGCATCTGCGAGATGTCGACGACGCAGAGTTTGCCGTCCGCGAGCGCCACCTTCAGCGCCCGGAGCATCTGGCTGGCCGGGTTGTGCAGCGCGTCCACCACGCGGACCATGTTGCCGATGATCGCGTTCGTCTGCGCGGCCTCGTTGGCCTCCCTGATACCGTAGATCTCCCGGACCGCGCCCGGATCGGCGTCGTAACGGCGTGCCCTGATCAGGTTGACCAGCTGGGTCCATTTCTCTCCACTGAGGCTCTTCAGCTTGGTGACGTTCTGCTGATCCTGGCGGTCTGCGGGCAGCGCGATGCTCAGTACTCGCTGCGCGCTGAGCTGGCGGATATCGAGCTTCACCATGTCCACCACGAAGGACTGATAGGCCGCGCTCGGCGCCCGCCGATTGGTGAAGACCACGAGCTTGTCGGTCAGTCCGGGAACGTCGCATAGTCCTGGGCGGCCGTGCGCGTCGGGCCAGAAGTACTCGCCGTCAGGGTCGAAAATCACGGTTCCCACCGGAACGGTGGCGTGCCGGAGCGGCATCGTCGGCCCGGTCGCATAAAGGCGGGAGAACAACAGCTTGATCAGATTCGACTTACCGAAACCGGCCCGCGCGAATACGAAGCTGCGCCGGGACACCAGTTGCGTTACCTGGAACCTGGGCAGCACGGCCGGATGCTGGACCGTCATCCACTGTTCGGCCGCGGCCCGCGGGTCGTCACCCGCGTACACGAACTCGCCCAGGGCGAGGAACCCGATCTGGGCCGCGGACGGATCATCGTCGGTCGCGTTCGCCACGTCCGCGAGAACGTCGTCGGACAGCAGAGCCACCTTGGCTCCCACATGCGGCAACCGCCGGTGGCTGGGGACGAAAATGAGCCTGTCGCCGTCCAGCCGTTCGACGCCGAGCACCCGGATGTCGGCCCGGTACTTGAGGTACTGGTCGCGCAGTTCGTCGGGGATCGGCCGGTCGTCCCGGACCGCGCGGATCGCGTAGTCCTCACCGATGGGGGAGACCAGCCTGCCCTCGGCCGCGATGGAGGTGATCCGGCCCAGTACGGCCTCGTCCTCGTGCTCGAGCTGGATGAGGACGAACTGGCCGTGCATCGGGGTGGACTGGAAGTCGTCGCGATACGGCAGGACGAGGTCCGCGTGAAACTCCATGCCGCTGCCAGAGAAGCCGCGGAAGACGCCGATGACGGCATCGCGCTCGAATAGCTTCACTCGTACCTCCGCGCCGCGACATCGGTGGCCAGCCGGAGCGCGTCAACGACCGGTCTGCGCTCGGGCTCCACCAGCTCGCGTATGGCCTCGACCAGGCTGTGCTGCACGATGTCGAGGTCGAAGTCCGCAACCCGCGAGTGCATGTCCGCTTGCTGAAGGCAGTACGGGTAGAACGGCACAGGAAAGCCGGCCACGGCGTCGGCCAGCAGGTGCCCGAAGACGACCTGAGCGTCGCTGACCTGCCAGGCGAACACGTCGGTGGTCCAGATCGGGTCACCTGGCCGGGCACCGAACCGCACGAAGTGCATGTCCCCGAGGTTGAACTTCGGCAGTTCCCCGCCGCGCCCGCTCTCTTCAGGGCCGCGCAGGTACTCGTCCCATCGGTAGACGCTCTCCTGCATGGCCGCCGGGACCTTGACGAAGCACGGGCTGCCGTGATCGAAGATCCCGGCCAGCGACATCGCGAGCCGGAAGTGATCAAGGACGGCCGTACGCTTGGCCAGCCCGACGAGCCAGACGCGGCGCCGCTCCTCGCGCGCGGTCCGGTCGATCGCGGCGCGCATTCGCTGGCCCATCTGGATGAGCAGGTCGGAAGCGAAGATCTTGTCGCGCAGCAACCCATCCCGCACGATGAGCGTGTCGGTCACGAAGTTCCGGTGGCAGACCAGGTCATACAGCATGGCCCACTCGCACAGGTCCCGGTAGGTCTCCACCCATCGCGCGGATCGCCCCGACATCATGGGGGAGAGGTGGCGCAGGTCATCGACCCCGAGATCGGCCATCAGCCTGCCGAGCGCAGTACGGGGCCGCCCGTGATCCAGATGCCGGCGGCCCACTTCGCTGATGTCGGCGCCCGGTGAAACGACGTCCAGCATCAGCTGCTGCCCGGCCGAATCGACCACCCGGATGATCCGTAGTTCGAACGGATTGAAGGTGACCGTGTTGTTCCCGCCGTCGGTGGCCATCAGCGCGACGGAAGTCCCCTGGCGCGGCCGGATCGTCCGCACGTCGCCCGCCATCTCCCGGGCCTGGGCTAAGAGCTGGTCCAGCAGCGGTGTGCCCCTCGCAACTTGCGTCCGGACCTGCTGGCGCAGGTCGTCAAGCTGCTCGCGGTCGAACATAGGTCCTCCGGTGCGAGTGGTACGCCAGCCAAGGCTGCGGCACAAGGCGGCATAACGGCAGCGCATACTCCCGTTACCGGTATCACGGGTAAACCGGCCATTCGGCTCGCTGCCCGTTCCTGGCCATGACAGCTCCGGGGGGGCGCCCCTGAGGGAGCCACCCCGGCCGGCCATCATGGTCGTCTGGTCACACGTGCTTCACCGGACGCCCGGGCGGGACCGCCTTACCTCCCTCCCGTGGCCTCGCGGGCGGGTAATGCACCAGGGCCGAACCCGCCAGCCGCAAATGCGTGGAGACATTTCGCCCGGCAGTAAGCAATAGGGTTCGGGGCCGCCGCTATTGCCGCCAGGTTCCCGTCGCATTCCACGGCGTCAATGACATATCCTGTGCTATAAATACCGGAAACGGATAGAACGGAGACAGGAATGGCCCAGAAGATACAGACCTTCTTCGTCGATGACCTGGACGGCACCGAGGCAGAAGGTACCGTCCATTTCGGGCTCGACGGCACGCACTATGAGATTGACCTGAGCACGGCCCACGCCAAGGATCTGCGGACGGCACTGGCGCGCTATACCGAAGCCGCCCGGAAAGTTGCCGGCACTGCCCGGCGTCCCGCCCGGAACGGGCGCACGGCCACCGCCAGCAGGCACAGCACCACCGAGGTGCGGGACTGGGCGAAGGCGCAAGGCATTGAGGTCAAGGACCGCGGGCGCGTCCCGGCCGATGTGGTCGCCAAATTCCAGACGGCCACCGGCCAATAGCGGAGTAGCTCACGCAACCTGGCTCAGGCTATTCACGGGTCAGTTGCGGTAACCTGCGGTCAGGTCTGCAGCGGCATCAATTCTCCGGCAAATCGGCCGAGGAAGTCATCGAGCGACCCGGGAGCCGGCGAGACCGCAGCTGGCCGGATGACGAACTTGCTCAGGCCGGCGTCCACGTACTCTTCCAGCATCCGCCGTGCATCCGCCCAGCCATTGGCGATCAGATCCGCCGGATCTGCCTCTGGCCGCCGCTGGCGCACGGCGGCGGCCAGTTGATCCGGAATCCCGTCCGTGGCCACGGCCAGGCTGATCCCGAAGTGGTCCGCTTCCACCTCGCGCCCGGCCTCCGCCGCGGCCGCCTGGATGGCTTCGCGGGCCGCGCGGCTCTCCGGCGGCGTGAGAAAGCTGCCGAGCCATCCGTCGGCGAGCCGCCCAGCGCGCCGGAACGCGCCCGGAGCGCTGCCGCCGGTCCAGATGTCTAGCGGCTTGACCGGCGGCGGCCCCACGCTGGCGCGATCGACAGCGAAGTACTGGCCCGTAAAGGACACGCTCTCCTCGCGGAGCAGCATCCGCAACAGCTCAAGCGACTCGTCGAACACGGCCCCGCGTCGTCCCGGAACGGGAAACATCGGCAGCTCGTCCGCCCGCGCAGGCTTCAGGCCGAATACAGGCAGCACCCGGCCCGGTGCGAGGGCGGCCAGCGACGCGAGTTGCTTGGCGACGAGCACCGGGTGGCGTCCCGGCAGCACCGCCACTCCGGTGCCCACCTTGAGGTGCCGGGTGCGGGACAGCGCGTGCGCCATGCCGATGAACGGCTCGACCAGCGGGCCGAACACCATCTCCTGGACCCATAGCGAGTCCACACCCATCTCTTCGAGACGGTCGACCGCCGCCGGGAATCCGCCGGCGTCCCCATAGCCACCCAGGGCAATCCCAATCCGTACCTTCACCCTTACATTCGATCACGCCGGTGGGAGGACGGCGAAACGGCACCTTGGACGAAGATCGCCTAAGAGTCTGCGTGAACGCAAACCCGCCGGCCGGTCGTACGCGGCGGAGCTGGCGCTCTTATCGGCGTGTGGCTGAGCCCGCACCTCGTCTGCTTGTTCTTCGCGACCGCATTCGGCGGCATAGAGGCGCAAAAGATCGTGCATGCGGTAGCGGCCCGGGGCGATCGGCTGGACCAGGCTCAGGTCAGCGAGGCGCTCGAGGATCGACTGGACGGCGGCCGCGGAAAGGTCGGCGATAGCGGCCGCTTGCTCGATCCTGAAGTCCGCGGACCCGATCAGGCCGAGCTGCCGGAACACCCGGCGCGCCGGCGGGTCAAGCGCGCTGTAGGAGGGCCCGAAAGCGGCCCGGACCTCCAGGTCGCCGGCCGCGAGCTCCGCCAGGCGGCAGTGGTCGTCGCCGAGCCGTCTGGCGAGCTCCTCTACCGGCCAGGCGGGCCGGGCGGCCAGGCGCGCCCCGGCGACCCTGATGGCCAGCGGCAGTCCCGCGCACAGCCGGACTTCCTGACGGGCAGTCGGCTCCTCGGCATCTGCCCGGCGATCGCCAATCACGTGGCGGAGAAGCTGCAGCGCCTCGTTGGCCGGCGGCACGTCTAGGATCAGCCCCTTTGCCCCTTCCAGACCGGACAGGACGGACCTGCTCGTGATGATGGTCATGCACCGCGGGCTTGCGGACAGCAATGGCCGCACCTGGGCCTCGTCGGCAACGTTGTCGAGCAGCACCAGGGCACGTGCACTGGCCATGACCGACCGGAACATGCAGCTCCGCTCGCTGAGACTGGTGGGCAGTTCGTCAGCGGCCACCCCGAGGGCGCGCAGAAACCGGCCGAGCACAGTGCGAGTTGCCACGTACCTACCGCGAGGAGCGTGCAGGTCGGCGTAGAGCTGCCCATCGGGAAAGCGTCCGATAAGCATGTGGGCCAGGCGAATCGCGAAGGCGGTTTTGCCGACCGCAGGCGCACCCGACACCGTGAGTGTGGCCGGGCAAGTGGTCCTTGCCGCCCGGAGGACGTTTCTCAGCTCTGTCTCACGGCCAGTGAAGTCCCGGGTGTCGGGCGGTAGCTGTGCGAGCGGTAGGCGCCTCTGCGACCGCGGAATCGGCATCATCGTCTCGACTGCGGGGACGCTGCACGCGACCGACTGGGTGGCACAGAACGGCGTGAGCCGGTTCCGCTACCACATAGACGAGGGAGGCCAGTGGACCGGCGACGAGTTCGGCCTGCGGACCAGCCCGAGCGCGCTGATCATGCGTGGCGGCCGGCTGGTCGCCGCTTATGTCTTCCACGACGTCGAGTCACTGCGCGCCAGGATCAGCGCGGACCACGGACCGGCGCGGGCAAACGTCCTGGGGGGGAACGCCGCACAGCGAATGGAGAAGGAGGCGGTATGACCGAGCACAGCGGCGACCTCGCGGCGAACGGTCAGCACGGGCCAGCCGAAAGTGGGCCGCATATGGCCGCCGCGAGCGGCAAGCGAAGGTGGAAACTGACCCGGAGAGGCTTCCTGGGCGGCGTCGGCGCGACCGGGCTCGCAACGGCCGCGGTTGCCTTCGGGCCGGCCGTCTCTTCTGAGGCCCTTGTCGACGTGCTGTGCTGCACGCTGTGCCGGTCCCCATCGGGAGGGCAGACACAATGCATGAATCACGCACACTCCTACAC
>Ga0066790_10001002_pt1 | contig 11579 bp, 9 predicted proteins | sample OrgsoiDNA2013050_FD_70963 | JGI IMG/M metagenome (GOLD analysis project Ga0066790, IMG submission 70963) | Permafrost soil microbial communities from the Arctic, to analyse light accelerated degradation of dissolved organic matter (DOM) -... | ecosystem: Environmental > Terrestrial > Soil >...
GTCGGGTAGTTCTCGGTGGCCGCGTTCAGGAAGTGGCCCGAGGCCATGTCGCCGCCGAGCGCCGAGGGCACGTTGGTGTCGGCAGCATCGACTCCGATGCCTCCGGTCTGCTCCGCCGGGACATAGGCGGTTCGGCGCACGGTGGCGCCCGACACCGAGTACACCGCCGCCGCCTGCTGCACGGCACCCATGTGCTTGATCATCGGCACGGCCGTGTTGGGGAGGCTCTCCGACTGTCCCAGGAACGCGGTGCCCGGCGCCACGGTGAGCAGGTTCGTGCCGAGCCGGTCGATCGTCGCCAACAGGTCCGCCTGGCTCGAGGCCGAGATGCCCACCACGGCCACCATGGCGCCGATCCCGATCGCGATCCCGAGCGCCGACAGCGATGCCCGCAGCCGCCGGCTGCGCAGCCCCAGCGCAGCCACCGCCAGCAGTTCGCGCAGCGAGATCCGGGCGACGTCGCGCTCGCGCGGCTCGTCCGGAGCCGTGGCCGGCCTTGGCACCGCGACGCTCACTGCCGCTCGTCCGCCACGATCTCCCCGTCGCGCATCTGGATTCGGCGCGGGAACGACTCGGCCACGTTCGAGTCGTGGGTGATCAGGCCCAGGGTGGCTCCCTCGGCGGCGAGGCCATGAAGCAGGTCCAGCACGCCGGCTCCCGACTTCGAGTCCAGGTTGCCGGTCGGCTCGTCGGCGAGCACGATGCTCGGCCCTTTGATCAGCGCCCGAGCGATCGCCACCCGCTGACGCTCGCCTCCCGACAGCTCGCCGGGCCGGTGCGTGAGGCGGTGCCCGAGGCCAACCCGGTCGAGCGCGATCTTGGCCGCCTCGCGCCGCTCATGCGCCGGCGCGCCCGTATAGAGCATCCCGGTGGCCACGTTGTCAAGCGCGGTCATCACCTCCTGCAGGTGGAAGCCCTGGAACACGAAGCCGATCTCGTGCGCGCGAACGCCGGCCAGCTCACGGTCGGTGGCCTTGACCGCATCGTGCCCGGCGACGAAGACCCCACCCGCCGTCGGGCGCTCGAGCGTCCCGAGGATGGTCAGCATCGTCGTCTTGCCCGATCCCGACGGACCGACCACGGCGACCTGCTCGCCGCGACGGAGGTCGATCGACACGCCGCGCAGCGCGAACACTCCGCCGGTGTACTCCTTGACGACATCGGTCAGGCGGAGCGCGACGCCAGTGTCGGCCATGCCGGCGCCGGTCATCCCTGGGAGTCGGTCACCTGCATGCCCTCGACCAGATCCGAGCCCGAGACCTGGACGAAGCCCCCGGCGAACAGGCCCGGACTGACCGGCACCAGCTTGTGGACGCCGGCCTGGTTGACCGTCTGAACCGCGTAGCCACCGCCGGGCGTGGCCAGCAGCGCCGTGACGGGAACGGACAGGACTCCGCGCTCCACCTGCTGCTGGAAGTTCACGCTCACGGCAGCCTGGTCGAGCCCGGCGACGTGATGGTTCCCGAGCAGCGCGATCGTCACCGGGACAGTGGCCGAAGGGGTGCTCGAAGCGCCGCCTCCGCCGCCAGCGGCGGCCGTGCTCGAGGAGCTGCTCGAGGTGGACTGCGCGACGGGACTGACGGCGGTGATCTTGCCGGGCTGGGTGCTCCCGTCGGGGAGCTGAACGGTCACCGGCTCCCCGACCACGGCCTCGCTCTGCTTGGTCGCGTCGAGCTGCACGGTCACCACGAGGTCGGCCGAGGTCGTGTCCAGCACCTCGGTGGCCGTCCCCCCGGCGGCGCTGCTACCGGCCGCACTCGACGACGACCCGCCCCCTGAGCCGCCCCCGCCCGACGCCGATCCGGCTGACGCCGCCGCCGCACTTGCTCCGCTGCCTCCGCCGCGGCTGGCGCCACCGGTCGCCCCGGCGGACGTCCGGCCGCTGCTCCCGGTGCTGCCCGAGGTCCCGGTCGTCCCGGTCCTCGAGCCCCCGCTGGCGAGCTTCTTGAGCTCGGCCACCAGCTGGGCGAGCAGCTGTTGCGCGGTCGGCGAGCCCTTGCCGGTGGGCGTCGCCGGCGTCGTGGTGGTTGTCGCCGGCGTGGTGGTCGTAGCGGTTGGGCACGGGGTCGCCGGAGTCGTCGTGGCAGCGGTCGTGGTGCCGGGCTCGGTGCACGCGGGCGCCTGGGCGGCGTGGATCGCCGGCGGCGGCACCGTGGTCGCGGCCGTGGTCGCAGGTGTCGACGCGCGGGCAGCGGCCGTGGTCGTGGTCGCAGGTGTCGACGCGGGGGCGGCGGCCGTGGTGGTGAAGCTCACGTACTCGGCCCGCGCCTGTCCCGGCGCCGATGCGCTCACCGGGACGGAGCTCGCGGTCGGTGTCACGGTCAGCGAGGCGCCGGTGGTTGTGCCCGCGCTCGAGCTACCCGCACCGGCACCTCCACCGCCCGTCGAGCCGAGCACGCCGGTGACCGAATCGATGCGCCGGACGCCGGGCAGGAACACGACCTGCCCCAGGGTCACGGTTCCGGTCTGGGTCTGACCGAGCGACGCCTGCCAGGCCTCGACGGCCGCCGTGGTGCCTGCCTGCCAGGTATCGTTGACAGTGATCTGATGGCTGGGATCGAACCCCAGCGTGACCAGGTTCCGGTTCAGCTCGGTGACGTCGGGGCCGTTGCTCACGCCCGAGGTGAGGGCCCGGAACGCGGGCACCGTACCGTCCATCAGGACGATCGGCGATCCATCGACGTCGTACAGCGCCTGGCCGGGCTTGATCGTGGCTCCCACGGTGGGCAGGTAGGTGAGCGTGCCGCTGATCCGGTTGAAGACCGGCTGCGGATTCGCGTAGCCAAGCGTTCCCGGCTCGGTGTCGGTGGCGATGAGGTCGCGCCGCTGCACGGTGGCCACACCGCTCCCGTTCGAAGATGCGCCGCTCGCCCCCTTGCTCGAGCCCGGGGCGCCGGCGCCGACGATCACCCCGATGGCCAGGGCCACCACGCCGATCGCGGCGATTGCGGCGCCGGCACGGCGCCGGGGCGACCCCTCGATCAGGCGGCGCGCGCCGCTGCGCGCGGGCTCAAGCACCCGGCCCTCCGGCGCCACCGCCAGCGCCACCGCGGCCGACCCTCGGCCGCAGGCTGCCGCAGGCCGTGTTGGCGGCAATGAAGGCCGGGCTGTTGCGATCGATCGAGCGCAGCGTTCGCCCGAGCCCGAAGCCGCCGGGGCCCGGACCGTTGAACGTCGGATCGGGGATGTCGACCCCGTGCCTGCGCATGCACTCGGCGTACTTCACCGCCTGCTGGCGGAACTGCTGCAGCTGCGCGGGGCTCAGGGTCGGGAACGATTGGCGCAGATACGTCTGGCAGGCCTGCAGGGCAGCGGTGCGCTGAGCCTGCGGATAGTTGCGCAGCACGCGGAAGAAGCCGCCGCCGCCCGCCGGCCCGCCACTCGAGGATGGGTCGGGCACGTTGACGCCGTGGGTGCGCATGCACTTGGCGAAGTTCAGGCGTGCCGTGAACTGGGCTCCGGTGGCACTGCCCGTGGTCGCGGACGCCCCCGATGAGGATCCGCAGGCGGCGATCCCGAGCGCGAGTCCAACCGCGATCAGGATGGTCGTGAGCGCGCGAGCACCAGGAAGACGATGGGCGATATACGACATCGGGCGTGACTCCTAGACAGGGGAAAGTAGCCGAGTTGTAGCGGTCCGGATGTCAGCTCTTCGTAAGCGCCGCGGCGGCGCGCCCGGCTTCACGAGATGACAACACAGCAGCCGGCAGATCCACGACCACCTCCAAGCCGCCGGCGCGGCGGGCCTTGATCTCGGCGTGGCCGCCGCTGGCCTCGGCCACGGAGCGCACGATCGAGAGCCCGAGTCCGAACCCGCCAACCGACCGGTCGAGCCGCCGGAAGGGCTCCAGCAGCTTGACCGCCTCGTCGGGATCGATCGGCGGACCGCCGTTGGCCACCGTCAGGCGGACGCGACCGCGCTCCGCCCGGGTGTGGATGACCAGGAACCCGTGCCGCTCGTTGTAGCGAATCCCGTTGTCGAGCAGATTGGCGATCAGGCGCTCGAACAGGCGCTCGTCGCCGATCGTCGGAGCCGGCGCCAGGTCGGCCCTCAGGTCCACCTCGGCGGCCTGCGCTCGCGCGCGCATGTCGGTGACGCAATCCCCCGCCAGCACGGACAGGTCGACGCGCTCACCGCGGCCGACGGCGCCCTCGCTGCGGGCCAGCGTGAGCAGCGACTCAATCAGCCGCTCGCAGCGGTCGACCGTCTCGCGCACCGCCCCGCCCATGGCTCTCAGATCATCGGTGCTCGCGCCCGGGTCGGCCAGCGCCACGTCAACCTCGGTGCGCATGATCGCCAGCGGCGTGCGCAGCTCGTGCGACGCGTTGGCGACGAAATGCCGCTGGCTGGCGAAGGCCGAGTCGAGCCGTCCGAGCATGCCGTCGAAAGTGTCGGCCAGCTCCTTGAGCTCGTCGGCCGGGCCGGTCAGGGCGATCCGCTCGCCCAGGTTCTGTCCCGAGACCCGGCGTGCGGTGGCGGTGATGTCGCGCAGCGGGCGCAGTGCCCGCCCCGCCAGCAGCCAGCCCGCCCCCACCGAGATCATCGTCATCACCCCAAGCGCGAACAGGTACTCGACCACGAGCCGGTGCAGCGCGTCGCTCAGCAACTGCGCGCGGACGGCCTCGGCGACGCTGGTCTCCGGAGCGCCGGGGGTGAACCCCAGCGTGCGGCCGAAGAACGGTGCGCCGGAGGGCGGGGCCAGGCCGAGCCGCCTGAGCTCGGCGCGGAAGCGGCCCGGCGAGCTGACGTTGTGGCGCACCAGTGCGTAGCCGATCGTCAGCAGGACCGCTCCCGTGATCAGGAACACGATTCCGTAGGTCGCGGTGAGGCGCAGCCGGATGGTGGGCGCGGGACTCGCCACGTTCACCTGCGGCCGACGGGAAGCGGGCGGCCTGCGTGTTCGAGACCTCTTCGACCCTGGAAAAGCCATCACGCCAACCTGTACCCGACTCCGATCACGGTCTCGACGACCGCAGGGTCTCCCAGCTTACGCCGCAACGTCATGATCGTCATCCGGACGACGTTGGTGAACGGATCGATCTGCTCGTCCCACACCCGCTCGAGCAGCTCCTCGGCCGAAACGGTGGCGCCCTCTGCGGACATCAGCGCCTCCAGCACCGCGAACTCCTTGCGCGCCAGCTCGAGCGTGTGGCCGCCCCGCTCGACGTGGCGGCGAGCCGGGTCGAGCACGATGTCGGCATGGGCCAGCACCGGCGGCCGGCTCGGTGCTGCCCGGCGCGCCAGGGCGTGGATCCGGGCCACAAGCTCCGCGAACCGGAACGGCTTGGGCAGGTAGTCGTCGGCGCCGAGCGACAGGCCCTCCACCAGATCCTCGAGCGCCCCGGCGGCGGTCAGCATCAGGATCCCCGTCTCCGGGCGCTCACCGCGCACGGCTCGGCAGACCTCATCGCCGTGGATCCCCGGCAGGTCGCGATCCAGCACCACAACGTCGTAGCGGACCACTCGAGCCTTGATCAGGGCATCCGATCCATCGGGTGCGACGTCAACCGCCATCCCCTCTCGGCGAAGGCCGCGCGCGATCGCGTCAGCGAGTCGCTGCTCGTCTTCGGCAACCAATACACGCACCCTTGCCAGCATGACGAGGCCACCATAAGAACTGCGTAAGAGCGGAAATCCGGCTCGGACCAGCCGACTTGCCACCGGCGGCGCGCATATAGTCGCGCGGTGGCGATCACCCGGCTCAGCGCTGCCCTGCACTGCCGCGACGGCGAGGTCTGACGACGCTGAGGGGCCGGCCGGGACCGCTGGTGCTGCTGGCGATCGTGTCGCTGCTCTCGCTGGCGGCGCGCTTCGCCTTCCTCGGCGACCCCTGCCACGACCCGTGCCGCTCGGCCTCCGACCACAAGCTCGTCTTCGACGAGGTGTACTACGTCAATGCGGCGCGGAGGATCGCCGGCGTGCCCGTCCCGGCCGACATGCCGTACTCCAGCGCGCCCGCTGGCCTGGACCCCAACGCTGAGCACCCGCAGCTGGCCAAGCTGGTCATCGCCGGGTCGATCGAGCTGTTCGGCGACCGGCCGCTGGCGTGGCGGCTCGGGAGCCTGATCGCCGGGTCGCTGGCGATCCTGGGGTTGTTCGCGCTCGTGCGCGCCGCCGGCGGCGGCCGGTGGCTGGCGCTCGGGGCCGCGACGCTGATGGCCGCCGACAACCTGCTGCTCGTTCACGGGCGGATCGGGACGCTGGACATCTATGTGCTGGCGCTGATGCTGTGGGCCGCCGTGGCATATCTGCGCGGCCACCCGATCGTCGCCGGGACGCTGCTCGGAGTCGGCTCCTGCGTCAAGCTCGTGGCCCCCGACCTGCTGCTGGTGCTCGCCGGCATCGAGGCGGCACGCCTGTGGATGGCGCGTCGCGCGCGGCGCCGTGCGGGCGGCCTCGAGGCGGAGACCCAGCCCCCGCCCGGGACCGCCGGAGACAGCGCCGCCGTCGGCCCCCACCTGCTTCGGTTCGGCTCCTGCGCGGTCACGGCGGCGGGCGTGTTCGTGGGGCTGCTGGCGCTGCTCGATCGGATCGCCCCTCCGTATGACCCGACCAAGAGCGCCAGGGTCGGCGGCGGCCCGTTCGCGCACGTGAGCCACGTGCTCGCCTTCGCCGGAGCCCAGGTCAGCCGCCACGGTCCGCGCGGAATCGCCTCCTATCCGTGGCAGTGGTTCGGAGACTACAAGGCGATCGTGTACCTCAACATCGTGCCCGGCCACCCGGCGCCGGGACTCGAGCGCATCCACCCCGAGGCGCACTTCCTGGGAGCGATCAGCCCGCCGATCCTGCTGCTGGCGCTGCCGGGACTCGCCCTGGCCGCCTGGAGCCTGCGCCGCGCCGGCGCCGACGGCCAAGGCGCCGGCGGCCAAGCCGGCGGCGCGGACATCTCCGGGCTCGTGGCCCTGGCCTGGGTGCTGGGCACGTTCCTGCCCTTCGAGCTCGCGAGCCTGATCGGGCAGCGCACGAGCTACCTCTACTACATGGTGATCGTGATGCCCGGCATCTACATCGCGGTGGCGCGGCTGGTCGCCCATCCCAGAGCGCCACGGTGGCTGGTCGGCCTGTGGATCGCCGCCGTGGCCGTCGCCGTGGTGCTCATGTACCCGTTCATGCCACTGCCCTGAGTGGGCGATGGGCCGACGCGACGGGCCCACCCCCGGCGCCCCCTCAGAGCTGCGCGGCCTCGCGCTTGAGCACGTCCCACGCGATCTGCACATCGGCCTCGGTGGTGCGCATCTGGCCGACCGCGAGCCGGAGCACGTAGCGGCCGTTCAGCACCGCGTGAGAGATGAAGATCTCGCCGCCTGCGTTGACGCGCTCCAGCAGCCTGCGGCTGCGCTGGTCGGATCCCTCGAGCCGGAAGCAGACCACCGAGAACGTTCGCGGGGCGCACAGCTTCCACCCCGCCTGGTCGCGGATCCAGCCCTCGAACAGCGACGCCAGCTCGATCCCGGAGCGGATGTGCGCCTGCAGTCCCGTGCGGCCGTGGCAGCGGAGCACCGCCCACAGCTTGAGCGCGCGAAAGCGCCGGCCCAGCGCCGGCCCGTACTCGCTCAGCGACAGCGCGTCCTCGGCGTCCGGGGTGCGCAGGTACTCCGGGATCAGGCTGAAGGCGTCCCGGAGCTGCTTGGGCCGGCTGGTCCACAGCAGCGAGCAGTCCATCGGAGTGAGCATCCACTTGTGGGCGTTGACGACCAGCGAATCGGCCCGCTCCACGCCCGCGAACGCCCACCGATGCTCGGGGCACACCATCGCCGAGCCCGCGTAGGCCGCGTCCACGTGCATCCAGGCGCCGGAGCGCTCGCAGGCGTCGGCGATCGCCGGCACCGGGTCGACCGACGTGGTCGCCGTGGTGCCCACGGTCGCCACCACGACCGCCGCCCGGTCGAGGTCACGCAGGGCCTCGGGCCGGAGCCGGAAGTCCTGGTCGCACTCCACCTTGTGCAGGCGCATCCTCAGCATCCGCGCGGCCTTCTCGACCGACGAGTGCGCCTGCTCGGAGCACAGCACCAGATCGCGACCGGTGGCCTCGCGCGCGGCGATCAGCGCCGCCAGGGTCGAGGTCGATGCGCTGTCCTCGATGTGGCCGTGCCAGCCGGCAGGCAGCCCCAGCAGGTCTGCGACCCACTCCAGCACCACGCCCTCGAGCTCGGTCGCCGCCGGTGCCGTCCGCCACAGGATCGCGACCGAGTTGAGCGTCGCGGCCACGAGCTCGGCCAGGATCGCCGGCTCTGACGCACTGGTGGCGAAGTACGCGAAGTACCGGGGGTGCTGCCAATGAGTGACCCCGTCGAGCAGCACGTCGTCGAGGTCGCGCAGCACAGCCGCGAACGGCTCGCCGTCCTCAGGCGCGGTGCTCGGCAGCCGCGCCCGGATCTCACCCGGCGCAACCTGTGCCAGCACCGGCAGCTCCCCGACCCGCTCGAGGTAGCTCGCCGCCCACTCGAGCGCGGCGAGCCCGTCGGTCCGCAGGTCGCCGGCGGGCCCGGTCACACGACCGCAGCCGCGCCGAACTGGTAGGTGACGCCGGTCATCTCCTCCGAGATCTCCCACAGCCGCCGCCAATCGCTCTCGTTGTACGCACGTGAGATCGCGGTCACGATGTGTGGGTGGCCACGCTGCTCCAGGAAGCCCTCCGGCCCCACGAAGGTGCCGCTGGGCAGATCGGCGACGGTCGCCCCGTACAGGGTTGGTAGCGCGCCCATGTCGGCGCTCTGGGCCAGGACACGGTTGGTGACGGCCATGATCGCCTTCTCGTAGAAGGCGCTCGGCCCGGCGAACTGGAGGTTGGTGGCGGCGTAGCCCGGGTGGGCGGCGACGCTGAGGAGTCCGGTGCCCGCGGCGGTGGCGCGGCGGGCGAGCTCGAAGCAGAAGAGCAGATTCGAGAGCTTCGACTGACCGTAGGCGCGCCAGTTGTTGTAGTGACGTTCGCCCTGGAGGTCATCGAAGTTAATCTTCCCGATCCGGTGGGCGCTGCTGGACAGCGTGACCACGCGCGGCTTCGGGGCGCTCATCAGCGTCGGCAGCAGCAACCCGGTGAGCGCGAAGTGGCCGAGATGGTTGGTTCCGAACTGCGACTCGAAGCCGTCGACCGTCAGGCGCCGCGGCGGCGCCATCACGCCGGCGTTGTTGATCAACAGATCGATCGAATCGTGCTCGCCGGTCAGCCGGGCCACGAAGCCCCGCACCGAGGCGAGATCGGCAAGGTCGAGGGCCCGCACGTCGAGATCGGCCCCCGGGACCTGCGCCTGGATCTCGGCCTCCGCGCGATCGCCCTTGGTGGTGTCCCGGCAGGCGATCACCACGTTGGCTCCGGCGCGGGCGAGCTCGCGGGCGGTGACCAGCCCGAGGCCGCTGTTGGCGCCGGTCACGATCGCCACCCGCCCAGTCTGATCTGGGATGTCGCCGGCGTTCCACTTCCTGGGCATTACGGCCCTCCTGTTCGGAGTCGGACGGTTGCTGCGCGAGCGACGGGGATCGTGCTACCGGCTCGGCACCCGGCGCTCGACGGAAGCGGAGTACGCGCCGGAGCGGAACTGGAGGATCGGGTCCGCCGAGAGCTCGATTCCATCCGTCACGCGAGTGGGATCGAAGATCAGCACATCCCCGCCGGTCTCGCGCTCGGTCTCCAAGCCGCTGACCTCGAGGGTACCGGCGATCACCCGCGGGCGTTGATCCGGCCATTGCGCCGTCGGATCGTCGACCGGATCGCCGTCGGCCGCGATCTGCAGCTCCAGCGTGAACTGCGCCGGACCGCGGGCGAGCCGCTCGCGGAGCTCGTGTTGAAGGTAGTCGCGGCCGAGCCGCTTGGCCGCGAGCGGGGACAGCGAGCGAGCCGGGGCCTGAGGCACCCATGTGTAGCGCACGTAGTGCGCACCCCCGTCGCCGTCGATCCAGCGGAAGGCGTGGATCGCGTAGTAGGGAACCGCGGCGTAGCTGACCGGCGGCCGGAGCGCCGCCGCGTTGGCCGGGAGACCGCGGATCGCAGCCGGATTGCGAGCCAGGAAGCGGGCGAACTTGAACGGCATGGCGAGGCCCGGGTGACTGGCGTGCATCAGCTCGACGAACCCCTCCGGCCTCCGGCTCGGGAACCGGGGGGCGGTCTGCGCGACGATGTCGGTGCGCGATCCGTCGGGCAGATAGAGCTTGACGGCCAGCCCGCGGACGTCGGGAGCGTAGTCGGGCGCCTGCGGGTCTCCGCCGCCGTTGGAGAACCGGATCGTGGCCGGGACCGGCTCCCCGCGCAGGTGCGCGGCCCGGGTCATCGCCGCGCCCGCCGGCGCGGCGGTGAACGTGCCCCTGCACAGGGTGCCCTTGGCATGCAGCGCCCGGTAGCCCGGGTGCCGGCCGAAGACCTCGTTTGCGGCGTCGACCGCCTGGCCGGGCGTGATCGTCACGGACGCGAACCCTTATCCGGTGACGCGAAAGTCGATCCCGGCTCGCTGCAGGCGGTCGAACAGGGGCTGGCCCATGGCCACCGCGGGCGTGATCTGACCCGCGCGGTCGGGCAGCTCGTCGTGGGCCAGGCACAGCGCCGACTCCGAGAGCATCTTGGCCGTCTCGCCGTATCCAGGGTCTCCGCCGCTCACCTCGGTGACCAGGTGCCGGCCGCCCGCATCGGCGACGAAGCGGACGTTGAACCATGCCTTGCGCCGCTGCTCGGGAGTCGGGCCCTCGCCCGGGCTCTTCAGCTTCAGCAGCAGATCGCGCGTGGGCGGCAGCTGCGCCAGCGCGATCGCCGCAGCCGCGCCGCCGAGCAGCCCGGCCAGCTGCGGCGCGCGCTTGACCACCAGGTAGTGGCCGTAGGTGAAGTCGGGCCCGTAGCACTCCAGTGCCCGGGCCGAGCGGAGCACGGTCTGCGGGTCGATCGAGGGGAACGGGACGACCCACCCGCCGGCGTCGGGATTGCGTCCCGGAGACCCGGTCACGCCCTTCACGCGGCGGCCGACGGGCTTGGACTCGAGCCTGCGCCGCTCGGACGCGCACCGCGCGGCCTGGCGCAGGCGGGCAAAGGCATTGATGGCCGAGTGGTAGGTGCCGCCCGAGAACGTTCCCCCGGCCCGCACGAAACCGTCGATCCGGATCGGCACCCCGTCCGGCAGCTGCCCCACGGTGTGAAGGACGCCGAGGTCGTAGGGAATCGAGTCGAAGCCGCAGGAGTGAACGATCCGGGCGCCGCTGGCTTGCGCCTGCTCGTGGTGGCGCAGCCACATCAGGTCGACGAACTCGAGCTCGCCGGTCAGATCGACGTAGTCGGTTCCGGCCGCGGCGCAGGCGGCCACCAGTGGCTCGCCATAGTGGATGTATGGACCCACCGTGGTGATCACGACCCGGGTGCAGTCGGCGATCGCCCGGATCGAGGCGCCGTCACCGATGTCCGCCTGCAGCAGCTCCATCTCGGCGCAGCCGGGGTTGATCTCGGCCAGCCCGCGCCGGACCTGTTCGAGCTTGGCCTGGTTACGGCCGGCCAGCGCCCAGCGCGTCTGCTCCGGCGCATGGCCGGCCAGATACTCCGCGGTCAGGCCGCCGGTAAAGCCGGTGGCGCCGAACAGGACGATGTCGTATGCCCGCTCGGTCA
>Ga0066790_10001003_pt1 | contig 11555 bp, 10 predicted proteins | sample OrgsoiDNA2013050_FD_70963 | JGI IMG/M metagenome (GOLD analysis project Ga0066790, IMG submission 70963) | Permafrost soil microbial communities from the Arctic, to analyse light accelerated degradation of dissolved organic matter (DOM) -... | ecosystem: Environmental > Terrestrial > Soil >...
GGTTGCACCTGGAACAGCTCCCAGGTTATGCTCCTGACCTCAATCCAGATGAGGGTATTTGGAACTATCTCAAGCGTGTTGAGATGGGCAATCTCTGTTGCCGGGACCTCGACCACTGTATCAGGAGCTGATTCGAGCAAAAGAGCGTTTACGGCACAAATGCGACATTATTCGGAGCTGTTCACTGCAATGTGGCTATGTCGTTTAGTTTCTTCTCACGATGTCAGTAATTCTCTTGGCGGTATTCATATTATCGGTATAGAAGATAAAACCTGGGGAATAGTCAGTGTAAAAAGCACATCAGAAACGATTGATGGGCTTTTGCAAAACAAGTTCCTAGAACTCTTAAGTAGCACTGAATCCCAGGAACTTCTTATGCCCTATCAAGATGTTTTCCTGTAAATGACATGAGGCTATTACCTATTTATCTTTGAGGTAATCTAAGTCAGACTTGTATTCTTCTATTACCTGATCTGCTATATTAAGTACTTGCTGAGACACGCCCCGCCTCATGGGTTTAAAAACAGCGAGGAAAAAGCTTCGTCTAGTCCGTGTAAAACGAGTGTTAGGGCCATTATTTACAGAGCCATTTAATTGACTCCCTCTCCTCGTTGTCCTCTGCTTCTCATCTTTTATCATAATTTCGCGCCTTTCGACAGAGAACACAATACCTACCATATTAAACCTCACTACATACCCATCAGTGAATACGATATTTATTTAGATGTGAGCGTCTTTATCGAAGCAGACGGCTTCAGCAGAGAGTAGTGGGGCGAGAGGGAGTCGAACCCTCACGACCTTTCAGTCAGGGGATTTTAAGTCCCCGGCGTCTACCATTCCGCCATCGCCCCCCATGGGTGTCATGATAGTACCATGCTCAGGCATTTTCGTCAATCCTCGCGCTTTCGGCGGGTAGGCGTCATTGTTTGGCACCATCGCGATCATCGTCGTGCGCCATTTTGACCAACTGGCCCATGTCCCGACCGGCGCTCGATTCCCATGAAGGAGGGATGCGGTTCACAAGCCCGCTGTGCCGTTTTTATTCCATAATACATCTCATAATACCATATTGCATTTCATGATGTAAGGGCGCGATTTATAAGCCCGTTTGCGTCACAATTCGTTACGCGCATCGGCCTGTGGAGCGTGACGGATTGGAGCGCAACGGGCTTGTGAACCGCACCCCTACATCATTGGTCGGTTGGTGAAATCCTTTTGCAAAAAGATGACGCTTACCTATGTGGTGGCAAGTAACCTATGAAACGAAAAAATACTGGCTCAACTCAAAATGTTGACGTGGATGGGTGCGCAGGAGCATAATACAATTCGGGCAGGTGGAAAAATTAGTCATATTAATTTAGAGAATAAACCAGGTGTGCGATGATGAATGATGCTAGCGATACTTTGATCCCAGAGCAAACTACACGAGGGGTCTACGATGTGATTGTGGTGGGGGCCGGGCACGCGGGCTGCGAGGCCGCCCTGGCCAGCGCTCGTATGGGCAGAAAAACTCTGCTGCTGACGATGAATCTGGATAGCGTGGCGCTGATGCCCTGCAATCCGTCGATGGGTGGACCCGCGAAGGGACATCTACTGAAGGAGATCGACGCGCTCGGCGGCGAGGCGGGCCGCAATACCGACCGCACGTTTATTCAGATCCGCATGCTCAATACCAGCAAGGGTCCTGCCGTGCAGGCGTTGCGCGCCCAGTGCGATAAGCAGGCGTATCGGTTGGCAATGAAGTTTGTGCTGGAAGGCCAACCAAATCTTGAGTTGAAACAGGCGACCATCACGCAGTTGCTGAGCGAGCTACGGGCGGATGGACGCCACGTGGTGACGGGCGTGATGACCGGTAACGGCTGGCGCTACGCGGCGCGCTCCGTCATTATGACGACGGGCACCTTCATTAATGGACGCCTGGTGGTCGGGGAGAAGACGCAGCCGGGAGGACGCGCTGGCGAAGGGCCAGCCCTGGGCATCTCCGATTCTCTGCGCGCGCTCGGACTTGAGGTGCGCCGCTTCAAGACCGGGACGCCGCCGCGTATCGATGCGCGCACCATTGATTTCAGCCAGACGGAGCCGCAGCCGGGGAGCCGCGTGCCGCTGTACTTCTCCCGCGATGTCACGGCGCGAGAGGATGTGCAACTGCCCGGTGGGCGACCCAATCCGATCTATCCTGTTACCGACGAAGATCTGCACGGCTGGCGACCCCAGCTACCCTGCTACCTGGTACGCACGACCGAGCGCACACACCAGATCATTCGCGACAACCTGCATCGTTCTCCGCTGTATACCGGCATTATCGAGGGCATCGGTCCCCGCTACTGTCCGTCGATCGAAGATAAGATTGTGCGGTTCGCGGATAAGGTTTCGCACCAGATCTTCCTCGAACCCGAGGGCTGGCGTACCGGCGAGGTCTACGTGCAGGGTATGAATACGAGCCTGCCCGAGGATGTACAGGTGCAGATGTTACGCAGCATCCCTGGTCTGGAGCGCGCCGAGATGATGCGTGTCGGCTACGCTGTAGAATACGACTACGTCCCGCCGCACCAACTCCTGCCTACGCTTGAGACAAAGACGACGGCGGGCCTCTTCCTGGCGGGCCAGATCAATGGTACTTCTGGCTACGAGGAGGCTGCCGCGCAGGGTATTATGGCTGGCATCAACGCCGCGCTCTCTGTACGGGGTGAAGAAGCTTTTGTGCTGGGACGCCACGAAGCCTATATCGGCGTGCTGATCGACGATCTGGTGACGCGCCCTATGAGCGAGCCCTATCGCCTGCACACCTCGCGCGCCGAGTACCGCTTGCTCTTGCGTCCCGAGAGCGCCGATCTGCGCCTGAGCGACTATGCGTACCGTTATTCTCTGCTCGATGCTGCGCGCTACGAGCAGGTGCTGCGCAAGCGCGAGATGATCCAGCGTTCGCTGGGACAACTGGAGACGATGATATTCACATCTTCGCGCCTGGTCGAGACCTGCGCCCAGCAGGCTGGCATTGCCCCTCTCGGGCAGATGCTCTCCGCCCGCGATCTGTTGCGCAGACCCACGGTAACATACGAGCAGGTGGCGCAACTGGCACAACTGGTCGCAGCTGAGCGCGGCGAGGCGGCTCCCGATGCAGCCTTGCCCATTCTGCCCGGCGACACAGCCGAAGAGGTCGAGTTGCAGGTAAAGTACGAAAATTATGTGCGTAAACAGGAGCAGATGGTGCATCGTACCCTGCGCCTGGAGGAGATGCGTATTCCCGAAACGCTCGATTATCAGCAGGTGCAGCATCTCCGTACCGAGGCCAGACAGAAACTTGCGCGTACGCTTCCACGCACGGTCGGCCAGGCTTCTCGTGTCGAAGGCGTGACCCCCGCAGATATAGCCATTCTTATGATATATCTGGAAAAATTACGCGCAACTAAGAAGTAGACTTGACATTTGCGGTATTGTAAGTGTACCATATAGAAACGAGACCTACCTATAATTTATCTACCCTTAATAGAATGAGGGCTAAAGCAGTATGATGTATAACGCTGTCTTAAATATTATTCGGAAAAGCCATAGCGTCAACCTCTTATCCATGCGCAAACGTAGCTCAGAGACCTTCAGTGTAATAGGTAGACGTTGATGCTATATATCTCTAATAGATATGTACCGTAGGGTTCTGGTCACGTACATTGGATGTGCCTATGGAAGGGTGCATGCGACCTGAGATAGTAAGAAGAGGGGAAGACTGTTGTACATTCTTGTCGTTGACGACGATCAGTTTGCTAATACCCTGGTGCAGTTCGTCCTGAGTAAAGAGGGCTACGAGGTTGATACTGCCGATAATCCGCGTGGGGCTTTGCAAATGATTCAAAGACGGGAACCCGATCTTTTGATACTTGATGTCACCATGCCATACATTAACGGTTTCGAGTTTTCGGCGAAGTTGCGTTCAGAGGGCTACGAAATTCCGCTTATCTTCATGACGGCTCAGGATACTATAGAGGCGAAGTTGCAGGGGTTTAATATTGGCGCAGATGACTACATCTGTAAGCCTTATAATCATCAAGAACTCGTTGCGCGCGTGCAGGCCGTTCTGCGCCGCATTAAGAAAAACGGGCATGGAGGAGGTCAAAGTATACGTGGAGGACGGGTAGAACTCTTTCCGGGCGAGTTGAAGGTGGCGGTTGCAGGCCGTGCCGCGATCACCCTCACGCCGACCGAGATGAACGTACTGCGCGTCCTTATGAGTAGCCCTGGCCAGGTGATCAATCGCGATCAGCTTCTGGCCGAGGTATGGAATGATAACGAAAATAATAGTAATATTGTGGATGTCTACATACGCCGCTTACGTGTGAAGCTGGAGGTAGATGCGGATAATCCACGACATATCATCTCTGTACGAGGTATAGGCTATAAGTTTATAGGAAAATAAGGGGGCAAGGGTGCGGAAGCGTGTTTATAAACAAACTCCAGTGGAGAGTGAAGAGGCTGAGCGTGTTGTACGTGAGGATGAATCTTCCTATAAGGGCGAGATAGATCCTCCCAGGGAAGGGAGCGTGGATCTTGAGGCAATGCTTGTCGGTACTCCTGATGCGATTATCGCGCTCGATCAGAATTTTTATATCCGCAATGTGAATCCAGCCGCCGCAAGGTCGCTTGGCGGCTCGGCACCCGGTCGGCGCTGTACCGAGGTTCTACGCTGCCAGAATTTGAACCGTATGGAGCTGTGCGGTACGTCAAGCTGTCCGCTCGTGCGCGTGCTGCAGAGCGGGAAGCCGTTAGCGAATGAAGAACTCATTCTTGGCGTCGAGCCGGGCCATACCTGCGAGGTCTCCGCCAGCGTGACGCCTGTGAAGCTGCATGACGTTTCCTATGCAGTCTTTACTGCCCGCGATATGTCGGCGCTGAATGTGGCTAATCGCGTGCGCTCGAACTTCGTTTCGATGGTCTCGCACGAACTCCGCACGCCGCTGAACTCGGTGCATGGCTTTATCGATCTCCTTCTGCAGGGCCATATGGGGGCGCTGAACGATGAGCAGAGCCTCTATCTGGGATATACGCAGGAGGGCGTGCAGCAGTTGATTTCGATCGTCGAGGATATTCTCTTTATGACGCGCTCGGACCTGGGCCAGTTCGAGATCAAGCCGCAGGAAGTGCCGTTCTGCAGCCTGGCGCGTCAGATCGTTAGTAGCCTGCAGCCGCAGGCGCTCAGGGCCGAAGTGGAGCTGCAGCAGGACGTTTCCGCTGACGCGCCGTCGCTCTATATCGATCCTCAGCGCCTCAAACAAGTCTTGAATAACCTGGTCTCCAACGCGATCAAGTATACGCCGCCGGGGGGAACTGTTACGATCAGTTCGCGCCGCCACGATGAGCGTTTCGCGTTGATCTCGGTCACTGATACCGGCTATGGTATCCCTGTCGATGACCGCCAACATATCTTCGAGCGCTTCTACCAGTCGAATCATAGTGAGCAGTCGAAGATGGGCGGCTATGGCCTGGGCCTCTCGATCGCGAAGCTGATCGTCGAGCAGCACGGTGGCAAGATCGATTTCGATACGGTTCTGAATGAGGGCACGACGTTTTATTTCACTGTGCCGCTGTATACTAATGTGGAGTAGTTATCCCCACAGCGTCGGCTGTTGCTCGTCCTGATCCGGCTCCTGCCAACTATTGTCCTTCGAGAGCTTATCGGCGAGGCGCGTTGGTTCCGGCAGGCGGTAGCCCTTACTGCAGGCGAGCACGTACTTGATGCTCGTCTCAAGGCTGATCAGATGGCCCGGCGAGATGATCATGGGGTTGACGCGGGTGCGGGTGCGTACGACGGCCCCGATGACCTCTTTTTTATAAGTCAGGGGAACGTATGAACCCGCCTCCTCGCCGAGTGCAGCTTTATCGTAGGTGCCGGTAAGAATGGATTTGGCGCAGCCGATCGTGGGCAGTTCGAGCCACAGTCCCAGGTGGGCCGCGATACCGATGCGCCTTGGGTGGGCGATGCCCTGCCCGTCAACCATGACGATGTCCGGCTGCTGGTGCAGCTTGCGGAGCGCGCCCAGCACGCACGGTGCCTCGCGGAACGAGAGCAAGCCGGGAATGTAGGGCATGCGCAGCGGCTCTTCGTAGATATGCCGCTCGACCACCTCCAGCTCGGGGTACGTGAGCAGCACAACGGCGGCGTGCGCGCGTTCGTTCTCTTCATTGATCGCCATATCGACTCCCGCGACGTGGCGCACCTCGCCCAGGCGATCTTCAAGGATAATGCGCCCGGCCAGTTCGCGCTGCAGTGCGATGGCTTGCTCCGGCGTCAGCTTCCACTCGTGCAGTGGCGTATTGGATGTATACGACATCAGGGCAATCCTTATAGGTTTTCTCAGTTCTGATACGTGTCAGCGGGCCTCCGCGATACAGATCATGCGCGGACTCTCCAGCTGATAGGGTCCGAGATCATAGTCGCCGTAGACATCCTTGACGACGAAGCCCGCCTGTTCCAGCAGGAGCTCGATCTCGCTGCGTTCGAAAAGGTAGAGATGGGTCGTGACGGTCGTGCGCTGCACCGTGCCACTCTGGCTGTGTTGATCGTAGAAGTGCGTCAGTTCTAGCAGATGGTGATCGGTCGCGCTCGTGGGGCTGACGAAATGGGTCAACAGCGTCCCATCGTTGCGCCGCCACGTGCCCTGGTGCAGGATATGACTGCCGAGCCCTTCCATGTAGCGCGCATCGGCGTTGCTGATATCAACGATGAAGGTGCCACCGGGACTCAGGTGGGCGCGGACCGCGGCGAGCGTGAGCCGCTGTGTTTTGCGCGTAGCGATATGTCCGAAGGAGCCCAGCGCAATAAAGGCGAGGCGGAACTTCTGTCCCAGGTTCAGGGCGCTGACATCCTGCTGCACCAACGTAGCGCGCGCGCTCAGGCCGCTCTCTTGCAGCCGATCGCGCGCGATCGCCAACATCGCCGCCGAAGTATCGACTCCGGTCACAGCATAGCCATCCTGGGCTAGAGGGAGGAGGACGCGTCCGCTCCCGCATGCCAGCTCAAGTATCTTGCCGCCACTCAGTTCAGCGAAGTTGCGATACATATCCAGATCTTCGCCGAACTGCGCGTGCTCGATATCGTAAAAGGGCGCGATTAGATCGTACTCGTTCATCGACCTCTACTCTGCATCTAGAAACCGCCTTCCATGTTCTTGATCTTCCAGTTATCACCTATCTGGACCATCGTGAAGCGGACGGAATAGGGCGCGTGCTTTGCGCGGGTGACATTGATCGTGAGCAGCGCTGTATCTGATCCGGTGGTGGCAACAGTGTGGCTGGTTACGACACCAAAGTTCGCGTCAAGTAGCTGCGCGGCCTGGGTATACCCCTGCTGTGAGCCACCGACGGGGACCGTCTGGTTCTGTGATGTCAGGGTTGCATCAGGGCTTAGAAACGAATAGGCCGTCGTGTAGTCCTGTTTCTGGACGGCGGCATAATACTGGTCGGCGGCCACGACGGGACCGGCCTTCTGCGCGAGGAAGCCAATGCCGTTCGCCGTCATAATGCCGCAGATTGCACAACCGGCGACGATGAGCACGCCGACGATGCCCAGCGTGATCCAGAGCCAGCGCAGGGAACGTTTTTGTTGCTGTGGCGGCTGCTGAGCGTAGTTTGGTAGCGGCGGCACCTGGTTGAAGGGCGGCTGACCGTAAGGCTGCTGTTGCGGTGGAGGTGGCGGCGCGTTATACTGACCTTGCTGCGGAAACTGCTGGGGCTGGCCGTAAGGCTGTTGAGGAACGTACTGCGTCGGCGGTATATCTGACGATGGCCGATATGGTGGCTGTCCCGGTTGTCCCGGCTGCCCTTGTGGCGGTTGGTTTGGATCGTAACCCATGAATAATTGCCTCCAAGCTTAAACTGATCGTGATGCTATTGCGTCATCAGTATACAGGGCGGAGATATGGATTACAAGTCTCATGAATAAATATGTTTTCGCCTGTAATGCATATTTAGCCCCTATTTTTCATTGCTAATAAAAGTTAGTACTTCCAGGTGTATTGGCAAAACATGCTATACTAGGCAAAGAAAAGGAGTGACTGTATGCGCGCACTGGTCTATCGCGGAACAGAGCTAATATTGGAGCAGGCGTATCCGCCTCCGACACCTGTAGAGGGCGAGGCATTGATACGCGTCTCGCTTATGGGCATTTGTAACACCGATCTAGAGATCGTGCGTGGCTATATGAGCTTTAAGGGGGTGTTGGGACACGAATTCGTGGGCAGCGTCGAGAAAATCTACGGCGATTCCGCGCAGCACCTTCTGGGCAAGCGCGTCGTCGGTGAGATCAACGCCGCCTGTCAGCGTGCTGACTGCTGGTATTGCATGCACGCCATGCCGACGCAGTGTCCACGGCGGACCACGCTCGGCATACTCAATCGCGATGGAGCCTTCGCCGATTATGTGCTGCTCCCCGTCGAGAATCTGCACATTGTACCCGAGAATGTAAGCGACGAGGAAGCAGTCTTCGTAGAACCGCTCGCCGCGAACTTCGAAATGCTCGAACAGGTTCATCTGAAGCCGACGGACTGCGTAGTGGTGCTCGGCGATGGCAAGATGGGCCAGTTGGCGGCGCAGGTGCTGGCGCTGACCGGCTGCGAGATCACGATGGTTGGCAAGCACGAAGAGAAACTGGCACTGGCGGAGAAGCGCGGCATTGCGACGCAGTTGCTCGACCAACTTGTGCGCGCCACGGAAAATGCAGGCAGGCGCGCCGATGTCGTTATTGAGTGCAGCGGCTCGGAACAGGGTCTCGCGCTGGCCATGCGCCTGGTGCGTCCCAGGGGAACGCTGATCTTAAAGAGCACTGTCGCCGCGAGCAGCACCCTCCACCTGGCCCCCATCGTCATCGACGAGATCCGCGTGCAGGGCTCGCGCTGCGGCCCCTTTCCTCCCGCCTTGCGCGTTTTGAGCCAGAAGATGGTAGACGTGCAGCCACTCATAAGCGCGCGCTACACCCTGGATGATGGCATAGAAGCCTTTCGCTATGCCGATCAGAAGGGCGTATTGAAGGTGCTCATGAAGGTATAGTAGGGATGGGCCTTGCGTCCATCCGGCCACAAACTACACGATGGGGAACCGGATGGACGCAAGGCCCATCCCTACTGAGGGTCGCGGCAATTGAGAGGGGAACCGGATGGACGCAAGGCCCATCCCTACTGAGGTAGAGGGAGCAAGACATGAAACGTAGCGCCATCACCAGGAGTACTCTCGGCCCAGACACGACCATTGTGCATTGTGACGATCTGTCGCACGATAGGTAGTCCCAGGCCGGTTCCTCCAATGTGGCGGGTCATGTTCGACTCCACGCGGGCATAGCGTTCAAAGATAATCTCCAGTTGCTCCAGCGGAATACCTATGCCATGATCGCGCACACAAATATGCAGCATAGCGCCTTCTTTCCTGCTCGTAAGCAGGATCGCATCACTCGTGATCGAGTACTTGAGGGCATTGCTTAACAGATTGGTAAAGACCTGAGTCAGCTTATCACGGTCCCCCAGTAGCGGCGGTACATCCGGGTCCAGTTCGACATGAAAGCGGTTGAGCTGTGTTATGGGGCAGGTATGCCTGATCACATCCCAAATAAGTGCATTTATCTCCACATAGCTGGTGTTCAGCGCCATCCACCCGGACTTCATGCGCTCCAGATCGAGGAGATCGTTGATCAAGCGTGTGAGCCGACTCGCATCAGTGTGAATATCTTCGGCGTATGAGTGCACCTCCTCCCCGTCCAGCACCTCCGTGCGCATCAATTCACTGAAGCCCAGAATGCCGGTGAGGGCCGTGCGAAACTCGTGCCCCACCACCGAGAGGAAGTCGCTCTGGAGGCGGTTCTGTTTCGCCAGTTCCTTGTTCTGCTGGGCCAACCGATTGTAGAGTTTGTTGACTTCGTAGAGCAATGCACACAGGACGAAGATCGCCGTCATCAGCCCATTCGCACGCGCGACGTACCAGCCAACGCTGTAGCGCCCACCGATATGGACGACGCTGAAGGTGACGTTGACGAGAGAGGCCACTGTGCTCGTGCGCAGCCAGAGGTGCAGGATGCTGCCGCGAAACCGCAGGTGCAGTCCCTGGCGCTGATGCAGGAGGAGCAGGGTACCAATGCACATCAGCGCGTTGAGACCAAAGACGATCTCGCGCGTGAAGACACCCAGGATCAGCGACTGCCCGGCATCCGAACTTTCTACCTCGATGGCAGGCAAGAGATGATAGGGGTCAATGGCGATATAGGTAAGGAGAACGACCAGTAGTATAACAGTTACCGGCAGGAGGAGCAGGGTGCTTTTGGTGAAGCGGGAGGGGAACTGCACGCTGCGATAGCGCCTGTCGATCAGGACGTAGAGGAGAATGCCGAGGGGATAGCCAATCTGCCAGAAGATCCAGAGCCAACTTGGAGTCGACTCGCTAGTATCGATCAGGCCATTGATCGCGAAGATTCTGGGCAGCGTGAGCAGGTAGGAAATATTAATTAAACCGACGTAAAGATAGGTGCCACCGAGGATCGCCAGCGCGGGTGTGTTGGTACCGAGGAATTGTCCGAAGAGCAAATAGGCGGTTAACAGGGCCGCAGTCACGGTGAGCGTAGTGAAGATGACAGCGAAGGCGGGTGCACTCAGTCCAATATTTGTGGAGTAGGGATACGCGGCGATGCAGGCGAGGATCAACACAATGCTAATTGCAAGTGAAACGCGCCTATGCAATGCTGTGGCCTGCGTACTGGTCAGGCTCTGTACTTCCTCGCTCTGGCTCATACGCTATAAACTCCGTGCCTATTAACATCAGTAGGGATGGGGCTTGCCCCCATCCGGCTCGGGAGCCGCGTGGTAGGAAACCGGATGGAGGCAAGCCCCATCCCTACTGATGAGTTATGGTAAATGTACTTTTGCAATAAGTGTTCTATTAAGAAGTGACTATACAAAATGAATTACTCTATAAATATTGATGAGAATTACTGACGCAAAGAGCCAGATGCTATGTTTAAGTTACTGCGCCCGCTGAGAAGTGCGCGGACGCAGCTGCCAGATCGAAAATGGTGCAGGAAATCACTCTGCACCATTTGAAGAAGCGAAATCGAAGAAAAAAGAGTCTGAATTGTTAGAAGAGGTCTTACCAGACCTATGTGGACCAACACGCATCTTAACATATGTGTGCAGTTCGATGCGAACGATGCTATAGCTCCTATATACTCTTCCCATTGTTTGAAAGGAGCTGCGCGTCGTCAATGTGGAGTGCGCGTTCATCTCGTGGGGAGCAGCGAGGGCTGGCTGCGAGAGAACGCCAGTAAACACACATAACAACGCGAAGAGAATACTGTACATGAAACGGCGCATAGAACCTCCTCGCAGTACTTGAGGTACGTTCACCATGCCAGGCGGCGTACAATGCTATATTCCACGCGATAGGAGTGAGCGCGCCGAAGCGGGTAAGATAACACGGCTGACAGAGCCCCGAGGCGCTCACTCCTATCAAGGAAAATGCCCGCTAAATAAATTTGACATCCCTATTGCTATGATAAACAGCCCTCCAAATGAATTCCGTCAATGGATAAA
>Ga0066790_10001006_pt1 | contig 11550 bp, 10 predicted proteins | sample OrgsoiDNA2013050_FD_70963 | JGI IMG/M metagenome (GOLD analysis project Ga0066790, IMG submission 70963) | Permafrost soil microbial communities from the Arctic, to analyse light accelerated degradation of dissolved organic matter (DOM) -... | ecosystem: Environmental > Terrestrial > Soil >...
AAACGTTTGAGATACCTCGCGTGGAGCGCCAGTTCCAGCAGGCGCTGCGTTACCAGTACATTGCAGTCCGTATAGCGCGCGAAATCTTTGCCCCAACTGGCGCGCACTCCCGGCTGGGCTGCCTGATGAAAAATCCAGCCCACCTTAGCGAGATAGGGCTGCAGATCCATAGCGAGCAGGTCTCCTTCGACAAAAGTAAAGTGCGGCTGTAAGCGCAGCCCGCGCAGATTATCTTCTTTTATGGACCGGGGATAGTAATCCAGAAAGTTATCGATGCCACATACTTCATGCCCATCGGCCAGCAGGCGCTCAGCAAGATGTGAGCCAATAAAACCAGCGACACCCGTTACAAGACAGCGCATAGACAGATCTTCCTCCACATAACATCACTGCGCACGATAGCGCAAAAACTACTATCTCAAGACAAAAAATCCTGGTAGATGCAACGACTCTTTGCTAAAAATGTCGACCAGCTATAGTGCTCTTGTGCAAAACTCTGGCTCTGCCTGCTCAGGCGCTCGGCCAGTGCAGAGTTTTGCAACAATTCCAAAGTGCCCTGCGCCAGAGCAGCAGGTGTTGGAGGTACCAGCAGGGCCACGGCAGGCGTAAGTACCTGCGTGTGCGAAAGAATATCTGTTGCCAGAATCGCCTTCCCTGAGCGCAGGTATGTATATATCTTGAGCGGCACGTGCGTTCCCTTGCTGCGTGGACTCACCAGCACATCGGCCAGGGCCATAAACTGTGGCATCTCCGCCAGGGAACGCTGCCCGGTAAAAAGGACGATATCTCCGATACCCAACTCGCAGGCAAGCCTGGTCAGGCGCATAATCTGGGCAGGCTTGCCTCCCACGATGACGTAACGCACCTCGGACAGGGTTGCACGCACGATTGCAGCGCTGCGTAACAAGAGATCGAGACCCTGGTACTCCTCAAGGGTTCCTGTGTAGAGCAGGATAGGGCCAGCGCCAAGTGACCATTGACGCCGCAAACGCTCCGCATCCTCCTCAGTTGCAGGCGGCAGGCCCTCGTCGACGGCGGACGGCAGAAGTGTATAGACACGCTGAAAGGGAGTCACGCGCTTTACAAGTAACGCGAGTTCGGGATACAGCACGATAACGGCATCGGCCTTGCGCAGCATAAACGCCTGCACGGCTCTAACACAAGTCGTGATGAAGGCGTTCTCACCCATCAACTGAGCAAGGTCACAATGCATAGTATAGAGATGTTTACAGCCGAAAAGAGCCGCGAGCACCACTCCCATCAAGGCAGCTTCCTCGTGCGTATAAAGCAAGCGATAACGCCCCAGGCACAGACGCCAGAGAGCCATCAGAAAAACCAGCAGATCGAGCGGGAACTTCGCCGCTGAAAAGCCGGGCTTCACATTGCGCACGAAAGGTACCGACGGCGTGCGATAGATATGCAGCCCAGGCAGATCAACGTCCTCACCATAGGGATACGTCACCAGGTCAACGTCGTAGCCCTGCTTCACAAGCGCCTGTACATGCTGGTACACACAAAACGGCGCGCCGCGTGGCTCAAAAAATGGCTGCGGGGCAAGCATTAAAACGCGCATATCATAGCTCCTGCTCTACCAGAATTTCTCTTCCATCATACATACCACCCCAGGTCGAAAATGGGCTGCCAGGCACCGCATTCATCTCATCAACGGGCAACAGCTTTTCGGATGGGACGACGAGAGCTTTCACCGCATACGTCGGCTTTCCCTGAGACTCATAATAGGTGCGCATCAGCGACTCAGCAAGCAGGCCCATAAAGATGAAAGCAGTGCCGAAACCAAAACAAGCGACAGCATTGGATAAGAAAAATGATCTACCTACCGAGCGAGACGCTACCCTGTGAGCGGGAGCGAAAAGTAAGAACAGGCATCCCACCAGCAGCCAGAGTAGTCCAGGGATACCCAGGCCATAGATAGGTTTGGTAGCAAAACTGCCCTCGAACTTCAGCCGCAGCAGATCCAGCAGCACGCGTACAGTGCGCGAGAGACCATACTTGGAGGTTCCGAAGCGACGAGGATGGTGGGCCACCTCCAGTTCCGTGATTCTTGCTCCGGCGAGCGCGGCATAAGCGGGAAGAAAACGATGCATCTCGCCATAAAGACGGAGATGTGTGAACACCTCGCGGCGATAGGCTTTGAGCGAACATCCATAGTCATGTATCTGGACGCCAGTGACGCGAGCAATGAGCCTGTTCGCCAGCCATGAAGGAAGCTTGCGACTCAGCAAGGCATCCTTGCGCTGTTTACGCCAACCACTGACCACATCATACCCTTCATCGAGCTTGGCAAGCAGGCGCGGTATATCGCGCGGATCATTCTGTAGATCGCCATCCATAAATACGAGGATGCTCCCTGTGCTCTGCTCTATACCTGCGCTGAGAGCAATCGTCTGCCCAAAGTTGCGCTTCAATTGCACAACGCAAATGTGCGCGTCAAGCTCAGCCAGTTGTCGGAGCCTGGAAAAGGTTGCGTCAGTACTACCATCATCTACATAGACAATCTCATAAGATCCCTCACACGCGCACAGGCTCTCTTGCAGGCGCTGGTGAAGCAGTTGAACGTTCTCCTCTTCGTTGAAGACCGGGATAACGACAGATAAATGTTTAGGCATACCCATTCTACCTGACCTCCTTTTTCTACTTCTACGTATTCAACTATCTTTATCTCATTCAGTAACGCTACTTTCATATTTATAACAAAAATCTTTAAAAGTTAGGCAAAATGCCTATTTTTGAAAGAATGTATTGACGAATCTTGTATCTACGCAGCAAATTCTCTTGTTCCTACCTCTTAAATGGAGTATGATTCGAAGTAAGATATTCCAGAGGGGGCCAGGATATGAGCGAAGCGGCACAAAACAATTCAGTAGTAGAGAACCTTCCCCTGGTGGTGGGTGTAGACCTGGGAGCGACGCAGATTCGCGCAGCGGTACTGCGTGGGGCCACACTTCTTTCAAGGGTGGGGCTACTCGTCGGTACCGAGCCAGCGCCGGAACACCTCGTTCCGCGCATGTTTCAAGCCGTCCAGCAGGCTCTCGTTGAAGCGAAAACTCCGCTGGACGCGATTGCGGGCATTGGCATCGCTGCGCCGGGACCACTTAACAATCGTACAGGCGTCGTCCTGGAACCACCGAATCTGCCGGGCTGGCAGCGTGTTCCTCTGCGCGATCTGTTTGTGGAGAAGTTCGGCGTACCCGTTTGTGTTGAAAACGATGCCAATGCCGCCGCTCTAGGCGAATATATGTTCGGGGTCGGCCATGGCAGCAAGGAGCTGGTGTACCTTACGATCAGCACGGGCATCGGTGGTGGAGTCATCACAAATGGGAAGATCATGGAGGGTATTACTGGTACTGCGAGCGAGCTTGGGCATATGACCATCGACTGGCGTGGCGGGCGCTGCAACTGTGGCAATATCGGCTGCCTGGAATATTTTGCCTCGGGCACCGCGATCGCTCGTCAGGCCAATGAAGCGATCGCGATGGGCAAGGGCGATGAGCTTCTCACATTCGCCCTGACGCAGCATGATGCCGATAGAACCGCCGATACGCCGCTTGATACTGTCATGGAGGCGGTCACACCGCTTCACGTTAATGCGCGCACGGTTGCACAGGCAGCAAAAGCAGGCGTCCCGTTGGCGCGTAAAATCATCGCCGAAGCGGCGGAGGCACTTGGCGTCGGACTCGTCAACATTATCCATATATTTAACCCCGAACTCATTATCCTGGGCGGCGGCGTCTCCCAGATCGGAGAAATGCTGATAGAACCGGCGCGGCGTGTCGTCGAAGCGCGCGCGATGCCAGTTCCCCGCGATGCCGCGCGCATCGTCATGGCTGAACTAGGCAACGACACCGGGCTGGTTGGGGCTGGAGCGCTGTTAGTTTCAACACCTTAATTTTTTCGGAGGAGAAACATCATGACACCAGGAAGTGTTGGCTTTTTTGAAATTCACGTCGATGACTTTGAAGGCAATCCCTTTGGTGTCTGGGAACTTGAAAAATAAGTCTGCAGTGTTCTTCTGCAATGGTTGCAAAATTTGTGTGAGAAGCGCAGCGACGAGGAGTCAAGAAAAGAAGAGACGCGAGCATTTATAGTAAAGATAACAATTAGTAGTGAGAGTATGGCAGCAAAGAAAGAACGTTTGGATGTAGCATTAGTGAGGCGCGGATTGGCTTCCAGCCGCGAACGAGCGCAGGCGCTCATCATGGCGGGGCAGGTCTACGTGGGAGAGCGCAGGGTGGACAAGGCCGGGACGCTTGTGCCGCTCGACGCCGACTGCCGTATAGCAGAGATCTCGCCCGAGCTAAAGTATGTCAGCCGGGGCGGGCTAAAGCTCGTAAAAGCGTTAGACGCCTTTCAGTTGAGTCCAGAGGGGCTGGTCGCCATCGACGTTGGTGCCTCGACGGGTGGTTTTACAGAGGTTTTACTGGAGCGGGGGGCGCGGCGCGTCTACGCGGTAGATGTCGGGCACGGACAACTGGCGTGGACCTTGCGCAACGATGCACGCGTCGTGGTTATGGAACGAACGAACATCCGCCACCTGACAGAGCTTCCCGAGCCGGTCCAATGCGCGGTCATCGACGTTTCATTCATCTCTCTACGCCTGGTACTCCCGGCCCTGACGCCGCTGCTCGTACCTGCGCCCGAGACATGGATTGTCGCCCTGGTCAAGCCGCAATTCGAAGCAGGTAAGAGCGAAGTCGATCGCGGCGGAGGAGTCATCACCGATGCCACTGTCCACGAGCGCGTCTTGCAAGAGCTAAGCGCCTGGATACCGCGGCACACGTCCCTACACGTGCAGGATAGCAGCGACTCGCCCATCCTTGGACGCGACGGCAACCGGGAGTTTCTTTTCCTGCTTAGATTTTAGTACAGGCAACCGATCGATCGTGTACAATACACAGTATGTACCTAAGCCCGTTTTAGCAGTACGCTCAAAGAAGAGAGGTGTTTTATGCCTGGTGAACACGACGCTCAAACAATTCTTCTACCGGACCAGTTTAACATAGCCGCCGCAATTCTGGATCGCAATGTAGCGGAAGGGCGCGGCGACAAAATCGCCATCTACTGCGAAGGAGAGACCTATACCTACGCCCAGATCGTTGAAATGAGCAATCGCGTTGGCAACGCGCTGCTCGGCCTGGGCATTGACATGGAGCAACGGGTAGGACTGCTCTTACTCGACTCCCCGCAATTCGCAGCTTCCTTCTTCGGTGCTATCAAGATAGGCGCGATCCCGGTCCCGATGAACACAACGATGCGTCCCAATGATTACGTCTACATGCTCAATGACAGTCGTGCCCGTGTGCTCCTCACCCATGCATCGCTGTGGCAAACGCTGCAGCAGATGCGCCCAAAGCTCAAATATCTGCGCCACATCATTATAATCAACAACACAGGTACACCCCCTATTCAGGACGCGACAATCCATGACTTCGACGCCCTGATTGGGCGCGCCACTGCAAATTTAGAGATCGCGGAGACAAGCAGAGACGACAGCGCATTCTGGCTTTACAGTTCTGGCAGCACCGGATTTCCGAAGGGCTGCGTCCACCTGCAACATGACATGATCTATAGCGCCGAGTATTACGCGAAAGCGGTGCTCGGCGTCAACGAAAACGACATCACATTCTCAGCCGCCAAGCTCTATTTTGCCTATGGATTGGGCAACCTCTACTTCCCCTTCAGCGTAGGAGCAAGCGCGGTCTATTATCCAGGACGCCCCCTGCCCGAGGACATGTTCAAGACAATCGAGCAGTACCGGCCAACCATTTTCCTCGGTATTCCTACCCTCTATGCCTCCATGCTTGCGCTCCACGACGCGGGCAAGCGCTTCGATTGTTCCTCGCTGCGCGTCTGCACCTCCGCGGGCGAGGCGCTACCCGCCGACATACTGCGGCGCTGGCAAGAGGCATTTCACGTACCCATTCTGGACGGCATTGGCTCGACTGAGCTGCTACACATCTTCATTAGCAACCAGATAGGTAGCATCAAAGGCGGCAGCACCGGCAAGATCGTACCGGGTTACGAAGCGCTCATCGTCGATGAACGGGATCAACCTGTGACGCAAGGCGAGATCGGCAACCTGCGCATACGAGGAGATAGTACAGCAGCATACTATTGGAACAAGCATGATAGAACGAAAGACACCATCAACGGGCACTGGATCTACACGGGCGATAAATACTACCAGGATGAGGAAGGCTACTATTGGTATTGTGGTCGCTCGGATGATATGCTCAAAGTAGGGGGCCAGTGGGTCTCGCCTATCGAAATCGAGAACACGCTGATCATCCATCCAGCGGTGCTAGAGGCAGCCGTTATCGGCTTCGAGGATGAACAACAGCTGATCAAGCCCAAAGCCTTTGTCGTACTTAGAACAGGCTACGAGGCGTCGGATGCGTTGGCAGAACAGCTCAAAGCATTTGTCAGGGAGCGTCTTGCCGTCTTCAAATATCCGCGCTACATCGAGTTCCTCCCCGAGCTACCGCGCACGGCGACCGGAAAGGTGCAGCGCTTCCTGCTGCGCGCACAAGGTGAGAGCTGGGCAACGGGAAGCGCAGATGGTAACTGACAATCGTAGTACATAAGTAACTCTTCATCCCATCAGTAGGGAGGGGCCTTGCGTCCCTCCGACCCATGCCCTCATAATGGGGAACCGGAGGGACGCAAGGCCCCTCCCTACTGAAAGGTACGTAATAGAGGTAGGTAAAAGAAAGCAGTATGGCACAACAGGAACATCCGTGGAAGACACTTTCAGTTGAGCGCGTGCTCGACGCAACGCATTTGCAGGTGCGTCGAGAGCGCGTTGAATTGCCGGGCGGGAGTATTATTCCAGATTACTACATTATCGAGAATCGCGGCTGGGTCGGCATCGTCCCCATTACTGAGGATGGCCGCTTCATTCTAAATAAGCAGTACAAGCATGGCATCGGCTTCGAGGTGCTGGAATTTCCGGCGGGCGGCATCGACGAAGATGAAGAAGATCCGCTGCAGACGGCCCACAGAGAGCTGATGGAAGAAACAGGCTACAGCACCGACCAGATGGAGTTTCTGGCACACATGCTTGCTAATCCTTCAGGCTCAGTGTCGCGTATCTGGTGGTACATAGCGTACAATGTACGCAAGACGGGGGCACAAAAGATTGACGCAGCCGAAGTCATCGAAAATTTCCTGGTAACACCCGCCGAACTGCTGCGCCTTATTCACAGCGGCGACTTCGCGGTCCAGGGGCAGATCGCCGCTGCCTACATGGTACTCGAGCGCCTGGAACTCTTGCAGATAACCTTGGAATAGAGCAGGAGAATAAGCGGAGCCTCTTCCTGGCTGCGCACAATATACAAAAATTTTACAGATCTTTATCATTTTCCTGATAGGGAAGGGGTACACTCAAAAAATGATAAAATAGAGCCATCAACCCAAAAGCTGGTAAAAATATGACCAAAATTCTCATCATCGAAGACGAAGTAAATATTATACAGGTTATCCGGCTCTATCTGGAGCAGGCAGACTATACTGTGCTCAGCGCAACCGATGGCATTGCGGGACTGGAACTGCACGCCCGCGAGCATCCCGATCTGGTCATTCTCGACCTGATGCTGCCTGCCCTCGATGGTATGGAGGTATGTCGGCGTATTCGGGCGTGGGCCGCGACTCCTATCCTGATGTTGACTGCGCGTCAGGGAGAGGATGATCGGATCGCGGGCCTGGAATCGGGTGCTGACGACTATCTTGTAAAGCCGTTCAGTCCACGCGAGCTGGTAAGCAGGGTCAAAGCTATTCTGCGGCGAAGCAGTTCCTCCCCTGTCGGCACAGCAAGCGCGCAGGAGTCCAGGCATCCCGACGAAGAGCAGAGCAAAGCAGGAGAGATTCACTTCGGGAGTCTGGGCATCAATGTACCTGCGCGCCGGGTCACGGTCAGTGGACAGGTCGTAGCACTGACCGTCAAAGAGTTCGATCTGCTCGTCACGCTGAGTTCGAATCCGGACCGGGTCTTCACGCGTGAATCGCTGCTCAACCAGGTGTGGGGCTACACCTATCTTGGCGATGGTCGCACCGTTGATGTGCATATCGGGACCTTGCGCAAAAAACTCGAGGCCGATCCGACCACTCCCCACTATATTCAGACCGTCTGGGGTGTGGGCTATAAATTTATGCCCGCATCAGCTTCGGCGCGAGGAGAACAGGGGTGAAGGCGCTCTTCCTTTTCTCAAAACTGAGCCTTAGAATAAAGCTTATTTTGAGCTATCTCGCGGTGGCCCTGGGCGCGATCCTCATCCTCACGCTTGCCATCGCGATAGTCGTGCAAAACTATTTTACGACAACTCAGCTTGAGGCGCTGCGTCGTCAGGCGCAGTATCGCGCGCAGCAGATCTCGTTCCTCTACCCGCGCAGTCAATGGTCCCTCAGAGTAGCACCCGGCGATCCTGTGATCCTGGTTATCGCCGATGCAACGGGCAAGCAGATGCTATGCAGCCAACCAGCCTTTCTCAATGGAGGCAACTGCAATGATCCTACCCTTGAAAAATCGCTTACGCAGGCGTTGAAGGGAAAAAAGGAGATAGATGGAACCTTACAGGTAAGCACCGGGGGCAGCACGATCTCTTCGCTTTTCGTCAGCGTGCCGTTGCTTTACAATGGACAGATCATAGGAGCTATGTTTCTGTCGACACCGCAGGCCGCGCAGAATTTTTCTCAGCAGGCGAACCTGGCTATTTTGCTGGCTGGCCTCGTCGTCGCAATCCTTGTCGTACTGTTCAGCTTCCTGATCGCACGCAGCCTCACACGACCACTGGAGTCACTGACGGTAGCGGCGGAGCAGATGAAACAAGGACAATACACGCAGCGCGTCGAGCCGCCTAAAATGCAGGATGAGCTGAGACGCCTGGCGCTCACCTTCAACGAAATGGCCGACACCATCGAAGCAGACGTAAATGAGCTGCGCAACCAGGAGCAGGCGCGTCGCGATATGCTCGCCAATATTGCTCACGACCTGGCCACACCCCTGACCGCCATCCAGGGCTTTAGCGAGGCGCTGGCGGACGGGATGATTCCCGATGCCGAGACGCGCCAGGAGACCGCGCAGCGCATCGGGCGCGAGGTCCAACGCCTGCGTCGCCTGGTCAAAGACCTGCAACAGATGTCCCTGCTCGAATCCGGTCACGTGTCGCTCGATCTCGCGCCGCTCGATATGTACACGCTTGCTGACGAAACGCTGAACGTGATCCAGCCAGAATGCGAGCAAGCGACTATCTCGCTCCACAACGACATTGCGCCCGCGATGCCGCCCGTCCTTGCCGATAGCGACCGCATCACTGAGGTATTGCTCAACCTGCTGGACAACGCGCGCCACCATACGCCGACCGGCGGCAACATCCACATCGGAGCGCACAGGAAGGAAGATAAGCTCTACATTCAGGTCAGCGATAGCGGCACAGGTATCGCGCCCGAAGACCTTCCGCATATCTTCGAGCGCTTCTACCGCGCCGACCGCTCGCGCACAGAGGCATCGGGCGGCAGCGGCCTGGGCCTCTCCATCGTCAAGGCCATCGTCACCGCCCACAAAGGAACCATCTGGGCCGAGAGCGAGGTGGGGCATGGGACTACCATTACGTTTACGCTACCGCTGGCGCGCCTTGCTTAAACTCCCCTTGTGCTATCACAAAAAAATCATTATAAATACGTATTGTCTATCTCCAAAATGTTTTATAAAATAGGCCATGCGTTTTTAAAATGCAAGTACCACAAAATTTACAAATAACTCTACATAACGTCCTTACTTCTTGACGCTTGCTAGTTAGCTATCAGTAAAGCAATAAAATCAGTAAGTAAAGGCATACAGTATATTAAGATAGGTAGTATATGCTATGAAACAACTTGGCCCTAAAAGACACACTGATAAAACGGGAGACATTAGTGAAGCCGCTATAGTAGCTCGACTTTTACAGTCGAACTACATTGTTCTGACTCCGTATGGAAAGAACCACCGCTAAGATCTTGTAATTGAAGACGCTGATGGAATTTTCTGGCGTATACAATGCAAAACTGGCTGGCTAGATGCAGAAGAGACGGTAATCGTATTTGCGCCCGCTAGTAGCTACAATCATACAGCAAAGCAGAAAGGGTGGCGGCACTATAGAGGGCAAATAGACTTTTTTGCTGTCTACGTAGAACAGTTGGAGAAGGTATACTTTGTCCCTGTAGATAAAGTCGGTACAGCTAAAGCTATGTTGAGATTAACGCCAACAAAGAACCAGCAAGAGAAAAACATACGCTGGGCGAAAGATTACGAACTATAATTTCGTCAAGTTGCTAAAAAGGCTTGACGAGAATAGAACAGTATGATATTATCGTCTGCGTCGGGTGACTAGCTCAATGGCAGAGCAAGCGACTCTTAAGTGCGCCCAGCGAGGCATAGTTTCTTCTATCGTGCGCAGGCACGATCTCACTAAGGCAATGTGAGTAAAGGCAGCAACTTACTCTTTATCCGAAAGGTGAGAGAGGACAGTAGCATGTTGTGAAAAAGTCTGTTCAGGTCAAAGTACCAGATACCGAAACAGGCAGCCAGGTCGTACATGGTAAAGGCTGATTGCTTGAATCCTAGTCGTAGTGGATTGGTTTCCTCTGAGTATGGTACAAAAACTCAGATCCTGAAGTTATCAATGAAAAATTAAGAGCGTTGATAAAGCCTTCATTCAGGAACAGCCTTCTGGTAAAGAAGGAAATACGACGTACGGGGTACCTAAATACGAAGCGAAGATCCTATGTAACCTGGGGATCGCCTGAGTGCCGTAAGGCATATGGCGACGGAGCACTCATAGTACTCAAACGCTAAGAGTAATGCCTTAGACACGGGGAAGGAGTGCAGGGTTATCTATCAAGCGTTCTCACGCTAAGACGATAGCTTGGAGAGCCGGATGCGCTGAAAGGTGCAAGTCCGGTTCGGGAAGAGACGGCGGAATACACTCTCCCTGGAGAATGTATCGGCTTCTACTTCACTCGCTAGGTTCAGGGTTCGACTCCCTGGTCACCCACTTCTGCCTCCCTCTTGTGTATGAGGGAGGCATTTTTGTACCCCCGCACCGCTCAAAAAGTTTGGGACCCTTGACATCTTCTCATAAAGGCTGCTAAAATATAAACACAAATTTATAAAACAAATCTTTATGTATAGTCTTAACAGCGAGGACAGATGAACGACTGGCGCGAACTGAAACTTATGACCAAAGCACTGGGGGACGTAGCGCGTCTCACCATTGTCTACCACCTTGCCCGCCATAACGATGTCACCGTCACGGACCTCACCGCTATGCTGAGCATCAGTCAGCCGCTTGTCTCCTGGCACCTGCGCAAGTTAAGGCGCGCGGGCCTCGTCGAGACGCGACGGGCTGGACGGCAGGTCTACTGTTCCCTCAACCTGCAGCGTTTTCACCTGTGCCTGCAATGGCTAGAGAACCTGGGCGATCCAGCAATGGTCGTAGAGGCACCGCTCGCCGGAGCGGCGCTCATAGAGGCGGACGCCGCCATACAGGATTGAGCAAT
>Ga0066790_10001007_pt1 | contig 11549 bp, 11 predicted proteins | sample OrgsoiDNA2013050_FD_70963 | JGI IMG/M metagenome (GOLD analysis project Ga0066790, IMG submission 70963) | Permafrost soil microbial communities from the Arctic, to analyse light accelerated degradation of dissolved organic matter (DOM) -... | ecosystem: Environmental > Terrestrial > Soil >...
ATATACTGGCGCGCCCCGCAGGCAATGAACAAAGGCTGGCCAATCTTCATGGATCGTCGCCTCAAAGAGCGCCTGGTCGGCGCCACGATTTTACTGGTGCTCATCGTCTTGATCGTTCCCGAACTGTTATCGGGTCCCAAGCCGGAGGAGGTCAGAGCACCGGCCGGCGTGGCCGGCGGCCCGGTCGAAGCGGTGCGCAACGTCACCGTGGACCTGGCGACGAGCAAGGCGACACCCGCGGAAGACCTGGCTTCTTCAGCAGCGTCATCGTCGACGCCGGCATCAGCGTCCGCCGCGGCGAGTTCCGCCGCACCGCCTGGAGACGGTGACCGAAAGGGCTCGCAGCCTGCCCCCTCTAGCGTCGAGCCCGAGCGCACCGCTGCACCGCCCATCATCACGACGCTGAAGGCACAGCAACCGACGGGCCCGGCTCAGACCGCGCTTGAAAAAGAGTCTTCGCCCCCCAATGTTTCGCTGCTGACGCCGAAACCCGGCACAGCGCGGGAGGCGGCTTCGGTGGACGGGCCGCACCATAATTGGGCGGTGCAGATCGGTAGTTTTGCGAGTCGTGCCAATGCGGAAAAACAGATGCGCCATCTGAAGGCACATGATTCTTCCGTTTACGTGTCGTCGGGCGGCAAGGGGCCATCTTTGAGATACAGGGTCCGCATCGGTCCGTTTGCGGATCGCGGCGCCGCCGAGAAGGTGATGACGAAGCTCAGGAAAGAGGGCCAATCTGCGAGTTTGGTCGCGCCGTGACGTCATGTTTGTGCCTATCGTTTCACGGCAGGCTTAGGCAAGGTCCGGTAGACTCTCACTATGACCGGAGCCGATGTCCTCGTTCTATTGGTTCTGTTGGGCTCCACGTTCATTGGACTGCTGCGCGGCTTCGTTCGCGAGGCAGCGTCGCTCGCTTTTTGGATCATCGCGATCTGGGCGGCTTGGAAGTTCGGCCCCGTGATCGAGCCACATCTAGGCGGCTTGCTGGCCGATCCGAGCGTGTCTCCCTGGGTGGGACGGCTGGTCGTTTTGGTGTTCGTGCTGGTGGTCGGTTGGGTCGTGGGTATGCTGCTTAGCTATTTCACGCGCAGCCTGGGGCTTGGCCCTCTCGATCGCGTAATCGGTCTGTTATTCGGCATCGTGCGCGGCGTGGTGCTGGTCGGACTCATGGTGATCGGCGGCGAGTTGCTGCATTTGAATCACGAAGAGTGGTGGAATCGGTCGAAACTGATTCCCTACGGTGAGACTGCCGGCGATTGGCTGCGGGCCATGGTCGGGGAGAGAGGCGACCCTTGGGCAAAACTCGAGCGCCTGACCGGAGTCAAAGTCAAAGCAGGTAAGACCGGAGGTCCTTGATGTGCGGAATCATCGGAATGGTCGGGGTGAGCGCGGTCAATCAACGAATCTATGACGCGCTGACCGTACTGCAGCACCGTGGTCAGGATGCCGCGGGCATCATGACCACGGAGGCCGGTGAACTTTTTATGCGGAAAGATTCCGGGCTGGTGCGCGATGTATTTCAGCAGAAACACATGCTCAAGCTCAAAGGCAACATCGGCATCGGACATGTGCGGTATCCAACCGCCGGTGCAGACAGCGCTCAAGACGCGCAGCCGTTCTACGTCAATTCGCCCTACGGTATCTGCCTCGGCCACAACGGCAACCTCACCAACGCACGCGAGCTGACGGAAGTGCTGGTGCGCGAAGATCGTCGCCACCTCAACACCGGTTCCGATTCCGAAGTGCTGTTGAATGTGCTCGCCTCCGAGCTGCAGCGTGTCGGTACGCCGCGCGTCACACCGGCAGACGTCTTCGCCGCCGCCAACGCGGTGTACCGTCGTTGCCGCGGCGGCTATGCTGTAGTCGCGATGGTGATCGGCCACGGCATTCTCGGTTTTCGCGATCCGAATGGAATCCGGCCTCTGGTGATCGGCAATCGCGACACCAAGAAGGGAACCGAGTGGATGCTGGCGTCCGAAAGCGTTGCCCTCGACATGCTGGGTTTCAAGATGGTGCGGGACGTGGCTCCCGGCGAGGCGGTGTTCATCGACGAACAGGGGCGGTTCTACGCACAGCAGTGCGTGGCGATGGCGCGGCACACGCCCTGCATTTTCGAATACGTTTACTTCGCGCGGCCCGACTCGATCATCGACAACATTTCGGTGTACAAGGCGCGGCTGCGCATGGGCGAGCGTCTTGCCGAAAAGATCAAACGCGACCGGCCCGATCACGACATCGATGTGGTCATTCCGATTCCGGACACGAGCCGTACCGCCGCGGTGCAAGTGGCGCAGCTGCTTGGCGTCAAGTATCGAGAGGGATTCATCAAGAATCGCTACATAGGCCGCACCTTCATCATGCCCGGACAGGAACAGCGGTCGAAGTCCGTGCGCAGCAAGTTGAATGCCATCGACCTCGAATTTCGCGGTAAAACGGTGCTTCTGGTCGACGATTCCATTGTGCGTGGCACGACCTCGGCGCAAATTATCGACATGGCACGCGAGGCCGGCGCCAAGAAAGTCTATTTCGCCTCGGCGGCACCGCCGGTTCGTTACCCCAATGTCTACGGCATCGACATGCCCGACACCTCGGAACTGGTGGCGGCGGGACACACGGACGAAGAGGTGCGCGACATCATCGGCGCCGATTGGCTGATCTACCAGGATCTGCACGATTTGGAAAATGCCGTTCGTCACGACAACGCCAAGATCACGGACTTCGATACATCGTGTTTCTCGGGCGAATACGTCACCGGCGATGTGACGCCCGAATACCTGAAGCGCCTGCAAGGAGAGCGATCCGACGAAGCTAAACAGCAGCGTCGCGATGGCGCCGGACGTGGTCTCAAGTCCGTTCGAGTGCTGTAGGCACCGTTGATGGAGTTCGTCGCCGCGGATTCAAATCAGCGGCCCACTCTGCGTCTGCTGTTGATCGCGGAGCGCGCCGAATATCGGCTTCTGGTGAGAAAGCACGTCGAGATCGAATGGCCGACCGCATTTGTCGTCGAGCATCGTTTGGGACAGGACGCCCCATTGGATGTTCATTTCTCCGCCGCCGGCTTCGACGCGGTCGTCCTCATTGGCGCGCCGCCCACCGCGCCGCTGGACCAGCTAGCGGCCGAATTGCTGGCCAAACCGGAATTCGCGCCCATCGTATTCGTACTGTTACAGGACCCTCCGCCCGCACCGCAGGTGATGGCGGGTTTACATCGCGTTTACGGCCGCAAAATCGATCGCGATGCGCTGATACGAACACTCGAGACGGCATCCCGCGAACATAAACAGAAGCAGGCAACGAGGCGGGGTCAACCGGATTATGGGCGGCGGTACCGCTTCGGCTCCGTCATGATCCGTGGCCATCGGTACATCCGGCAAGTTGGCAGCGGTGGTATGTGCAAGATCTACCTCGCTGAAAGCGAGCGTGCGGGCACTCTGGTGGTGCTCAAGGTATTCAGCCAAGTCCCCGACGTGTCCGAACGTATCGTCGGGTTCGATCGATTCCTTCAGGAATATGAAATCGTCGCAAGTCTGAAGCATCGCAACATCGTGCGCATTTACGATTTGGGTGTCGCCGATGATCATGCGTACATCGCCATGGAGCATTTTCCGGCGGGCGATCTACGGCAGCGAATGAAAGCGCCCTTGACGCCCGCCATGGCGCTGCACTTCCTGGAACAGATCGCCAGCGCGCTCGCGGCCATCCATGAGGTGGGTGTGTTGCACCGTGACTTGAAACCCGCCAACGTGATGCTGCGCACGGACGGTTCGATTTGTCTGATCGATTTCGGTTTGGCCAAAGCCAATGAGACGGATGCAGAACTCACCGGCACCCGGGAGATCTTCGGCACGCCTTACTACATGAGCCCGGAACAGGGCCATGCGGAACTGATCGATGCGCGCAGCGATCTCTACAGCTTGGGTGTCGTCTACTACGAAATGTTGACGGGTCGAAAGCCGTACACCGGCGCGTCGGCCATGGAAGTCATTTACAAGCACAGGCGCGCGGAGTTGCCGGAGATTGCACCGCAGTTCGCGAGCTACGAAGGAATTCTGCGGCGGCTGCTCGCGAAGTCGCCGGCGGACCGGTTTCAATCGGCGCGTGAGTTGCTCGATACCATTGCGAGTCTGAAGGTTCCCGCGTGAACGCTGCGGCGAGCGACGTGAGCGCTTCCGCCGGCTTTGTGCATCCGGTTCTGCGAGCGGCAACTCCGGCCGCTTGGGTGGTGCAGGCCTGCACGGCCACCGACGTTCTGCTCATCGATCACGCCAACTGCGAGAAGAAGGCGGCGTCGACCGCGTTGTCTTTGATGTTTGCATACGCCGAGGACCTGGAACTCACCGACAAGATGTCGCGACTTGCGCGCGAGGAATTGCGTCACTACGAGCAAATCGCCAAACTGATGAAGTCGCTGGGCATCGTGCCGCAACGACTAGCCCCCGGCCGCTACGCGGAAGCCCTGCGTCGCCTGGTGGCCAAAGTCGAGCCGCAACGCGAGGTCGATCTCATGATTTGCGGCGCGATCATCGAAGCGCGCTCCTGTGAGCGCTTTGCTGCATTGGCTCCGGTGATCGGGGGTGCGGCCGGCGAACTTTTTCAGGGGCTGCATGCGGCAGAAGCGCGCCACTACAGGGTGTACCTGGAATTGGCGAGGCGCTCCGCGATTCGCGCCGAAGTCACGCTCGGTCCGCGTGTGGAGCAGTTCGCGCGGCGTGAGGCGGAACTCATCACCGGTCACGATGACGTGTTCCGCTTTCATTCGGGCGCCCCGTAAACCCTAAGGCGCTGGGTCCCGAGTGCCGACGCGCGGCTAGCGCGGCAGGGAAACCAACTCCGGGCCGCCTCGATCCCAGCGCAACAAACTTCCTTGGTTGTGCCAATCTCCCAGCACGATGCGCGTGCAGGGTCGCCCGTCCACGGTCAACGGATGTAGGGCAGGGCGATGCGTGTGCCCGTGCAACAACGTGGCCGTGCCCGCCGTGCGCAACGCCGCCATGACGCTGGTCGGGTTGACGTCGGCAATGGTGTACTCCAGCGCAGCCGTGTGTGCTTGGCTGCCGACGCGTGCGGCACCCGCCAGCGAGCGCCGCGCCGCAATCGACAACGCGAGAAATTGTCGCTGCCAACCTGGGTTCCGCACGGTGGCGCGCAGGCGTTGATAGGCGCGATCATCGGTGCACAGTGCGTCGCCGTGCATAACGAGGACCCGTTCGCCGTAGAGTGTGACGATCAATGGATCCGGCAAAAGCCGCGCTCCGGACATGGCGCAGAATTGGGTTCCCAACAGGAAATCGCGGTTACCGTGCATCACGAAGCATGGCACGCCTCGATCGGTGAGCGACTTGAGCGCGGCTATCGCCATGGTTTGGTGCGGATCCGCGGCATCGTCGCCCACCCAAGACTCGAACAAGTCGCCCAGAATGTACAGCGCTTCCGCTTCCCGGGCCTCACCGTCCACGAGACTCATAAACCGCCGGGTGATCTCAGGACTGCCGGCGTCGAGGTGCAGATCCGAGATGAAAAGCGTGGTCACGCTGTTAAGGGGATGCGACGCGCTCGATTCGCTCGATGACCACGGGTTGCAGGGGGGTGTCTTCCTTGAATGGGCCCTTCGAACCGGTCGCCACGTTACCGATTCGGTCCACCACATCCATTCCCTGCACGACCTTACCAAATACAGCATAGCCCCACCGTGATTGATTGGGATCGAGCGCCGAGTTGTCATAGAGATTCACGTAAAACTGCACGTCGCCTGCGTGCGGCTCGGCTGGGCGAGCAAGGCCGACGGTTGCGCGCTGGTTGGTCAAACCGTTGCCCGATTCGTTGAAGACCTTGGTGGGCGCGCCTTTGAGTTTGAAGTTGGTATCAAAGCCGCCGCCTTGGATCACGAAATTGGGGATTACGCGGTGAAATATCGTCCCGGAGTAATATCCCTGATCCACATATTTCAAAAATTGCGCGACCGTCAGAGGCGCTCGCTCGGGCAGCAATTCAATCGTGAAGTTTCCGAGCGAGGTCACAACCTGCACTTGAATGGGCGCCGCCGGCGCCGCCTTTGCGGGTGCGGTCCCCGCCTGTTTCAGGGTGCTCCCCGCCTTGTCGGCCGCCGCGCTGTCGGCGGGCGAGGCTGCGGCGGGAGACGGCGCGGGCGCGGCCGGCGGATCGGCTGCAAAGGCGGATTGAAACGCGGCTACCGATAGCAATACGAGGACGACTAGTGGCTGTTTCATGCTCCGGGATTCTACTCGAATGGGTACAATCTTGAGCTATGTCGTTATCAATCGTCACCCGGTTTGCGCCTAGTCCGACCGGATCCTTGCATTTGGGAAATGCACGCACCGCTTTTTTCAGCCATTTGTGGGCTCGGAAAACCGGCGGCCGATTTATTTTGCGTATCGAAGACACCGACGTCGAGCGCAGCCAGGAGCGATACCGCAATGGGCTGATGGTCGACTTGGGTTGGCTCGGACTCGATTGGGACGAGGGGCCCGATGTTGGCGGTCCCTCGGGACCTTATTCGCAGTCGGAACGTCGCGCGTTCTATCAACAGTTGTTTGCGAGCTTGGAGGCGGAGCATCATGTGTATCCGTGCTACTGCACGGCCGAGGATCTCGAACTGTCGCGCAAGCTGCAGCGCATGGCGGGCAAGCCGCCTCGCTACGCGGGAACCTGCCGCAACTTGACGTCGGCACAGCGCGCGGAGCGCGAAGCGCGTGGGTTGAAGCCCGCGCTGCGCTTTGCCGTGCCCACCGATACCGTGGTCGAATTCGTCGATGTGGTCCATGGACCGCAGCGGTATTCATCGAACGATATCGGCGACTTCATCATTCGCCGCGACGACGGGACCGCCGCATTCTTTTTTTGCAATGCCGTGGACGACGCGGTCATGGGCGTCACCCATGTGCTGCGCGGCGACGATCATCTGACGAACACACCGCGACAGCTGATGCTGCTGGACGCGTTGCAGCTGCGGCGCCCGAGCTACGGACATGTCGGCTTGCTGGTGGGGGCGGATGGCGCACCGCTCTCAAAACGTCACGGCAGCACCAGTGTCCACGAATTTCGTGAACGGGGATTCATGAGTGCGGCCGTACTCAATCACTTGTTCCACCTCGGCCATAGCAGCGATAACGATGGTTGGTTGGCCGCAGCCGATATGCCGGTCCATTTTCGGCCCGAGCATCTTGGGTTGGCGTCGGCACGCTTTGATGAATCGCAGCTCATGCATTGGCAAAAGGAAACTCTGCAGCGGATGTCAGCCGCCGAGATTCGGGCGTGGTTGAGGTCTGACGATTCGCCCGAATTCATCGAACTGGTGCGGCATAATGTGGTGCTGCCGGCGGATGCAACGTGCTGGGCTGCCGTGGTGCGGGGGGAACTCCCTCCCTTGGGAGAGGAGGAGCAGCGCGTCATCGCCGCCGCCGGTCCGGCCTTTTTTTCGGCCGCCGCGGATGCCCTCGATCAAGCGGGTTGTGACCTCAAGCAGCTCACGAAAATCTTGAAGGAGCGCACCGGCCGCAAGGGCGCCGCGCTCTTCATGCCCCTCAGGGTGGCGTTGACCGGTCAGACACACGGGCCGGAGCTCGCTCCGCTGTTGCAAATCATGACACCGGCTACCGCACGGCGGCGCCTCGAATCACATGCTAAAAATCCATAACTCGCTCACCGGCGAGAAAGAAGAATTCAAGCCCTTGCGCGCGAACGAGGTGCGCATGTACGTGTGCGGCATAACCGTGTACGACTACATTCACATCGGCCATGCGCGCATGCTGACGGTGTTCGACCTGGTGCACCGCTACCTGCGTTCACGGGGTTACAAAGTTACGTACGTCCGAAATATCACCGACATCGATGACAAGATCATTCAGCGGGCGGCGCAGATGGGCGAGGATTGGCGGGAATTCGCCCAACGCTTTGCGGTGGCCATGCAAGAGGACTGCGCTGCTCTGGGTTTGCAAACGCCGGATCTTGAGCCGCGGGCGACCCATTTCATCCCCGCCATCATCGCGATGACGCACGCCTTGATCGACAAAGGCTATGCATATGTCGCCGGCAATGGCGATGTAATGTACGCCGTGCGCAAGTTTCCCGATTACGGCCGGCTGTCGGGAAAACGAATCGACGATCTGCGCGCAGGGTCGCGCGTGCAAGTCGACGAGTCCAAGCTCGATCCCCTCGACTTCGTACTTTGGAAGCACGCGAAGCCGGGCGAGCCGTTCTGGCCTTCGCCTTGGGGCAACGGGCGCCCCGGATGGCACATCGAATGCTCGGCGATGTCGACCAGTTTATTGGGGACGTATTTCGATCTGCATGGCGGCGGCATGGACCTCAAGTTCCCGCATCATGAGAACGAAATCGCCCAATCGTGCGCCGCCTGCGATGCGCCTTTCGTGCACGTATGGATGCACAACGGTTTCGTACGCATCAACGACGAAAAAATGTCGAAGTCGCTGGGAAATTTCTTCACGGTGCGCGAAGTGCTGAAGACATTGCGAGATCCGGAGGTGCTGCGTTTTTTCCTGCTCAGCAGCCATTACCGAGGTCCCATCAACTATTCCGAAACGCAATTGACCCAGGCCGACGAGACGCTCTTGGGGCTTTACCGAGCGTTGGCGGGTGTCGACGATGCGCCTGCGCCCAAGCGCGACACACAGCCTGCGGAGACGCAAGCGCGGGCTTGGTTCGAGGCTGCCATGGATGATGATTTCAATACGCCGGACGCGCTTGCCGCGATGCAAGGCGTGGCGCGGGAGCTGAATTCCGCCAAGGCGGCCGGGAGGCACGGGGAAGCCGCCGCGCTTGCGGCGACGCTGCGCAGCATGGGTCAGGTACTAGGTCTGCTGCAACAGCAACCTGCTGTTTACCTGAAGCGCGGCGTCGGGAGAGCCGCATTCACCGACTTTGAAATCGAAACCCTGTTGGCCGCTCGACAGGCGGCGCGCGCTGCGAAAAATTTTGCAGAGTCCGATCGGATCCGCGACCTATTGACAGCCGCCGCGATAGTGCTCGAAGACAAGCCCGGCGGAAACACCGAGTGGCGAAGGGCGTAGCCCTTGCCACCCGGCCGGCATCAATCCGAACGTCGCGTCACCATGATACCCACCGCAAGACCGATTAGAGCCGCAATTCCCACAACCTGCCAGGGATTGTCGTGCACGTAGGTATCGGTCGTCATCGAGACCTGGCGGGCTTGGGTACGAACCTGCGAAGCACCATCGGAGAGCGCGCTTTTCGCAGCGGCAAGTGCGATTTTCACCTTCGCCTTGACCCGGGCTATTTCCGGCGTATCCACATTCTTCAAGGCGTGCGTCAGATCCTCGACGTTCTCGATGAATGTGTTGATTTGCCCGTTCGCGAAATCCTTGGCGCTGCGGGCTTGGCTGGTATCCAAAATCGATTCCATTTAAATCTCCCGAATGTTCAAAACACTACTAAACGCGACGCCCCATGCTCATCAGGAAGCTGACGACTGCGCCGATTAGAAACACGACGAAAAGAACCTTTGCGATTCCGGCGGCACCGACGGCGACTCCACCAAAGCCGAAGAATGCCGCGATCAAGGCGATAATAAAGAAAACCACTGCATAGTAGAGCATGACCGCACCTTAAATATATCTGAGAATGAAAACTATCCCTATTCTCCGAGGCCAAAGTATCCTTGATACCCCGCCTTTAAGCAGTCGGCGTGCGGGTGCGCGAGACGTAGGAAATTGCCCACGCTGCGGCCACCGCGGGCCCCGGTGGTACCATTCGGCGTCATGAAAACGCTGTTGATCGTTTACCACTCCATGACGGGGGGTACTCTGCAAATGGCCGAAGCTGCAGCCCTCGGAGCCCGTACTGAACCTGCGCTTCGAATTTCACTGCTGCGTGCGGCCGAGGCAAATGCTGCCGATGTCTTGGAGGCCAGCGGCTACGTTTTCGCGAGCCCGGAGAATCTTGCAGCGATGTCGGGGCAGATGAAGGATTTCTTCGATCGGGTTTATTACGCTGCGCTCGACCGGCTAAACGGCAGGCCGTATGCCGTGATGGTGTGTGCCGGCAGCGACGGGCGCAATGCTGCGCAACAGATCGACCGTATTGCGACCGGTTGGCGGCTGAAGGCGATCGCTCAACCGCTCATCGTTTGCACCCATGCGCAAACCCCTGACCAAATCCTGCGACCGAAGCAGATCTCGCCCGCGAATTTGAAACAGTGCGAAGAACTGGGGGCGACTCTCGCAGCAGGAACGGCACTCGGCATCTATTGACGGGTGTGAAGCGCCACCGTGCCTTTCGCGTACAGCCACAACAGGGTCGTCAGCCGGAACCTTACGGCTCTTGGTGCGCCGCGGTTGCAGGATCGCTGACCGTGGCGCCGGGGTTGTCGCTTCGTAGAGCGGAGTGCCGAGCTTTCGTCCGGTCGGCGTCGTCCTGCGGCGCCGGGAGTTGTTGCACGGTCAGCAGCGCCGGATTGATGACCTGCGGATTGTCACGAAGCTTGATGTACAGCGGCCCGGCCGTCGGGTGGGGAACCGGCAGCGCGTAACCCAAAAAACCATCGGGCACGGATACCGCGTGACTAAATTCTGGATCGCCGGCAACGGAGTCGATGAGAAACAGATTCGAACCGATGAGTTTGCACGCCAGTTCCGGCGTCGCGGGGCACTGGAGTTCTTTGAGGGCCGGCAGCCGCACCAGATTGGTCAGCGGTTGCCAATCGCTCGTAGCGCCCTTGATGTTTACGCGAAATTTCAACGGTCCGAACGTCGAGGGACCGAATGCTTTCGTGGGATTGAGTGTCGCTACTGCAACTTGAGCATTCTCGAGCGTGAGGCCGCCGTTGGCGAGGCTCAAGGTGGTTGCGGATGAGTCGTCGCCGGTTGCCACGTCGATGCTCTCATCGTGCGCGAACGCCGCCGGCGATTGGGCTCGAATCGAGAACGCCAAAAATGCGTCCTGAGGCAGTTCGCCCGCGTCGGTGAGTTGGATATTGCTTTCATGGTCGGCAGCGGACGGCTGCACACTTTTTCCGATCAAACTCACCCGCGGACGGGACGCTTCGATGGAAGCCGTCACTGAAAGCGATCGCCCGTCCTGCAGCGTGACTTGCGCTGCGACGGAATGCTCGACCTTGAGGCCGGCCGCGGCTTGCGTGTCCTGGGCTACCATGGGAAGTTCGTCGCTACCCCCGCGGCTGGTGAGTTCTCCCGGCACGAACGTCACGTTCTTGACGGTCAAGCTTGCCACCTCATCGAGACGGCTGCCCTTCAAAGTGCCCTGGATATCCCCGGTATGTATGACAAAGCCGTCGAATCGGCCAGCCTCCGAAAACGCTTGGAGAGGAACCGCCTGAGGTTCGGCGAGCCCGTATTGCGCCACCAACAGCGTCAGCGCACCCGGTTGCGCTTCTTGCAGCGGCAGCTTGACCTCGACCTCATTGGGTTTGACGGACTTCCAATCAACCTTCAATTCCTTGCCGCCGGGATCCTTCAACATGATAGTGTCGACACAGCTTGCGCTGTCGGCTCGCAGGTGCACGATGTCCTGACGACCGACGATTAGCGCCGCTT
>Ga0066790_10001011_pt1 | contig 11529 bp, 9 predicted proteins | sample OrgsoiDNA2013050_FD_70963 | JGI IMG/M metagenome (GOLD analysis project Ga0066790, IMG submission 70963) | Permafrost soil microbial communities from the Arctic, to analyse light accelerated degradation of dissolved organic matter (DOM) -... | ecosystem: Environmental > Terrestrial > Soil >...
GCTCCGCGGGCGGCTACGTCGGCGGCCCCGACGCCAAGCGCGCCCTGCTCATCCTGGAGACCGCAGCATGACCACCACGCGAGCACCCGCCACCGTCGCCGCGAGTGCCAGCACGACGGCTGCTGCCGATCGCGCGCGACTGGCGGACCCAGCTCGGTCGCCCCCGCGCTCAGTCCCGCGCCACCGCCACCCTCATCCCGCACGGCCACGGACTGGTCTTCACCACCCGCGGCCGACCCGTGCGAGAACTTCACCTCGCTGACCGTCCCTGGTGTGGGCCGCTTCCAGTTGGTGCTGTCGATCAACAATGGCCAGCGCCGAGTCCGGCTAGATGCGCGGTGGTCGAGGATCATCTGGGGGCCTCGGGCGCTGAGGGATCCGATCCGCTGGTAGATAGCCTGGGCCTGGCACCACCGTGCAGTGCTCTCCTTGCCCGCCATATGCGCGTGACCGGCATTGCCGCCGGTCACGTTGGGCCGGTGGCTCCCGCAGCGCGCCTGCTCGTGGCTCTGGCTGGCGGTGGTCATCGGGTCCCTGCTGGCGCACGGATCACGAGACGCCGCTCGCGGTATTTATCACGCGCAGGTGTCTGGTGCAGGCCGGCCATCGAGCCGGGCGGCGATCCAGGCGAGGACATCGGGGGCGGAGGCGATGGTGACGGCGTGACCGATCTGGGGGTAGGTGCGGTATTCGACGGTGTCGCCCATCTTGCAGATGCGCCGGACGAAGCTGGCCGTGATGCCGGCCGGGTACACCTGGTCGGCGGTGCCCTGGGTGATCAGGATCGGGGCGGGCGTCCGTGCCCGGCCGGCGCTGTCGGCAGCTAGTCCCGTCGACCATGGCGGGGTCGTCAGCGGATCTTTGGAGAACGCGGCGGAGACGGCTTGCCCGGTGGTGGCCTGGCCGAACTGGTCGTCACACTCGCTGTGGAGGAGGCCGAGGTCGGCGCGCCCGCGGGCGGTGAGGATGGCGCGCAGGTCGGCGGAGGGGTAGGCGGCGCTGTACCCGGCGGCGGCCTCGATGAGGGACTCGACGGCAAACGGGGTGGCGGCGGCGTGCTTTTCGAGGGCGGCCAGGTCGGTGGGAGGATTCTCGGCGGCGACACCGAGCAGGCGGAGCTCGGGCGCATAGGAAGCGGCGATCTGGCCGGTGAACAGTGCAGCCTGGCCGCCCTGGGTGTCGCCGAAGGCGATCACGCGGTGGCCGGCCCTGACAGCGGCGAGCTGCTGCGCGGCGCGGACGGCGTCCAGCACGGAGCGGGCTTCGCTCTCCCCGACAAGGTACGGGTGCGGACCGGGGGCGCCCAGTCCGGGGTAGTCGGTGGCGACGACCACCGCGCCCCGCTTCAGGAGCGGCGCGAAGTTCGCCAGCCCGGCGAGCGGCTCGGTGACGTTGGACGGCGCGCACAGTCGCGCGAGGCCCCTGATGCCGTGGGCGTAGGCCACCACCGGCCGCCCGCCGGCCGGCGCCGAACCGTTCGCCATCACCACGAAACCGGAGACGGCGATGTCGCGGCCGGTCACGTCCCGGGAGTGGAACAGGATCCGCCAGGCGGCATAGCCGGCCGGAGCATCCAGGGATTCCTCGCGGATCAGCTGGCCGGGTCGGCCAACCGGCAACGGCGCAGGTGGCTGGTAGAAGGGGCCTGGCGGCCGGAAGACCGGCGGGTGGCTTCCCGGAGCAGCCGAGGTAGACGGCACAGCGCGGCCACAGCCCGCAACCACGACGAGGAGGGCGCCGCCAGCGATCAGCGCAGCCCTGCGGACCCGCCGGCGCCTCAGCTGCCAGCGGGCGGCTCGGCCCGCAACTTTCCGGAAGCTCATGGGGGGATGCTCGCATGGTCGGCGCGGCGCCGTCGTCCCCCGCGGGTACCCTCCCGCGTCGTCCTCGGGACCACACGGGACCGTCTCCGCGGCGACGACAGCGCGAGGGCTCCGCCGGCACGGTCGGATGTGCTTGCTAGCTCGCAGCCGAGCTTCCGCCGGGATGGCGGTTTCGTGCGGCGAGCCGGGGCCGCGAGGCGACCGTGTACCGCTTCGGTGCTGGTTGTAGTGGTCGGCGTACTCGCCGACGACCGATTGCAAGTGCCGTTCGTCGTAGACAAGCAGCCGGTCAGGCACTCGGCCCGCGCTGTGCGTATCCATCTCTCGGCGTAGCAATTCGCCCGCGGCGTCCGCGGCGGGGTCTTCGCTATTTTCAGGCCCTGGCTGGCGAATATCTCGTCGAAGGCGGCCGTGAACTTGGCAGCGGTCCAGGCGCCATCTGGATGACCGGTGACAGGCCAGCGGCCCGTGCGTCAGCGGGCAAACCGCAGGTCACGGCATCCGCATCGAGTTATGGAGCGGCACAGGTCCCTCGTGGCAACCACCGGTCCCATCACGCTGGCAAGCGACACAATCCTCGTCAGTGTTTGAGCAGGCCGACGCCGAAGGAGATGACGAAGCACTGACAATGTCAGCGCTGAGACCGATTCGACTGCCATGAGCAGCTTCGCGCGTACTGACAAGGGCATGGTGTCGGTATGCGGACTCGGGTGACCGGGCCGCCGCGGTCGAGCTCCCAGAACGCGAGGGCGAAGACCAGCACGTTGGTGAACCACACCTGCCCGGCGGCCCCGAGCAGCTGTCCGCCAGCCGTTGCCTGGCCGGTGGCCAGCGAGCGGATCAGCAGCACGAGCGCGACGAGATTCGATACCGTGATCAACAGCACCAGCGCAATCGACAGCCGACGCAGGAGCCGGTTCTGCTTACTCATCCGCCGCGGGTTGGCCAGCATCAGTGGTACGAACAGGATCCAGTTCCAGCCTGGGCACGACGTAGCGCGGACCAATCAAGAGCTGGTTGGGTAGCCTGGCAGGGCATTACCCGGACAGGACAAGAGCGGGAATCCGGCGTAATGTTCCTATCAGATGCTAGCGAGCTGCGCGCTGGGTCCAGGCCCCGCCTTGCCTGAAGCAGGAAGGTACCCCCGATGTGCAGAGTGGATCTGAGTACGCCCAACGCCCAGTGGCGATGTGCCCCTAGGAGTTCCCGGCGCGGCCTTCCGACACGGCATCTGCCGTGAGCCGGCAGGCCCGGCTGGCCTCCGCGTCGGCTGCGCCGCAGCGCGGCAGCGACTACGCGGAGCTGTCCCGGCAGGTCAAGGAGGCGGGGCTGCTGGAGCGGCGCCCGCGGTACTACGCCTGGAAGATCGCGGTCACCATCGGGCTGCTGGCCGCCGGATGGGCCGTATTCGCGGTGGTGGGCAACTCGTGGTGGCAGCTGGTGGTGGCCGTGTTCCTGGCGGTGGTCTTCACCCAGATCGGGTTCCTGGGCCACGATGCCGGGCACCGGCAGGTCTTCGGTACCCGGCGGGCCAACTATGTCGCCGGCGTCCTGCTCGGCAACCTGGGCATCGGGCTGAGCTACGGCTGGTGGGTCGACAAGCACAACCGCCATCACGCGCACCCCAACACCGAGGGCGCTGATCCCGACATCGCGGTCGGCGCGCTGGCCTTCACCGCCGGACAGGCGCGCTCCAGCCGTGGCCTGGCCCGGCTGGTGATCCGCTACCAGGCGTACCTGTTCTTCCCGTTGCTGCTGCTGGAAGCGGTCAACCTGCACGTCGCGAGCGTCCGGGCGCTGACCCGCCGGTCAGCCCGCCGCCGGTCCTGGGAGCGGGCGCTGATCACGGTTCACTGCGCTGGCTACCTCACCGCGGTGTTCCTCGTGCTGTCGCCCGTCAGGGCCGTGGTGTTCATCATCGTTCAGCAGGGCCTGTTCGGCCTCTACCTGGGGTGCTCCTTCGCCCCTAACCACAAGGGCATGCCCATCCTGGACGCTGCCGGCCAGAGCGATTTCCTGCGCCGTCAGGCGCTCACCTCACGAAATGTGCGCGGTGGCTGGCTCACCGACTTTGCGCTCGGCGGCCTGAACTACCAGATCGAGCACCACCTGTTCCCGTCGATGCCCCGGCCCAACCTGCGCCGCTCGCAGGCCCTGATCGAGGCTTTCTGCCAGCAGCGAGGCGTCCCGTACTGCCAGGCCAGCCTGGTGGGTTCCTACGCGCAAGCGGTACGTCACCTCAATGCCGTCGGCAGGCCAGCCCGCCCGGCAGCGGCGACGTGAGATCAGGACTTACGTAGCGTAATCAAGCCGACACGCCGGGCCGACGATCGAGAACCTGTTGCTTACCTGCTGGCAGCTCAGGATCCATCAGCAGGGGCGGGGCGCGCCGATTCCTGTGTTTGGCGTCGAGCGCGCCGGGGTATCGCGGCGGCAGGCTCAAACCCCTACCTCCCCGAGCGAGGAGGCCGCGCGCCAGGGAAATTCTCCCGTCACTTGCTGGCGGCGGCATTCACCCCGGTTCACCCGCGGCGGAGTTTGAGACGGCCGCGAGGAGGCGCCCGGTGGTATCGGAAACAGGGGCTGCGCAACCATCGGGACGGAGCGTCCTTGAGGAGCTGGACTCGCGTATCCCGACGAGCTTTTACTGGTACCTGGCAGTACTTGCCTGTATTGGCGGGTTTCTGTTCGGATACGACACGTCCAACATCGGCTCGGCGCTGAGCTTCATTCCTTACCACTTGTCCAGCTTCGCGACGGGCTACCTGGTGGCCGGAGCGTCCCTCGGCGCGGCAGTGGGGGCACTGGTGGCCGGCCCCACGACGGATCGCTTCGGCCGCAAGTCACTTCTGATTGTCGACGCCGCTATCTACGCAATAGGCGCAATCTTGTCGGCGCTCACCGTGAACGCCCCGATGCTGCTGGCGTCCCGTACGCTCATCGGGCTGGCGATCGGAGCAGATTCCGCGATCGCCACCGCGTATATCGCCGAGTTCGCGCCCCGCAACCGGCGCGGCCAGCTGAGCATCATCCAGCAGTGGATGATCACCGTGGGAATCCTCGTCTCCTACCTCGTGGCGCTGATAATCCTCAAGGTCGCGCCGCACTCGGCCGGCGGTCTGGACTGGCGGCTCATTCTCGGCCTGGGGGCGATTCCCGCGCTCATAGCCGTGGCGCTGCGGGCCCGGATGCCGGAGTCCCCCCGATGGCTCATGCTCCACGGACGCTACGCAGACACCGCGAAGGCATTCGCCCAGCTGGGCATGGAAGTGCGGGAAGAGGAGGTCAGGCAAGCCGCAGACGAGCTCGCCCAGGTGGAGCAGACGCGGCGGCGGAAAACCGCGTGGACCGTCGGCGTCAGGCGAGCACTGATCGTCGTCTGCGTCTTCTTCATCTTCCAGCAGATCTCCGGAATCAACGTCCCGTTCTACTACGGCCCGACGCTGCTGGGCAGCTTCTTCGCCGGCGGGAAGTCGACCGCCGTCAGCATGGCCGTGGCCGGTGTCGAGGTGACCGCGATCCTGGGCGCCGTCAACGTGGTCGCGACCTACTTCGCCTTCCGCTGGATCGACAAGGTCGGCCGCCGCCCGCTGGCCCTGTGGGGCTACGCGGGCATGGCAGCGTTCATGCTGGTCGCCGCCGCCGGGGTGGGATTCCTGACCGGCGTGCCGAAGACCGTGCTGGTGATGGTCGGCTTCTCGTTCTTCATCACCTCGTTCGCGATCGGCGTCGGCGGCACGGGCTGGCTGATCCAGGGCGAGGTCTTCCCCACAGCCGTGCGAGGCCGGGCGGCGGCCATCGGCGCCAGCGTGGACTGGATCGCCAACTTCGCGCTCATCGAGGTGTTCCCCGCCTGGCACAAGGCAATCGGACTGGGATGGGTGATGGTGTGCTTCGCTGTCATCGCGGTACTGGCAATCGGGTTTGTCGCCCGATGGCTGCCCGAGACCAAGGGCCTGTCAGTTGAGGAAGCCGTCGGCGTCTTCGAGCGGCAGGCAGCAGGCAGCCACGCGCCGACCTAGCAGGCGCTGGCTAGCGAGTAACCTCGCGGCGTCGCCCGTACCGGGGTAAGGTTCTGCGCCCATCCCGCCAGCCAGCTCTCGGTGGCTGGCAGGTGTTCCGCCGTCATGGCCTCGCGCCGGAGGCCCGGTCGGCCAGCACGGCGGCGAGTCGGCTGGTCAGCGACCGCAGCCGGGCTCGGACGAGCGCCAGCGGCGGGCAATCACCGACCCGGGAGAGGTGCGGATGCGGAATCGGCAGGGAGGAAGAGCCAGGTACGCAGCACTGCCACCGGTGTTCGTCGTCACTCACCGCGCTCCGGAGACTGCGCGACTGGGCCCCCGCTTCGCCTTCGTGACCGGCGGCCTGGCCGCAGCGATCCAGCAGGCGCGCGCCGCGGCCGGGCCGAAGGACGTGTTTGTCATGGGCGGCGGCGATGTGATCCGCCAGTGCGTGGCGGCCGGGCTGGCCGACGAGCTGAAGATCCACCTCGCGCCCATCGTCCTGGGCTCAGGCACACCCTTGTTCACTGGCAGCGACCCGATTCCGCTCGTCCAGCACTCGGTGCAGCCTTCCCCGACGGCAGCGCACCTTACCTACGAACTGAGGGCGGCCCAGGCCCGCGAAACGCAGACGAGTAGTTGATCTGTGCCTCATGTCGCTACTGAGTGCGCGGCTGCGACCAGGACTGTCCGGCGTCATGCGCGGCGTCTTTGGTAACGTGCCCGCTCGGGCACGGCTCGTAGCGGGCACGGCCGCGCCACGTGCGCAGTTACGGCCATGCGCGCCGCCTGGCATCGTGCGCCGAAGCCGGATCACCCGCGGCGAGGTGTTCGACCGGTGCGGCGCTAGAAAGTGCTGCGGCCGAGCTGAGGGAGGTGGGTGATTGGTGCAATTTCCGGGTAGCGCGCTGGGTAGCAGATCGGCGTCTGCGGGCGTTGTCCTGCGTCGCTCACCACCACCATCGAATTCCGCGACCAGCTCCAAGCCCAGCAAGCCGACGTGCAACACCACGTTTACACCACCCGCCAGAACACCTACCTGAAAATCCTCGGCACACTCGACGTCACAGGTACTTGACTTAGTCCGCCGCGCGATCTGCGCATCCCGCGGGTCAGCCGCGCGGCCGCGCGGCCGGGCCGCCAGGGCACCAGCGTCACGGGCCCGCCGCTACTCGATCACGTGACTGGAGTACAGGCCCTCCCGGCGCAGCACCGCACTCTTCTCACCGGTCGCCGCCGCGTCATACTCGGCCACGACATCCTGCTTGTACTGCGCGGTGAACGTCCGCCGGCGCGCCTTCTCAGGCGCCTCCGGATCCGGCGCTCCTGCCGCTCGCCGGTCACCCGGCCAGCATCGCCGGCCACCAGGGCACGGTCACAGTCATCTCGGGAAGTTGTCTCCATCCCCGTCCTCGGGGAGGTCAGTGGTTACCGAGGGGCGGGTGCCACGACAGCTTGGCAGCGAGGGCTGTTGGACGATCGTCATAAATTGAGCCCGATGAGGGGGTGACGCGGCAGGACCGTATCGGCATGATGAGTGTCGACGGGACCACGGAGTGCGATGAGCTGGAGGACCGGCTATGAAATGCGAGAGGTGCTTCGAAGAACTGCACGAGTGTCCGGACTGCAAAGGCCAGACAAAGACGAGCCTGCTCGGAGATCGGCTCACATGTTCAACCTGCCGCTCAACGGGCAAGTTGTGCCCCAAAGACGGCGGCTTCTGGGAGCGGTAGACCTGCCCCGAACTTCGGATTTCCAGCGGCGAACGTGTGCGGCCGTCATCTGAGCTAGAGAAGGCGCGGCCGCGCGACTGCGCGGTCCTCACACAAGAACTCGTCGATCTCGTCGGGCCGCCACCCATCCCGCCTCTCCGCCCAGACATAATCGAACATTTCAGAGTCGTATATGTTATCTCGCTCAACGCTGACGACCGCCACCTTCGGGTCTACCTCCGGATGAAGGAAGCCGGCTCCGATACGGAAAAGGGACGCAGAGAGCGAGACTATTCTTGTTCGAATACCGATGCCAGCCCAGTCTGGGTGAGCGGGTTTGTCCCTGGCCTGTTGCGGGCCTGAATGGCCGGCGCCGTGCAGGCCCGCGGCGGGGTCCGGGGGAGTGGCACTGCCGGCGATGCCTGGCTGGCTGACGGGCTGTCTCGCGTGCTGTCGCACCCGAGCCGGGACGTCATGGCTCATGGGCAGGGTGCTCGCGGGGATCACCATCTCCGTGGACGGCTTCATCACCGCCAGGCCCGGCGATGGCGCTGGCTGCGGGCTCGGGATCGGCGGCGAGCGGCTGCACTACTGGGTGTTCGGCGGGCCCTGGAGCTACGACTCGCCCGGGCGCGGGGTCCCGGCCGGCGAGGAGAAGGCCTGGAGGAGACAATGGGCGCCAGCGGTGCGGTGATCGCAGGCCGCGGCACCTGTGAGGCGGCCGGGCACTGGGGCGGCAAGAACCCCTGGGCATCCCGTTCTTCGTGGTCACCCACCGCCCCGCAGAGCAGCCGCCGGGCGGCGACTTCGTCTTCGCCGCGAGCCTCGCCGGGGCGATCGGTCAGTCCCGGTCATAGAGCCGCTCGCCCTTGGAATCTTGCCCGCAGGCGGCCGGGTGGCGGCGGCTGTCAGCGGAGCTGATGTGATGGAGCCGCGTGTCAGCCGGTCGTCCAGGGCCGGAGCTTGCCGGGGTTGCGTACTGCCCAGATGCGGGTGATCCGGTCTCCTGCGATGTCGAACGCGAGCACTGTCACGGTGACGCCGTCTTGCTGGGCTACCAGGCCGGGCTGGCCGTTGACCGTGCGCTCCAGGAGCGTCATGCTGCCGGGTGCCCGGCGGGCGATGCCGGCCAGGTAGCGGGCGATCTGCTCGCCGCCGTCGATCGGGCGGAGCGCGGCGCTGACCAGGCCGCCGCCGTCGGCGATCGCCGTGGCGCCCGGGTCGAGGAGGCCGATGAGGGCGTCGATGTCCCCCGCTTCCCAGGCCTTCCTGAAGTCCCTGACGATGCTGGCCTGCCGGGCGGCCGGGGTCGCGGGAGCCCGGGCGGCGCGGATGCGGCGGCGGGCTGAGGAGGCCAGCTGGCGGCATGCCGCCGGCGTGCGGCCGGTGATGCCGGCCACTTCGGCGAAGGGGTAGCCGAAGACGTCGTGCAGGATGAACGCGACGCGCTGGGCCGGGGTCATCGATTCGAGCACGACGAGGAAGGCCATGCTGACCGACTCATCCAGGGTGACCCGGTCGGCCGGGTCGGCCGTGGCGCCTGGCCGCCCGCTGATCCACTCGGCAGGGTCGGGCAGCGGCTCGGGGATCCACTCGCCCGCGTAGCGCTCCCGCCGGGCCCGCGCCGAGCCGAGCAGGTCCAGGCAGATCCGGCTGGCGACCGTGGTCAGCCAGGCGCCGGGAGATTCGATGGCGTCCTGCTGCTGCCCGGACATGGCGTACCAGCGGGCGCAGGCCTCCTGCACGGCATCCTCAGCCTCGGCCAGCGAGCCCAGGAGCCGGTACGCGAGATTGATCAGCCGGCGCCGCTCGCTCATGACCGCGCTCAGGCCCGGGTCGGGCCCGCCGCCTCCTGGCCCAGATCGGGTGCTCATGGTGCCGCCAGCCTCCCTTGGTCGCATCTGCCCTCATCAGGTCGACGAGACAGCGCACCGGAATGTGAGGCCGGCACGTCGCCTGACATTCCGGGGGGCTGTGTCGTCGTACTGCTGAGACGAACACCATCCAGCGGACAGGGTCCACGCAGCCGTGACCTGTCCGGTGCGACAAGGAGACAATCATGCAGGCGCCGTCAGGCTGACTTCCTCACGTGGAGTCTGATGGGCATGGCCTCGATGAAAAACACCCTCACCATCCACGCCACCTTCACCCGGGGGTGAGCGCATGCGAGTTGCAGGCACGGGCGCCGCAGGGATCGGGAAAGCGCCTCGGGGGACCGCCAGCCGTGCACACACCGCAACACAGATGAAAGGCAGGGAAACCCGATGAGCGACCTTCAGGCCATCGCTGACCGCGTCGAGATCGAGGCGCTGCGCGGCGAGTTCACCGACGCGGCGATGATGCGCGACTACGACCGGGTGGCGTCGCTATTCACACCGGACGGCGCGCTGCGGATGCCCGACGTCCCCGTCGAGCTGGCCGGCCGGGAGGAGATCCGAGCCTGGGGCGAGCGGGTGCCGGCTGTCGTGGACTACCTCGTGCAGACCACGCACCCGGGCACGATCCGGCTGGACGGCGACACCGCGTCCGGCCGTGCCTACATCCAGGAGCTCATCCGCCTGCGCGACGGCAGCTCGCACCTGAACTACGCCATCTACCACGACCGCTACCAGCGCGCCGGCGACGGCTGGAAGTTCACCGAGCGCGTCTACGAGATCAGGTACCTCGACACCACTCCGCTGGCGGGCTCGGCGCCCCGCGCAGCCGGGAGCGGCCGCTAACCTTGCCGCCCTTGCGGGTGATCACCAGGGTCCGGTGGCCGCGTTCGACGCCGAGTGCCTGGATGTCGGCGCCGGCGGCCTGAGAAACCCGCAGCCCGTTGAGCGCCAGCAGCGAGATCAGCGCGTGCTACCGCCGGAAAACCATCGGGTCGCCTGACGGGTGCCGCCGTAGTCTTGCCCGATGACTACCGCTTCTGTTGAAGATCTCGCACGCGCGTGCGGAGCCGTCGGTGACCTGATCGCCGAGATCCGCCCCGAGCAGTGGAAGGCGCCGACGCCGTGCACGGAATGGAACGTGCGCGATGTGGTCAACCACCTGGTCGGCATGGACCTGGTGTTCGCAGCCTTGATCGAGGGTGGCCCGATGCCCGAGCGCGGGGCAGACCGCCTCGGTGACGACCCGGTCGGAGCCCGCCGGGCCTCCAGCGCTTCGCTGCAGGCCGTTTTCTCCCGTCCTGGGGTACTCGAGCGGAGTTATCCCGGACCCTTGGGGAGTGCCACGGGCGCCGAGCGCTTGCAGATCCGCCTGTACGATCTGCTCGCTCACGGATGGGACCTCGCCCAGGCCACCGGAATCCCTGCCCGGCTGCCCGAAGACCTTGCCGAGCAGGCCCTGGCGTTCGTTCAGGTCCAACTCTCTCCCCAGCCCCGAACGGGACGATTCGCCGAGCCGCAACCCGTCGAGGAGACCGCTCCGGCCATCGATCGGCTTGCCGCGTTTCTCGGCCGGCCGGTCCCACCGCAACTGTGAGACCGATCGCGGGCAACTGGCCGCCCCGAAGCCACGCCCGCTGATGATCTACGGAGGGTGACGAAAAGCAGGCCGGGGGAGCTCGGAGGAGGTAGCGCCGATTGACGGCGACTACGTGCTCCTCCAACTCGGTGATCCGCCCTCCCCGGTCCCCGGGCCGCACAGCCGATGAACCCCTACTCGCTTGCTGGGGTCTGCAGCCAGCGGTGCCGGCGGGGTGATCGCGGAGCCTGCGCGGGTGACGGGGCAGGGCATTGGCGCGGGGGGTGCTGGGCCGGCGCGGCGGCTGGTGCTGCGGAAGACCATGACCGGGGGCAGTGGTTCGGTCCCGGAGCCAGGACCGGTAGGCTCGCGGTCGGTGCGGCGAGGTCGCGTCGTGGCATGGCGGATAAAGGACTTGAACTGATGGCAACAGGAACAGTGAAGTGGTTCAACGCCGATAAGGGCTTTGGTTTCATCGCCCCTGATGACGGGACGGCGGACGTGTTCGTCCACTTCTCCGCGATCGCGAGCTCCGGCTAC
>Ga0066790_10001012_pt1 | contig 11525 bp, 12 predicted proteins | sample OrgsoiDNA2013050_FD_70963 | JGI IMG/M metagenome (GOLD analysis project Ga0066790, IMG submission 70963) | Permafrost soil microbial communities from the Arctic, to analyse light accelerated degradation of dissolved organic matter (DOM) -... | ecosystem: Environmental > Terrestrial > Soil >...
GATTCCGGCGACCTACATTCTAGATCGGGATGGGACCGTGTTGTACGCTTCCGCGGATGAGGATTATACGCAGCGGGCGGAACCGGGGGAAATCGTGGCCAACCTTCGAGATTATTTGTCGAAATCCTAGGTGCGACGTCATCCTCTAATAACTGCGATGTCATCCTGAGGAGGGCGAAGCCCCTCCGAGGGACCTTACGACCAGCATGCAGGGGCAATGGCGCTTGCCGGAGTTCACGTGGCGTATGCGGCGTGAGAACGTCCCATCCACAGCACGGGAACTTTCGAACTACGTAAGGTCCTTCACGCCGGCTTCGCCGCCGTTCAGGATGACAGATCGTCTAACTGGCTTTTGGGCGATCGTCGATCAGCGGCGCGGTACACTGAATACTCATGCACTACATCTATGGCATCAATTCCGTTACTGAGGCGCTGAAGGCGCGGGGGCGGGCGTTTGAGTGGGTGGGGATGGCGAAGGAGCGGCACGACATCCGGCTGCAGCGGCTGATTGAGGATTGCCGGCGGCTGGGCGTGAACGTGCGTTTTCTGGAGCGCACCGAGCTCGATAAACTGGCAGGCAACACGGCGCATCAGGGCGTGGTGGCGGTGACCTCGGCCAAGCAGTACAACGATCTGGCCGATGTGATTGCGGCCAAACGCGCGGACTACTCGCTCATTGTGGTGCTCGATGGCGTGGAGGATCCGCACAATCTGGGAGCGATCCTGCGCACGGCCGACGCGGCGGGAGCGAACGGACTGGTGATTCCGGAGCGGAGGGCGGCAAGCGTGACGGGCACGGTCACAAAAGTTTCTGCGGGGGCGAGCGAGCACATGCCCATCGCCAAGGTGACGAACATTGCGCGCAGCATCGAAGACTTGAAAGCCGAGAACGTCTGGACCGTGGGCCTCGACGAGCGCAGTAAAAAGACTTATTACGAACTCGACTACAAGATGGACTGCGCGCTGGTTCTGGGCGGCGAGGGCAAGGGGCTGCACGACCTGGTCAAGCGGAAGTGCGATTTTCTGGTTTCGATTCCGATGCTGGGCAAAGTGCCGTCGCTGAATGTTTCGGTGGCTGCCGCCGTGGTTTTATATGAGATCGTGCGGCAGCGACAGGCGCAAGGCGCATCCAAGAAGAAATGAAGTTCCGCTTCATTCTGCTGAGTTTGCTTCTTCTTTGTGCCTCGGCGGCCACTGCTCTCGACCGAGAGGCTTTCAGCTTCACCAACTACGACCTGGACATTCAGGTCGAGCCAGAGCAGCACCGGCTCGGAGTGCGCGGGAAGGTCACTCTGCGCAACGATTCGCAGACGCCGCAGAAGATTGCGGCGCTGCAGATTTCGTCGTCGCTCGGCTGGCGGTCGGTGAAGGCCGCTGACAAGACCCTGCAATTCTTGACCCAGCCCTACACCTCCGATATCGATCACACAGGCGGGCTCTCGGAGGCCATCGTCACTCTGCCCGCGCCCGTCGCGCCCAAGGGGACTATCGAACTGGAGATCGCGTATGAGGGCGTCGTTCTTCTGGATGCGACGCGGTTCACCCGGATCGGGATGCAGGAAGACGCTGCGAATAGCCTGGACTGGGACCAGATCGATGCGAAGTTCACGGCGGTGCGGGGTGCGGGGTACGTGGCGTGGTATCCGATTGCGACGGAAGTCGCGAATCTTTCGGAGAAGAATAGTTTGGTTGAGGTGCTGGGACGATGGAAGGAGCGGGAAGGCGGCTCCAGAATGCGTTTGCTCATTGCGCCCGCTGGCGATGACGCCTTGTCGCAGATTTTCTTCGATGGAATCCGTTGCTCAGGACCAACGTTCTTCGAAGCGATTGGCACCGCCCGCAAGGCCCAATTCGACGCCCCCAATTGCGTGTCCCAATCTTTGCGTTGGGATGCCCCAACGCTCGTAGTGGCGAAGTATCAGATCCTGGAGCGATCCGCGGTTGAGGTGCGCTACCTGTCTGGCCACGACGCTGCGGCTACGAACTTTGCCGACGCGGCAGAGAAGATCGCCCCGTTCATCGCCGACTGGTTCGGCCCGAAACGCGAGAAAGCGAAGACAGCCGACTTGCTGGACCCCCACGCTGCGCCGTTCGAGAGCGGTGCGCTGCTGCTTACGCCACTGACCAACTCGGATCCCAAGTTGGCCGGTCTGGCCGCTGCCCATCAGCTTACGCATGCGTCATTCCTGTCATTCCGTCCGTGGATCGAAGAAGGGTTGGCGCACTTTGCGCAGGCGCTTTATCTCGAACAGCAGAGTGGACGCAAGGCCGCGCTTGATTACATGGGGTCGCACCGATCGGCTCTCAGTGAGATCGAAATGCCTCCCTCCGCCCTTCGTTCCGAAGACGAGGTGAGTCATTCGCTGGTGAATACGACCAGCGAGGAACTGTATCGCAGCAAGGCGATGTGCGTGTGGTGGATGTTGCGCGACATGGTGGGCGAGGCGGCGCTGAAAAAGGCTCTGGCGGCATATCGTCCCGAGCAGGACAAGGAACCGTCGTATATGCCGCGGCTGATTGCGGCGCAGACGCAGCGCGACCTGGAGTGGTTCTTCGACGACTGGGTCTACCGCGACCACGGGCTGCCGGATTTCAAAGTGGAATCCGCGTTCCCCCGCAAGACCATGACGAATACCTATATGGTCACGATCACGGTCGACAATCTGGGAACGGCTGGAGCGGAAGTGCCGATCACCGTCAACTTTGCGGGGGGCGACGCCACGAAGCGGCTGGAAGTGCGGGCGAAGAGCAAGGGCGTAATTCGCATTGAGGTTCCGGCGGCGCCGCAGCAAATCGTCGTCAACGACGGCAGCGTGCCGGAGAGCGATATAACGAACAATACGTTCAAGCTTGAGATGGTAGAAAAGTAGAATCCGTCACAGATATGTTCGAAGTGGCAATGAACTACCGCGGAGCCGCGAGTGCACAGATCCTTCGGCCCGCAAAGAACGCGGTCCTCAGGATGACAAGGGGGAGGAGAATCAGTTCGCCGGCGCGAAACGGACGAGAGCTTCCAGTTTTTTCGCGGCGGCGCCGGAGTCGATCGACTTGGCCGCCAAGGGAACCGCTTCACCAATATGATCTGCCCTGCCTGCCGCTACCAGCGCGGCGGCGGCATTCAGCAGCACAACGTCTCTACGGGGTGATTTCTCTGCTTGCAAGATTGCGCGAATGATCGCCGCATTCTCCAGCGCATCACCACCGGAGATTTCCTGTAGCGTGGCTCGGGTCAAGCCGAACTCTTCTGGTTCAACTTCGTAGGAATGCACCGAGCCTTCACGCGCTTCGGCAATGCGCGTTTTGCCGGTGATGGTGATCTCATCGAGGCCGTCAAGGCCATGCACCACGAGCGCACGGTGCAGGCCCAACATGCTCAGGGCCTCGGCCAGTTTCTCGACCAGGTCAAGCGAATACACGCCGACCACCTGGCCGGATGCGCCCGCCGGATTGGTGAGCGGGCCCAGCAGGTTGAACATGGTACGCATGCGCAGCTCGCGTCGGATGCCCTGCACCTGCTTCATCGCGGGATGCAGGTTGGGAGCATAGAGAAAGCAGAGACCGACTTCGCGCAGGCACTGGGCGGAGCGCTCCGGCGTCAACTGGATGTTAATGCCCAGCGCCTCAATGACATCTGCAGAGCCGCATTTGGAGCTGATGCTGCGGTTGCCGTGCTTGGCCACGCGCACGCCTGCTCCGGCGGTCACGAATGCGGTCGCCGTGGAAATGTTGAAGGTTCCGCTGGCGTCGCCGCCCGTGCCGCTGGTATCGACGAGAGATGATTCGACCGACGCGGATTCTGTTAGAGCATCCCGCCCGGTGCCAGTGACAAGGAGCGCGGCACCTGAGCTGGCGCGCTCGATGGGCAACGGCGCCGCTGCGGCGCGGATCGCCTCCGCGAAGCCAACGATTTCCTCGACCGTTTCGCCCTTCATGCGCAGGGCTACCAGTAAGGCCGCAATCTGAGCGTCGGTGCATTTCCCGGTCAGTACCTCGGCCATCACGTCACGGGCCTCGGCGCGGGCGAGCGACTGGCCGTGGTTGGAGAGGCGATGAAGAGCGTCGAGAATCATTTGATCAGGCCGAATTGTACGGCATAGCTGGACCTGGCGACGATCACGACGCGCCTATTCTGAGGTTGTCAGCCGGCGAAGTCTTTCCGAAAACAGATCGCGCCAATGCTCTGGCAATGCAGGCGTTGCAACAGCCTTGTTGAGCAGGCCGGAATTGTACCGGTCGTGAGCGATGAGCCGGTTGACTTCTGAGATCAAGATTCCGTCGCGATTGCGTTCGAGTAACTTGAAAGCGTCGCCGGACTCGACCGACCCTTCCTGCTCCACCGAAAAGTAAAAACCGCTTCGCCCGCTCAGGAGAAAACGTTCGAGAATGTCGTCGCGTCGAAACCTCGCCGCCAACTTGTAGCAAGGCGTACGCGGCTGGCGAACCACTACGATCGCCGAGCCAATCTGGAATCGATCTCCGACATGAAGATCGTCTTCCGCGAGACCTGTGGTCGTAAAGTTTTCACCGAACATGCCCCAAGGCAGATCGATGCCGCGCAACTCTTCGCGCCAGAACGCATAGTGTTCCGAGGGGTAGCCATACACCGCTTTGTTCGGGCCGCCGTGCACGCTGAGATCGGACTGGCGATCGCCGTCCAGGTTGAGGGTGCGCAAACGTACCGGGCCTGACAACGGCTGCTTGAAGATTCCGGTGCTGATGGTGTTGCCCTGATAAACCACCCGCTTCGGACGAGCCACATGCAGCGACAGAATCTTCACCGGCACACCTTTCAGACACAAATACAATTTCAGATTGTAGATTTCAGAATGAAGATTTTAAGAACCAACCGCGTGCAGACGGAATAAGGATATCGCCCTCCAAATCTACAATCTAAAATCTGCAATCTAAAATTGCTTGGTTGGATGTGCGCCTTTCCGAAAAGTCGCACTCTTCATCTCGCCCCCGTGCCTTTCAGCACCGTTTGCCCTAAGCCGCCGCCCTTCGATAAAATTCAAGGTTTGCTGCCCTCAGTCGATAGCCGCAAGCAGGGTCCTGCCGATTTTTGACTGACGAGTCTTTATGAAAATTCACGAGTATCAGGCGAAAGCGATTCTCAAGAAGTACGGCGTAGCTGTGCCGCGCGGGGCCGTGGCCGGCTCGCAGGCGGAGGCCGAGGCTACGGCTCGCCAGTTGCTCGATGCAGGCGCGACCGGAGTCGTAATTAAAGCGCAGATTCACGCGGGCGGCCGCGGCAAGGGCGGCGGAGTCAAGATCGCAAAGTCGGTGAACGAAGCTGGGGAACTCGCTTCGAAGATGCTCGGCATGAGGCTGGTGACGCATCAAACGGGGCCTGAGGGCCGCATCGTGCGGCGGTTGCTGATCGAAGAAACGCTGCCCATCGAAAAGGAACTCTACCTTGGCATCCTGGTCGACCGCGCCGAAGGCAAGCCGGTGTTCATGGCGTCCGCCGCGGGAGGAATGGATATTGAGCAGGTCGCGGCGGAAACTCCTGATGCGATTCTGAAGCAGTACATCGATCCGGGCATGGGTCTGGAGGCGTTTCAGGCGCGGAAGGTCGCATTCAAACTTGGCCTGAAGGCGCAACAGATCACTCCCGCGGTACAGTTCCTGACCAGTCTTTACAAGGCTTTCCTCGATACGGATTCGTCACTGCTCGAGATCAATCCTTTCATCACCACCACCGACGGACGCCTGTTCGCGCTCGACGCCAAGATCACATTCGACGACAATGCCCTGTTTCGTCACGCCGATTTGCGAGAGTTGCGCGACATCACGGAGGAAGATCCGCTCGAAGTGGAAGCGTCGAAGTACAGCCTGAACTACATTAAGCTCGATGGCAGCGTGGGCTGCATGGTGAACGGCGCGGGGCTGGCGATGGCCACGATGGACATCATCAAATACGCCGGCGGCATGCCCGCAAACTTCCTGGATGTTGGCGGCGGGGCGAGTTCCGAACAAGTGGCGCATGCATTTGAAATTCTGCTGAGCGATAAGAGCGTGAAGGCGGTACTGATCAATATTTTCGGCGGCATTCTGCGCGTCGACACGCTGGCCACAGGTGTGGTCGAAGCGGCCCGCAAGACCAATATCAAGCTCCCGATCGTGTTGCGGCTTGAGGGAACCAATGTCGAGGAGGGCAAGAAAATCCTGATGAACTCGGGATTCAACTTCGTCGTTACTGACACGATGAAGGATGCTGCCGACAAGGTTGTCGCGGCTGCGCGGGGAACGCTCGGCGTAACGGAGTGGCGCTAGTATCGCAACACGCAGCGAGGGATTTTATTTATGGCAATCCTGGTTGACAAGAATACACGGGTGATCGTGCAGGGGCTCACGGGCCGTGAAGGCACGTTCCACGCCAAGACCAGCGCCGCTTACGGCACGCAAATCGTTGGAGGAGTGACTCCCGGCAAAGGCGGCACGACGCACGAGGGCTGGCCCATCTTCAATACAGTGCGCGAGGCCGCGGACAAGACTGGCGCCAACGCTACCGTGATTTTTGTGCCGCCGCCGTTCGCGGCCGACGCCATCATGGAAGCAGCCGACGCCGAGATCGATCTGATCGTCTGCATCACCGAGGGCATTCCGACGCTCGACATGGTGAAGGCCTGGGAATTTCTGCAGGACCGGAAGTCACGGCTGATTGGCCCGAATTGTCCGGGAATCATTTCGCCGGGCAAATGCAAGATCGGAATCATGCCGGCTTCGATTCACAAAGAAGGGTCGATCGGAATCGTCTCGCGATCGGGCACTCTTACCTACGAAGCAGTGCATCAGCTTACGCAGCGCGGCATTGGACAGTCGACTGCGATTGGCATCGGCGGCGATCCGATCATCGGCACGAATTTTATCGATGCGCTGGATCTGTTCAATCGCGATCCCGAAACCGAAGCCGTGATCATGATCGGCGAAATCGGCGGCAACGCGGAAGAGGCCGCCGCCGAATTTGTGAAGACTCACATGAAGAAGCCGGTGGTGGGCTTCATCGCCGGACAGACGGCGCCTCCGGGACGCCGCATGGGGCACGCGGGCGCGATCATTTCAGGCGGCAAGGGCACGGCGGCGGAAAAAATCAAAGCGCTGGAGTCTTGCGGAATTCGAGTGGCAAAGTCTCCTGCTGCGATCGGCGAGACTTTGGCGGCGGCGATTGGGGTCAACGTCTAGCATCAGGTGCCGGCGGCCCGAAACCAGGTACAGTTAACCGTAGTTGAGCATCATCCCCGACAAACCATCAAACTCTAAGGATCGACGACCGAACTTATGAAAACTCTGCAACGCACGTTCACTATAGTTAAGCCCGATGCGGTCCGCAAGAATGCCGTGGGCGACATCATTGAGCAGTTCGAGAAAAATGGCTTCCGCATCCTGGCGATGAAGATGCTGGAAATCTCCAAGCATCAAGCCGAACAGTTTTATGCCGTGCATGCCAGCCGCCCTTTTTTCGGCACGCTGACAGACTTCATGTCGAGCGGGCCGATCGTGGTGCTGGCGCTGGAAAAAGAGAACGCCATCGCCGATCTGCGCAAACTCATGGGCGAAACCAACCCCGCTCAAGCAGAAGAAGGCACAATCCGCAAGAAGTGGGCGAGCAACATCGAGCACAACGCCATTCACGGATCGGACGCGGAAGATACGGCGCGGTTCGAGCTCAGCTTCTTCTTTGCGGGATACGAATTAGCGAAGTAAATCGTAGCGCCGCCGTCCCGGCGGCTGTCGCGAGGGCACCTTGCCCTCGCACGCGTGGGAGTTCATCATGCCGATGGTTCAAATCACGTTGCTCCAGGGCCGCACCGCCGACCAGAAACGCAAAATCGCCAAGCGGATTACCGACGCACTGGTGGAAGAAGCCGGAGCGCGCCGCGAGGGGATCATGATTTCATTCAACGAGGTCTCGAAGGAGAGCTACGCTTCGGGCGGCGAGTTAATGATCGACAAGAAGTGACCGCTTCCACAACGCGGGCGAGGGCGCCCGCGCCACATGGGTCTATGCCAAGGGCTCGTACAAGTGGCCTTCCACACGGTCGGCGACTTTCGGCAGGTCTTTTTTCGCAAACTGAAGGAAGTGCGTGGCGGCGCGGTGGGCTTCGAGCGCGGCATCGTCCTTGTACTGCTCGTAAATAAAGTAGCGGCGTGGCTCCGTTTTGTGGCGATGCACCTGGTACATGGCACAGCCCGGCTCTTTGCGGGATTGTTCGGTCAGCTTTTCAAACAGTGCGGTAACGTCGGCTTCGTGCCCGACTTTCGCCATCCAGGTAACCGCCAACACCACCATCGTTTTCGCTCCTTGCCCGCTTTCAGGTTGGCGGGTAGGACATTCTAGGCTTTCTTCGCCGCTGCCTTCAACTCCGCCACAAATTCTTCAACCAAGATCGTGTGGTTACGATCCGGCCCGGTGGAAATCATGCCGACCTTGGCGCCGGACTCCTTTTCGACAAATGCCAGGTACTCCCGTGCCTGCCGCGGCAACTTGGCGAATTCAGTGATGCCCTCGGTTGAAGTCTTCCAGCCCGGCAGCATCTGATAGACGCACTCAATCTTGTCGTAGCCGCTGGCTTGCGCCGGTGCGTCCGACGTGGTCTTGCCGTCGATTTTATAGCCCATGCAGACCGGAATCTCGGCCAGTTCGTCGAGCACATCAAGCTTGGTGACCACCAGCCAGTTCGTGCCATTGATCATTCCCGAGTAGCGCAGGAGCGGCATGTCGAGCCATCCCGTGCGGCGCGGACGGCCGGTCACCGCGCCGTATTCATTGCCGCGCTTGCGCAGATTTTCTCCAGCTTCGCCTTTTTCTTCGCTGGGAAATGGTCCCTCGCCCACACGGGTGCAGTAGGCCTTGGTGATTCCGATCACCGAGTTAATTGCGTTAGGGGCCACGCCAGTGCCGATCACAGCTCCGCCCGAAGTCGCGCTCGAAGAAGTCACAAATGGATAGGTCCCGTGGTCGATGTCGAGCATCGTTCCCTGCGCGCCCTCGAACAGGATCGACTCGCCGCCGGTCAGCGCCTGATTCAGCAAGACTGCCGTGTCGCAGACGAAGGGCGCGATCTTCTCCGCAGCCTGAGCATATTCCGCGTACATTTTGTCGGCGTCAAGCGGTTCGGAGTTGAACAGCGCGTGCGCGATCATGTTTTTTTCCCGCACTGCGTTCTCAATATGTTTCTTGAGCAATTGCAGATCGAGCAGGTCGGCCACCCGCAGGCCGCGGCGGCCCATCTTGTCTTCGTAAGCTGGACCAATGCCGCGCGACGTTGTGCCGATCTTGACGCGGCCGGGAGCATTCTCCGCCGCCAGTTCAATCATGCGGTGATAGGGCAGAATCACATGAGCGCGGTTGGAGACGAACAGGTAGCCGTCAACTTTCACACCTGCATCGCGCAGCACGCCAACTTCCTTGAGGAACGCCATTGGATCAAGCACGACGCCGTTGCCGATCACGCTGCGGCAACCGGCGCGCAGCACGCCGCAAGGTACCAACTGCAGCACAAATTTCTTGCCGTTGATGATGACAGTGTGGCCGGCATTGTGGCCTCCGGCATAGCGGGCGACGACGGTGAAGTTCTCCGACAGGACGTCGACGATCTTCCCTTTGCCTTCATCGCCCCACTGGGCGCCTACGATCACGGCGGTCTTGCCTTTTTTCACAGTGAAGCTCCATTGCGCAGATTTCAGGCGACCAGATGAATGCGCCGCCCCAGGGGTCTGCACATTCCTTGCCGCGGTGAGTTCTGCAGCCAAAAATTCTAGGGATAAGAGCGGAGAAGATGTGTACGGAATATTTTATCGTGCCAGCGCGGCGAATAGCAACGCGCTGGGCCCGATTCTGATTACTCAGGTAAGATAGCGCTGAAGAGATGATCGATCCGAGAGGATTCTGTGAAAAAAGTATTTCACTTCGATGCTCCGCGCGACAAATATCATTGTGACGCGGCCATTTTATGGTGCTTCGACAATCGTTTTGAGCTGGGATTTCGCAAGTTCCTGAAGCGGATCGGCGTGATGAATTCGGATCCCATAAAAATTGCGGGTGGCGCAAAGGTTCTGGCCTCGCCGGAACGCGAAGCGGATCGTGAGTTCGTCCTCGATCAGATTCGGAAATCGATGCGGCTCCATGGGACGCGTCGCGTAATTCTGATGGTGCATTCCGATTGTGGGGCCTACGGTGGGCTGGCAGAAGGATTCCGCGGAGACGCGGCCGCCGAGGCGGTTCATCACGAGCGTGAACTTCAACTGGCCGCCGCGAACCTAAGATTCGCGCTTCCGGGCATTGATGTGCAGGGATACTTCGTCGATTTCGAGGGGATCTGGGACGCCGAACTCGCCGCCGAAAACTTGATTTCTGAAAAAGTGGTGGCCTGATGCCGACATTCGAGAAGCATATTTTCGTCTGCGGAAACCAACGCCCAGCGGGACATCCGCGGGGAAGTTGCGATCCTCTCGCCGAAGGTCGGCTGCAGAAACTCTTCAAACAGAAACTGGCCGAGCGGGGACTGAAAGGCCGCGTCCGCGCGAATCAGGCGGGCTGCCTCGACCAATGCGAGCATGGACCCAACGTCGTCGTTTATCCTGACGCCATCTGGTATGGCGGAGTGAGCGACGCGGATGTCGAGGAAATCGTCGAATCCCATGTCATTGGCGGTCGACCGGTGGAGCGGCTCCGACTGCCTGACTCCTGCCTGAATACCACGACCTGTGAGCATCGCAAGGTGAAGAATTAGTATTCGTTAGAAAACACGCACCAAGACCGACAATGAAAGCTCTGCTGCTGTCGCAATATCGCCACCTGGAACTTACCGATCTCGCAGTCCCCGTCCCCGAACGAGACGAGGTTCTGATCCGCGTCGCGGCCTGTGGAATCTGCGGAAGCGATGTACATGGCTACGATGGATCTTCGGGACGCCGCATTCCGCCGATCGTCATGGGACACGAAGCCGCAGGCACAATCGCCGCTGTTGGCGAGGGCGTGAACGGCCTGACGGAAGGTGATCGAGTCACGCTGGACTCGACGGTTTACTGTGGTGAATGTCCGCCTTGCCGTCGCGGAGACATTAATCTTTGCGATAACCGCCAGGTCTTGGGCGTCTCGTGCGGTGATTATCGCCGCGCCGGGGCTTTTGCAGAGTTCGTCGTAGCTCCTGCGCGGCTTATCCATCGCCTGCCGGAAACTCTTTCGTTCTCCGATGCTGCGCTGCTGGAGGCCGTCGCCGTGGCTCTTCACGCCGTATCGCTCGTGCCGGTTACTCCTCGCAGTACAGCGCTGGTCGTGGGCGCCGGTACGATCGGACTCCTGTTGCAGCAGGCGCTGCGAGTCGCGGGTTGCTCACGCGTTTTCGTCACGGATGTGGATCCCTCTCGCCTTAAGCTGAGTCAGGCCCTCGGCGCCACGGCCACGCTATCGGCTGGAGCAGGGTTGACTCCGCAAGTTCTTGAGCTCACCGATGGGCTCGGGGTTGATATCGCCATCGAAGCCGTGGGCAACAGTGCGACCGTAAATGCTGCGATTGATA
>Ga0066790_10001013_pt1 | contig 11524 bp, 11 predicted proteins | sample OrgsoiDNA2013050_FD_70963 | JGI IMG/M metagenome (GOLD analysis project Ga0066790, IMG submission 70963) | Permafrost soil microbial communities from the Arctic, to analyse light accelerated degradation of dissolved organic matter (DOM) -... | ecosystem: Environmental > Terrestrial > Soil >...
GAAGGCTTCTTGCCTGAGGAGCCCGCGGTGCAGCGGCTGCTGGGCAAGCTGTCGCTTGAGCGCGGGCTGATCGTCGGCGCCCTGATCGGCCTGGCGGGCATGGCCGGGCTGATCTTCTCCGTCCTCTACTGGCACGGGCAGGGTTTCCACCAGCTCAACTACGAGCACTCGCTGCGGCTGATGATCCCCTCGGTGACCGCGCTGATCGTGAGCTGGCAGGTGATCCTCGGCACGTTCTTCCTGTCAATTCTCGGCATCCGGCACACGCGCCATCCTGCGATCGGATCACCACAGTCCGCTCCGGCCAGTGATGTCAATCATCTCCAGCAGCAGGCAGCTGCCCCTAGGCTTTAGCCCATGCGCACTATCTTGTCCGCTCCGGCCTGGCCTTACGCGAACGGTCCCCGGCACATCGGGCACGTCTCGGGTTTCGCGCTCCCCTGCGACATGTTCAGCCGGTACCAGCGGATGGCGGGCAACCGGGTGCTGATGGTGAGCGGTACCGACGAGCACGGCACGCCGATCCAGGTGCAGGCCGACGCGGAAGGCGTATCGGCGCGGGAGCTGGCCGACCGGTACAACCGGGTGATCGTCGATGACCTGGCCAGCCTGGGCATGACCTATGACTTGTTCACCCGGACGACCACGCGCAACCACTACGCGGTCACCCAGGAGTTCTTCCTCAGGCTGCTGGAGAACGGCTACATCTTCCCCAAGACCACGCTCGGCGCGATCTCGCCGTCCACCGGCCGCACGCTGCCCGACCGCTACATCGAGGGCACCTGCCCGATCTGCGGTTACCCGCACGCCCGCGGCGACCAGTGCGACAACTGCGGCAACCAGCTCGACCCGGCCGACCTCATCAACCCCCGGTCCCGGATCAACGGCGAGACGCCGGTCTTCACCGAGACCGAGCACTACTTCCTGGACCTGCCCGCGTTCGCCGAGGTCCTCGGCAGCTGGCTGCAGGCCAAGGCGGGCCAGTGGCGGTCGAACGTGCTCAAGTTCTCCCTCAACCTCCTGGACGACCTGCAGCCCCGGGCGATCACCAGGGACCTGGACTGGGGCGTGCCGGTCCCGCTCCCCGGCTGGCGGGACCGGCCGGACAAGCGGATCTACGTCTGGTTCGACGCGGTGATCGGGTACCTGTCCGCGTCGATCGAGTGGGCCAGGCGCAGCGGCGACCCGGACGCCTGGCGCGCCTGGTGGACCGACCCGGACGCCGAGTCGTACTACTTCATGGGCAAGGACAACATCGTCTTCCACTCCGAGATCTGGCCGGCCATGCTGCTCGGCTACAACGGGCAGGGCGCCCGCGGCGGCTCACCCGGCTCACCCGGCCCGCTGAACCTGCCGTCGGAGGTGGTCTCGAGCGAGTACCTGACGATGGAGGGCCGGAAGTTCTCCTCCTCCCGTTCGGTGGTGATCTACGTCCGCGACTTCCTGGCCCGGTACGACGTGGACGCGCTGCGCTACTACGTGGCCATCGCCGGGCCGGAAAACCAGGACACCGACTTCACCTGGAGCGAGTTCGTCCGTCGCAACAACGACGAGCTGGTCGCGACCTGGGGCAACCTGGTGAACCGGGCGGTCTCGTTCGCGGCCCGCAACATCGGGTCGATCCCCGAGGCGGGCGCGCTGACCGGCCTGGATGAGGACCTGCTGGCCAGGTCCCGGCAGTCCTTCGAGGTCGTGGGCGGCCACCTTGGCCGGTCGCGGTTCAAGTTCGCGACCACCGAGGCGATGCGGACAGTAGCCGAGGCGAACAAGTACTTCTCCGAGCAGGCGCCGTGGAAGCTGCGCGAGTCCGACCCGGAGCGGATGCGCACCGTGCTGCACGTCGCCCTGCAGCTCGTCGACGACGCGAAGACCCTGCTCACCCCGTTCCTGCCGCGCTCGTCGGAGCTGGTGCACCAGATGCTCGGCGGCACCGGAATCTGGTCGGACATGCCCCGGGTCGAAGAGGTCGACGAAGACGGCGGCCGGTCCTACCCGGTCATCACCGGAACCTACGACGGCGCGGCCCGGTGGGCGTCGGTGCCGCTGCGGGCGGGCGCGCCGCTGGCCCCGCCGACCCCGCTTTTCACCAAGCTCGACACCGCAGTGGTCGATTCCGAACTCGCCCGGCTGGAGTCCTGATGCGCCGGATTTTTTCCCCGAACGAGCCGTGGTGACCGCGCCCACACCGCCTTCACCGCTGCCCAGGCCGGCGCTCGACAGTCACACTCACCTCGACATGATCGTCGATATGACCGGCTCGCCGCTGGCCGGGGTGCTCGCCGCGGCCCGGGCGGCGGGCCTGGCGCGGGTCGTCACCGTGGGCACCACGCTGGAGTCGTCCCGCTGGTCGGCGCGGTGCGCCGAGGAACACGACGACGTGTACGCGGCGGTGGCGATCCACCCCAACGAGGTGTTTGCCCGGGGGGACGACCCCCCGGAGCCCCCCGCGCACGGGGGGGCTGCCCGCCCCCCCGTTTCCCCCTGGGAGGTGCTGGCCGGTATCGAGGCGCTGGCCGCCCGTCCGCGGGTGCGCGCGGTCGGGGAGACCGGGCTTGACTACTACCGTGACCACGCCGCCCCGGACGTCCAGCGCTGGTGGTTCCGTGAGCACATCAAGATCGCCAAGCGGACCGGCAAGGCGCTGATGATCCACGACCGGGAGGCCCACGACGACGTGCTGCGCATCCTGGAGGCCGACGGGCCGCCGCCCCGGGTGGTGTTCCACTGCTTCTCCGGCGACGCGGCCATGGCCAAGCGCTGCGCCGAAGCCGGCTACGTCATGTCGTTCGCGGGCAACGTGACCTTCTCAAGCGCCCAGCCGCTGCGCGACGCCGCGGCCGCCGCTCCGCCGGATCTCATCCTGGTCGAGACCGACGCGCCGTACCTGACCCCGGTGCCGAACCGCGGCAGGCCCAACTCCCCGGCGATGGCGGCCTACACCCTGCGCTACCTCGCCGAGCTCAAGGGCATCGACCTGGCGGCCCTTTGCGACACCATCACCGCCACCGCGCTACGCACCTTCGGCCCCTGGTAGCAAGGTGGATGACGTGGTAGCGGCGGAGCCGCTCGTGCGGCTGCTCGGGCCGGCGGATGTCAGGCGACTCGCGGCGCGGCTGGGCGTGCGGCCGTCCAAGCGGCTCGGCCAGAACTTCGTGATCGAGGCGGGAACGGTGCGCCAGATCGCGTCGCTGGCTGCCCTGCGGCCGCAGGACACGGTGCTCGAAGTGGGGCCCGGGCTCGGCTCGCTCACGCTGGCCCTGCTCGAGGCCGGGCCGGCCCAGGTCACGGCGGTAGAGGTCGATCGCGTGCTGGCTGACGAGCTGCCTGCGACGATCGCCGCCCGCGCGCCCGCGGTGGCGGACCGGGCCGTGGTGCTGACCGCCGACGCGCTGAGCGTGACCGAGGCGGACCTGGCCGCGCCCACCGGCCGCGCCCCGGACGTGCTGGTCGCGAACCTGCCCTACAACGTGGCGGTGCCGGTGCTGCTGCACCTGCTGGCCGCGCTGCCCTCGGTGGGCCGCGGGCTGGTCATGGTGCAGGCCGAGGTGGCGGAGCGGATGTGCGCGGGACCCGGTTCCCGGGTGTACGGCACCCCCTCGGTCAAGCTGGCCTGGTACGCGGCGGGCCGGCCGGCTGGGACGGTGCCGCGTTCGGTGTTCTGGCCGGTGCCGAACGTGGACTCACGGCTCGTCGCGTTCACCCGGCACGACCCGCCGGCCACGACGGCGAGCCGCGAGGACGTGTTCGCCGTCATCGACGCGGCCTTCAGGCAACGGCGTAAGACGCTGCGGGCGGCGCTGGCCGGCTGGGCGGGCTCGGCGTCCGAAGCCGAACGGCGGCTCCGGGCCGCGGACATCGATCCGGGCCTGCGCGGGGAGGCGCTCGGCGTGGCCGACTTCGCGCGGCTCGCGGCGGTGCACCCAGGACCACCGCGTACGATTTGGCCATCGTGATCGGTGTGACGGTGCGGGTACCCGCCAAACTCAACCTGCAGCTCGCGGTGGGCCCGCCGCGCGGCGATGGCTACCACGACCTGGTGACGGTGTTCCACGCCGTCTCGCTGTTCGACGAGGTCACGGTGGTCTCGGCCGGCCAGGACGGGATCGCGGTGACCGGCGAGGGCGCGGACCGGGTCCCGGCCGACGGGGACAACCTGGCGCTACGCGCGGTGGCCGCGCTACGGGCGGCGATGACCGGTGCGGCCGCGGACCGCGCCGGGGTCCACGTCACGATCGCCAAGCGGATTCCGGTGGCGGCGGGCCTCGCGGGCGGTAGCGCCGACGCGGCGGCGGCCCTGGTCGCGTGCAATGAGCTCTGGAGGGCGGGCCTCAGCCAGGCCCAGCTCGTCGAGGTCGCGGCGCGGGTGGGCAGTGACGTGGCCTTCGCGCTGCTCGGCGGGACCGCGGTCGGCCGCGGCCGGGGGGAACGGCTGAGCCCGGCGCTGGCCCCGGCCACCCCGTACCACTGGGTCCTGGCCTTTGCCGATGGCCACCTTTCCACTCCCGAGGTGTACGCGACGCTGGACCGGCTGAGGGCGGCCGAGGCGGCCGAGCCTGACCTGGACGCCGCGCTCATGTCGGCGCTGCGCTCGGGTGATGCCCGGTTGCTCGGCCGGGCGCTCAGAAACGATCTGCAGCAGGCCGCGGTGACGCTGTTCCCGGCGCTGCGCAAGACGCTGGCGGCGGGGCTCGAACTGGGCGCGCTGGGCGCGCTGGTGGCAGGCTCGGGACCAACCTGCGTGTTTCTCGCGGCTAGCGCCAACCGGGCGCTGGACCTGGCCGTGTCCCTATCCGGCGCGGGCGTGTGCCGGTCGGTGGCCCGCGTCACCGGGCCGGTACCAGGCGCGGCCATCGTCCCCGCGGCGAAGTGACCTGAGCACAGTGAACCTGATCAGCCTGGAAAAGGCGGCCAAGGCGTACGCGCACCGGAGCTTGCTCGACGGCGTGTCGCTCGGGGTGTCGGCCGGAGACCGGATCGGCGTGGTGGGCCGCAACGGAGCGGGCAAGTCCACGCTGCTCGCGCTGCTGGCCGGCCAGGCCGAACCCGACACCGGCCGGGTGGCCATGGCCACCGGGCTCCGGCTCGGCTACCTACCGCAAAGCGGCCAGCTGACCGGAACGGTGGGCGAGGTCGTGTTCGGCCGCGCCGGCGGCTCGCTGCCCACGCCGTGGGAAGCTGATCCCAGGGCGCGGACCATCATGGCCGAGCTGCTCCCGGGTATCGGTGTCGACGCCGCAGTTCAGCGGCTGTCCGGCGGCGAGCGGCGCCGGGTCGCGCTCGCCTCCCTGCTCGTCGCCGAGCGGGACGTGCTGCTGCTCGACGAGCCGACCAACCACCTGGACATCGAGGCGATCGACTGGCTCGGCCGTCACCTGCGCGACCGAGGCTGCGCGGTCATCGTGGTCAGCCACGACCGCTGGCTGCTGGACACCGTATGCGAGCGGACCTGGGAGGTCGACCGGGGCCAGGTGCATTCCGCCGAGGGCGGCTACTCGGCCTACGTGCTCGCCCAGGCGGAACGGGAACGCGGCGAGGAAGCCGCCGAACGCCGCCGTCGCAACCTGGTCCGCAAGGAGCTCGCCTGGCTGCAGCGCGGGGCCAAGGCCCGGACCACCAAGGCGCAGTTCCGGGTGGAGGCGGCCACCGTGCTCATCGCGTCGGAGCCGCCGCCACGGGACAGCGTCGAGCTGACCCGGCTGGCGACCGCCCGGCTGGGCAAGACCGTGATCGAGCTCGAGGATGTGTCGGTATCTGTCGGCACCACGGATCGTGAGCGCACCCTCCTTGATCAGGTGACCTGGCGGCTCGGCCCCGGTGACCGGATCGGAATCGCCGGGGTCAACGGCAGTGGTAAGACGTCGCTGCTCAACGTGCTGGCCGGGTCGGTGCCGGCGGATCCCGCCCCGGCCAGCCCCCCGGACAGCTTCTCCTCCTCCTCCGCTCGCCCGGGGCTGCACGTGGAAGGAACGGTCATCCGGGGCAAGACCGTGCGGCTCGCCTACCTGTCCCAGGAACTCGCCGAACTCGACCCGGACCTGCGCGTCCGCGCGGCGGTGGAGGAGATACGGCTGCGCATCCGGGTCGGCAACCGTGAGCTTTCCGCGGGCCAGCTCCTCGAGCGGCTCGGCTTTACCACGGAACGGCAGTGGACCAAGATCGGCGACTTGTCCGGCGGCGAGCGGCGCCGGGTCCAGATGCTCAGGCTGCTCATGGACGAGCCCAACGTGCTGCTGCTCGACGAGCCGACCAACGACCTGGACATCGAGATGCTCACCGAGTTCGAGGACCTGCTCGACGACTGGCCGGGCACGCTGGTGGTGGTCAGCCACGACCGGTACTTCCTGGAGCGCGTGACGGAGCATGTCGTCGCGCTGGTCGGCGACAGCAAGCTCGCGTTCCTCGCCGGGGGCGTGGATGAGTACCTGGACCGGGTCCGGGCCGTCCGCGCTGCGCCAGGAAGCGGACGGGCCGCCGCCAAGTCCCCGCCGTCCGCTGCCGAGGAGCGCACCGCGCGCAAGGAACTGCAGCGCCTTGAGCGTCAACTGGAACGCCTGTCAACCCGCGAGACGAAGCTGGCCGCCGAGCTGGCCGCGAACGCCACCGACTACGAGAAGCTCACCGCGCTCGGCGCCGACCTGCGTGCCACTCAGGCGGGAAAGGCGGACCTGGAGGAGCGCTGGCTGACCGTCGCGGCCGAGCTGGACGCTTGATCGACCGTCGTCTGCCGACGACGTGGCGACCCGCGGCTAACTCGGCGGCGTCGAAGGGGGCGAGCAGGATACGCATCAGGCCGGCCAGGTGCCGGCGCTCCCCGGCGTCCAGCCCCGCCAGCAGCGCTCGCTCGCGGCCCAGCAGGTCGGCCAGCGCGGCGTCCACCCGCTCCTGGCCCTGGCCGGTGAGGGTGGCGAGCACGCCCCGCCGGTCGCTCGGATCTGGCTCCCGGCGGACGAGGTCCGCGGCGGCCAGCCGGTCGATCCGGTTGGTCATCGTGCCGGACGTCACCAAGGTCGCCCGCAGCAGCGCCCCCGGGGTGAGCTGGAACGGCGGTCCCTGCCTGCGCAGTGCGGAGAGTACGTCGAACTCCCACGACTCCAGGCCGTGATCGGCGAACGCCCCGCGCCGGGCGATGTCTAGATGCCGGGCGAGCCTGGAGATCCGGCTGAGCACCTGCATCGGCTCGACATCCAGGTCCGGGCGCTGCGCCCGCCAGGCCTCGACTAGGTCGTCGACCTCATCGCGTAGCAGTGAGTCCGGCAGGATCCCGGCCTCAGAGCCTGCCTCGGCGGCAGAGTCCGCTGCGGTGCGGGGTCCGGCGCGCTGGCCCATTACTAGAGGATATCTCTTGACGTCAAGAAGACTCGTCCTGTACAAGGGGATCAGGTCCACATGTGTCTCTTGTTATGAGAGAAGGATCGACCACGATGTGGGACGCCACCCTATATCTGCGGTTTGGAGGCGAGCGCGCCAGACCGTTTTTTGACTTGCTCGCCAGGGTCGGCGCTGAGCTGCCCGGCTATGTGGTCGATATGGGCTGCGGGCCGGGCAACCTGACCGCCATGCTCGCGGAGCGCTGGCCCGCCGCCACCGTGTGCGGCGTGGACAACTCACCGCAGATGATCGAAGCCGCCCGGCAACTCGCGTCCGCGGCGCCCGTGGCGGCCCTGCGATCCCCTGGGTCTTCGGGTTCGGCCATAACGAGCCGCGCCCCCGGGCTGTCCTTCATGATCGACGATGTTCGGCACTGGGAGCCGGAGAGCCTGCCGGATGTGATCATCTCCAACGCGGTGCTGCAGTGGGTGCCCGGCCATCGGGAGCTGCTGACCCGCTGGGTGGGGCAGCTGGCTGACGACGGCTGGCTGGCCTTCCAGGTCCCGGGGAACTTCGACCAGCCGTCGCACGCGATCCTGCGTGAGATGGCGGCGTCGCCCAGGTGGCGCTTGTTGCTGCGGGACGTGGAGCTCAGCCGGCAGTCGGCCGACCCCGCGGATTACGCGACGCTGCTGGCCGCGGCGGGGTACGAGATCGACGCCTGGGAGACGACGTACGTGCACATCTTGCCGGGATCCGATCCGGTGCTCGAGTGGTATAAGGGCACCGGGCTTCGTCCCGTCTTGGCCGTGCTCGACGCGGAGCAGGCCGCGGACTTCCTCGCCGAGTACGGCAAGCAGCTCCGCGCGGCCTATCCGCCGAGCTCGTTCGGCACCGTCTTCCCCTTCCGGCGCGTGTTCGCCGTCGCACACCGCACTGCTTAAGTCGATTATTCCTATTGATTTAATAGGGAAACCCTGGCAGAATCACGGCATGCGCCGTGGCTCGCCTCTCCCGTCAGCGCTTGCCTGTCAGCGCGTTCCCGCCGGCGCCATCGGTCTGGCGCTCCGCGTCAAGCGATGTCTGACCTCGCACTGACCGGACAGCTCGTTTCCCAGCCAGCTTGCCTGGTCCTTTAGATCACCGGGTTCCCGCTGGCGTCGCCGCCAGTTATGTCAACGTGAGGGAGAGAAACGAAAATGAGTACGATGATCAGGCCAGTGTCACCCGGCAGTGTGCAGCCTGGTCGGCTACTCGGCGCGCGCCAGCTAACCGACGTGGTGCGACGCCTGGCGGCGAGCCCCGCGGAATGGCTTCCCCGGGTCAGGCTGAACCCCGACGGCCGCTGGTACGAACGGATCCACATCGGCGACAGCCACGAGGTCTGGGTGATCAGCTGGCTGCCGGGGCAGGCCACCGGGTTTCACGATCACGGCGGGTCGGCCGGCGCGTTCGCGGTGGTGTGGGGCACGCTGACGGAGCACCGGGTCGTCGGCGGCTTGACCACGGGACAAGTGCTGGCCAAGCCGGTGGGGGCAGGCGGTTCGCGTGCGTTCGGCCCGCGCTACATTCACGACGTGCGCAACGCCGCGAGGTCGGCGGTGGCGGTGAGCGTGCACGCCTACTCACCTCCGCTGCCCGAGATGACGCGCTACGACCTGACCCCGGCCGGGCTGGTGAAGCTGCACACGGAAAGCGCCGCGGCGTGGTGACCGAACGGCCGCCGGGCGCCCGCTCGATCGAGCAGATCCTGACGGCGGCGCGCGCCCGCCTCGTGCGGCTCACGCCGCACGAGGCCTACCGCGAGGTGTCCGGCGATGGCGTGCTCATCGACATCCGGCCGGCCGCGCAGCGGGCGGACGAGGGGGAGATACCGGGATCGGCCGTGATCGAGCGCAACCACCTGGAGTGGCGTCTCGATCCGGCTAGCGCCGCCCGGCTGCCCTGGGTCACCGGGTACGACCACCGCATTATCGTGATCTGCCAGGAGGGATTCACTTCCAGCCTGGCCGCCGCCGCCCTGCATGACCTGGGGCTGCACCAGGCCACGGATGTGGTCGGCGGATTCCGCGCGTGGACGGCCGGCGGCCTGCCGTCCGCATCCGCCGCCGCGGGGACCGTCACGCTGGCCCCTGGCGCCGCTCCGGCCTGGCGGCCGGCCGAAACCGCTCCTGCGGCCGGGCGCTAGCACGGCCGGGCGCTAGCCCCGGGCCGAGTCCCGGCCGTTCGCGTCCAGCTGGGAGAGGCCGTTCCAGGCCAGGTCGATCAGGTTGGCGGCGACCTCTTCCAGCTTGGGCTTACGGGCATCGAGCCACCACTGCCCGGTGAACGCGACCATGCCGACCAGCATCTGAGCGTACAGGGGGGCGAGCTTGGGGTCGTGGTGGCGGGAGGTGAGGAAGTCGGCCAGGATGTACTCGACCTGGCCGGCGATATCGCTGAGCAGTGTGCCGTACGTGCCGGTGCCCGAACCAGGATTAGAGTCCCTGACCAGGATGCGGAAGCCGTCGGCGTTGTCGTCGATGTACCTGAGCAGGGTCACCGCGGCCGCCTGGAATTTCTCCCGGCTGTGATTGCCGTCAAGGAGCGTGGTCGCCATCGTCAGCAGGCGCTCCACCTCCCGGTCCACGACGACCGCGTAGAGACCCTCCTTGCCGCCGAAGTGCTCGTACACCACCGGCTTCGAGACGTCGGCCTGCGCCGCGATCTCCTCGATCGAGGTCCCTTCGAACCCTCGCTCGGCGAACAGCCGGCGACTGACGTCTAGCAGCTGCTCCCGCCGTTCCTTCCCGGTCATCCTCTTGCGGCCTGATCTTTGGGGCTGGGCACTCACCGGTTCATCATCGCGACTCCGCGGCCGCCGCGCCAGGTACCACCCGGTCGGCGCGCCGGGTCATCGAGCCGAGTTTCCTCGTCGCCGTGGCGGGACGCTTGGCCGAAAGCCGCTCCTCGTCTGGCCAGCGCACGTCATAGGCCCAGCCCAGCTTCTCGAAGAACCAGATGACGCGGGCGCTGGGGTCGAGCTGGCCCTTGAGCGCTCCGTGCCGGGCGCAGGTGGGGTCCGCGTGGTGCAGGTTGTGCCAGGACTCGCCGAAGGAGGCGATCGCCAGCCAGGAGACGTTCCGCGACCTGTCGCGCACTTCGAAGTCCTCGCTGCCGAAGGTGTGGCAGATGGAGTTGATCGACCAGGTGATGTGGTGCAGCAGCGCGACGCGCACCAGGGTGGCCCAGAAGAAGGCGGTCAGCGCGCCCTGCCAGGACATCCCCCACAGGCCGCCGATAAGCGCGGGGAGCAGCAGCGTGACCGCGACCAGCCCGGGGAACCACCCGTCTACGCCCTTGACGCGCTTGTCGGCGAGCAGGTCGGGGGAGAACTTCTCCTGCGAGGTCATGTTCGGGTCGAACAGCCACCCGACGTGTGCGTAGAGCAGCCCCTTGGACAGCGCCTTCCAGTCCTCCCCGTACCGCCACGGCGAGTGCGGGTCACCTTCCTTGTCGCTGTACTTGTGATGCCGGCGGTGGTCCGATACCCAGGTGATGACCGGGCCCTCGATAGCGAGGCTGCCCGCGATCGCGAGCGCGACCCGCAGGCCGGTCTTGGCCTTGAACGATCCGTGGGTGAAGTAACGGTGATAGCCAACCGTGATACCGAGTCCCGATACCCAGTAAAAGACCAGCGCGATGACCACATCGTGCCAGCCAAGGCCCCAGCCCCACAGCAGCGGTATGGCGGCGAGCAGCGCCAGCAGCGGGACGGCCACGAACACGCCGACCAGGACCCGCTGGAAGGTCGAACTGGGTTCGTCCTCCATGTCCGGCCTGGCCGGACGCATCTGGGTTCTGGTGGCTCCCCCGGCCGCAGGCGAGGTCGGCGCTACGGCCTGATCCGTGGCGCTAGCGGCCAGCGGCGGCGGCAAGGTCGTGGCTTCGGCCGCGTTGACCGTGTCGGTGGATGTGGTCATCGTGCTCCTCGTAGGTACGGAGTGGTGGACAGGAACGCTTGTACGCTTACGTAACCGTAGCCTACGAGACCGTAGGTTAGGCAAGGCTTGGCCGGTGAATTTCTGCTCGTAGACCTATGAATTCCGTATGGCTCGCGTGATATAAGTCTCACTATGCGAGATTATTTAGCTCTCCGTGCCACCCTCGCTACACCCCGCCTTGCTTAATCCCCTGGGTCCTTCTGGCCTGAGCGGCATGGCCTAGGACCCTCAGG
>Ga0066790_10001015_pt1 | contig 11499 bp, 10 predicted proteins | sample OrgsoiDNA2013050_FD_70963 | JGI IMG/M metagenome (GOLD analysis project Ga0066790, IMG submission 70963) | Permafrost soil microbial communities from the Arctic, to analyse light accelerated degradation of dissolved organic matter (DOM) -... | ecosystem: Environmental > Terrestrial > Soil >...
CCTGCCCGCTGGTGGTCAGAGAGACCGGGAACAATGAGCTGTTCGAGCACCGCGCGCTCCCAGACTCGTCCCTCTGGCACGCCGTCGCCCTCGACGCCGTGGCTTGTCAGCAGCCAAGCGCGGAAGGCGAGCGCCGACAGCGCGTCGGTGCCGAAGGCCGGGCAGCGGAAGGCTTGATCGAACGTCACGTTCGATTCACTCGCCGAGAAGCAGATCGTCGATCCCGGGCGCGACCGCAACCGGTTCGTCGCCATAGCCCCCGGTAACCCCTACATCGCCTGAGAAGAACCTCGACGCGAAGTCCGCCGTGATCGTCTCTACCCCGCTTCGGCGGCGCCGTGGAAAAGCCCGTACGCCTTCGAGAGCATGAGGCCGACCCTGCCATTGGATACTGTCCGCAGGACCGCGACGGCACCGGGCTCGAAGGGTGCCAGGTCGTCGTCCGAAGCCTTGAGGCGCTTCTCGTCCAGTCCCCACCGAGGCCGGAGCTTTGCCAACCTGGCCACCCAATCCGGCACGCACGCGCTGACGGCCACCTTCTTGGCTTACCTGACCGTCGGCCGGCGGAGGTCCGGCTAGGCGCTGCTGACCGTCATGTGCGGGACGGGTGAGCGGTGCGGCTGGGAATGGCGCCACGACACCGACATCAGGGCGCCGCCCAGCGGGGAGTCACCGACGTTCCAGCGCCCGCCGGTCGAGCGCACGATCGAATCACCGATGGCCAGACCGAGGCCGGCCCCGGTGCCGCGCTCGGTGGCGCGGTGGAACCGGTCGAACAGGCGCGGCCGTTCGGCCTCGGGGATGCCGGGGCCGCTGTCCTCCACGACGAGGCTGACCCGGCTGCCCTGAGCCCCGACCCCGATCCGGACCTGCCCGTCCGGGCCCGCGTACCGGCAGGCGTTGTCCACCAGGACGCCGGCCAGCCGGTCGATCCACTCCGGCGGAGCGCTGATCAGCGCCGGCTCGGTGGTGATGTCCGTGGTGATCGCGGGACCGACCGAGCGGAAACGATCCGCGCAGGCTTGTGCCAGCGTCGCCAGGTCAACCGGCTCGTTGCTGGGCAGCGGCGGGCTTGAGTCGAATCTGGCCAGCCACAGCATGTCCTCGACCAGCTGCCGCAGCCGCTGGCTCTCACCCTGGATGCGGGTCAGCGCGTCGCGATACTCGGCCGCCTCGCGCGGGCTGGACAAGGCCACATCGGCTTCCGCCCTGATCACGCTGAGCGGGGTACGCAGCTCATGCGAGGCGTCGGCGGTGAACTCAAGCTGACGGCGGCGGGACTGCTCGACCGGAGCCAGCGACCGCAGGCCCACCACCAGAGAACCACCGAACATGGCCAGCAGCAGGAACGGCCCGGCGATGATCTCGCCGTTCAGCAGCAGCCGCTGGGTGTGTGCCTCGCCGACCAGGCTCTGCCCGGCCATCAGCCAGCCGTTACCGGCCCGCGTCATCTTCAGCCGGAACGCGCCCGCCGAACCGAGCGCCACCGTCTTCGCGAACCCCTCTCGCAGCGTGTCGCCGGCCAGCGGAGTGGCCGGCAGCGCGGGCGCGTTCGGGCTGTGCGCGGTGATCGCGCCGCTGGCGTTCACCGACCACAGGAAGACCGGGGCGGAGTCGCCGTCGATATCGTCGTCCTCCGACGCCGGGGACAGCCCCACCCGGGCCACCGGCGCGCCGAGCGCGTCCGGATCGTGCCGGGCTATGGCCAGACGCGCGGCCAGCCGTTCGTCGTTCTGGTCGGTCAGGTGGCCGGAGACCACCGTGTTCAGCACGGTCACGCAGATGATGTAGACGACGGCGATGACCGCCGTGGCCATGGCGGCGACCCGGGCCGCCGGGCTGACCCTCATGCCGGGGTGATCCGGTACCCGATGCCGCGCACCGTCTCGATCCGGACCCCGGCCCCGGCGAGTTTGGAGCGCAGCCGGGCCAGGTGGACGTCGATCGTGTTCGAGCCGAAGGCGTCGGCCTCGTTGTCCCAGACATGCTGGGCGATGGAGCGGCGGTCCGCGACACCCGGGGAACGCCGCATCAAGATCTCCAGGATGCCGAGCTCGGTCACGGTCAGGGCGGGCCGCCGGCCGCACACCCGAACCTCACGCAAGGCCGGGTCGAACTCGACCTCGCCGAGCACCATCCGGGGCGACTGGCTGACCGGCGGCCTGCGCTGCAGGGCCCGGATCCGGGCCAGCAACTCACCGAAATCGAACGGCTTGACCAGGTAATCATCGGCGCCCGCGTCCAGGCCGGCGATCCGGTCCGCCGGGGTGTCCCGCGCGGTCAGCATCAGCACCGGCGTCGCGGTCCCGCCCCGGCGCAGTTTCTGCACCAGGTCCAGACCGGACAACTTGGGCATCCGCCAGTCGAGCACCGCTACCTCGTACTGGTAGAACCGCAGGTAGCTGGCGGCCGTCTCGCCATCGGCCACGAGGTCCACGACATAGCCCTGCTCCCGCAGCCCGCGGGCCAGGACCTCACCGAGTCTCTCGTCATCTTCCGCGACTAGCACCCTCACAGCCTCTGAATCTACCGTGCTGGCCCGGTGGGACGACCCCCCGGAACCCCCCGAGCACGGAGGGAAACCATTCCCCCCGTACCCCCCTGGCGGGGGGACGGGCGCCTGGCGCTGTCCCAACTATCTTGAGACACGGCGCCAGGCGGGACGGGGGACGAGGCGGAGCGCGACCGCCATCCCGGCCAGCGGGGCGGGCACCCATACCGAGGACTTGCGGCCGCGCAGCGCGGCGGCGGTGGCCGCGCCGACCTTCGCCGGGGTGGTGGCCAGCGGGGCGGGCGGCATGCCCGCCGTCATCCGGCCGATGACGAACCCGGGCCGGACCAGGAGCAGCCGGACCCCGCTGCCGTGCAGCGAATCGGCGAGGCCCCGGGCGAAGGCATCCAGGCCGGTCTTGGCCGCCCCGTACACGAAGTTGGCCTTGCGCGGCCGGACCGCCGCCACCGAGGACAGCACCACGATGGTGCCGCGACCCTGGGCGCGCATCCGGGCGGCGATCGCCAGCAGCGTGGTCACGTGCCCGGTGAAGTTGGCGTCGATCATCTCCGCGGCCCGCCGGATGTCGGCCTCGAGATCCGGCTGCGGGATCAGCACGCCGGCCGCCGATATGACCAGGTCCAGCGGGCCCTCGCTGAAGATGGCGTCGGTGAAGGCCTGATGGCCGCCGACCTCGGCCGCGTCGTACGGGACGGTCCGCACCTGGCCGGACAGCTCCTTGCCCGCGGCGGCGAGCCGCTGCTCGTCCCGGCCGGCCAGGATCACCTCGGCGTCGGCCTTCAGATCGAGGGCGGCCAGGATGGCCAGGCCTATCTCACTCGTCCCGCCAAGCAGGAGAATGCGGGGGGCGAGCCCAGGTCCGTTCGGAAAAAAGGTCATTGATCTTCCCGTCTGTGGCGCAGGTCAACAGGGGTGGTCACGGCCGCGGCCCTACAGGCCCGCGGAGAACAGCGCCAGCCAGGCCGCCTCGCAGGCCAGCATCAAGGCGTCCCTGGTCAGCAGGTCCTCCACCGGCGCGGAGGAGCGGCGGCCGGTCAGCACGGCGAACCGGATCAGCGCCGCGGCCAGCGGCAGGGCGCTGAGCAGGTGCCAGGTTCTGGCCCCCGGCCGCTCGCCGGCCGCCCAGGCCAGGTAGGCGGCGATCATCAGGGCGGCCACCACGAGCTGGCTCACCCGCAGCGCCTCGGGCCGGTACCAGCGCATGACCGGCCGGTGCCGGATGGCCTCGAGCACCGAGCCGGACAGCTCGGTGTAGCGCTTGGCGATCGCGACGCCGAACGCGCCCAGACTGCACACCAGCAGGAACCAGCCGGACGGCGGCACGTGCGTGGCGGCGGCACCGCCGAGCACCCGCAGCAGGAAGCCGGACGCCACGAAGATCAGCTCGACCACCGGGATGTGCTTGAGCACCCAGGAGTACAAGAACGACAGGGTCAGGTAGCCGCCGACCGCCGCCACCAGCAGCGGCTCGCGAATTAGCAGCCCGGCGCTCAGCCCGATCACGGCGCACACCAGGCCCAGCGCGACCGCGTGGGACTTCGGCAGGTCACCGGCCGCCACCGGGCGGAACCGCTTGCGCGGATGGCTGCGGTCACGCTCGGCGTCGGCGACGTCGTTGATGAAGTACACCGCCATCGAGGCGTAGCCGAAGGCGACCGCGGCCACTAGGGCGTAGACCAGCCCGTTCGGCCGTCCCAGCGTCGCGCCAGCTAGCGGTGCGGCGAAGACCAGCAGGTTCTTCGGCCACTGCCGGGGCCGGGCGGTGCGGACCACCGCGACCAGCCAGCGACCCCGGCGGGCAGGCCGGGCTGGGGCCACCTCAGTGGCGTCTGCCTGGGCCGTCACCGGGAGTAAACCGCCGTGAAGTCCCGGCTGTACACCGAGTAGTACCGGTACGCGGTCTGCTGCTGGGTGGGCAGCAGGTTGGTCGGGGTCGGGTCGGTGAGGTGGCCGTTGGCGTGGTAGTACTCGAAGGACATCCAGTACGGGTTGATGTCCATCTGCATGCCCTCGACCGCGCCGGCCCGCTGCAGCAGGTTCGCTAGCGTCTGCACGTCCAGCGCCGGGCCGTACACGAAGATGAGCCGGCCGTCCTTGGTGACGCCAAGCCCCGAGCGCCAGACGTAGTACGCGCCGCCGAGGGTGGCGCCCCAGCTGCCGAGCACATTCTGGTTCACGGCCGCCGGGACCTGGCCGTGGTCGACGATGAGCTTGAGGTTCTGCCGGACGCCGACGACGTACTTGGTCATCCGCACGCCCTGCCCCCAGGCGCCGACCTTGACGTCGCCGTTGCGGTAGTAGACGATCGACGCCGCCCCGTTCACCAGCGCCCCATGAGTGACGCCATTGAGGTAGAAGCCACCGCCGGCCGTGTTCAGCTTGAAGCCGCCGTTGAAGGTGGCCATCAGGCCCGTGCGCGCGCCCGCCGGGATATCCGGCTGCGATTTCCAGTTACCCGGGCCCGGGTCCTCGGCGCCCGGATGCAGCTGGAAGGTGAGCAGCCGCTGATCCATCGAGACGATGCCCGCGACGTAAGAGGTGTGCACGTTGTCCGGGCGCAGGAAGGTGCCGAACATCGCGGGCTGGCCCTTGACCGTATCCAGCACCCGCCACACGCCCTCACCCGGCAGCGGCGCGCCGGCCGGCGAGCTGAGCTGCTTGGGGATGATCGGCTGGAAGCCGTGGTGCTTGACCTTGACCTTGATCTTGGGCTGGGACCCTCCTGGCGCCGCGAGGGAGAATCCGGGCTTGCCGCCTACCTGGGGCGGAGAGTAGGAAATCCACTCGCCGAAGGTCACGACCGGGCCCAGATAGTGATCCCTGGCCCATTCGGCCAGCTTGGAGGACATGGACCCGCCGTTGGGCGCGGCCAGCGCCTGACCGACGGAGAAGGTGCACCAGCACAGCAGCAGCGCGAACAGGGCCAGGATGACCCGGACCGTGGGGCGCCTCAGCAGCCTGCGGAACCGCCCGCGAGGGCGGCTGCCCTTCGGCCCGCGGGACCAGCCCCGGCCCCGGCCGCGGGGGGGTCCCTGCGGACCTTGCGGGTCTTGCTGGTATTGCGGGTCTTGCTGGTATTGCGGGTCTTGCTGGTATTGCGGGTCTTGCTGGTATTGCGGGGCCTGCGGGACGGGAGAGGCCCAGGGGTCCATGGGGCCGCTCGACGTCCTGAAGTCACCATCGGAGGTGTACGGGTCTCCCCGGTAGGGGTCTGACTCATAGGGGTCCGGCTCATGCGGTCCGTAGCCCGGGGCTCCCGGCGGTCCGTAAGGCTGCGGCGCAGCCGGTCCCCACGATGCTGGCCCCCGCGGTTGACCCTGCGCTGGCCCCCGCGGTTGACCCTGCGCTGGCCCCTGCGGTTGACCCTGCGGTTGACCTTGCGCTGGCCTCCGCGGTTGACCTTGCGATCGACCTTGCGGCTGGCCTTGCGGTCCCCAGGATCCTGGCTTCGGCGGTCCGTAAGCGGGCGGCCCGTCCGACTGCTGGGTGGGCGGCCCGTAGGACTGCGGCCCGGGGGGCCCGTAGGACTGGGGGCCAGGCTGGCCCCAGGTCTGTTGATCCGGCGCGTCCCAGGACTCCTGATCGGGCGCGTCCCAGGAGTCTGGGCCGGGCGGCGAGGCACGGTGCCGGCTAGCGCGACGGGATGCCGGTCGTTGCACTCACTACCTCCTCGGTGATCTGCGATGCCCTCGCAGATGGTCTACCGGTTCAACATGAAGGAATCGTTACGCGGCCGCGCTGCCCAGGACAAGGGAAAGTATCCGTACGGGCGTGTTTGATGAGGTTACCTCCTTGGGCCGACCGGGCTCGGCTTCACCGCACATATAGCCGCAAACCGGCCCGGTATGGCGGCCACGGCCGTGCTCTGGCCGACCGCAGCGGCGGCCAGGCCGCCAGGCCTAACCCGGGCCTGGCGGAGCTTCCCCACGGCGCCTGGAGCCTACCAGCGACCCCAGGGCAGCAGTGCGGTCACGGCGACCGCGGCGAAGAGCAGCGTCAGGTAGGCGATGGAGAGATGGAACAGGCGCATCGGGGCCGGGGACGAGCCTCCGGCGGCGGCCGGGCCAGCCAGGGCCGGGCCGGGCCGGGCCGGCGATGCGTCCGGGGCTTCGTGGGCCGCCGGGGCGGCGGTCACCCGGGCGTGCAGCCGGTGCGCCTCGGCCAGGAACCACAGGCCCAGGGCGGCCGCGAAAGCGCCGTAGATCCAGCCGGCGTACGGGGTCAGGACCAGGGTGGCCGCGACCATCGCGTAGGAGTACCACAGGATCTTCTTGACGACCGCGGCGGGCGACGCCACCACCGGCAGCATCGGCACGTTGGCCGCGGCGTAGTCGTTGCGGAACTTCATGGCCAGCGCCCAGAAATGCGGCGGGGTCCACAAGAAGATGACCGCGAACAGCACGATGGCGGGCACGCTGACCGTACCGGTCACCGCCGCCCAGCCGACCAGGACGGGGAAGCAGCCGGCCGCGCCGCCGATCACGATGTTGGACGGGCTGCGCCGCTTGAGCAGCAGCGTGTACACGAAGATGTAAAACAAGATCGCGGCGTCGGCGAGCGAGGCGGCCAGCCAGTTGGCCATCAGGCCAAGCAGCAAGGTGGCCCCGGCGCCGAGCGTAATGCCCCAGGCCAGGGCCTCCCATGGCTTGATGGTGCCCTGGCCGTTCACCAGCGGGCGGCGCGAGGTCCGCTTCATCAGCGCGTCGATGTCGCGGTCGATGTAGCAGTTGATCGTGTTGGCGCTGCCCGCGGCCAGCGTGCCGCCGATCAGCGTGACCAGGACCAGCCGGATCGACGGCAGGCCATGCTGGGCGAGCAGCATGGTCGGGACCGTGGTGACCAGGAGCAGTTCGATGATGCGCGGCTTGGTCAGCGCGACCAGGGCGGCGCCGATGACACGCGGCGAGCGCCTCGGCGAGAAGCTTCCGGGCGCAGTGCCACGCGCGGATACTGTCGCAGCCACAGACAGAGCGTTAGGCACCCGCGTCACTCGTGCCTTCGGCCTCGTCCGCTGCCTCGTCCGCCGGGTGGATGAAGTCGGTCTCGGGCAGGATGTCAGGATCCTGCCGGGTCTCCGACGCGTGCGGCGGCTGCAGGCCGGGCACGCCGGTCTCCGCCTCGGCCACGATCGCGCTGGCGGGCATCGGGCCGCGCAGCCGGATCATGCCGCCCTGGCCCGGTTCGCGGGTACCCGTAGAGACCTGGTGAGCAGGCGTCAGGTATCTCATCCGGGGCACGCTATGCGGCCGCTTGAAGATGAAGTAGAGCACAGCCGCGATGAGAATGAAGGCCCCATAGGGCAGCGCGAACGTCTCGATCGACCCGCCCAGGTACCTAGTCGGGCCATCAGCGAGAAACAGCTCAGTCACGGAACCTCCAGCCGTGCAGGACATCCGTCTTAACGAACGTAGAAAAGCACCCAGAAGATGAGCGCGACCACAGCCAGGTAGTTCCAGACGACGGTGAACGAGCTGAGCGACGCCTGGAACCGCTGGACGTTGAACGCCTCACTGTAGGTGGGCGGCTGCTCGACAAACGAGATGGCCGAGATCGAGCGCGCACGCATGAACAATATCTCCAGCCATATCATCGCGCAGAGCCAGATGGTCAGCGCCACCGGGTGGAACCCGACGAACACACTCGCGAAGCCCGACTGACCCGGCTGGAACGGCAGGTTGAGCAGCTCCACGATCTGCAGCGAGACCGCGGCCAGGCCGAGGATCAGCGCCGCCAGCGCCGCCCGCGCCCACGGGTTCTTCTTCCCGGCCTTGATCTGCTGCAGCCCAGCGGTCTGCACGATCGCGCTCAGCGCGATCAGCCCGGCGATCGTGGCCCCGTAATACATGTGCGGGGGCGTGGTGGAACTCGGCAGCCACATCTGGTGCGAGTTGGCCGACTGCAGGTAGAAGTACGCGAACGCGAACGCGCCGAACAGGAACGACAGCCCGCCGATGGCGAGCCTGGAGCCCGTCCAGGCCGCGTTCAGCGCGGCCTCGTGGTAGAACGCCTGCTCCTCGACGGCCCTGGTGGCCGCCTCTTCGCTGCCGGCTTCGGCTAGCTCAGCCACGGTCAGGCCTCCGTTCCTGCGAGGGCACCGCTGATCACTCCGGCGGGCGGGTTCAGGTCGGCCACCGGCAGCGCCTTGGGGTCGCCGTACTCATACGGGCCGGACAGGACCACCGGGATGTGCTGGAAGTTGTTCGGTGGCGGCGGCGAGGAGACCTGCCATTCCAGGCCGCGGGCCCGCCACGGGTTGCCGACCTCGCGCTGCCGCCAGAACAGGGTCGACATGACGAAGTTGAACAGGAAGATGAGCATCGACACGCCGAGGAGGAACGCCGAGATCGACACCCAGTCGTTCAGCGTCTCCAGGTTACGGGCGTAGTCAAACACGCGTCGCGGCTGGTCAAGCTCGCCGACGGCGAACAGCGGCATGAAGGTGGAGTTGAAGAAGATGAACATGGTCCAGAAGTGGAGCTTGCCGAGCCGCTCGTTCAGCCTGATCCCCAGCATCTTGGGCAGCCAGTAGTAGATGCCGCCCATGAAGGCGAAGATCAGCCCGCCCATGATCGTGTAGTGGAAGTGCGCCATGACGAAGAACGAACCGTGGCTCGTCGTGTCCGCGGGCACGTCGGACAGGAACACACCGGAGATCCCGCCGAACAGGAAGTTGACGTACATGCCCATGGCGAACAGCATCGGCACCGTCAGCCGGATCTTCGCCTTCCAGAACGTGCCCATCGCGACCAGGTAGATGAAGCCCGTCGGGATCGAGATCAGCTCGGTGGTCAGCATGAACAGCGGCCGCATGTCCGGGTCCATGCCGGAGTCGAACAGGTGGTGCTGCCAGACGAAGAAGGACAGGATCGCCACCCCGAGCATGCCCGCCGCGGCGATCTTGTACCCGAACAGCGGCTTGCGGCAGAACACCGGGATGATCTCCGAGACGATGCCGAACCCGGGCAGCGCCAGGATGTAGACCTCCGGGTGGCCGAAGAACCAGAACAGGTCCTCGTACAGGTAACTGCTGCCGCCCAGCTGGCTGACGAACAGGGCGGTCTGCGCGGTCCGGTCGGTGATGATCATGTACATCCCGCCGACCAGCACCGGCGCGGCCAGCACCAGCAGGAACCCGGTGGTGAGCATGGCCCACACGAACATCGGCAGCCGGCTCCACCGCATCCCGGGGGCCCGGTAACAGATGATCGTGGTCACGATGTTGAACGCGGCCAGGATGGCCGAGATGCCCATCAGGCCGAACCCGATCGCGTAGCCGTCCATGCCCGAGCCGGCCTGGATGGACAGCGGCGCGTAGCCGGTCCAGCCGGTCGGGAACCCGCCCATCAGCACGCTGGACAGCAAGATGATGAACGCGCACGGGGTCAGCCAGAACGACAGCGCCTCGACCCGCGGGAACGCCACCCGCTTCGAGCCGATCATCAGCGGCACCAGGTAGTTCCCGAACGGCCCCATGACGACCGAGGTCATCATCATCATCATCATCGTGCCGTGCTCGCCGACCACCTCGAGGTAGGCGCTCGGGGTGAGCAGGTGGTACGTCGGTGACAGCAGCTCGGCCCGGATCGCCATCGCGAACAGGCCGCCGGTCAGGAAATAGCCGATCATCGCGACCAGATACTGGATGCCGACTACCTTGTGGTCCAGGGAGTACCTGAAGTACTTAGCCAGGCCGTCTCCGACGTGGCTTTCGCCGGCTCCGATGACCGGCTTGCCGAGCATCTGCCGGAACACGTCGTTGAACACGCCCAGGCCGGCCAGCCAGCCGACCACGCCGAAGAGATAACCCATGACGATCGGGAAGTCGCTGTCGTCGGCGAAGGCGATCTGCTGGTAGCCGCTGGCGATGACGTTGCCGAGCCAGTGCCCGAGCACGTAGCCGATGATCGCCCCGATCAGCGCGGTGTGGATCGCCGGGCGCAGCCACCAGGGCCGCGCCGTCGGCGCGGCGGCAGGCTCACGTCCGCCGGGCACCTGCGCGCTTTCCGGCTGGATTTCGATGGCCATCTGCGTTTACCTCGCTACCTTCCGCCGGATCATGGCTGCTCAGGATCGTTCGGGCTGTAGTAGCCTCCGCCGGCGCCGGTCAGGCCCAGCTGGCCGAGAATCTTGCCGAGAACGGGAACGACGGTGGGGTCGTAGGTCAGGGAGTAGGGCGGCAGGATCTTGGTCAGCGACGCCAGCTGCGTCTCGGTCTGCTGGGCCCAGCTCTGGAAGTCCGACGCCGAGACGACCTTGCCGTAGTTGAACATCGCGCCGTGCCACAGCCCGCACAGCTCGGCGCAGCGGACCACGAAGGAGCCGGTGTGCTTCGCGGTGGTGTAAGCGATGTTGTTGACGCCAGGGTTGGCGTCGGCCTTCACGCCGAGCTGGTAGGGCCAGAAGCTGTGGATCACGTCCAGCGAGGTGACGTTGAACTGGACCGGCTCGTTGACCGGCAGCTCAAGCTGCGTGGTCTCGAACCCGCCGAACTGCGGGTAGCGGTAGGTCCACGCCCACTGCTGGCCGATGACCTGCACCTGCAGGATGGTCGACGAGTTCGGCTTCCAGATCGGCTGCGGGCCCTCGCCCGCGCCCGCGCCCTGCACGGTCCACAGCTCCACGGTGCCGAAGACGGCCAGGCCGAGCACGATCGTGGTGGTCGCCGCGATCCAGGTCAGCTGGACCTTGGTGTTACCGTGAATCGGCGGCCCGTCGGTCTCATCGCCGTCCTTGGCCCGCCAGAACGTCAGCGCGTAGCCGAAGTAGATGAGCACGCCGAGCACCACGGGCGCCGCGATCGTGCCAAGGACCGCGGTGTCGAACTGCTGGTTGGCGGCCGAGGTCGACATCGCGCCAGGCGGCAGGTGCGGCCCCCAGACGAGGTACACCAGCGGGCAGCAGATGGCGCTGGCCACCAGCCAGAGGATCAGCAGCCGCAGGCCGTGCCGGGGCTCGGCCCCAGCCGGACCTGACGCTGCCGGAGCCGG
>Ga0066790_10001016_pt1 | contig 11495 bp, 9 predicted proteins | sample OrgsoiDNA2013050_FD_70963 | JGI IMG/M metagenome (GOLD analysis project Ga0066790, IMG submission 70963) | Permafrost soil microbial communities from the Arctic, to analyse light accelerated degradation of dissolved organic matter (DOM) -... | ecosystem: Environmental > Terrestrial > Soil >...
CCGCACACGACGGTAGAAGACCACATCGCCGATCAGCTGGTCATCCGGCAAAACCGCTGGTCAGAAAGTCCCTTCAGAAGAGCTGCACCCATTGGTTTTTGGTGCACTCCGTCCGCGGACAAGGACCCCATGCCGAGCTGCGGGCCAAGCCCGGACCATCGACAGTCCCACCCGATCAGTCGTCCCGGCCGATAAGTCACCACCGCATGCAGTAATCAGCGATCTCACGCAGCGTGTCGGCAGCGGCTGAATTATTCAGCCGCCGCCGACACGGGCGGTTATATCCACTGGCTGGCCGAGCTCGTCCAAGGGCAGTCTCATCACCTGACTATGGCACCAAGCCATCTCCCCTGCTACCAGGAGAAACAGCAGACCGTTACCGCCCGCCCGGCGAGGTGGAGGCCCCGTTGCCCAGTCGGGGACAGGCAGCCGATCGCTTATTAGCCAAAAATGATCATGCCGGTGGTTGCTCCGTGGTTGCTCGGATGTCCCGGTACGGCCCGGTAGCAGCCGGTACGAACCGGCACCAAATCCAGGGCAGCTGCTGCATATCTCCCAGGTGGCGCCACAAACGCGCAGGTAGAGCGCACTCATGCGAAATACAGGGCAGCGGACTCTTAATCTGCGGGTTCGGGGTTCAAGTCCCTGGCGGCGCACCCATTCCGACCTGGGACTATACCCGTTCCGGGTTCCCTCGTGCAGGCTATTTCCGGCCCATGTTGGCTCCACGTTTGCTCGTCAGTCCGGACCTAGTCCCACGGGCCGTCCTAGTCGGCCTCGCACCCGCCCGTTCCGCCCGGCGCCTAGTGTGCTGTCCCGGCCGCAGCGTCCGCTCCAGAGCGGCCCTACCGATGGCTATACAGAGCGTGACATCGACCGGATTGCGCAGCTAGAGGGTCGCCCCGGTGCGGGCAGGCGAACGACCGGCGTCTCGCTGACTCGTAGCCGAGCCTGGCCAAGTCCACTAGATCTCCAGCAGGCAGAAGGATCAGGCGGCCAGCAAGGTTCAGTGTGGGATGCGGTGCTGGCGCTCGCTGAGCAGTCTCCTGTGGGCGCAGCCGCATCGCGTCCGCCAGCCGCGCGTCCCCGCCATCCAGGCCGCCGTGACCGGCGCGGACCCGGAAGCTCTCGGCCGCGGGCCGGCCGGGCAGGGCCGCGACCAGCAGGTTGGAGTTCCGCGGGGCATGGTCGGGCAGCCGGTGGTAGTAGAACCGGCGGATCACCACCGCCTGCAGGTCCACGAAGATCACCGGCGCGTACAGCCCTTCCCGCGGCAGCTCACAGGCCAGCGGCACATACGCCCGGCCGCCGGCCGCGCATCGCCGCGCGGCCTCCCACATCCCCTCGCCGGTCCAGCTCGGCGGCGGCTGAATCGCCACCATGACAGCGGCGAGCCGCCGGCCCCGGGGGAGCGTCAATTGCGCTGGTGGCTCTCAGCTCCCGGTATGCCGGCATAGGGTTTTCCCATGACGAGGCCGGACCAGGGCGAGCTGGGCGGCAGGGCGGCCTGGTTCGACGAGTCGGTGGCCGAGAAGCTCGCGGATGCGATGCACGGGCTGTCGACGCCAAGCCGTGTGCAGATCCTGGGCTGCCTGGTCGGGGGGCCGTGCTCAGTCGGCGAGCTGGTCGAGGCGCTGGGGATGGAGCAGTCGGCGGTATCGCATCAGCTGCGGGTGCTGCGCGAGCATCAGCTGGTCAAGGCTGAGCGGGACGGACGGCGCCGCGTGTACGCCATCTACGACGAGCACGTCACGGACCTGCTCCGCGTCGGGCTCGACCATGTCGAGGAGCGACGCCGGCCTACGGCGAGGCCTTCCAGGCACGGGGCCGCGGCAGAGGGCGCGTGATCATTTGAGGCCGGGCAGGCGGGGCGGACCGGGCGGGCGGATCGTCCCGGCCAGCTTCGCGCCTCCCTCGGAGCGCCGGTCGGTGCTGGACCGGGCGCACCGCGGGGACATCATCGGGGCCTTCGGCCGGGTAGCGTCCGCAGGTACCGGTCCCCCCCCCACGTCGCGCCGTCGCCGGCTGGCGATCCTGCTGGCGGTGACGGGGCCGGGTGTCGTGGTGATGGTGGCCGACAACGACGCCGGGGGTATCGCCACCTACGCGCAGGCCGGCCAGGACAGCGGCCTGCGGTACGTGTGGCTCCTGGCGGCCCTGGCAGTCGTGCTTTTCGTGAACCAGGAGATGGTGGCCCGCCTGGGCGCGGTCACGGGGGCCGGGCACGCCCGGCTGATCCTTGAGCGGTTCGGGCGGCGGTGGGGAATGTTCGCGCTCGCTGACCTGCTCGTCGTGAACCTCCTCGTCCTCGTCACCGAGTTCATCGGCATCACCCTCGGCCTCGGCTACTTCGGCGTCAGCCGCTACCTGTCCGTGCCCGTCGCGGCCGTGGCACTGGTAGCGGCCGCGGGCACGGGCAGTTTCCGCCGCTGGGAACGAGCCATGTACGCCCTGGTGACAGCGAGCCTCGTCGCCGTGCCCCTGCTCGCCGTCGTCCGTCCTCACGGCGCGGCGCTCGTCCACGTCGCGGCGGTGCGCCCCGGGTCCTCTCCCGGCTCCGTGCTGGTGGCCGTCGCCCTCATCGGGACCACCGTCGCCCCCTGGCAGCTTTTCTTCCAGCAGTCCAACGTGGTCGACAAGCGCATCACGGCCCGGTGGATTTCTTACGAGCGCGCTGACACTGCCATCGGCACGGCCTTGTTCGCCCTCGGCGCCATAGCGGTCATGACCGCGTGCGCCGTCGCGTTCTCGGGAACGGCCCTGCACGGCGCCTTCGCCGACGCCGGCGAGGTCGCCAGCGCACTGCGCGCTCGCGGCGGCGACTGGGCGGGAGCGCTGTTCGCCGTCGCCCTGGTGAACGGATCAGTTCTCGGCGCCGGGGCGGTGACGCTGTCCACGTCGTACGCCATCGGCGATGTCACCGGAACGCGCCATTCCCTGCACCGCCGGTGGGATGATGCCCGCACGTTCCACCGCAGCTACGCCGCCTTCATCGCCGCCGCCGCCGTGACCGTGCTCATTCCCGGCGCCCCGCTCGGCATCGTCACCATCGGCGTGCAGGCCCTCGCCGGCGTCCTGCTGCCCAGCGCCCTGGTGTTCCTGCTCCTGCTCTGCAACGACCGTACCGTCCTCGGCCCGTGGGTCAGCCTCCCAGTGCACTGGCCCGCGGCGGTCACAGCCGGGGCGCTGGCGGCCGGGCTCGGCGCGCTCGCCGGGATCAGGCTCAGAAGCGAGCCAGAAACCGCCGCCACTGACGCGGCGGTCTCAGGCCGGCCGACCTGGACGATGCCCGCCATCGAGACGCGCCACTCCCCGCCTTCCTCGCCCGCCACACCGGCAACCTACCGGCCTCGGGCAGGAACTCTCCGTGAAGACACGCCCGCCCAGCTCATGCTGGCGGCCTGCTGACAGAGCGGCTATCGGGGGTGGCGGACACAGACGGAACGTGGTGGCGTACCACTGGAAACGCAACTCCGCCGTGTTGCAACTCGACACGACCAGCTGCAACACGAGAACCTTCTAGGGACAGCGACCGCACCCTGCGCTGGTGGCAGCGGCGGGCCAGCTCCCCGCCGCAAGCGTCCCGGGGCTGGACAGTTCCCGGAAGGTTTAGCTGTGCTGCGGGCGAGGCCCGCTCGCACCGATGCCGGCTTCTACCCCGCTGGCGCTGGTGATGACGGCCCCGGGGCGCGAGGGGCTACCATCGTGCTGGCGCTGGGAGGGCGCCGCCGGGTCCGCGGGAAGGACTGAGTCCGCCTCCGAGTACTGACTTCCGATGGCTGTGGCCTCTTCCTCGGCCTGAGCAGCGGACCGCAGGCGCAGGAGGGAGACGCCATGTCTGCTTCGCTTCCCGACCGCCCGAACCTCGGCCAGCTGCGCCGCCAGGCCAAGGAACTCCGCGATGCCGCCCGTCGCGGGGAGCCCGGCGCCCTCGATCGCGTGACCCGCATTTACCGGGCGGCGCCGCAAGGCGGCGTGACCCTGGCGGCCGCTCAGCTGGTCATCGCACGGGAGCTGGGTTTCACCAGTTGGCCCAGGCTGAAGGCCGCCGTCGAGGCCCGCGCCGCCACTGCCGGGCAGCTGGCTGAGGCCTTCGTGGCGGCGTCGGTCGAGCGCCGCCTGCGCGAGGCAGCCACGATCCTGGCGGCTCATCCAGGTATCGCCGCCCGCAGCATCTACGCCGCCGCTGTCCTGGGCGACAGGCGGACGGTGAGCGAGATGCTCGCCGCCGATCCCTCTGGGGCGGTCGCGGTCGACGAGGCCCGGGGCTGGCCGCCGCTCCTTTACTCCTGCTATTCCCGCTGGCACCACATCGACCCGTCCCGGGCGACGGGGATGGCCGAGGTGGCCAGTCTCCTGCTCGAGGCCGGCGCCAGCCCGGACACGAACAATGGGGCGCGAGCTGGTTATCGCTCGGCGCTGAGCGGAGCGGTGGAGGTCAACAACCCTGACGTCACCCGGGTGCTGCTCGACGCGGGAGCCAACCCGGACGACCGCCAGTGCATCGGGGAGGCTGCCGGACATGGCGACCACCGGTGCCTCGAACTGCTGCTGGCCCATGGCGCCCGGGTGGCCGGCACGTGGGCCCTGGATGCTGCGGTCGACGCCGACGACCCCCAGGCGGTCTCACTCCTGGTGGGGGTCCTCCGCGGCGCGACCGGACAGACGGCGAACGAGGCGACCGGGGCGCTGCCCGGCGCGGCGGCGGGCGCCTCGCCCGAGGTGGTGGCCGCCCTCCTCGCCGCCGACGCGGACCCCCGGGCGAGGGACTCGGAGACGGGCTTGTCCGCGGTGCGCCGGGCGGTGCGGGCCGGCCAGGCCGAGACGGCCGCATTGCTGGTCCGCCACGGCGCGCCGGACGACAGCACCGACGTCGACCGGTTCATCGGTGCCTCCCGGCGAGCCGACCGGGCGGCGGCCGAGCGGCTGCTTGCCGAGCACCCCGGCCTTCCTGACCGGCTGACCGTCGATGACCGCGCCGCGGTCGTCGAGGCTGCTGGCTCGGCCCCGGCAGCCGCGGTCGCGCTCATGCTCGACCTGGGCTTCTCACCGGACGACCGCAACGGCTTCGGCGAGCAAGCGCTGCACACCGCCGCCTACTACGGGAACGCTGAGGTGGTGCGGCTTCTGATCGATGCCGGAGCGGATCTCGAAGCCCTCGACGCCCGCTTCGACGGCACGCCGCTGGCCTATGCCACCGTGGGCAGCGGCGAGCGCGCCGGCCAGCCCGGCAACTGGATCGAGACGGTGCGCCTCCTTATCGACGCCGGCGCGTCGCGAGACGACGTGTGGATCTCGGGCAAGCCGCCCAGCGAGGAGGTCATCGCCCTTCTCCGCAGCTACGGCATCTCCCCCGACGACGAGTCCGGGCCCGAAGGCGACGACGCGGACGGCGTGCCCCGCTCGGCCGGCGTCGGGGTGATGGCCGACGTCGCGCAGCATCTGGAGGCCGCTTACCGCAACATCGACCTCGAACTGCTGGGATCGCTCCTTCACCCCCAGGTCCAGTGGAGCGGGCTGTGCAGCACCAGCGCCCAGGTCCTCGACTGGTACCGGCAAAGCCTCGCCGACGGCACCCGCCTTACTCTCGAAAGCGTGGAGGTCGACCGCGACGCCGTGGTGCTCGGCATCACCCTGTCCCGGCCGGCCGAAGGCGCCCGGCCGGCCCCCGCCGAGCGCCTGTACCAGGTCTTCAAGGTCGGCAACGGCGAGGTCATCGAGATACGCGGCTATCCGGACCGTGCCAGTGCGCTCGCCCGGCCGTGAAACACCTCCGGAAAAGGATGCTGCGAACGCCAGCCGCTGAGCGGCGCCTCCCTTCAGCGCCGCCCTCGATTGCCGGGTGCTGAACCCGGAGGCGGCGCTCGCCGGGCCCTGACTGGCGGGCCCGGCGAGCATTGCCAGCTGGTCAGCCGCCGCTGGCGTCTGCCAGGGCGCCGAGAAGCTGCAGCCGTTCCAGCGCGATAGCGCGGGATGGGATCTGGGCGGCGCCGGCTACCCAGTCCCGCCAGATGGGCCAGCGGCCCCGGTCGTAGTCTTCGTGGCCGAACTCGCCAGCGTCCAGGACGAGGCGGCGCACGGCCTCCATCTGGTCCGGGCGGCCCAGGCCAGGCCACGGCAGATAGTCGATGGTCCAGGACAGGCGCGGCGTGCCGCCCTCGGCACGGTTCATCAGGTGGGCATGGAAGGCGACCACGTCGCCCGGCTCGGTCTCCACCACGATGTGCGGCCATTCCCAGTGCCCGAAGCCGGAGGCAGCGGGCTCGGCGGCGCGGTACTCGCAGAGCCGGCGCTCGAAGCCGGGCAGGTGAGAGCCGGGGATCAGGCGAAGCGCACCTGTGCTGGCCGTGCGGGGTTCAAGGTCCGCCCAGAGGATGACGCCGCCGATGTCAGGTCCCTGGCGGGTATGCCAGGTGGAATCGCCGGTAAAGCAGGCGGCGATCCCGGCCGACGGCACGGTCGGGCCGCCGAGCAGCTCAGCCGAGGATCCGAACGTCCTGGGGTCATCGGCGATGAGCGAGAGGCTGAACGGCGCCCTGCTGGCGGCCAGGGGCAGGTAGTCGCCGCTGATGCCGCCCAGGTCGTTGGGCTCGGTGGCGATCTGGCCGAAGGCGTCGGCCAGCGCGCCGGTCACTTCCTGGCGGAGCGTGCCCGCCTCGGCCCGGCTGAGCAGGCCACGCAGCGTAACGTACCCGAACGTGCGGAAATGCAGGATCTGCTGGTGGGAAAGCATGACAGAACTCCTCGTCGGCTCGGCTGGTCAGGGACACGGACGAGCCGGACAGGGGGAGCCCGGGCGGATCAGTCTAAGACGCGGGTGCGCATGCCGGTCAGCCTACTCTGCTTCGCATGGCGGCCAGAGCCGTTACGTCGCCGTCATGGCTCCAGCTGCGCCGGCCGTGTCCTGGTCGCGCCAGTGCCCCGGGCCTGCGTCACTAAGGGTGGCCGGGGGTGGACGCGGAGTCGCCGAGCGCGTCCGGTGCGGTGCGCGCACCGGGATGCGGGCGATCAGCCGGACCTGCTGAGGAACCAGAACGCGGCCCTGCGCAGGCCAGCCGGGCCTCCCCCCGTACGGCTACGCCGACCATAATCGATCAAGGCACCTTGATCGATCAAAACTGTTTGATGTACCGTGTGGCAGGTGGAGCCGATGCGCCTGCCGGGTGAGCTTGCCCCGCCGGATTTCCTGCAGCTGGCAGGGCACCCGCTGCGCTGGCGGCTGCTGAACGAGCTGGCGCGCAGCGACCGGCAGGTCCGCGAGCTGACCCGCCTGCTCGGCCAGCCGCAGAACCTCGTCTCCTACCATCTCGCCCAGCTTCGCCGCAGCCGCCTGGTATCGATGCGCCGCAGCTCAGCCGACGGGCGTGATGCCTACTACAGCATCGACCTCCCCCGGTGCGGCGACCTGCTGTCGGCCGCAGGCGCGGCGCTGCATCCCGGGCTGCGGCTCACCGTCCCGCCTGCCGCGGCAGCGGGCCCGCATCAGGCCCGGGCCCGGGTGCTGTTCCTGTGCACGGGAAACGGCGCCCGCTCCCAGCTCGCCGAGGCATTCATGCAGCACTTCGCTGAAGGCGCCGTCGAGGCGGCCAGCGCCGGCAGCCATCCCCGGCAGGTGCACCCGAATGCGATCCGGGTAATGCGCGAGCACGGCATCGACCTGACTGCCAAGCACTCCAAGCACCTGAGCACTTTCGCCGGGCAGCGCTTCGACTACGTCGTCACCCTGTGCGACAAGGTACGGGAGGTCTGCCCCGGCTTCCCCGGCCACCCGCAGCTCATCCACTGGAGCATCGCCGACCCGGCCCGGGATAGCGGCACCGGCCAGGAGAGCTACCCCGCCTTCCGGCGCACCGCCGACGACATCCGGACCCGGGTCAGGTTCCTGCTGCGCCTCATCACGCAGCCGCCCTCACCCCCGGAGGCGCATTGAACGTCACCGGGCGCGACGAGCACATCGCCAGCGGCCCAGACGGCGGGCTGATCCTGCTCCCGGATCCCCGTGGCCGGCCCGCAGGAGCCCGGCCAGCCGGCCTGCCTCCGGGCCGCGAAGGACACCGCTCGTGACATCGAAGGCCCCCGCCGGGGATCCGGCCGCCCAGCCCGGGACCGACTTGCTCACCGTCATCCGGGAGTGGGGCCGCATCGGCTGCATCGGGTTCGGCGGCCCGCCCGCGCACATCAGGCTGCTGCGCGAGCTGTGCGTCGAGCGCAGGCAGTGGATGGGCCCCGCGGAATTCGAGGACGCGATCGCGGCCTGCAACCTGCTGCCCGGGCCGGCCTCCACCCAGCTGGCGATCTTCTGCGCCTGGCGGGTCCGGGGCCGCGCCGGAGCGCTGGCCGGCGGTGCCGCGTTCATCATCCCCGGCCTGATCCTGATTATCGCGCTGGCCGCGCTGTTCCTCACCGGGTCCCCGCCACTGTGGGTAAAAGGAGCCGGGGCGGGCGCGGGCGCCGCCGTCGCGGCCGTCGCCGTGCAGGCAAGCGCGAGCCTGCTCCCCGCCAGCCGGCGCCGCGTGCAGCACGCGGGCCGTGCCCGCTGGCTGAGCTACCTCGCCGCCGGGGCGGCCGCCGCGGCGACCATCGGGCCGTGGCTGGTAGCCGTCCTGCTCGGCTGCGGCGCGATTGAGCTCGCCGTCCAGCGCACTCGCCAGGACGGCGTGCCGGCCGCCGGCATCGCACCCGTCCCGCTGCCGGTGCTCGCGGCGGGCACTATCGGCGGCGGCGTCGCCCTCTCGCTGGCCTGGGTCGCGTTCAAGGTCGGGGCGCTGTCCTACGGCGGCGGGTTCGTCATCATCCCGCTGATGCAGGCCGACGCCGTCAGCCACTACCACTGGATGACCGGCGGCCAGTTCCTCAACGCGGTCGCGCTCGGCCAGATCACCCCCGGCCCCGTCGTGCAGACCGTCGCCGTCGTCGGCTACGCCGCCGCCGGGATCGCCGGCGCCCTGCTGGCCGCGGCCGTCGCGTTCGCGCCCTCCTTCGCGTTCATCCTGCTCGGCGCCAGCCGCTTCGACCGGCTCCGCGGCAACCAGCGGGTCAGCGCGTTCCTCGGCGGCGCAGGCCCGGCCGCCATCGGCGCGATCGCCGGGTCGGCCATCCCGCTGGCCCGCGCCCTCACCCAGCCCTGGCAGTACGCGGTCCTCGGCGCAGCAGCCATCCTCCTCCTGCTGCTGCGCCGCGGCGTCGTGCTGACCCTGCTGGCCGCCGGCGCCGCCGGGCTCCTCATCGCCCTCGCCGGCGGCCCGCTGCCCCACTGACTGAAGGAGCGCACGTGACCGGGAACCGCGACTGCCCCTATTGCCACCTGGACGAGACCGGCCCGGAACCGGCCGACGGGTGGATCTGCCGCGACGCGCACTGGCTCGTCAGCCAGGGACCTGCGGAAAGCAGCATAGCGGGAGCCCTGCAGATCATCTCAAGACGGCACTACACCGACTTCGCCGAGATGACCGACCCCGAAGGGGCCTCCTTCGGCCCGCTGCTCACCCGCCTTGATACCGCGCTGCGGGACGTCACCGGGGCCGAGCGGGTCCACCTGGTCTCTACCCGCGACCGCATCCAGCACTTCCACGCCTGGCTCTACCCCCGCCCAGCCTCCCACCCCCTGCGCGGCACTGAATTCCTCAACGCCCCCCAGCACAGCGACCCCGCCGCCGCCGAGCACACCGCCCGCAATATACGGCGACACCTCGGCCCCGCCGCAACAGCGCCGTGACCGCCATCCCCCGAACCAATCCGTCCCGCGCTGACCGGGAAGATGGCACCACAAGCCGCAGCGATCTCGGGTCCATCGGCCGTTCGGGCACGGGCGCCTGACACGATATAACGCAGCCATGGCCTCGCTGGAGCTGGAGGCCGACGTGCTGCGCCGTCGGCATGGGACCCTTACCACACTCGACGGGCTGTCGTTCGCCATGCCCGCCGGGCAGGTCTTCGGGTTCCCAGGGCCGAATGACGCGGTCAAGGCCACCACGATCCGGCTAGTTCCCAGGTCCGCATTGATCTCTCTCCTGCTAGCCGGGTCCACGGCGATCCGGACAACACGAGACTGGGGCGGATGCAACATGACCTCGGATAACACGGCCTCTTTCCGGGGAAGGACAGATCAAGGAAGTGATCATGATGCCTTCCCGGGTGCGGCTGCTCGCCGCCGGCTACCCCGAGCTGATTGCGGTGCTCGCCGCCGCGGTCCTCGGCCTGACCGTCCAGGCACCGCTGGCCTGGCTCGTCGCCCGGCAGGGCATCAGTATCCTGCTGGCCGCCCTGGTCTTCGCCACCGCCGTCACCATCGAGCCCGCCGCGCTGCGCCGCCTCACCCAGGCCTGGCGGTCCCTGCTGGCCGCCCTCGCCGCCGGGATCACCGTGCTCCCGGCACTGTCGTGGGCGGTCTCCCGGATCGCCGCCGCCGGGTCACTGCGCGACGGCATCATGACCATCGGCCTGGCACCGTGCGAGATCGCCTCCGTCGCCACCACCGCGATGGCCGGCGGCGAGGCCGCCCTGTCCGCCGGGGTACTCATCGGCTCCACCGTGACCGCCGTCGCCGCCGCCGCCCCGCTCGGCCTGTACGGCATCCTGGTGCTCATCTGGGGAACAGCCACCGCCGGCCTCCTGCGCCAACGGCACCCCGACAGCACGGCCGCGACCCCGCCGGGACAAAAGGCAGTCAAGCGCGGCCCCGAACTACAGGGCAGGTCTTAACAGGCCACGCTAGCTCGCCGAGGATGACCGGCAGCCCGCTCTTGCCACGTTCACCGGCTTCGGCGCGGTCATCCAGTCCCCGGGAATGACCACCAGCTGAACGCGGAAGCGCACGCGAACTGACAACTCGCTGAGATGCAGGAAGTCATCGAAGATGTCCGAACGGGCCGCCTGCTTGTCCGCCGGGTGTCCGGGTGGTCCGTCTCTCTGTCCGCTGGCGGGAGGAGTTGCCGGCGTGTCGCCGCGGAGGCCGGCGCCGCGGATTCGCGGCGGTCGCCGCAGGCGCGACCTGGTTGCAGGTGCGGCCAGGGCGTTGTGGTGGAGGTGCTGCAACAGGGTTCTCCGGTCATCCTGGGGTGATGAGCCACCCGCACCCCCGCGCCCACGTCCCTGATGCCGGTCCGAGCCACGACCACGACCAGCAGCACGAGCACGACCATGACCATTCAGGGTCAGGGCCGGTGGCCTGGCTGCGGCACCTGCTGCGCCCGCATTCGCATCAGGCGGCGGACCAGGTGGACGCGGTGATGGAGGCCAGCGCGGAGGGCATGCGGGTGCTGTGGATATCGCTGGGTATCCTGGGCCTGACCGCGCTGATCCAGCTCGTGGTGACCGTGCTGTCCGGGTCGGTGGCGCTGCTGGGTGACACGCTGCACAACGCCGCCGACGCGCTGACGGCCGTGCCGCTGGGGGTCGCGTTCCTGGCCGCAAGGCGGCCGCCCACCCGCCGCTACACCTACGGATATGGGCGGGCCGAGGACCTGGCCGGGGTGGTAATCGTCGCGATCATCGCC
>Ga0066790_10001020_pt1 | contig 11486 bp, 10 predicted proteins | sample OrgsoiDNA2013050_FD_70963 | JGI IMG/M metagenome (GOLD analysis project Ga0066790, IMG submission 70963) | Permafrost soil microbial communities from the Arctic, to analyse light accelerated degradation of dissolved organic matter (DOM) -... | ecosystem: Environmental > Terrestrial > Soil >...
CCAGTCGGTGTGCGACCAGGAGCTCCATCGCCGAGCGTGGCGAGTGGCCGCGGGCGAGTGGCCGCGGGCGAGCGCGGCGTCGTAGGCGCCGCCGTGCGCCCCGCAGCCATGGCAGTTCCACGCGCCTGAGGCCAGGTTCACCGAGCATGACGGCGAGCGGTCACCGCGATTGTGGGCGTCGGGCCGGGCGAAGCATCGGACGGGCGCTTCGCGCTGAGACCAGGCCGGCAGCTCGATGCCGAGCGCGGCGTAGTAGTCGCGGATGGTCATTCGCACACCTCCGGCATGTAGGCGGCGATGAACTCGAACTCGCCGTTGATGAGGGGAACCTGCTGCTGGAAGCGCGCCGCCCAGGCACAGCACTGCTCCATGCTGAGACTCCCGCGCCGCATCGCCGCGGTCCGTTCGTTCGGCGTCATCCGCCAGAGCGCTTCAAGCCGCGCGTCGCGCTCGACGCTCATCCGGGTGAGCAGCTGGGTGAGGGTTTCGGAACTCATCGCTCAGGGCTGTCCGGGGGCGGCCGATCTGGCGTGCATCGGTCATCTCCGACGGAGAGGTCGTGGAGCGCCGGCCGGGCCGGCGCTCCGCAGCCGGTGGCTCAGGCGGCGACCGCCTCGGGCGTCTCGGCCTCCGCCGGCTTGTCGCCGTCCGGGCGATCGCCACCGCCGAACTGGACGCGCCCGATCACGTAGTGCTTGGAGCGGCGGGTGCCGTCGTCGGCCTCCCACTCGCGGTACGCGAGGCGGCCGGTCACCGCGACCGCGCGGCCCTTGGTGAGGTACCTGGCGCACGCGTCGGCCTGGGTGCCGAACGTCGCGACGTCAATGAACAGCGGCGGCTGGTCCTTCTGGTCGTTGACCGCGAGGCGCAGGTTGCAGACCTTGCGATCGTCGGAGAGCTGCTTGATCACGGGGTCGGTCGTCAAATGACCGACGAAGGTGACCGAGTTGACTGCGGGGGCTGAGGCGCTCATCTTTGGTTCCCTCCTTGTGGGATCCGGTGGTTGACGTAAGCCCGAAACGCCGGCCGGTGGCCGGACGCGGAACCGAGCACGCGGGCGAGGGGAAGGGAGGCGTCAGACGACCTTGAAGCCGTCCGGCCGCCGGTCGGCGACACTGGGCGAAGGCAATCCCCGGCTCCCCGACCGGTGGGAACCGGAGCTGTCTCGTGCGCTGCGCGGCTCACGGACGCTCGTCCCCGGTCGACTCGGGCTTCGTGATCCTGCGACGATCTGACCGATCGTCGGTTCGCCCGTTCCGGAGCACGGAACCCGACTGCGGTCCTTTGGCGTCGCGGCGACCGCGCAGAGTGATCCAGGCGGGCGCGAGCCGGCCGTAGACAAGGAGGCTCGTGGATCGGTCGGCCTGGCGCACTCGATGTGGCGCGGCGAGCGGCCGGTGCTCCGTGCTGCGTGTCCTGGCGCCGGGGGTGGCGATGCCACGCTGCTGGGTCGAGATCCGGGCGATCTCCTCATCCCCGAGCGTCCCGCGGAGGTAGTCGAGCGTCGCGCGGTCTCCGATGCCGGAGCAGAACAGGCGGGCGCGGTGGTTCGCGATGATCGTCTCGGCGCGGTCGCGTCCCCAGCGGTCGTAGCCCTGAGAGATGTTCTGCAGCACGCAGAGCAGGTGCACGCCCTGCCCGGGTCCGGTGGAGGCGATCTCGTCGAGGTTCGGGAGTGGCGCGATGTTGCAGACCTCGTCGAGCGCGAGCAGCAGCGCGGGGTCGATCGGACGGCCGGTTCTCGCGCTGCGCTCGTAGGCGCCGGCGACGATGTGCGCGACGAGTGCGGCGAACAGGCCGCTGAGGCGACGCTGGTCGTTGGTCGGCGCCACGATGTAGAGCGTGTTGGCGCCGTCGAGGAGCCAGTCGGCGCTGATCTGTGACTGGCCCATCGTCGCGCCGGCGACCTGCGGCTCCTGCCAGGCGTCGAGCGCCGTCGCGATCGTCTGGAGCAAGCTCGAGACGAATCGGTGGTCGGCGCCCTTCACCGACTGGATCGCGTCGATCGCCGCCGTGCCGCCGCTTGCGGTCGTGTTGTCGAGAAGGTTGGTCGGCTCGTCGAACTCGGAGGTGGCGATCCAGTGCAGGACGTCCGCCATCGTGTTGTCCGGGCTCTTGGTGGCGGCGTAGAGGAGTGCGGCGAGGTAGCGCGCACCCGCCGGTCGCCAGAACGCGTCATCTGCGGAGCGGGCGGTGCTGTGGTCGCCGACGCCGAGCAGGGCCGCGGCCGTGCGCCGGGCGGCGGTCCATGACGTCGACGCGCTGAGCGGCGACCACACGGCGTGGCCAAGCGACGTCACCTGGGTTGGATCGAAGACCCGTGCCTCGCCGAGCTCCGAGCGCGCTGCGAGCGTCTGGACGAGGACGTCGGACTTGATCGAAGTCGATACGACGGGTCCGTCCCACTCGCTCATCGCGGGCACGACGAGGCCGGTCGTCTTTCCCGACTGGGTCGGGCCGACGACCATCACCGATGCGCGTTCCTCCGCGGCAATCAGGCCGCCGCGGTGGTGGCCGAGCGTGATCCGTCCGCGCTCGTGACGGCGGACACGGAGCTCGGCGAGGTCAGACCGCGTCGCCCACTTCGCAGCGCGCTTTCCCGGCGTCGCGTCCCGGAGCCGCCGCAGCGCGACCCAACCAGCGACGCTGGCCGCGATGACCGTGAGCAGTGACGCGAGCAGCACCACCTGCAGCTCGCCGGCGCCGGGAAGTCCGCGCCGGTTGGCGGCCGGCCATGCTCGCGCAGGATCCGCGAGGTGAGACACGAGACGCGCGAGCAGGGTCCCCGCCTCGGACGGACCGATCCAGATCGGCGCGGCGCGCCCGACCAGCCCCGCGAGTGCGCTGGCGAGCGTCGCGAACGCGAGCAGAGTGGCGAGCCCGGCGCACAGGGCTGCGAGCGGCCAGACGTGATCGTTCGCCTTGCGATTCATGCGAGCGGCTCCATTCGCGGCTGCTCGCGTCTCGGGCCCATCGCCTGGTCGGTGTCGATCAGGTCCCACTCGAGATCGGAGAGGAGATGGCGAACCTCGAATGAGCGACCGCCGGCACGCCACAGCGCCACGCCCTGGTCAAGCTGGCCGATCAGGTCCCGCTCCGTGCGCGACAGGCCGAGCGCGTCGGTGGTGAGTGGGATCTCTTGCGCGTGCTGGCGGTAGACGATCGTCGTCGACGCGTCAGCGAGCAGGCCTTCGGCGAGCCTCTGCTGCCGGGTTCCCTCGTCGCCGGCGGCACGCAGGTCGGAGATGCGGTGCAGCACGAGCCAGTGCTGCACGCCGGTCTTGCGTGAGAGCTTGAACGCCGCCTGGTAGTAGTCGCCGAGCCCGGCGATCGGGAGCGCCCGCCACGCCTCGTCGTTGATCCGGATCGTCTTCTCCAGCTCCCGACCAGTCGCGCGGGCGCGCTCAGCGCGCTCGATCCGCTTCGCGTCGAGAAACGCGACGGCGCAGACCATCGCGATCGCGATCGGCAGGTTGACCGCAGCCACTCCGTCGGTGATCTCGGACAGATCGAGCGAGATGACGGGTGCCTCGAAGACGTGCTCGCCGGCGGTGGTGGGCCCGTCGAACATGCCCCGAAGGGGACCGTGGCAGAGCCGCTGCAGCGCGAGCGCGACTTCGCGCAGCTCGGTCTGGATGTCGTCTGTGGTCGCCCCGAGGCGGTCGGCGAGCGCCGCGGCCGGGGAACGGAGCTCCTCGATGACGTCGGGAATGCAGACCTCCGCCCCGTCCTTCCTACCATCCGCCTCTTCGAGCGCGGCGGACAATCCGATCGCCTCGGCCTGGCTGAGCGGGCGACCGAGCATCGCGCGGGCGATCGCCTCGAGCAGCCCTTCCCGCAGCTCGCGCCGCCCGATCCTGGTGAGCGGGTTGAGGCGGGTTCCGCCCCCCGGCGTGAGCCGGAGGATCGTCCCGCCGAGTGCGGTGACGAGCGGGTCGTACTCACCCTTGAGGTCCACGATCTCGCCGCGGCGGCCGAAGACCCGTGAGCGCAGCAGCCACGTCTTCGACAGACTCGACTTGCCGAAGTCGGGCCGGCCGATGACGAGCGTGTTCGCGTCGTTCAGGACCCCGCGCGCGTAGAGGACCCACGGGTCGTAGACAAAGCTGCCGCCGTGCATGTCTCGCCCGATGTAGACGCCCTCGGACCCGAAGCCCGCCTCTGCGACCGCCGGATAGACGGCCTGGAAGTGAGCCGTGGTGACCTGGTGGCCCGGCCGCTCGCCCGGCAGCACGCACCGACCCAGACGCGCAGTCGGGCGTTGGGAGCTATCGCGGCGCAGGCCGAGCGCACGGGCGCGTCGTTCGGCGTCGGCAGCGCGTCGCGCTCTGGTTCTCATCTGAGCCCCCGGCAGAGCGGAAGACCGAATGTGAAGCCGAGTGCCTGCTGGCCCCACATCCGCTCCAGCCGTAGCGGTGCGGCTTTGGCCTGAAGGTCGACGCGGGAGACGGCGGCCTCGAGTTCGTCCCGCGCGCCGGGCCCGGTGTCCGGAACGCTGACCGTCACGAACGCGCTGTAGCGGACGTTGGCGTGTCCCTGTGCGAGCTCGGCCTCCTGGCGGGCGGCGGCATGCTCGCGCTGGCGTTGACGCTGGCTGGTGCGCTGCCCGACCCGGTCGCGGAGGCTGTCCTCCGTCGCGGCCTCGGTCATCGCCCGCTCGGCTCTGCGGATCGCGCGCGCCGGGCCGACGAGCTCCATGCAGACCGCGACCGTCCTCGTCGTGTCCGCGCGCATCAGCAGCGGCTGCAGGAACACGGCCCGGACGTCGATCCGCGGCCATTCGGCCACCCACAGGGTGCAATGGAGCGCTCCGTCGGCGCGCAGGTGAGACCAGTACTCGTCGCGAGCCACAGGCGCGGCGGTATGCGGTGCGGCACCGTACTCGGCGTCCGGATCCTGGTCACGGTGGCGCTGGCGGTGACCCCACGGGTCATATCCGTCACGAATCACCGCCGCGAGCCCGCGCCTGGTGAGCACGCCCGTCGGGGTGATGCCCGCCCCGTCGAGGAGCTCGATCAGCCGACCCACCTCACCTGCCAGGACGGCCATCGCGCCGAGATCACCGCCGCCCAGCCGGGCGACCGGCCGCCGCGCCGCGGGCTGCCGTGCGTCGATCTGCAGCGCGAACAGCAGCTCATGCTCCTCGGCGACGTGCCCCGCCCGCCCGATCAGGCGCAGGTACGAGACGAGTTCGTAGGGTGGGTCATCGAGCGACGCGTCCTCACACTTGGCGTCGAGCAGGTACCCGCCGAGCGCGTCCGGGTCACCGGGGAGCGCGCGCTCGACCCACGAGATCCGCCGCACCGGCGAGTCATCGCGCGCCAAAGCGGCGAGCACCCCGCCGTACTCCTCGAGCCGCTGATGCCGCTCCTCAGGGGACAGCAGCTCGAACGCGCGGCACTGCACGCGAATCGCCGCCGTGTACGTCCCCGCGCGACGGTCCTTCGCGACGCCAAGCAACGCGCGGTCATATGCCGACAGCTCGCATTCGAGCAACTCGAGGTCGGCGAGCTCGGACGGCCGTTCGTGCGGAGGTTCGACGGGCTGCGGATCAAGGTCTCCCGACGGCAGCCGAACGACATGGCCCACGAGTGCCGCCTGGGCACGGAAGCGCGACTGTCCGCGTCTCAGCAGAAATCGAACGACGACCGGCGCCCATTGGTCGAGCGTTTGGCCACGGACGGGGACGATCACGACGCTCGACACGAGCGCCGCGATCACGCCCGCGAGCGCGAGCGCGCCGAACCCACCGGTCCGCAGCGACGCCAGCGCCAGGGCGCCCGCCGCGATCAACCCCGCCAGCTGCGGGATCCGCAGACCGAGGATGAACCCCGCGCTCGGATGCGGCGCGAACCGATACGTCGTCTCGGGGTTCTCGGCGGGCATCAGCTCTCGGTTACAGGTCGCTGCCGGCGAGGACGCTGCGCGGAGGGCCTAGCCGGCGGTGCGGCGGGCTGAGGCGGTCTCGGCCGCTCTGACTGCTCCGGCGCTGCGGCTGGCTTCGCCGTTGAGCTGGAGGCGTTCGTCGGCTGTCCGCCAGACGCTGAGCGCGCCGGCCTGCGTGAGGGCGCACGCGTAGCTCCACCCTGGGAGCCTTTGTCCGAGGGCGTCGGACTCTCAGTGGCACCGGCGCCGCGGCCGCTGCCCCGGGTGCTGCCGGCTCCGGCGCCGGGCAACCCGGCTGCCATCGCAACCGCTCCGCGTGACGCTGGTGCCGGCGTCGCTCCGGCGCTTCGCCCGGCACGTCCCGACTGCCCGCGCTCGGCCGGTGCGGGAGCCGCGCCGCCCGAGTCGGAGGCCGAACCGCCGCCCGGAGAGCTCGGCGAGTCTCCTGAGGGACTCCCGCCACCACCGCCGCTCCCTGGAGACCCGCCCGAACCCGAGGATCCGCCACCGCGGCGTGTTGCGGCAGCGCCCCGGATCGCACCGCCGGCGGCGCCGAGAGCGCCACCGGCGCGAGCGGCGCCGCCTCGGACCCTCCCGCCAACCCGGCCGAGCGCGGCGGCGCCGTCGCTCCGTGCGTGTCCTGCAGCGGCACGGACACCGGCACCCATCGCGGCGGACTCGGAGTCCGCGCCGACGATCAGCATCAATGCCCAGGGCGCCATCGCCGCCAGCGCGAAGATCGTGACCCCAGCGATGATCGTGCCCGCCGACGAGGCGAGACTCCCGTTCAGCGACAGACCGGCGAGCGCAGCGTTGCCGGCAAACGCCAGCACGATCAACGTGACCGGTTTGAGGATCACGAACAGGAACAGCAACCGTCCGAGCCGGCTCGTCCAGCCGGCGAGGTTCGGCCAGATCGAGGCCGCCAGCGCGACCGGGAGGAACAGGACGGCGAGATAGATCGCCGCGTTGCGGACCGCGAGCTCGAGCCACACGATCACGCCCGCGATCACCTGCACGATTGCCATCAGCATCGCCAGCGCGGAGGACCCAAACCCTCCGAACCCGCTCGATCCCCACGCGTGCCCGACCTGCGGCCAGAACGTCTGATGCGACGCGCTGATGACGTCCGCCGAGATCGCGTCGGTGAGCTGCAGCCCGAGCGTCGTGATCGCGATCAGCAGCCCGGTGCCGAGCCCCGCCCGCAGGACCCCGGCCAGTGTCGCTGCCAGCGCCGCCGGATCACGCCTGACCGCCGCCGACGTCAGAGCGATCAGCGTCACGAGCAACGCAAGCGCGCCACCGAGCGCGGCCATCGGCTCGAACGACCGCTGAAACCATGCGGCGTTCAGCTGCGGCGAGGCTGAGGTGTCGATCATCGAGACGATCGCCCCGGTGATCTTCTGCGCCGCACTGATCATCCAGTGCGCGGCCAGATCGAACACGGCAGCGCCGGCCACGGCGCCAACGGCCGCCTTTGCCAGCGTCCCGGCTGCCCCGCTGCCGCTTGAGCAGATCACCTTCTCGACCACCCCGGCGCCCTTCTTCACCACGCCGCCAAGCGCGCCACCGGCCGCAGCGCCCTCACCCGCCCCGACGCCTCCCGTCTCAGCACCCCCGAGCGCAGCCCCGCCAACAGCGCCGGCACCGCCCGCGACCGTGCCGGCCGCCGACAGGCCCTTGCAGACGAGCGACTTCCCGACGCCGAGAAGCGCACCGCCCACGCCACTCAGGATCCCCGTCCCTGTCGACAGAACCCCGGCGTTCGCCGGTTGCGGGGTCGACAGAGTGACTGTCGCCGTCAGCGCGACGGCGGCGAGCGCGCTAACGAACCGACGCATCGCCAGGCCCCGGGAACGTGAGTTGCGTGCGCAGCTCGGCAAGCGACTCGTTGGCGGACGGGGCGGCTCCGGTGATCGCGCTGACCCGCCATCCTCCGGCCTGCCAGACCAGCGCGACCCGCTCGATCGCCCACAGCGCCTCCTGCGGGGAGGTCGCATAGATCCAGCACTCGAGCACCGTGACCTGCGATGCAGTCGGGGAGTACGCGACCGGCTCGGTCGAGATCGCAACCCGCCGCAGCGGCGCACCGTCGGCACGCTCCAGAGCGATGACCGACGGCGCGTGAGCGGTGATGGCCCTCGCCTCCTGATTGGTCGCGACGAGCTGCGCGACCGATTCGGTCCGCTGGATGTCCAGCGTGTCCATCGCCCGCTCGATCTCGAGCAGGTAGTGCGCTGCCGCCGCCTCTGCACCGCCTTCGCGATCCGTGAATCCGACGCTCACGCCGTCGATCACGCGGAAGGGACCCGGCACGACAGGCCCTGGCCCGGCGGCGACCGTCGCGCGTCCAGCGACGAAGGCGATGAATAGCGCCAGCGCCGTTGCCAACGCGATCGCTGAACGGGGCACGACTCGGGTCTGGGTGAGCATCTACCCGAGCCCGAACGCGAAGTTGAGGATCGTCGCCGCCGCGCCGACCAGGAACGCGACCGCGAGCGACGTGACCATCCCGAGCTTGCCGCCGACAGCGGTGAACTCATTGCCGACACGCCCGCCGATCGCCCAGGTCGCGGCGCCGAGCAGAAAGCCGGCAGCCGCCGCCATCAGCGCGTAGACGGCAAAGACATTGATCGCGTGCTGGATCCCAGCTGCGCCGGGCGCATTGGAATCGGGCGTCACGTGGAACATGTAGCCCGCAGCGGCGATGAGCAGGGACATCAGGTCCTCCCTTCGACTGGACACGGGTGACGCGATGCATCTAACCACTAGAAAGCATAAAATGCAAAAATATGTGTTCTATGCTCTTAGCAAGACATGTGCTTGCAGGCCTCGCCGTCACCGCCGCGCTGACCGGATGCGGCATCGAAGCCGGACCAAGCACCGTCGGCGCCGACGCGGGAGGTAACGCTGGCGTCCCGACGCTCCCGGCCGAGACGTCGCCCACCGCCACGGGCATTCCGCTGTCCGATGACGCTCGGGCATCCACGCACGTCGGCGTCCACCTGCACGTTGATCGCCACCGGCTCCCAGTCGCCCGCGAGGACGCGCGGGCGTTCGTCACGTCCTACGTCGCCTACCTGTACGGACAGCTGTCGCCCCGGCGCGTCATCGATCTGAGCCCGAGCCTTCGCCAGCAGCTCGATTCCGACCGCGCCGAGGCCACGCCTGCCGAGCGTGGCGCACGCGCACGGATCACCGGGTTTTCGGTCGCGATCGGCCACGAGCCGATGACCGTGGTCGCGGTGGCGGTCGTCAGAGCCGGCGGCGAGGTCTTGCGGCTCACGGCGATGCTCCAGCCGAGCGGGTCGACATGGCGCGTCGTGGCAGTCGCCGGATAGGCCGCATGCGCCGCTTCGCCATGCTCGTCATCGCACCGGTGCTCTGCATCTTCACCGGCGCGATCGCGATCGCGATCATCGCCGCCATGACGGCGAACGCGTGCCCCGCCTCGACCGGAGGCCTCGCCGACCAGCCGTCACCCCCGGCGATCCGCGCGGTCCCGCCCCGGCTGCTCACGATCTATCAGCAGGTCGGCGGCCGGTACGACATCCCGTGGGAGATCCTCGCGGGGATCGGCACCGAGGAGTGCGACCAGGGCCGGCTCGCCGACCCCTCCTGCACCATTCAGCCAGGCGCGACCGGTCCAGGCGTCCCCAACTTCGCCGGCGCCTCCGGCCTGATGCAGATCGGCGTCGGCGGCGCCGCCGGCGACGAGTACGACCATCTCCGCGACTATCTCCCCATCCCCAGCCTCGGTCCGCACGACCCCACCACCGCCGTCGAACTCGCGGCGCTCGTGCTGATCAAGGACAAGGGCGCCCCCACAGGCCAGCCGATCGACGCCTACCTCCCCTACGCCGCCGCCTACAACGGCGCCGGCCCCGCCGCCGAGGCCTACGCCGAACGCGTGATCACTGACGCCAACGAATACCAGGCCAACGGCACCGTGGCCGTCGACGTCTGCGCGGCGTCCTCCGACACGACGCTCGTCGCTGGCCCCAGGGCACAGATCCTCCCCAGCGGCGAGGCCGAGGCGCCGGCTGATGCGCCGGCGGCCGTGCAGGCGATGATCGCCGCGGGCAACCGCATAAACCACTTCCCCTACTCCTACGCCGGTGGCCACGGCGACCCGGCCGAGACGATGAACCAGACCCAACCGGACCCGGCAGCCGTCCCCGGCAGCGAGGAAAACGGCGGCCCCGGCTACGACTGCTCATCGGCAACCTCCTACGTCCTCTGGGGGGGAGGCTTCGGTGAGTCCATGCTCGACGGCGGCGTCGACGCCTCCACCGCGCTCGAGAGCGTCGGCGACCCCGGCCCCGGACGCTGGGTCACGATCTACGCCAACGCTGGGCACGCCTACATCGAGGTCGCCGGCATCTACCTCGACACGGCGGCCGGCGAGGGCAACCCGCCGAATCCACCGGCCACGGGGCCGCGCTGGAGTAACCACGGGACCGGGCCTGCGGGATTCGTCGTCCGACATCCCCCTGGACTCTGATCAGGACTGATCACGGCGATCGGCGGCGGTCTGGACCTTGGTGATGCGCCGAGCGGGAGCCGGCCTCCGCCGGCAGCGCGCCGGGGGTCGCGGGAAATTCATGCGGCGCATTGTTGCCGGCGATCGCGAGCAAACGCCTTGTGGGCGCAATTCGCCGCGAGCAGGGCGGACGCCATGGTGTGCAGGATCGCGGCCCTGCATAGGCACGTCCAAGTCGGCGTTCGACGGCGCTGCCGCTCCATGTAGGCCGTCGACGGCCAGCGCGTGCACGATAGAGAAATCGCCGAGGCGATCACCGGAGCGTGGGGAGCGCAGAGGACGATTGCGATCGTTCGGAGCGGGTCGGTAAGGTGGCGGCCGTGGCGCAGCGTCAGCTGGCGATCGGTAGCCGGGAACTCACCGTCTATGACGGAGGGGATCCGGTCGGCCCGGCGATTCTGGCCCATCACGGAACTCCTGGAGCCGGGCCGCCGTACTCGGGCTGGGTCGAGGATGCCAAGGCTCGTGGCGCCCGCCTGATCGCTTATGACCGTCCGGGCTACGGCGGGTCCACGGCGACCCGCGGACGCACCATTGGCGACGCGGCGCTCGATGCCGCGTCGATCATGGACGCACTCGGAGTCCAACAGTTCGCCACGTGGGGGGCGTCCGGCGGCGGTCCGCACGCGCTGGCGTGCGCCGCGCTGCTGCCCGACCGGGTGACGGCGGCGTGTTCGATCGCCGGGGTGGCGCCGTTTGACGCCGATGGGTTGAACTACTTCAACGGTATGGGCCACGACAATCTTGTCGAATTCGGTCTGGCGATGGCCGGCCGCGAGCACATCGCCCCATTCGCCACGGCCGCCGCGGCTGAGATGCTGGAGAACCTCGAGGACCTGGCCGCGTCGATTCAGACGCTCGTCGCTGAGCCCGACCGGATCGCGCTTGGCGGCCCGATCGGAAAGTGGTGGGCCGATGGCCTCGGGGTGTCGTTCTCCACCGGAGCAGACGGATGGATCGATGATGACCTTGCGTTCGTCAAGCCTTTCGGGTTTGAGATCGGAGCGATCTCACGGCCGACCCTCGTCGTCCATGGGCATCTGGACCTCTTTGTCCC
>Ga0066790_10001021_pt1 | contig 11483 bp, 7 predicted proteins | sample OrgsoiDNA2013050_FD_70963 | JGI IMG/M metagenome (GOLD analysis project Ga0066790, IMG submission 70963) | Permafrost soil microbial communities from the Arctic, to analyse light accelerated degradation of dissolved organic matter (DOM) -... | ecosystem: Environmental > Terrestrial > Soil >...
CCGCTCGGGCCAACGCGAGCCCGGCGGCGACCAGCGCTCTAGGCCAAGTCCCCGACCTTGCGCCGCAGGCTCCACCGCGATCGAGTCCAACAGCCACACCGGCTGGGCCGGGTGATGACATCCCACCCAGTCCCAGAACGCCTCATAGCGCCAGCCGTCTTCAGCCACCGCGATGATCTGCGGATGACTCCAGGGGTGCACCGCCAGCCCTCGCACCGGTCGGGTGGAACCCACACAGCGGCACCCCTGCCGCCGGTGGTCTCCCATACCAGCGCCAGACCGAGCACCTGCTCGAGAAAGCACGAAAAGGCGCTCGTCAGACGCGCCTCGACGTCACCGCGCTCGCCCAATGACCACAAGGTCATCGGCTCTTCGACGAATGCCCGGCCGAGAACTGGGGCGAGCGCACCGACTCGGCCCGGCGTAGCTCGCACGACCTCGAGCCTCCTTCCCGCCATCATGGGTGTGAGCCTAACCTCGGCATCGACGCCGGCGACCGCACGTGGCGCGTCGCGGATGCGGCCAGGCGGATGGGACGACGTCGATGGGCTCCTCGCCGAACGCGACTACGCGATCCCCAAGGGACCATCCGGCAGCGCCAGCGGGTCCCGGAGTGTCACACGAGACTCGCGGGGTCGCGGGCTGGCCGAGATCACCGACGCCGGTAGCGTCGTCCGCGCGGACATCGGCGAGAATCCCAACGAGGCCCGGCGGACCACCTGATCCCTGTGTGGGATGTCGCTCAGACAGGCGGTTACTTCGCCGGCGACCATCGCCTGGCTGCGAGCGACCTCGCCGTGCCCGTGTCGTCGCCCACGGCAGAGCGCGAGCTGCGCGGCCCTGGTGGACGATGCGACGGAGCGCTGCCCGTCTGCCAGGCGATCCGCGGCAACTTCAGGTGACACTCCAGTTCGACGCGTGAGCGCGACTGTGGGATTATCGGCGCCATGAGCGATCCCCGCACCGCACCGTACGGCTCCGTCCGCTTGGCCGACGTGGACACCTTGGCCCAAGTCGACCCCGGGAGCTCGGACATTACCGACTGCGCGTTCCATCTCGTCCGTCGCCATTTCGACGTCCAGGCGTTCGGCGTCAACGCTGCGACCGGAAACGCCGGCGACGAGATGGTCGAAGAGCATCACGAGGCCGACGACGAGGAGAACCAAACGAACGGCCACGAGGAGCTCTTCGCCGTGATCACCGGACACGCGGTCTTCACGGTCGACGGCGAGGAGATCGACGCGCCGGCGGGGACGATCGTCTTCGTGCGCGATCCGGCGTTGCTCCGCGCCGCCCGGGCAACCGCCGACGACACGGCGATCTTCATGGTCGGAGGACCCGCCGGCATCCCGTACATAGTCTCGCGCTGGGAAGCATCGCTCCCATAAGGCACGACCCAGCCACACCCCGCAGTCGCCGCGGGCACCGAGCTGATCGAGTTCAGCCCAACCAATGAGTACGGCCGCACGATGGCAATCGTCGGCCGTAACCTCGCCACTCTGCAGCGGGCCTGAGCCGTGTCGGCGCGCGCGCACTCAACCCAACCCTCACGACCTGATGCACACCTCCATCTGGAAATTCTCAGGCGATCCCCACGACCTGCTGCGCCGCTAAGACGCGATGCTCGCCGAGATCCCCACCACAAACATGCGCCTGTACATCGGCCTGCGAGCACCCGAGGGGATCGTCCGGCTCGACACCTGCCCCAGCCGCGATGCGCACCAGGCGTTCGCCACCGGATCGTTCCCCGCACTCCGACAGCGGCGGGGCCCTTCCCGACCCGGCTTGGCTCGAAGACCATCCGGTGCAGCGCGCATTCGTCGACGGACATGTGGCCAGCTGACCTCAACCAACCAAGCTGCCGCAAAGCCCCGCCGCGGCCCGGGCGCGCCAAGATCCGACCCCACCCCGTGACCACGTCGGCACGCCACCCCTCGACCGGGACAAACAACAGGCCCAATAGTCGCGGATCCCGCGCCCGTTGCGGGTGAACCGACGCGGACCTGCCCGCGCTGCCGAACCTGCAGCGAAGCGGCTACGGGACCGGCGTGACCGGTGTAGGTGCCCCGGCCAGGCCAGGACGTTGATGTGACGCTGCTGGATTCCGAGGCTTCCGGCAGCGATGGTGGTCTGGAGTCCTCGTCTGGCGTGAGTTCTACGATGCCGCTCGTGCTCCCCGAGACCGACCTGGCCAGCATCCGCGAGCTGTGCGAAGCACGGGTGCCTCCCGAGGCCCGCGAGCACGTCCGGATGGAGCTTGAGCAAGAGCGCCAGGCAGTGAACATCGTCGAGCGTCGACCGCCGTGGCGCGAGGACTACGGCCCCGAGTGGTCGAGGTTGCCGATCGCGCGGCTGCGATACGTCGCGTCGAAGCGTCTCTGGACCCTCTACTACCACCGCCACACCGGCCGCTGGGAGCGCTATCCGCTGCTCGGGCCGTCCCGCCGCGTCGCCGATCTACTCAGCGAGGTCGCCGAGGATCCGATCTGCGTGTTCTGGGGCTGACCATCCCGCTACACCGACTCGGGCCGGCACGCTCGCCGGCCCGCGCGCCAGCTTCCAGGGGAGGCGAGGTTCCGGCGGTCCGCCGGACACGCCAGGCTCGCTTTCGCCGAGCGGACGGGGGGATCGTACCGATCCGGGCGTGCCTGTGGCCTGCGCTGATAACAGGCCACCGGCCCGGTGATTCGGACGTGGCCGCGGGTTCGGAGCGTCCCACCTCCGGCTTCCTTCGCTCGACCGGCGCGATCAGCGCCGTCTACGGGTCGTCACCTGATGAGTGTGAGCCCCCTGCTCCATTTGATGACTCTCACTGTATGGCCGTGGCTGACGATCCTCGCCGAGCCTCGCCCGATCGCTGGTCCCGCGTGGAGCCGGCCGGAGAGGACGCTGAGGACCAGGTGCCATTGCAGCGGATTGCCGTTGCAGCCGTGCTTCCGCCACGAGCCCACAGCCGTGGTCCGTCCTCGCTTGATCCGCACGGTGAGGAATATCCGCTCTCCGCGCTTGCAGACAGGCGCGGGACCGCTGGCGCGCACCTTGTGGCCGTGCGCCAAGAGCTTCGCCGTGGGGCTGAAGGCGCCCGTTTGAACCGCGCCGGCGAATAGCGCAAGCACGCTGCGCAGGTCGGTGAACAGGAAGAACGGCGTCGGCACCGGTGCTCCCTGGCACGCGGCACCATCCGCGTTGAACGGATTCGCCGTGCAGTTCGAGGAGATCGGTTCGCGGACATCGGCCTGCGATGTCGGCGCGAGCGGGATGTTCGACTCGTCGAGGACGAAGGTCGGGTTGCTCGCGTTGACGAAGTGGCCAACGAAGCCCCTCGTCACACCGCCGAAGTCCTCGCGCCACGAGACGAACGGCGTGTTCGCCGAGAACGTGATATCCGGGCGAATCCCGGTCCCGATCGGAGCGCCCTGGTTGACGATCTCGAAATGAGCGGCGGCGCCGGTGCCGACCAGACGGGCGACGAATATGCGCTTCACGCCGCCGACATCCTCATCCCAAGCCACCCATGGCACCGTCGGCTTGCCGACCGTCATCGTGCCGCCGGCAACCTGTGGGTCTTCGGCGTCCCTGGTCGGATCGTGGTTCAGAGAGCACCCCTGCTCGTTGGTGGCAGTTGAGGCGCAACTCCCGAACCCATTCGTGCCGCTCGTGTCGAGCGTGCCGGTCAGCGAGTGCCCGACCACCACCCAGTGGAAGCCGCCGTTTGCCGCGACGCCGTCGGGGATGCCCTTGGCGGCGAACACCATCTCGTTATTGCGCAGGCCGCTGATCGAGGTGCTGTCCTTCTCATACCAGACGACCCACGGCACGCTGTCGTTCGCCCCGGTGAAGGTGATGTCAGGCTCGATCCCGTTGCGGGTCGGATCAACGTTGAGGCTCGGATCCGCGCCTCCCGGGCCCACGCGGGGGATTCCGGTCTGCTGCCAGCAAAAGCCGCCGATCGCCGGCACGTGCCCGGCCACTGGAACACCCGCCGGCGTGACTCCGTCGCAGTTTGCGGCGCCCGGTCCGATCGGCCGCTCCACGAAGATCTGATCCCTACCGCTCACCAGCGAGCTCGTCGTCTCTTGCCAGGTGATCCACGGGCCGGGCTTCGTCGGGTCCACCGCGGAGCCGCCCGCCACGGAGGGGTTCTCCGCATTCTGGTTGGTATGAATGTTCAGCGACGGAACAGGCACACTGCCTCCGCCGGTTCCGCGGCCCTGGCCGGCGAAGATCCACTTATTCTGGTTCGCGTCGCCGATGTTGTCGAAGCGGCTGGCGAACACGTTGTTGTTGCCAAAGCCCGTCCCGGTGGTGTTCTCGTACCACGTGGCCCACGGCACGGTTCGCCCGGCGCCGGCGAAGTCGATCGACGGAGCCTCACCATCCTGACCCTGGTCGAAGTTCAGCGACGCCCGAAACTGGGGGCTTGCGCTCGACCGGCCACCGTCAGTACCGATGCCACGCGTCGTCCACACACCCATGGCAAAGGACCGAACGAAGATCTGATCGGCTGGCGGAGACGACCCGGTCGTCTCGCGCTGACGGAAAATCGCCCACGGGACCGCTGGCTTGCCGGCGACGAGTGAACCCCCGACGATGTCGGAATTGGTGGGGTCCTGGTTGCCGACGGGGAGGTTCTTGTTGATCCCCGCGGCCAGATCGTCGTTGACCTGCGCTCCCGGAGGGAGCGGCACGAACGCCACGGCCGATCCCGTCCCCACCAGCAGCGCCGCGAGAGCGACCAGCGCTAAAGGCCGGCGGAGCCTGGCGAGCACCTGCCAGCCGCCGCGCCACCGAGCGCCCTCCCTGCGACGCAATGGGCGCCTCGTCCCGTTTCCCGCTTGCCCGGGCGATTCCAGAGACATCTCATCTCCTCTCGTGGTGCCGCGACGCCATGGAGTCCAGCAGCTCAACCTAGGTCGGTCTGTAAGTGTCCTTCTAGCGAACCTATCCGCTTGCGACTTGCGCCGTCAAGCCCACTGGCCTTTGGGACCCCCGACCAACAATCCCGGCCTGTCGGTGACGCGACGGACCGCTTCGCGGCGCAGCGGGCGAAACGAAGGCCGCACCCGAGGACGCGGCCCCCATGTGCGGGCGGCTCAGAGGGTGGGTCTGAGTCCGTTTGCGGCGGGGATCATCCGCGCCGGGCGCTCGCGGACGGTGTCGATGATCTCTGCGCTGTCGATGCCCTGGAGCTAGACACGCTGGCGATCCCGAAGTTGGCGTGTTGGAATGCGGGTGATATGGCAGCTCGGCCAGCGACCCCGCGGTGCTGCCTGTCGCCTCGGGTTTAGCCCTGATTCTGGTGCCCTGCTCCACTGGCGACGCGGGCACCTCCGAGCTCGTCGTCAGGTTCCCTCCTAAGCGACGAACGCGCATCTCGCGGACGACTGCTATCGCGATCTGGGCGATCTCGGACGGGACGACTCCTACGGCGACGTTGGGCTCGTCCCGATCGGGCGCGGCCGGCGCCTCAGCGCGCGACCGCTATCGGCCCCAAATCCGCTTGCGCCGGTCCGTGTCGGTCGGCCGCTCGATTGTGGCGGTGGACGCCGAGCGCTGCCTTCTGCTTACGATCCGATCGAGCCAACCGGCGCGCTTGTGCAAACGCGTGAACGAAGCGGGCGCTGGCCCCGGTGCGATCATCACCGGAACCTCGCCGCTCGCCGATAGCGCGGCTGACTGGCGGCGGTGGAGAGAGGCGCGGTTGCATAGGTTCGGCGTGGGCGCGAGCTAGCGCTTGGCGCGCCACCTTGGGGGCGGGAGCGGTGACGATCTGACATCGTGGCCCGGCTGTCGGTTTAGGCCAGATGGAGCCGTCTGTCGAGTCCGCACGAGGCCGGCGAACCGGGCCCTGCCGCCTCCGCTGATGGGCGCTCCTCCGACGTCGTCACGTCCTCTACTCGAGTGCCGTTGGAGCCGATTGGCCGGTGCCGCGCGGCACCGCTCGGCGGTGTGTCGTTCGCGGCGGCGCTTGGGCGCATCGCCCCGCCACCTTGATCGTGTCGGGCCACTAGTAGCTCGCCGATGTCCATCGGCGAGCCTGGACCGAGTTCAACTGCTCACGGGGACCCGTCCGGTCGCGCGTTTGATCTAGTGACGCGAAGGTGCCTATGCGAAGCTTAGGCGGAGTTGCTCGTAGTGGGCAGCCCGGCGCCGAGCCCGAACTGTGACCGGATCCGGGGGTCTGTCCCTTGACTTGCTCGTGAGCGATGGATAGGTTTGCATAGTAATAGGGGACGATTCTACAAAAAGGGGGAGCGGTTTGTCATTTTTTTTGCTTGGTCGTGCCCGCATCTTGGTCGGGCTAGGGGCATTGTTGGCTCTGATCGCTATTCCGGCGACCGCTAGTGCTAAGACTGAGCGTCACTTCTTTGGGCAGAACGTGTCGTTCACGTCATCGGATACTGGATTCTCAACGGTGGACGCTCTGTATAACGGCAATAGCGACCGCCACGGGACTAAGGTCATTGGTCACGCTCGCCTGACCTGCGTGTTCACGAGCCAAGACAGGGCTCTTTGCAATGGGAAGATAGAGCTTCCGGGCGGCACACTTCTGGCCAATCATGTGATCGTCGCGAACACCGGGGCTGTCACCAAGGTCGAGATCAATGGCGGCACTCGCGAGTTCGCCGGGGCGAACGGATATGTGCGGACGATCAGTACGTCCGACACCACGGAGAACTTCACCATCGTCCTCCGGTGATGCTACTTCAGTAACGAGTGTGGAAAGGGCGGGCGCGTTCCCGCCCTTTCTGCTGCCGCACGCCTACGCCGTCACGGGGGAGGGAGCGGACGGCTTGGGCGAGCGCGCGGCGGGATCCGGCGAGGACGATGAGTTGCTTGGCGCGGGAGTCGATCCTTGTCGGCAGCACTCAGACGGTCTGGGGCTTCTGCTTTCAAATCCGATCGGGCCAAGCGGCGCGCTTGTGCAAACGCGTCAAGGCGACCGGAGGACCGTAGGCGCCCGACTTCTCCCTTCCTTCAGGAGCGCACGCCACTCGACGCCCTCGCTCCCCTCGCTTTAGCTCGGCTCGGCGTTCTCGGTCAGCCAGGCCAGCAGCTCGGGCAGTCGCTCGTAAATCGCGAAATGACCGCCGTCGAGCACCACTTCCTCGGCACCGGGGATCGCGCGCGCGAGCCACTCGCCGTGCCCAGTCGGCACGAGCGTGTCTTGTGGGCCGTACCAGACAGACACCGGGACGGGGATCGATGCCACCTCGAAGCCCCATGGTCGGGTGAACGCGAGGTCGTCGTCCACGAATCCATCGACGGTCCGTTCGATCCCTTCACGAACGCTCGCGGCGAGCATCGCACGGATAGCGCCGGGACTCATGACCTCAAGATCCGCCGCCGAGAGGCTGTAGTCCGCTCCGAAGGGACTCTCGGAATCGCTATCGAGGCTTGCGACGAGCTCCGCAGCCTCCCGCTTCAGCTCGGGCCTCAGTGTGCTCTCGCCGTCGAGGGCCCATCCGAACTCGCGGACGTTCCCCTCGACCATGCCCTCGAAAACTGCTCGCGAGACAGGCCGCCGGACCCAAACGGAGCCGGACCGACGACGCTTGCGCATCTGGTCACGCGGTCCGGCAGCAATCCACCGCACGCCAGCGCGTGCGGTGCACCTCCAGAACCCCCGAAGACGGCGAACCGGTCCAGCCCGAGCGCATCAGCGAGAGCCGCCACATCGCTCGCCGCATCCGCGACCCGCCTACCCGGATGGCGGGTCGAAGCACCGTAGCCCGGACGGTCGTAGGTGATCGCGGACACGCGCCTGCCGGTAGACGTCCTCGTCAGGGTGGCGCGAGAGGCGTGAACCCGGCGTGCCGTGCAGCGAGAAAACCGGCGAGCCCTCCGGATCGCCCCATTCACAGTAGGTCAGCGTCCGTCCGTCCGATGCGGTGATCGTCGCGGCGATCCTACGATCCTAACGACGCGGCTCGCACAAGTTGCTCACGACCGCTTCCGCCCAGATTCGAGAGCCGCGCCGACGTCGACCAGCGGGCCGGCGCCGTGCGCGGATACATAGGTAGCTCGCCGGGTGTGCACGTGGTCCGTGGGCCCTGCTCCCGGCGAGGACCGAGACGCAGTGGCCGCGTCTGGAGCTCGGAGTGGCATGGGGGTCAGAGTCCGCTCCGGACGCCGCTTTCCCGCGGGCCCAGGAGAGGCACGCCTGCCGACTGGGCGCTCGTGTTCGACTGCGGGGGCGCGTCGGCGCCCGCGCACTCGGCCGAGTGCTTTGGCGCTCGTGCCGATCCGGCCCAGCCTGGGCCGCAGCGCACTCTCGGATCCTGCCGAGAGCACTCGTCTGTTGTGAACGAACCCGACGACCGATTTCAAGGGAGGCAGAAGTGGCCGCCCGTTGCGCCGCACGCTTGCTTTGCCCAGAGAGACGCGCCCCGATGACAACCTCCGACAGCCCAGCTTACGAAGCCCGGGCCCTCCCTCGCCGCTGACTGCGGTCGTCACGTCGCGCGCCGACGAGGCGCTCGAGCTCGGCCGCGCGCTGCGCGATCCGTTCCTCATCGGTGATCAACAGCCACAGCGTCGAGCGTCGACTTCCGGTCCGCCGGACCCTCCCGGATGCCTCGAGCTCGCGCAGCCGCGCGAGCACCCGGCTGTAGCTGACGCCGGCCCGCTCGGCGATCGCGCCCGCACTGAGACCCGAGGCGCCCTCAGCCAACAACCGCTCGAGCTGCTCGGCCGTCAACGACGCGCCGGACCGCTGCTTCGGGGCCGCTGTCGCGGCGGCTCGCCGACGAGGTTTGGGAGCCTCGGAGCTCGCACCATTCGCCACCGCGGCGGCGAGCTCGGCCTTCGGGTCCACGGCGGGTGCAGTGGGCTCCAGCTCCGGGGTCCTGGCCGCCGGAGTGAGACGACGTCGCCGCTTCCGCGCCGCGCCGTTGGGGGCGATCGCCGGCGCGGCGGGCGTCGGCGTCCCGAGCGCCGCGCGCCCGCTCTCGAGCGTGCTGATCTCGGCAGCGAGCTCGTCGAGACGCGCGTCGATCGAGGCGAGGAGCGTGGGGATGTAAGACATGTACCTCAGGGTACGAAACCGGTGGGAGACTTGCTCCCTGTCGTTGTGATCCAAGACGGCGACCTCGAGCGGATGCGACAGCGCGCGCGGCCGGATGGGCAGGCCTGGCGGCTGGCTCGGGCGACGCTGGCCACGGGGGCGCTATCACGAGGAAGCGGCAGCGACCCGAACCGGATCAAGGCGCAAGTGGGCGCACACCAACCTCCTGCCGAGACGCAGCCCGGCCCGGCGGCGATTGGTGCACTCGGATCCGGGCGATAGCGACAGCGCCCGAAGTTTGCTGGACCGTCGATTTCGAGTAAGCACGGACAGGACTGTGCGTCGACCGTCGCGCGGGCTTCGTGCCTAACGCCGTCCTCGTTCACAGACTGTCGCTTCGGCAGGGGAAGCGGTCGTCTCGTCGCCGCCGACGCAGACGCTGCTGCAACTCGTCCGAAGCGAGAGGCAGCATTAGGGTCGTGGGGAACGTTGCTCCTCGATTTGGTGCGGAAGCGGCGGTGGTTCGGCCCAACGAGCGATCAGTGCTTGCTGGGTCCCGCGCCCTCGGCTAGTGGCGGCAGCGCGGGTTGATGATCGCGCGCCGGCGGACGGTCCCTTGGCGTTGGCTCGTTCGGACCCGGCGCTTGAGGTGCTCGAGCTCGCGCCGCTTAGCGACCAGGGTGTCGCCGCGTTCCTTCGATCGTCGGCCACGGACCCGACCGGGTGTTTCGCTCGCGCGTGCCGGGCGGCGACGGGCGGTAATCCGTTCCTGCTCGGCCAGCTGGCCGCGGCGCTGCGGGAAGGCGGGGTGCCGTTCACTGTCGAGGGCGCGTCCCGGGTGACTAGCGTCACGCCGCCGGAGATCGCTCGCGCCGTCCGAGGTGTGCTCGCCCGACTTGACCCGCATGCGGTCGCCCTGGCGCGCGCGGTGGCGGTGTTGGGCGACGATGTGCCGCTCGACGAAGCGGCCACGCTCGCTGGCCTGGAGCGCGAGGCCGCGAGCGAGGCGGCGGATCGGCTCGCGCGCGCGCGGCTGCTCGACGACTCGCGCCCGTTGCGGTTTGCGCACCCGATCCTTCAAGAAGCGGCGCACGCGACGCTCAGTGGCGCGGATCGGGAGCGCGAGCACCGCCGCGCCGCGGAACTGCTCGCAGCGCGGGGGGCGCCGCCGGAGCGCCAGGCGCTGCACCTGCTTGTGGTCGAGCCGATTGGGTCCGAGCCCGTGGTCGCAACGTTGCGCGCGGCGGCGCGCCTGGCGAGCGATCGTGGCGCGCTGGAGCCCGCGGTGACGATGTTGCGCCGCGCGCTGGTCGAGCCCCCGCCCGAGGCCGACCGCTTCGACGTGCTGATGGAGCTGGCAGACGTCGAGTTTGCTACGGCTCGCGACGCGGCGGCCGCGGAGCACTGCGATCAGGCCTGGGCGCTCGTGCCCGACCCGCCGTCCCGGGTCCGGGCGCTCTACCAGCGCAGGCTGGTGCTAGATCCGGGCAGCGGCCTCGGCGAGACGCTAAGCCAGCGGATGACCGAGGCGTTCACCGAGCTCGCCGACGCCGAACAGTTCTCGCGTCTGCGGCTGATCGAGATGGCACTGCTTCACTACCTCGGGGCCTCGAACACCAACGATGCAAGCCCGCTGCTCGAGGAGGTGAGCGAGTTGCCGGGCGACACCCCCGAGGAAGCCCGGGTGCTGATCACGTCGCTGTTTTGGGCGTTTCGCTCGGGCGCGACGGCTGCGGAGATCGCCGAGATCGCTGGTCGGGCCGCGCGTCAAGCGGGTGAGCTGATCGCACTCGACACATACGTCTCACCCTCCGACTTCATCGTCGTCGCGCTGCGGTGGGCCGACCGGCTCGACTTGGCCGAGCGAGTCGCCAGCCGCGCGCTCGAGCAGGCACGTCGTCGCGGCTCGATGCCCTCCTTCGCGCGGGCTGCAGTCCATCTGGCCGCAGTCCGCCGAAGGCGCGGCCAGCTAAACGAAGCCGAGGCCGACGCGCGCATAGCGATCGGCGCCACGGAGGGTCTCGGAGTGCTCATGGCGACCGGGCTGCTCGCCTCAATCCTTCTGGACAGGGGCCGGGCCGCTGAAGCCTGGGAAGCGCTCGTGAGCGCCGGGCTGACTGGCCCGATCCCGCCGGTCCCGCCGCTCACGCCGGTCCTGCTCGCGCGCATGCAGGTGCGTGTCGCGCGCGGCGAGTACGAGGCCGCACTCATCGACTGGCGTGAAGCGCTTCGGCGGCGACAGTTCTCCGGAGGCTCACCCGTGGGCTGGATCGAGGATCAGATCGCTGCCGCCGAGGCGACCCGAGCGCTAGGAGACCCGGTGGGCGCTCGGGCCATCGTGCACGAAAACCTCGAGATCGCGAGACGGTGGGACAGCCCGGGACCGATCGGCCAGGCGCTGCGCGGCGTCGCCCGGATCGATTCAGAATCCGATCCGATCCCGCTGCTGCGCGAGGCGAGCGAGCTGCTGGAGGTC
>Ga0066790_10001022_pt1 | contig 11479 bp, 12 predicted proteins | sample OrgsoiDNA2013050_FD_70963 | JGI IMG/M metagenome (GOLD analysis project Ga0066790, IMG submission 70963) | Permafrost soil microbial communities from the Arctic, to analyse light accelerated degradation of dissolved organic matter (DOM) -... | ecosystem: Environmental > Terrestrial > Soil >...
CCGGATCGTTCACGCGGGCGCGAGCCGCGGGTACAGAGCCGTCAGGTCCCCCGAGAGCCGTGACTTGACCGAGCGCGTGGTGTCGTCCGCGAGGACCTCGTAGTCGCCGGCGATGATCGCGTCCGCGGTCAGACGGGCGATGTCGCGCGGGTCGGCCTTGGGAGCGTCAAAGCGGGCGCCCATCTCGGTGTCCATGTAGCCCACGTGCAGCGCGGTGACGATCGTGCCCTGCTCACGAGCGCAAGGCGCAGCGAGTTCGTCGCCGACCACGCCGCGGACTTGGAGATCTCATAGCCTCCGCTCATCGCCAGCCACGACAGCACCGAGAGCACGTTCACCATCGAGCTCGCGGGATGCTCGGCGAGCGCTGGCGCGAACGCTCGCGCGACGCGGATGATCCCAAACAGGTTGGTCTCAAGCTCATCGTGAATCTCCGAGAGCGGCGCCCCTAGAACCGACGTCGCAGCGCTACTGCGCTCTCGATCGGCGTGCCGCTGGACGGGTCGGTGCTCGGCATGCGTGGTCCTCTCTTGTCCGTGTGAGCTGTCACCTGCGCCGGACGCTGATCGAGGCAACGTCGGGCGTGATAACAGCGAAGCTCGAATCGCCTACGTGCTGGGGAACGCCGCGCCGGCGGAGAACTCCAGCGTGGTGAGGTTCCCGTAGGCGGGGTATTTGGACTTCATCGTCTCGATGACCTCCCCGGCGTTGCTGCTCGCTTCTACCGCGTCGCGGAAGTCGCGGATGTAGCCGCGGCTGCCGTTGAGGATCGTCTTGAGGTCCTGATCGCTGGCGTCCGGTTGCTTGTGCCCGGCGATGATCGTCGTGGCGCCCAGGCTCTCGACGAGGTCGATGCTGTCGATCCATTTCTGCCACTCCGCCGGGCCGGTGAGCGCGAGCATCATGTGGATCCGGTTGTAGACAACGTCGCCGCCGACCACGGTGTCGATCGATGGGATGTGGATGACCGTGCTCGGTGAGATGTCGCCCTGGGGGACCTCGATCACGCGCAGCTCCTGACCCTCGAGATCGATCACGTTGCCCGCCAGCGGCTCCGGGATGATGGCGTTGTGGTCAACGTCGTCGCCGAACCTCCGCTGCCACTGCTTCTCCTGCTCAGCTACCGACGACTTGATATCGGCGACGATCGCGGCGGTTGAGACCGGGCGCGCGCTTGGGAATCTCTGCATCAGCTGGCCAATCCCGAGGAAGTGATCGAGGTGCCCGTGGGTGATGTAGATCGTGGTCAACCGCTTGCCGGTTTGCTCGATCATCTCGCCAAGCTCACTGATCTCGGACTTGATGTGCCCCGTGTCGGTCAGGACGGCGTCGGTCTCGCCGGTCACGAGCGTTGAGGCGCACGGCGACCAGTGCTTGCCTTCGGTCCCGAACTCACGCAGAGGGGTGGTGAAGACATGCGTGCGCAGCTGAACGCTGGTGAATCGGTCGGGCGTCATCGGTTTGGTGCTCCTAACTCGATGTCAGACAGCTTGAGCGTGCGTGTTCCACGAGAGCCGGCCAAACCGGGCCCGCGCTCCGCTGAAGTGAGTGAATTGGCGGCGGCAGTCCGCGCGCGTAGCCGGATCGGCCATCACGAGCCTGCCTCCCGGGGAAGCTCCGCTTGCACCCGCTCGCGGAGTTCGCGGCGCACACTGTCAAGCGGCGCTAGATCGCGGTAGGTCCGGCTGAGGATCAGAGCGCCCTCGAACGCAGCCAGGACCAGCATCCCGAGCTCGTCGGCCCGGGACGCGTCGATCCCAGCTGCTTGCATCTCGCTCGCGAGCAAGCGCCGCCAGCGCTCAAACGCCGTGCGCGCGGCATCGCGCAGATCGGGACCCTCCCGCGGTGACTCGACCGCCACCGCGACCACAGGGCAGCCGGCCCGGAAGTCGCTCTCGACGAGGCACTCGCGATACCAGTCGTACAGCGCCTCGATCGCCGCCAGCGGACCATCACCGCCGACGCGCCCCAGCCGCCGCGCAACGTACTCGCTGGCGAAGTCGGTCGCGTCGCGAAGCATCTGCTCCCTGCCACCCGGGAAGTGATGGTAAACCGACCCCCTCGGCGCACCGCTGTGCTCGAGGACGTCATCGATGCTCGTTGCGCGAGCCCCACGCTCCCTGATCAGAACCGAAGCGCTGACGATCATCCGCTGCCGCGTCCCAGGTTCAACCCTCGTCATATTATGCTCTATATCATAGAGCCGATTTCTGTGCTCTACTTCAAGCTGTACGGCCCACCGCAACCAGTGACACCCGGGAGGCGCGCACCATGAAGGCAGCTGTGATCTACGAGAACGGCAGTCCAGATGTTCTGCGCTACGAGGACGTACCCGATCCCGAGTGCCCCGACGGCCGCGTGCTGATCGACGTCGAGGCGATCAGCATCGAGGGCGGGGACCTGCTCGCCCGCGCCGGATCGCCTCCGCAGTCGGTCCCGCACATCGTCGGCTACCTCGCCGCAGGCACAGTCATCGCGGTCGGCGCCGGCGTCCAGGACCGCGCCGTCGGTGACCGGATCGTGACCCTCAACCCGGCTGGTTCGCACGCCTCCAAGCGGGCAGTTCCCGCTATGTCGACCTGGCCCATCCCCGACGGGTTGGACGCCACTGCCGCCGCTTGCGTCCCCGTCGCGTTCGGGACGGCCCAGGAGTGCTTGTTCACTGCCGGCCATCTGGACGCCGGCCAGACCGTCCTGATTCACGCCGGAGCGGGAGGCGTCGGGATGGCCGCGATCCAGCTCGCCAAACATGCCGGCGCAACCGTCATCTCGACCGCCTCCAGCGACGAGAAGCTCGAACGCCTGGCCGAGCTCGGTCTTGACCACGGGATCAACTACGCCAGCCAGAACTTCGTCGAACGAACACTCGAACTGACCGGCGGCCGGGGCGCTGACGTAATCCTCGATTCGGTCGGGGGCCAGAACCTCGTCGACAGCATTGGTGCGCTCGCCGACCGTGGCTCGCTCGTCAGCGTCGGGGTCGCGGCCCGCGCCGGGTCCAACATCGAGGCGAGGGATCTGTGGGCGAAGAACAACACGCTGCGCGGGGTCTTCCTCGGCGGAGCGCTACTGGAGGAGTACTCCCGCGTCCACGCGATGATCGCCGAGCTGATCGCACGCGTCGCGACCGGCGAGCTGCGGGTCGTGATCGACAAGACGTTCCCGCTCGCCGACGCCGCCGACGCGCACGCCTACATCGAGAGCCGCCAGGCATTTGGCCGCGTCGTGATGACCCCGTAGCGTCTCGCCCACCTCGACTCGCTCAGCGGGCGTGTGGACCGCATTCCGACCCATCGAGATCGCCGCCGGATCGAAGCACTATGGCTGCGGGGACATGCCAGCATCGACTGACCCGTATCCGCGGCCGCGAACGCTGGGCACGCTTCGCCGCTGTCAACGTGTGCGTACAGCTATCCGATACGCGGTCACGAACGTGCCGACGTTGCCGAGCCCGTCAAGCTCACGCTCCGATCGGCTCGTCGGGGTCCTCGAGCGTGCGCCTCACGTGTCGGACGATCCTGCGCGCCGCGCACGCGGCTGATCGCGCCCTCCGACTGTTGCCTTGTCGGCCGCTTGGCCGACCCCGGCGAGCACGGCCCGCCGCCTCGGCTCTCCAGCTCCCATCCCGGCGACGGCCAGCACAGCTGGATAGACCGCGGTGCGGTCCTGGCGCGCGAGCCGCTCGATCACCGCGACTTCGGTGGACCGAACGCGATCACCTGAGCGACCGGTCGCGTCGCGGCCGCGTCGCGGTATCGCCTCGATCGGCCGGTCTCGTGAGCGCCTGGGCACGAGCTCAGCTCCTCTGGGGGCAACCCGCTGGCCGCTGACGTGCGGGTCGCGCTTGGACGACTATCAATCAGCGGTGTTGACATCGATCGGGTCCCCAGGTTCCGTCCAGCCGATACAGACGACAAGGAGCCGGACCCGCACGAGGACGCTTGTGCGCCCTCGGCTGGCTCGCGACGTTGGCTACGGGAGCAGCTGGAACGGGTCGCCGTGGTTTGGCTGGACCGCTGTGAAGCGTCGTCGGTCGAGGGTGATCACGATCTGTGCTCCCGTTCGCTCGGCGAGTGCGATCACGGCTGGCGTCGATGCCGCCGAGCGCGAAGGCCGCGTAGGTCTCGACGAGCTGGGCCATCCGTTCGCAGTCTCCGGGGGCGGATCCTTCGACGTCCCAGCCTGCGAGTCCAGGTAGGAACGCGGCCTCGACTCGTGCGCCGAGCCGGTTGACGAAGTAGGTGGCTTCGGCGACGACCAGCGCCGGGATGATGGGCGCATCGCGCGCGATCGCCGAGGACGGGAAGCGAGCGTCGTCGTGCTTCGCGGTCGGGCGCCTCGGCGAGTTCGTCAGGAAGCGAGATTGTGGTGCGGCGCACACGGCGTACTCGCTCGTCGTGCGCAGCTCGCGCACGACGTCGGCCATGTCAGGCTGGTCGGAGTTATGCGGCGGGTGGCGGCCACTGGTGGCGTAGGGATCGTCGAGATGCCGGACTCGGTCGCACTCTCGGGCGGCGTATCGTTTGTGCACGTGAGCGAGCACCGCTTGGCTACGAACGCGCAGCCCGAGGAGGACGATGGTGTCTGGGCGCGCAACGAGCGCATCCGGGCGGCAGAGTTGCGCACCGACGGCGGCCGTCCGATGGGGGAGTTGCTTGAGGAGGGCGTTGAGCTCAGCCGCTTCGCCAGCGAGCTCGCCGGCACGGCGCGTGCGGAGCGCTAGCGGTGGTGACATTCGAGCCCGGGCCGCTCATCGAGCGGCTCGTCGACGCTGGCGTTGAGTTCGTTGTCATCGGCGGCTTCGCGGTGATCGCGCACGGGTACGTGCGCGCCACGCGCGACCTCGACATCGTCCCGGCCCCCACACCTGAGAACTACGGGCGGCTAGCGGCGCTGCTGCGCGCCCTGGATGCGCAGCAGATCGGCGTCGACGCCCACCTGCTCCCCAACCAGCCGACCGACCCGGCAGGGCTCGGCGAGGGCGGGAGCTTCCAGCTCACGACATCGCTCGGGCGGCTGGACATCCTGCAGGAGAGCGATGACATCCCCGGTTATGCGCGCCTCGCCAGCAGCGCCGCGAGCGCGGGCTTTCGAGGGCGCCGTGTCCGCGTGTGCTCGATCACTGAGCTCGTGCGGATGAAGCGGCGGGCCGGACGACCGCAGGATGTAGCGGACCTGGCTGCGCTCGAGGCAGCACACGGGCCGCTCGATCCGGCCTACAAAGGTGACGCCGGTTAGAGCCGGACGATTCGGCCCGGGGCAGCGATACCCTCGAGCGCCCGCTCAATGCAACGCAGGCCGCCTGACCCGCCTGGACCGCAGGCAGCGGGACAATGATGGCAGTCAGGCACCTCGACGTTTTGAGCGGCGACGTGGTCGAGATCGACGGCAGCTGCTACGACGTCGTGTCCGACAAGCAAGGCGGCGTCACGCTCGAGCTGGCCATCACCAAGACGGAACGAGCGCCCGGTGCGGGGCTGCTCCCTTCTGGGCGACTCCGACAGCTGGCGCACAGGCGCGACGGAGGATGCGCGCCGCTGTCAGGGATGCCGCAAATCCCCCGACGACCAAGAGGCATGTACTCGCGGTCATCGAACACCTCAACTCGCGGTAGCCACCGGCACCGATCCCGCCCCCCCGGCCAACGTCTCGAGCGGTGGAGGCGATCACGTGTCTGCCGGTCCGGGCGTGTTCCAGAGGGGGTCGAAGTCAGGTTTAAGGGGCTGATGACGTGGGCTGATCACCCCGTAAGACGACGCATCGGCCAGCTGGGGCGGTGACGCATGGGCCGCTTTAGTAGCCGGTTTGGTCGGAGCTCACCCGAGGTCCACGTCTGCTGGTCGTGCAACGTCCCTGGCCAGATTCCAAGAACCGTCCGAGCTGACGTGTGCTCTGCCGTGGCGGCTAATCGGCGCCGACGACCTTGAAGTTCTGGTTGACGAAGATGTGGTGCGGCCAGTTGACGCCGATGTTGTGGACCTCATACTCGCCGTTGCTCAGCTTCACAACACGATCGACGACGCCCCCCGGGTAGGCCGCCAATGCGGCCTTTGTGGCCTTATTCGCCGTGGTTCCGCTGACGATGGTGCCGGACCCCTGCTTGTAGTTCGCCGGGATCTGACCGACCTGCTTCGATGTGGACGGTGCACCACGCTGGAAGGCAACCACCTGCGAGGCGGTCTTGGACCCGCTGGTTGTCGCCTGCACGATGACCTGCGTCGCCGTGATCGTCGTGCTGTCGGTTGTGCCGAGCACGAGGGCGGTCTTGCCTTTGGTCACGGCGCTCGCCGACGCCGACTTCGTGGCTTTCTCGTATGTCGTGGACGGCGTCTCCTTGACCATCACTTTCTCGCCCGCCGAGGTCAACAGTTCGAAGCCCGAGGCGGACACGCTGCTCACCTTGCCGAGTGATCCGCCCGCGGCCGGTCCAGAGCGAGCGTTGGACCCGCCACTTCCCGGCACGCGTTGCCCTGATGTTGCCGAGGGGGGCGCGGCTGTCGTCGCGGTGCCTGAGCCGGTGCTCGCGGTTGCGCTGACGATGCCGTAGGCACCGCCTCCGATCGCGATCGCAGTAGCGCCAATAGCGATGGACCTGGTGAGTCTCCGGGAGAACATGGACTGATCCCTTCCGTCGTTGTTGATCGTGGGTTAGCGGCTATGTCCCACGATGCGCGAACGCGCTGTGAAGCGCCTGTGAGGGACCTGAAAGCTTCCTGTGAATGTGCGCCGCACAGAGCTGTCTGACCATCCACCAGGAGGCGCTGCGGCCGTGGGGACGACAGGCCGAGGCCGATAGCAGGCCACCAGCTCGATGCTGCTGGCGGTGTTGGGGGATCATTCCGTAGCGGCTTCTCCTTGAGCAGGGCTCATCCTGGGTTGGGCCGGCAGTCCTCAAGCACGAGGTCGCGGCTGAGCTGACCTAGGGGGACCGCGGACTCGCTCCTCACTGCGGGCAGGCCACCGCGAGCTCTCGTTGGCGATCGGGCGCGGCGAGACTGCCGTACGGGCTTGAGGTCGAGCAGCGTCCGGTGTTGTGGGTGGGTCAGGTCGTGGTGCGCGCGTCGGTTGGCTGCGGGCTGGCGCTCGGTGTGGTTGTGTTGGATGCCGTCCGTGGCTGCTCGTGCGGGGACGGGGTGGTGCCGGCGAGTGGGAGCGTGACTTCGAACGTCGCGCCGTGGCCGGGGGTCGATCGGACGGTCGCGGTGCCCTCGTGGGCTTGCATGATTGCCGCGACGATCGCGAGGCCTAGGCCAGTGCCGGCGCTGCGCGGCGCGGTGTCGTGAGCGCCGGCCGGTGTCCCGCGGTAGAAGCGTTCGAAGATGTGTGGTGCCTGCTCATGGTCGATTCCTGGACCCTGGTCAGCGACCGTGAGGATCGCTTGATCGCCGCGGGCTGCCAGGTCGACATGCACGGGGGTGCCTGGGGGAGTGTGGATCTGGGCGTTCGCGAGCAGATTGGCCGCCACTTGGCGCAGCCGCTGCTCGTCGCCCACCACCACCAGCGGACCGTGCTCGTGCACGGTGATCGGCCGGTCGGGATCGCGCGCGTGGGCGTCTTGGACGGTGTCGAGCGCGATCTGCACCAGATCGACGGGCCGGCGCTCCAGCGGTCGTCGTTCATCGAGACGAGCGAGCAGCAGCATGTCGTCGATCAGCACGCTCATCCGCGTCGCTTCTGACTCGATCCTGGCCATCGACTTGGCGAGATCCTCAGGCTTGTCCTGAGCACCGCGGCGAAACAAAGCCGCGTAACCGCGGATCGAGGTCAGCGGCGTCCGCAGCTCGTGCGACGCGCTGGCGACAAAGCGCCGCAGCTGCGCCTCGGATTGATCACGCCGGGCGAAAGCGTCCTCGAGACGCTCGAGCATCCCGTTCAGGGCAAGCCCCAACCGTCCGACTTCGGTGTGCGTGTCGGCCGGAGCGACGCGCACGTCGAGATCGCCGTCCGCGATCCCGGCGGCCGTCTGCGCGATCCGCTCGAGCGGGCGCAGACCGGCCCGCAGCAGCCAGAACGCCCCGGACGCCAAGAGAACGAGTACAACACCGGCGATCACGAGCTCGACGTCGATCAGACGGCTGAGCGTCCCGGTCACGGTGTCGAGCGGGACGGCCACGACGAGAATCCCCTGATCGCGCGGCAGCGAGCTGACCTGAACGCGGTAGCGTCCCGTGCCGCTGAGCGCGCCAGCGTCAAACTGCGACACGTCCCGGCTTGACGGCGCCGGCGCGCTCGATGCGGGCGGCGGATGAAGCACTGCCGGCAACCGTGGTGCCGGGCTGGGGTCGCCGGGTGGCCCTGCCTGGGCGAGCGCCTCGACGTGGTTGGCGCGGTCGCGCAGCTCGAGGAAGGCGTCGGGCGGCGCCAGGTTCTTCAGCACCCGCGCTTCGCTCACTGCGCCAGAGGATGTGAGACCGCTCAGTCCCCTATCCACGGAGCGGCGCGCGATCATCAGCTGTTGGTTGACCCGGTCAAATAGGAACGAGCGCAAAGCGATGTAGGTTCCACCCGCGACCGCCGCCATGCCCGCGAGCGAGAGCGCGAGCAGACCAGCCAGCAGGCGGCCGCGCAGCGACATCCTAGGTGGGCAGGCGCAAGCTGTAGCCGAAGCCACGGATCGTGTGGATCAGCGGATCCCCGTCGGCATCGACCTTCTTGCGCAGATAGCTGATGAACGTCTCAACGACGTTGCCGTCCCCCCCGAAGTCGTATTGCCAGACGTGGTCGAGGATCTGAGCCTTGGACAGCACGTGGCCCGAGTTCAGCAGCAAGAAGCGCAACAGACGAAACTCGGTCGGGGTCAGCGCGATCGGGCGCTCGCCGCGGCGCACCTGGAGGGTGTCCTCGTCCAACATCAGGTCGGCGAACCGCAGACGTCCAGACGCCTCGTCTCGGCCGACGTCGATGCGCCGCACGATCGCGCGTACCCGGGCGATCAACTCATCGAGACTGAACGGCTTGGTCAAATAGTCATCGCCACCGATCGTCAGCCCGGCGATCTTGTCCTCGGTCGAGTCGCGCGCGGTGAGGAAGATCACCGGGGCACGATTGCCGGATGCTCGCAACCGACGACACACCTCGAACCCGTCGATGTCGGGCAACCTCACGTCCAGGATCAACACGCTCGGGTCAAACTCGCCGACCGAGCGCAGCGCCTCGCGCCCGTCCGCGGCGCTCTTGACCTCGAAGCCCTCGTAGCGCAGGGCCAAGCACACGAGTTCGGTGATGTTCAGCTCATCATCGACCACGAGCACCCGCACCCCAGAGTCGGCTTCGTGCGTGGACAGCATGCGTTCAGGATGACGGCTCAAGCTGTGCGTTTGCTGTGAATCCCATAAGCCAGGTAGCGAGCCGCACGCCGCGGCTCCTCCCAGCTTGGACCCGTCTTGCACAGGCGCTTCGCAGGCAGCGCTTAGCCGGACCCTATCCGGCGCTGGCATAACTGTCCGCATGGACCCCATCCGCACCGGACCCCGACGCTCCGCCAGCCACGTCACCTGCCTCGGGTGTGGCACCAGGTGGAATGCGGCGCTGGCGCCAGGACACGACGCGCCCGGCGCCACCTGCCCGCGCTGCGGCTGGCCGCTCCACACTCACACCATGCGCCGCGCGCAGGCACCCGCGGCAGCGCATGACAGCTCACGACGGCGCAAACGCGGTCCGGACTCGACGCGATCGAGCGGGAAACCGCAACCACCCAGTCCGAACGAAGCGCCGGCAGCCTGAGCCACCACGCGTTGCGCGCAACGATCGCGCGCCCGGTGCGCGGCCGCTCACCGCCATAAACGCGGCGTCGCATCCTCGCGCCGCGAGCCGTTCGCCTGACCGCGCCGAGCGCGACGCGTGACAGAGCGCGGGCGTGACGCCGCAAGTACTCACAGCCAACCCAGAGGTCGGTCGTGGCACTCGCGCTCGTGCTGGGTCAGCCAGAGGTTGCGCAGCATCAGCTCGTCGATCGCCGCTACCGCCGTGTGTACCTCTCGGACGTGGGCGTTGATTGTCGTGTCGCCGTGAGCGCGCGCAACTGACACACGGTGATGTCCGTCCTTGACGAAGTGCAGCTCGCCGATGCGGTACACGTCGATCGGTGGCATCGTCTCCCCCCGCCGGCATGCCGCAGCGATCCTTTGCCACCGGCTTTGCAGTCGGCGAGAGCGAGGGCGGAACAGCCGGTCGAACTCGCCGTGGCGGCGGCTGACGGTGCCGACGATCGTCTCGAGGGCGGCGACGCTCGCGGGCGAAGTCCGCTTCGGCGTCCGACTCAGGAAATCCAGTGTCCACTTGAACGGTGGGCGGGTGATCACGTCGGCGGCCGCCGACTCGGGCGGGTGTCAGGCGGGGATGTGGGCGAAGGTGTCGGGATGCGGGCCGGTACGGCCGGCAACGCCTTCATCCAGCGCGGTGATCTTCGCGATGTCGTCGGCCTCCAGCTGAAAATCGAACAGCTCGAAGTTCTCCTTGATCCGGGCCGGCGTCGTGGACTTGGGAAAGACGACATTGCCGCGTTGGATGTGCCACCGCAGCACCACTTGTGCCGGTGACTTCTCGAGCCGGTCGGCGATCGCCGTGATCACCGGGTCGTCGAGTATGCCGCCCTGCGCGATCGGCGACCACGCCTCGGTGGCGATCCCGTGCGCCTCGTCGTACGCGCGCACCTCCTCGTTGAGCAAATACGGGTGAACCTCGATCTGGTTGACCGCCGGCGCCTGGTCGCTGGCGGACGCGATCCGTTCGAGATGCTCGACTTGGAAGTTGGACACGCCGATCGAGCGCGCGCGCCCGTCCGCTCGGAACTCCTCGAGCGTCTTCCACGTTGATACGAAGTCGCCACCATAAAGGGTGGGGAGCGGCCAGTGGATCAGGAACGGGTCGACGTAGTCGAAGCCGAGTTCGGCGAGTGTCGTCTCGAATGCTCTGCGAGCGTCCCCGGGCCGGTGGTAGCGGTTGTTCAGCTTGCTGGTGATAAACACCTCGCCTCGCCCTCAGACGCTCGACCAGCCGCCCCAATGAGAGAGCGATGAGAGGCCCGAACTTGCCCCTCGGTGTCAGCGGCTCACCTCCGACTCATCAATATTGGTCACGAGCGGCGCGTACTCGCCAAGCAGGAAAAGCTCAGATGACCGGCGAGATTTTCTGTATACGTTCACCGCTGCTTGGCGGGCCGCTTGAGTGCGTGCTCCGGGCCTGGGATGCTTCAGCGCGCTGTGCGAGTTCTGGTTATCGAGGACGAGGTCAAGCTGGCGTCGCTGATCCGCAAGGCGCTGCGCGAGCAGGGGATGCTGGCCGACGTCGCGATCAGCGGCGAGGATGCTCTCTGGATGGCGGCAGCGACGCCGTATGACGTGCTGGTGCTCGACGTCAACCTGCCCGGGATCGACGGATTCGAGGTCTGCGATCGCTTACGTGTCGATGGCGTCAGAACGCCGATCCTGATGCTGACCGCGCGCGACGGCGTCGACGACCGGATCACCGGGCTGGATAC
>Ga0066790_10001023_pt1 | contig 11478 bp, 11 predicted proteins | sample OrgsoiDNA2013050_FD_70963 | JGI IMG/M metagenome (GOLD analysis project Ga0066790, IMG submission 70963) | Permafrost soil microbial communities from the Arctic, to analyse light accelerated degradation of dissolved organic matter (DOM) -... | ecosystem: Environmental > Terrestrial > Soil >...
ATGCAGGAATTAGCCGAGCAACTGGATGTTGCGCCCCCAACCGTCACGGTCATGGTCAAACGACTGCTCACCCTGGGCTTTGTCGAACGGGTGCGTGATGAACATGACTGGCGAGTTGTGCAGGTGTTGCCTACTGAACGCGGACAGCGCGCGGTCTCGCTTTATGAGGAGTTCTGGCGTGTGAACTTCCAACGTCTTCTCGTCCATCTCAGTCAGGAGGAACTGACGCAGTTACGTGCGGCCCTTCCTATCCTTCGCCATCTGAGTGAAGTAGAACCATGATCATCTTTGCTGAGATGATCGCATCCCCTGCAGAGGGAAGATTTCCCCATCGCAGCGGAATAATCCTACGCGTATGGATATTCTCTGGAGTGAACCCTAATGCAACCAATTGATGCTGGTAGCCAGACGATGCCTGGAGCGCTCATCGTACAGGAGCAGCGTGCGCAAACCAGAGGTCTGGTCCGCACGTTTACTGCCTTGCGCCACCGGAATTATCGGCTGTTCTTTTTCGGTCAAATGATCTCACAGATCGGGACATGGATGCAGACAACCGCGCAGGCATGGCTGGTCCTGGAACTGACCCACAGCGCGTTGCTGCTTGGACTGGTGGGCGTGCTGCAATTCTTGCCCGTGATGGTGTTCTCACTCTTTGGCGGTGTGCTGGCTGACCGGGTGCCCAAACGCACCCTGTTGCTCGTGGCACAGTCCGTTGCGCTTGCTCAGGCGGCCATTCTGTGGATACTGGTGGTGACGGGAACGGTACAAATCTGGCATATCCTGCTCCTGGCGGCGCTGCTGGGGCTGACACAAGCACTTGATACGCCCACACGACAGGCATTCGTGGGTGAGATGGTGGGCCGCGAAGATCTGCCCAATGCGATCGCGCTCAACTCGTCGCTCGTCAATCTGGCTCGTGTGCTGGGGCCGGGACTCGCTGGCCTGCTCATTGCCTGGCTCGGCGTCGCGCCGCTTTTTCTGCTGAACGCCATCAGTTTTATCGCCGTCATCATCGGGCTGGCCATGATCGAGCAACGCACATTGCACGCCTTGCCCGCTAGACGAGCGAACGAGAAAAAGGTCAGCACCTTCCAGAGCTTGCGCGAGGGTCTGTCCTATGTTTGGCACATGCCAACCGTCCTGCTGGTCATAAGCGTCGTTGGTGTGGTTGCGTTGTTCGGCTTCAATTTCAATGTGATGCTGCCTCTGTTCGCCATCGATGTATTCCATGTCGGGCCGATGGGTTACGGCTTCATCTCAGCGGCCTATGGGCTGGGCGCACTGTTCTCAGCGCTGTGGGTCGCCTGGGGCAATCGCAAACCGAGTATGCGCATTCTCCTGATCGCGGCGTTCGCGTTTAGCGTGATTGAGATCGCTTTTGCGCTCTCCCATGTCTACATCCTCGCGTTCCCCTTGCTCGCCGGTGTGGGCTTCGCGCAGGTCGTGATGACGGCCACAGCCAACACCACGCTGCAAACGGTCACGCCCAATGCTCTGCGCGGCAGGGTGATAAGTGTGTATCTGCTGGTATATTCAGGCGGCATGCCACTGGGCAACCTCCTCATGGGGGGCCTGACGACGCTCTTCGGCGCATCAAGCGCATTCTTGATCGGGGCTATTCCGTGCCTCATCGCAGCGATTGTGGGCTGGCTTCTGCGCAAACCGGCGGAGAAAAGCCTCGCAGCGTCAGTGGCACCTATGCACATTGAGTAGTTGGCAGGTGTTGCCGCTCACCGTCATGGAACAGTCGTCCAGCAACCAGTGCGGAGTGACCAGAGAATTTTTTTGGTACGTACTCATGCACTCATTGTATACTACCTCTGTCCTGGAGAAATAGAAAGGGAAAAATCAATGTCTGATACACATGCCAAAACGGCCCTCTTAGTCATGGATGTTCAGGAAGGAATTGTCTCTCGTGTCGCGCACATGGTGGACATCCTCACACCGATAAACGCAGCGATCACTACCGCTCGTGCCGCAGCGATTCCTGTCATCTATGTGACAGTAGCCTTTCGTCCGGGCTATCCTGAGATGAGTCCGAGGAATAAGACTTTCTCTACCTTCGCGCAGCGACAATCTTCACAGCCAGCTATGGGGATTCATCCTGCCATCGCCCCATTGCCGACAGATATTGTGGTCACGAAACGTCGCGTCAGTGCGTTTAGTGGGAGTGATCTAGAAGTGGTGTTGAGGGCACAGGACATTTCGCACCTGGTGCTCTGTGGCATCGCGACCAGTGGGGTCGTCTTGTCAACACTGCGGGAAGCGGCTGATAAGGATTATCAACTGACCGTCTTAGCCGATTGCTGTGTTGATGCTGATGAAGAGGTCCAGCGTGTCCTGCTCTCTAAAGTCTTTCCACGACAGGCCGAAGTCCTCCAGGCTGAAGCATGGAGGACGAAGCTGAACGCTGGATAAGTCCATCTAGTATAAACATAAAATGCGTGAAATCATGAATGGAATATTGATGACAAAGAGAAGTATTTTACGCATTGCATTCTTTTTTAGCATGTCCAAAATGCATATAGGCTAGAAATGCAGGCGCGCAGATGCGCCCGCGCTTTGCGGCCAGGTAGAGCAGGACCGAGAAGAGCACGATTGAGAGCGTCACCGTAACCAGACCAGCCTCGGGTCCGAATTGGCCGCCCGTCCAGAGGGATGGACCCGTCGTATAGCTCTGGAGCAGAACGGGGGAAGAATTGCCAGAGACGTTGAAGCCGAAGACGGTTCCCTCGAAGAAGTTCCAGCCCCAATGCAGGCCGATGCAGAGCCAGAGGTTGCGCGTCAGCATATACGCGGCGGCGAGGGTGATGCCAGCCTCCAGCGCGATCGCCAACGAGCTGATCCAACTCGCGCCGGGATTGGCGATGTGAAACCAGCCAAAGGTCAGCGCGCTAATGCCAAGGGCTACCCAGGAGCCGAGGCCGCGCTCCAGCAGGCGGAAAAGGATGCCACGGAAGATCACCTCTTCCTGGATCGCAATCACGCAGTACAGCAGCAGGCCGCTCAGTAGTGTTGCTACTATGTCGCTGATGCTAGCCTGTACGCTCTGCACGTGATACCATCCCGCTAACGCTAAAATAAGCGCCGTAAGGCTCATTACCGTGGCGCTGATGGTCAGGCCAAGCAGAATATTTTGCCAGACATGGCGCGGCGCAAAGCCCACTTCGGCGAAAGAACGTTTCTCGAAAAGCCTGGCCCCTAGTAGCAAAACTGGAATGACGAAGAACACCTTTGAGTAGTAGGCGACATCTTGAAAAGCGGGTCCATTCGCCCCGAACGACTGCGTTACAAGTAACGCGGCCACCTGGCTCAGGGCTTCGACCACCGCGAGATCGAGGACAAGGACGAGCAGCGGAAAAGCGAGGGTGCGTAAGTAGGATGGGTATCTGGTTAGCATAATACATTCCTCAATTCGTGAATTAGTATCCCCAGAACAAGGATAAGATAAATTTATGCAGGAATTAAATAAAGATCTGTAAAATCTTTGTAAATTTATTTGCTCTTATAATCATCCCTTCTTTGTATTACACGTACTAAAGCCTATTTTAGAGACTACGAATATGCATAAATGCTGGAATACGATCTGCATTTTGTAACCATTCGGGTTATCTCTGCGCGATTTCTCAACTTTGCGGTGCCTTACAAATGATCTGGTTCATTGTTCAGTTATTTTGTCTACGTTTATGCATTGATAACCATGTATTTTATTAATTAGCAGGTAATAAGGATGAGGATACCTGCTTTAGCGTAGGGCGGATATAACAATGCAAAGGCTTGCGGGTAGTTTTAGCGTTTGGCCTGCTATGCACATTGATGTGCAGGAAGGCATCATTAGTAGAAAACATGAGGCGTATCAATTGAGTGCTATGTTGGAATAGCAAAGGAGTCTCAAAGCTCTGGCATGGTCGTACTGCACGGGAGCGCCGATCTCCTCCTCGCCGATCGTACATAATGGCATTGTCTATATCGGCTCGCTTGATGAGACATTGACAGCGCTGGACATACGCAGCGGCAAGATGCTGTGGCAGGTGCAAGCGGACGATCAATTTTACAGTACGCCCGCCATTGTCAACGGGGTCGTGTACGCCGCGTCGTTGAGCGAGCTCTACGCCATCGACGCCAGGACCGGCTTTGTTCACTGGTCCGAGCACGTCGAGACAGAGAATGGCAAGTTCTGGTCATCACCTACCGTGACGCGCGGACTGGTCATTATCGGGCTGGCCTCCAACCTCAGCGAGAAGCCGAAGATAGCGGGTAGGGTGCTGGCCTTCGACGCGAAGACGGGGAAGGTGCGCTACCGCCTGGGCGCTGGATGGGCAGAGCGGCTCTCGGCGCTGGCACTACGCCCTGCCCACGATGGTCTATGCCTCGCCTGTCGTCAGCGGCCAGGCGCTTTATATTCCGATCGGCAATGGCTTCGGTCCAGGCACTGGAGGCATCGAAGTGCTCAATACAGCAAGCGGGCATCAGCTGCAATATATGGATCTACGCAGCACAATCAACTCGTCGCCAGCGGTGCTCGCTGCCTGGCTATTCGTCGGGGCGCACAATGGAAACATTTATGCCTTTACGCGCCACTGACTGTCTGGTCATGTCCAGAGGAGACGCGCGCGACAACGACGGTGATATTATCGGGTCCGCCGTGCTCATTGGCAAGAGCGACCAGGTGCGTCGCGCTCTCCTGCGGCGTGTGCTGCCGGACAATAGCGCCGATCTCCTCATCGCTCACCATATTCGAGAGTCCATCCGAGCAGAGCACCAGCGTATCGCCCGGCTGTAGCATCTCCTTGAATACATCGACCGCGACATTCATATGCGCGCCCATGCAGCGCGTAATCACGTTCCGCTGCACATGGCCGCGCGCCTGTTCCGCCGTCAAGATGCCCGCCCGTACCTGTTCGGCCACCCAGGAGTGGTCTTGCGACACCTGGCGCACCTCGTCCTGGCGCACAAGGTAAGCGCGGCTATCACCGACGTTCATAATGTAGGCGTGATCGTCCAACAGCACAGTGGCGGTGCAGGTCGTCCCCATCACCCGTTCCGTCATCCCACCCGTTATGCTGCCGGTATACACGGCTTCATTGGCCTGCTGGATTGCTTGTAAGAGAGAGGCTACAACGTCGTCGTTCCCCTCATCCTCGTAGTAGCGTTTGCTGACCTCATTCACCACCATCTCGCTGGCCACCTCGCCCTTATCGTGCCCGCCCAGGCCGTCCGCGACGATCAGCAAAACGCCCTTGCGGGCCAGCATGCCGGGATCTTCCGGCAGGACCGAGATCATATTATCTTCGTTATTAGCGCGCCTGCGACCCGTATCTGTACATAAGCCAACCTCGCACAAAAGACCACTCATCATAATACACACCCTTTCCAGCACTTAAGCAACCTGCCGAGGTTACAGGATCTTATCCTTATGTGACTATCTGTAGGCATTCTAACTTTCTGCTATGATACAGAGTAGTGCCACTGTTTGTCAACTTGTGTGCGTGCTGCGAAATTGTTTGGATGGAATATACAGATGTAGGGATGCATTATCATCTCGTTGCGCAGGTCGGTGCGGAGCGCGATTTATAATCTATATACGCCATATATGATGTAGGGGCGCGATTTATAAGCCCGCTGCGCTTCAATCCATCCCACATTACCATCCCGTTGCGCGGGTCGGTATTGGGCGCGGCGGGCTTATAAATCGCGCCCCTACATCATGAAATGCGGTATTGTGTCATAAGGCGCGTCGTTATGTACGAATGGCGCGGCGGGCGTGTGAACCGCGACTCTACATCATGAAATGCGTTATTGCATCGTGATGTAGAGGCGGAAATTTTTATTTCACATCGACCTTGAAAGCTATATTGAGAATATACATCGGGCACATCTGGCCGACTTTGCAAAGTGGCTGGCTGATGAAATTGATCACTGTGCTTCCAGTTCCTGTAGCGGTGAAGCGCCACACGCACGCGCTACCGGCGGTCCAGGCGTAGCCGGAAGGCGACTGCAGCTGAAGGTTGCTGGGAGACGAATTGGGTCCGCCCCATTTGTGGCCGAAGGGCAGGCGTACTTCAATGACATCGCCCACGTGGGCCGTAACGGTGCTGGTGGAATTGGCCGGCCTGATTACCACATTCGCCGTCGTCGGCGCGCTGCTCACGACCATATCGCTGGGGCAGCCATGCGACGTTCCATAGCCCTTTATCGGCGTAGGGGCCACTGTTGGAGCAGACGTTGGCGTACTGCCAGTTGAGCCCGCGCCACCCGTCTGGCTGGCACCACAGGCGCTAAGCACCAACGCGAGGGCCAGCAGAGAAAGTAAGCTGATATATACAAATGCTTGTTTGTGTATGGTAGAAACAGTACGCATGATCTGAACTCCTTCTTCGCTATTCTCTACACAGAGCGTGTCACTATGTCATTATCAAGACGAAGACAGCATCAAAAAAGTTCCCACCGTATTTTCAGAGGAGTTATCATGTAGCAGTGCTACTGTGTTGGTTGAGATCGACCGGTAGAAGCGAGCATGACCAGGAGTTCCTCCGTATCGAGGACGAAGCGGCGCGTGGGGATCACCTGTTGAACGAGTCCGAGCCGCAGTGCCTCCTGTGCATTGAGCGTTGCGCCTGACGCGGAATAGTGCGTCGTCATCTCGCGACCTATTGCGGCGGGCAGGCGTATGGAGAGCACGCCAGGAAAGATCTTCGCGTTGATCGCGGGCAGGCGAAACCTGGCATCATCGCGCGCGATCACCGTATCGCAGAGTGCGGCCAGCTCGCAGCCTGCGCCGAATGCGCTTCCCTTGACCAGAGCGACAGTAGGAATAGCGTGTATATGGAGCTCGTCAAACGCAATCTCCGCGTTTCTCGCGGCCTGTAGCAGCTCCTCGCGGTGCTTATCCGAGTCATCGGGGAGGTCCACACCGGCGCAAAACGCCTGCTCCCCTACGCCTGTAAGCACGATGAGATGGGGAGAGCGCGCCACCGCCTGGCGCAGAGCGGTCGTCAGCTTATCGACCATCTCAGTGGTCAGGGAGTTCAGGGGTTGGCGATCAAGAAGCAGCCAGAGAATATCTTTGTGCAGTCGCACGTGAACATCTGACATGTCTACTATCCTCTACTTCTTATGTTTCTCATAGCCACTATCCACACAGCATCTACGAGTGCCCGGTAGGCCATTGATAGATAGTATATAACATGTCGGCGCGAGCTGGCCCTCTTCTCAGAAAAGCCAGCTCATGTTGAAGGGCTAGATGCCCATAATCTTCGCGATATACTGCTGCGTCTCGCCGGGGAGGAAGTTCATCCAGTTCGCGCCGCCAGCCGCGACGGCGTATTGTACGGTGCCGGAGCCAGCGTTATAAGCGGCCAGCGCCTTGGCATAATCGCCATTGTACTGTTTGGCAAAGTTGGCCATATAGCGGGCCGCGCCAGCGAGCGAGGACTGTGGATTCCAGGGATTGACGCCCAGGGCCGCAGCCGTGGCTGGCTCGAACTGGGCGATGCCGACTGCACCGGCGGGCGAGGCTGCATTGGGATTGAAGCCGCTCTCAATCTGGATCTGCCGCACGAAATAATCGGGATTGATGCCGTTAGCGACCGCATCCTGGCGCGCAATGGCTACATACGCGCTCGTTGAGAGTGTGAGCGGTGGCAGCACCGGATTGGTAGCGGGAGCGACAGGGGCGACGGGAGCATTGCCTTGCTTCGTATTCGCCTGCGCGAGCGTCACAAAGGTGTGCGCGCTCACATCCATCCCTTGCTGCTGCGCCTGAACCCAGTCGGCGGCTCCTGCAAAGAGCGGAACCGAGGTCTGCCCACCCTTCAACGGTGCCAGCGAGACCAGAGTTGTAATCATGACGGCGACAATCGCGCCCAGTACGATACCGTGGCGCAGGCGCAGAGACATGCGTCGTGCTGCGGCCAGCTCTTCTGTAGTCTGCTTCCTGCGCTTTTTCGCGCCAGGGATAACCACGGGCGTCCTGGCGACGTTAGGGGCCATCGTCGACTGCAAGGCTACGATCAGCGATTGCGTCGTTGCCACATCGTGTAACTGGCCCGATAGAGGCTGCAACTGCTCGGTCGTCGGAATCTGTGCTGGAAAAGATAATTGCTCGGTTGTGGGTGAATTTTCTATGAGTACGCCTGACGACGGTGCCGTAATGGGGGGGAAGACGGGAGTAAAGTCGGAATAGCGCTCCATCGGCGAATCGTAATCATTATAGCGGGACGACGATGGAGAGTTGTAACGTGACATATACCTACCTCATTACCTAACTACGTTGGACTGCTTTGTCTTGAGTCTATCTAAATAGACCGAGAACGTCAAATGATTGGGGTATAAGGGGGTTAAAAGTAATGTCTATTCCTCCTATCTCAACCTGCTTCCTGATAAATGGTAGAGTTGAGTGAGCTGTGTTGATACATTCTGCTCCATGTCGATCGGGGTAGGTAGTAAATGAGTGGCCTCATTCCTTCCACGGCGTTGGAGCCTCATACCCGAGTGCAGAAAGATATCCATAAAACGCAAAGCGGTGAAACCAGGTCGCCATTTGTCTGGGCGTATAGCTCTTTTCGCTCTCCAGCCACCAGACGATGGTGCCGATCAGCACATGTGAAAGTTGCATTCCAGGGAGTTCCTGGGGCATGGCTGGATCGATCTGTTGACTGGGTTCTATCTGTTGTTTCCACCGTCTCTCGTTCTCAAGCATGAGCTTTATGGTGTGCTCACGCATCCTGGCTGCAAACCACGAACTGCCGTTTTTCCCCAGCATCGCTCTGTAGAGCCGGGTATGTTCAGCGACATGCTCAAAGAACTGGATCCAGATCTCGGGTGGGTTCTTCATCTCACTTTGACGAGTGTCTTTGTGGAAGGGCTTCATATTCTCCACCAGTTGATTCGCTGTTTCCTCAAAGATCTTCGCCACCAGATCGTATTTATCCTGATAATGGCGGTAGAACGTGGCCCGGTTGATCATGGCACGTTCGGCAATATCGCCCACCGTGATGGCATCGAACCCTTTCTCTGTAATCAGTTCAATTATCGCTTCTTGCAAGAATTTTTGGGTGCGCCGAATGCGCAAGTCAGTCTGTTCTTCGTGCGACATATTTCCCTCTTTGTTGTATAAGTAACAAGAGACAAGCATTGCTGCTTGCTCAGTGTTGCCGTCCAGGCTATACTGTCTATTGTAACAAGTTGATGCCTTTGCAACAAGGCGTCGCTATGCTAGACAGAAAAGAGGAATTTCCTATGAAAGTTTTTGTGACCGGCGCAACCGGATTCATCGGCTCCGCCATCGTCCGCGAGCTTTTAGCTACCGGGCATCAGGTCCTCGGCCTGGCACGCTCAGATGCAGCCGCCGCGTCACTCGCCTCTACCGGTGCGGATGTACATTGCGGCTCGCTTGATGATCTTGACAGCCTACGCAGCGGAGCGGCTGCATCCGACGGCGTGATTCATACCGCCTTCATACACGATTTTGCCGATTTTACGAGGTCCACTGAAACGGATTTGCATGCCATCGAGACGATCGGGGCGGCACTCGAAGGCTCCGGCAGGCCATTCGTGGTTGCCTCGGGGATACTCATGCTCGCGATGCTAGGACGCCTTGTGACGGAAGAGGATATGTCTGACCCCGCAGTGCCCAGGGTTCCGTCTGAGTACGCGATGATCGCGCTGGCTGAGCGTGGGGTGCGCTCATCGTTCGTGCGACTTCCACCATCGGTTCATGGCGAGGGGGATCACGGTTTTGTCCCAACCCTCATCACTATTGCTCGCGCGAAGGGCGTGTCGGCGTACCCAGGCGACGGGGCGAATCGCTGGCCCGCCGTGCATCGACTCGATGCGGCCCATCTGTTCCGTCTCGCGCTGGAAAGCGCGCCAGCTGGCTCACGACTGCACGCGGTCGCCGACGAAGGAGTGCCGGTGCGCGAGATCGCAGGCGTCATTGGTCGTCGCCTCGACGTTCCGGTCGTTTCTGTGCCTGTCGAGGAAGCGGGCGAACACTTCGGCTTCCTCGGAAACTTCTTCTCCGTGGACAGTCCAGCATCGAGCACGTTGACCCAACAGCGGTTGGGGTGGCATCCCGTACAACCCGGTCTGCTGGCGGATCTCGACCAGGAGTACTACTTCAAGAACGAGAGGTGATGTCCAGGCAGGATGCCGCGAAGAAGGAACGACGACACGAGCCTTTTGTCGTGGTTGGGTGAGGGCCTCCCGATTTGGTCAGGGAGGCCCAGGGGACGTATAAAATTCTATTACGAGGAGGATACACATGACTGAGATGAATGACTTTAATGACTGGGATCGTCGGATCATCGAAGAGTTCCGTGCCAACGGGGGCAACGTTGGTGGTCCATTCGCTGGTGCTCCCTTACTTCTGCTGACGACGACGGGAGCCAAAAGTGGTCAACAGCGTATCAGCCCGCTGGCGTATTTGTCCGAAGGCGGTGGCATCTACGTTTTCGCCGGGAATAGGGGCGCGCCAACCAATCCCGGTTGGTATTACAACCTGGTCGCGCATCCTGATGTAACGGTCGAACTCGGCACTGAGAAGTTCGAGGCCAGAGCCATCGTCGTCGACAGCGCGGAGGGGGACCGCCTCGGGAGCATCCAGTTACAAAAGCTCCCTGGTCTCGCTGAACTTCAGGCGAAGATCACACGCAAGGTCCCCGTTGTTCTGCTGGAACGCGGAGGGTTCTGATACATCCTACCCCAGAAAATCTGTTTTATAGAGAAGGGCCGGATGGGGACAAGCCCCATCCTTAACAGAAACATCGGGTAGCGTTACTTGCCGTGCGCGCCCGCCAGTTCGCGTTTGGGGCGTTGCGTTCTGCCACGCGTGCTTTTGCGCTTCGTCTGGCGCGCCAGGCGTGCTGGCAGGTAGGGTTCCATAGCGCGCAGGGCATTGAGATAGACCTGCTGCTGCTCGTGGATAACACCGTTCGGACCCAGGTTCCACCATTCGGAGGGCGTGAAGTAGGCCGAGACCTCCGCTTCGGGACCGCTGCGCCCGTACCACTGGATCAGGTGCAGGTTGTCGGACTGCGCGAGCCACATTGCCAGGTCGATCAATTCGGGATTCTCGGTCAACTTCGCCATGCCATAGACATGGTTCATCAGCTGCAGGATGGTCTGCTGGGCGCTATTGCCCAGGAAGAACTCCATCCCACCGCTACCCGCCCATGTCGTTGGGTAAACGGGCAGTGGCAGATGATTGGCCTGTTCAGCATGGCGGTCGATCAGTGCGCTGGCCGTATAGGTCGTCACATTGCGACGAGCGAGTTGTTCGGGGAGTGCGCGCATAAAATCGAAAATGCCGCTATCCACGCGATGATGTTCACCAAAGGTCTCGAAGTCCCAGCCGATCATCATCAGATCGCCCCAGGTGTTCGCGATCCAATCGGCGTAGGTATCGGCGAAGAGCGGATAGCCGGACCAGGAGCGATTGGAGAAGCGATAGCCCACGTCGTCGCTCAGCTCCAGGTG
>Ga0066790_10001024_pt1 | contig 11473 bp, 10 predicted proteins | sample OrgsoiDNA2013050_FD_70963 | JGI IMG/M metagenome (GOLD analysis project Ga0066790, IMG submission 70963) | Permafrost soil microbial communities from the Arctic, to analyse light accelerated degradation of dissolved organic matter (DOM) -... | ecosystem: Environmental > Terrestrial > Soil >...
TTCCGTAGCTGGTTCGGGCGGCGCATGGCTGCACGCGGCACGCGGGAAGCGCGGTGCGGATGTGCTTGATGAGAGGGCGCGGCCCGTGGTGATGATTCGGGTGCTAACCAGCAAACCGTCACCGACAGGACCGCGCCCGTGGCTTCATCATGGCTTCCCGGCTGCATCCGCCGCCACTTCCCGGCTGGCGCGGCGCCCGGTCCTGCGCCGCTGCGGTGGCGCTGGACCGCCTCCTGACCGACCCGCGGGGCCGGCGGGGGAAGCGGCCGCTGATATCGGTGCTGGTCGCGGACGCGGCATCCGCGCACTGCGGGCCGCTGGCGGTCGCGCAGGCCGCGGCGGGCCGGGACCAGGACGTGCTGGCCGGGCACGGCTGCCGGGTCAGCCCGCGGACCGATCCCCGGTGAGGTGCGGCATGCGGAGAAGTGGCGGCTGGCGCCGGAGATGATCGACGAGATGGCCGGCCCGGGCGGGTGGGGCGTGCTGGACTAGGTCACCGGCGCCGGCGGCACCCGGCCGGTGGTGGTGGCGCGATGCGGGCTACGGGGACAACGCCCTCTTCCAGGGCGAACTGACGGCCCGCGGCTGGCGGTACGCGGTCGCGGTCAAGGGCACCGTCAGCGCCCGCCCGCACGACGCCATCCCTGAAGCGATGGCCTACGGCGGCACCGGCCGACCCAGCGTCCCCCGCTACCGCACCGCCCCGGCCAGCCTGCGCCATGATCAGGACCGACCCAGAAGCGCCTGCGCCGGGATGACCCTCTGCCAGGTCCTGCACGAACTGCAGATCGTGCTCGCCCTCATCCTCGGCGCCTGCCCCTCTGCTGCCAGCCACTCACCCTCGACCGGCTCGCCGCCGCCCTCGCCGGGACCTAACAAAGTACTACTAGCGCGGCTTGACGTAAGTCCCTCTGCCGTGAACGGTCACGACCAGGCCTTCGTCTCGCAGCACCTCGATGGCGCGCCGGGCGGTCCCGCGGGCTATGCCGTACTCCTGCACCAGATGCGCCTCGCTGGGCACCGGCCTGTCCGGCTCCAACTCACCGGACTCGATGCGCTCGCGGAGGATCGCGGCGACCTGCCGGTAGACGGGCACCGACGAGAGCGGGTCAACGGTCCTGGCGGGCATGCTGACAGGCAACACGTACCTGTACGTAATGTCCCGGCCAAGTACGTCCATGAACAACTATGGACGTGTATAGATGAGTGGCTTACCATGCTGGTATGACTCCCCGCGGTGATCAGTCCGGAAACCAGCAGGCGGACAACGCCGCCTGCAAGACGACATCGCCATCTCACTTCCCAGAAGGAACGTCCATGACTGACCTAGCCCGTGACCAGACTCCGCCCGCCACCGAAGACCCTGCCGGCCGGATACGCGCGATAGCGGCCAGCCTCGCTGCCGCCGGCGTGGCCACCGGCACGAACGGCGACAACCTGACCGGCCTGGACGTGACCGCCACCGTCCGCCCGCTCGGCCGGGCCAGGACCGAGATCATGCTCGACGAGGACGGCTATGCCGAGGTCCGCTGGTACACCAACCCCGGCGCCCCGGCCGTCGAGGTGGCCGCCGCGCTGGCTCGCGTCTTAGACGCCGTCACCTCCGCGCCATCAGTCCTGGCTCCGGCACCGCCATCGGTCCCGCGCCTGCTGAGTGAGTGAACAACGACGGCAACGGAATGCGCGCAACCGCGACCACCTCGACGCCCCCTGGTACCGCACCAAGACCGGGCCCTCCACCGCCGACATGATCGCCAAGCTCAGGAGCGTCCTGGTCGCCGCAGGATTTCAGCCGCCTCGCCCTAACCCGCCCATACCCGTAGAAATCAACGCCATGCGCCTGGCCTGCGCCTGGGTTGGCCTGGGAGACGAACGCGGTGCAATTACGAAAGTCGAGATCGTCGGCGGCGGCCCGTTATGGTCAAGGTGTTGCGCTGGGATGGTGCGAATTGCGGCCACACAGTCGTGATCGCGAACAGGCCGCACACTCGGCATCATCGGTATCGCACCTGCCGTCGTCGGCCTTACCGTCTTCGCGCTTGCCAGCCTGGGGCCTTCGCTGCGCCTGGTGAATCACTAGCAGATAATCCTGGGGGCATGCGGCTCTGGTGCTGCTACCGCCATTTGTGCTATTGCCCCTCCCCGAGGATCGCCAGGTCGAGCCGCCCGATGCGCTCGGGGTCGGTCCCGTCCGCGCGCCTGGCGGGCGGCTCGGGCAGGTCGTCGCCCAGCGGCTCCTCGCGCCGCGAGGTGCGCGAGCGCAGCATGTCCAGGCAGACTCGCGTGATGACCGTCGTCAGCCAGCCGCCCCGGCGCCATCCGTCATAGCAGTGCCGAACCAAAGTAGGCCGAGGTGACACTACGACCGCAGGAACGGGGTCATCAGGTCGCTGGTCGCCGCGGCGGCGACCGCGAGCGCCACGGCCGCCGGGACGTCGTGCGCGACATAGTCCTGACGCCCGGCGGCCGTGGTGGCGGCCAGCGAAACCAGGCCCTGGCGGCGCTGGAACCAGCTCTGGTGGATCCGCCAGCCGATGATCCCGTCGGTCGACAGGACGCTGCGCCGCCGGACGAGGCTGCCGGTGCGGGTGATCAGCCAGCCGTCGGCGAGCCGGTGACCCAGGCTCCGGTACCTGTCGGCCGCCAGCGCCGCGGCCAGGGGCAGCGCGGCGAGGGCGCTTTCCCACGGCCAGGCCGGCGCGTGCCCGGTCGACCACGCCACCGCCAGCACCGCGATCGCGACGGCGACGGCGCCGACCGCCCGGAAGTACCGGCGCCGCCGGGCCGCGGCCCCGTGCCGGACCAGGTCACCGGTGAGGTACTCGACCGGGACGCCGAGAACGGCGGCGGCGACGTCGCTGGCCACCGCGCGCGGGGCCGGCGGCAGCAGCAGCGAGCCGCCGTGCTCGGCTCCCCGGCCCACCCGCAGGCCGGTGGTGATCGCCAGGCAGCGGGCGCCCCCGGCGGCCCGCAGGAGCAGGGGCTCGCTGAGCTCGGCCCCGCGCAGCCGGCGGGTGTCAATGGTGGTGGTCCGGGTCGACAGCAGTCCCCGGGAGACGCGCAGGACGCCGCTGCCCGGGCTGACGAGGCGGAAGTTCCAGAACAGCGCGACGTATCCGGCGACCGACAGCAGCACCAGGCAGGCCAGGACGGCCAGCGCCCCGTCGAGCACCTGCTGCGGGGGCGCCAGCGCGCCGAACCTGAGCACCAGCCGGTGCACCGGCCCGATCGACGTGATGTCGATATGGGTGGCATCGATGAGCTGCGTGCCCGATCCGATCACGACGCCGACGATGACCAGCCCGGTCAGCGTGAGCGGCGCGAACCGCACCCAGCCGGGCGCCAGCCGGGCCAGTTCCCGTTCCGCCGGCCCGGCGGCACCGGGAACGCCCGCCACGCCGGCCGTGCCCGCCACGCCGGCCGTGCCCGCCACGCCGGGGGCGCCCGCCACGCCGGGGGCGCCCGCCACGCCGGGTACGGCCGCGCCGGTGAGCAGCATGGCGCGCAGCGCCTCGGCATCGGGGAGCCGGATCGCGTCCAGGTGCAGGCTCTCGCCCTCCCGGCGATCGTTACGGCCTGTCCCGACCATCACCTTGCGCAGCCCGAGGAGTCGGTAGACGACGTGCGCGGATAGGTCGACGCTGCGGATCCGGTCCCGGGGCACCGACAGGACCTTCTGGTTCAGCAGGCCGCGGCGCAGGTAGATGCGCTCGCCGGTGATCCGGTACCGGGTCGTGCAGTAGCGCACGATGCTGGTCACGACGGCCACGGCGGCGAAGCCGACCCCCCAGTAGCTGCCAGAGCCGCGCGACGAGCCGAAGAACAGCACGCCCACGAGCACCGGCAGTAGCCGGATCAGGTCGGTGACCGGCCTGACGATGAGGCTGCGCGGGCTCAGCCACAGCCAGCCGGCCTGCGGGTCATCCAGGCCCGCGTTCACGTAGCGTCGCCGGGCACCTGGCCGGTGGCCGCCGTCAGCTGATCGAGGAGGCGGTCAGCCGTCCGCCGGTCGAGACCGCGAATGTGCACCGGCCCGGCCGCCGACGCCGTCGTGGCCGTCACGTTGGCCAGGCCGAAGAGCCGCTCGCCGAGCCAGCGATGGCTGTCGATGGTCTGGATCCGGCTGATCGGCGCGATGCGCCAGTGCACCGAGATCCAGCCCGTCCGGGTATAGACGGCCTCGCCGGTGACCTCCCAGCGGTGTACCCGGTAGCGCCACCGCGGCATGATCAGCGCGTAGGCGGCCACCGCGAGCAGGGTCGCCGCCAGCGCGATCCGCCAGCCGAGGCCGAACCCGGCGCCGACCGCCACGGCGGTCTCGGCGGCCAGCACGCCCAGCCCGTCCGCCGCGGCGCGCGCGGTCCAGTACCCGACGGCCCGCCGACTGACCCGGTTACTCGGATCTCGCAGCCCCGGCAGCATCGGCGCTCCCGCTTCCTCGCGCTCCATGGGTCACAGCGTCCCATACCACCGGAACCTCGCAATCAGAGGTTTTGTCCTTAACGGGCCCTCGGCGGCCGGCGCCGTCCGCCGGCTAGCTGCCCTGCCGCCAGGAATCCAGGTACTGCTGCTGGGCGGGCGTCAGCGTGTCGATGTCCGTCCCGAGCGCGGCGAGCGTGAGGCCGGCGACCTGCGTGTCGATCGCCGCGGGCACCTTGTGTACCCCGGCGGCCGGCCTTGCCTCGCCGCTGGCCAGCCAGGCTAGCGCGAGGGCCTGGACGCCGAAGGACACGTCCATCACCGCGGCCGGGTTACCCTCGGCCGCGACCAGGTTCACGACCCGGCCCTCGGCGAGCAGGATCAGCCGGCGGCCGTCGGCCAGCACGTACTCGTCGGCCTGGGGCCGGACGGCCGGGTTGACCTCGACGGCCAGGCGGTCCAGCTCGCGCACGTCGATCTCCACGTCGAAGTGCCCCGCGTTGGCCAGGATGGCCCCGTCCCGCATGACCTCCAGGTGCGCCGGGCCGATGACATCCCTCGACCCGGTGGCCGTGATGAACAGCTCACCGACGGGCGCCGCCGCGAACATCGGCAGCACCCGGTAGCCCTGCATGACGGCCTCCAGCGCGCGAACCGGGTCGACTTCGGTCACGATGACCTGCGCGCCGAGCCCTCTGGCCCGCTCGGCGATGCCGCTGCCGCAGGGCCCGAATCCCGCGACCACCACGGCCTTGCCGGCCAGCAGCGTGTTGGTGGCCCTGATGACGCCGTCGATGACCGACTGGCCGGTCCCGTACTTGTGATCGATCATCCGCCGGGTCGTCGAGGCGTCGGCCGCCACGACCGGGAAGGCCAGCGAGCCCGCGGCGGCCATCCGGCGCAGCCGCGCCACGCCGCTGGCGGTCGATTCGCAGCCGCCGCGCACCCGGGCCAGCAGTTCCGGCCGCTCCTCGTGCAGCGTGTTCGTGAGGTCACCGCCGTCGTCGATAACCAGGTCCGGGGCCTCGTCCAGGGCACGGTGAATGTGCTCGTAGTAAGCGCTGCGGTCGGCCCCCGACCGCGCGTAGACACTGACGCCAGGCTCGGCCGCCAGGGCGGCGGCGATGTCGTCCTGGGTGGACAGCGGGTTGGACGCCGCGAGCCGGACGCGGCCGCCGCCGGCCGTCACCAGGCGGACCAGGCCGGCCGTCTCGGCCGTCACATTCAGGCAGGCCGCCACCGTGAGGCCGCCGAACGGCTGCTGGCCGGAGACGGCCTCGGTCAGCAGCCGCAGGACCGGCATGGCCCGCCGCGCCCACTCGATCCTGGGCCGGCCGGCCATGGCCAGCCCAGGATCGAGGATGTCGGACACTGCCGGCCCCGTAACCGGCAGCTCAGTAGCGGTAGTGATCGGACTTGAACGGGCCATCGACCGGGACGCCGATGTAGGCGGCCTGCTCCTTGGTCAGGGTGGTCAGCCGGACGCCCAGCGCGTCGAGGTGCAGGCGGGCCACCTTCTCGTCCAGGTGCTTGGGCAGCACGTGCACGCCGAGCGGGTAGTCGGCGGTCTTGGTGAAGAGCTCCACCTGTGCGATGACCTGGTTGGTGAAGCTGTTGGACATGACGAAGCTGGGGTGGCCGGTGGCGTTGCCGAGGTTCAGCAGCCGGCCTTCCGACAAGACGATCACGCCGTGCCCGTCGGCGAAGGTCCACTCGTCGACCTGCGGCTTGATGACGGTCCGCTTGACGCCCGGCAGCCGAGCGAGCCCGGCCATGTCGATCTCGTTGTCGAAGTGGCCGATGTTCCCGACGATGGCCTGGTGCTTCATCTGGCTCATGTGCTCGGCCGTGATGATCTGGAAGTTTCCCGTCGCGCTGACGAAGATGTCCGCGGTCTGCACCACGTCCTCCAGGCGGGCCACCTGGAAGCCGTCCATTGCCGCCTGCAGCGCGCAGATCGGGTCGATCTCGGTGATGATCACCCGGGCCCCCTGGCCGCGCAGCGACTCGGCGCAGCCCTTGCCGACATCGCCGTAGCCGCAGACCACGGCGACCTTGCCGCCAATCAGCACGTCGGTCGCGCGGTTGATCCCGTCGATGAGCGAATGCCGGCAGCCGTACTTGTTGTCGAACTTGGACTTGGTGACCGAGTCGTTCACGTTGATCGCGGGGAACTGCAGCGTCCCGGCGTTGGCCATCTCGTACAGGCGGTGCACGCCGGTGGTGGTCTCCTCGGTGACGCCCTTGATCTCCGCCGCGGCGGCCGTCCACGTGCCGGGCGCCTCCTTCAGCGAGCGGGCCAGGACGCCCAGGATGACCTGCCACTCCTCGGAGTCGTCGGCCGCCGGGACGGGTACCGCTCCGGCGGCCTCGAATTCGGCGCCCTTGTGGACCAGCATGGTGGCGTCACCGCCGTCGTCCAGCAGCATGTTCGGCCCTGGCTCGCCGGGCCAGGTGAGGGCCTGCTCGGCGCACCACCAGTACTCCTCCATGGACTCGCCCTTCCAGGCGAACACCGGGATGCCCTTGGGGTTGTCCGCGGTTCCGTCCGGCCCCACGGCCACGGCGGCCGCGGCGTGGTCCTGAGTGGAGAAGATGTTGCAGGAGGCCCAGCGGACCTGCGCGCCGAGGGCGGCCAGGGTCTCGATCAGGACGGCCGTCTGCACGGTCATGTGCAGGGAGCCGGTGATCCGCGCCCCGGTCAGCGGCCGCTCGTCCGCCCATTCCGCCCGGACGGCCATCAGGCCGGGCATCTCGTGCTCGGCCAGCCGGATCTCCCGGCGGCCAAAATCCGCCAGGGATAGGTCGGCGACCTTGAACGGGACAGCTTCAGCGGACATATGCGCTCCTCAGGAATGAGATTCGGTGTGTGCGGGTGCGGGTGCGGGTGCTGGCGGGCGTTGCGCCGGGTGGCTTGGCGCTGGCCTGGCTCCGGCGGGCCGCGGCTCGTGCGGACAACCTCGACGGTACGGGACCGCGCCCACTGCGCGCACCCTAGAAGCGACGTTCTTGACAAGAGAATGTTAAATTCATGAAATGCGTATCACCGAGGCGGCGCAGGCGCTGGGTATTTCGCCCCGGATGCTCCGGTATCGCGAGTCGCTCGGGCTGCTTCCGCTGGTGCATCAGCGGCGCTCCAGGGGCGGCGGGACCGGCCGCCTGCGAGCGGGCCGGGACGGGGCAGGACGGGACGGGGCAGGACGGGACGGGGCAGGACGGGACGGGGCAGGACGGCAGAGCGCGGGCCGGGACGGGGCGCGGCGGGAGAGCCGCCGGGCTGCCGGGCCGGGCGCCGCGCACCGGCAGTTCACCGACGCCGACCTCACGGCGGCGGCGCTCGGCCTGTCGATCGAGCGCCGGTATGACATCAGTCCGGCGGCGCTCGCCTTCGGGGTCCGGGTGCTCGCCGACCCGCGGGTCCGGTCCGAGGTCGCCGAGCTTGGCCGACGAATCGGCCGGATCCAGGCGCCCCCCGCCCGCGCGCTCGACTTCGAGCAGGAGCGGGCACTGCGGCTGCTGCGGATGGATCAGCAGCGGCCATGATCGTGAAGCCTTTTGGGGGCTGGGACCCCCAAAAGGCTTCACGATCATGGGGGAGGAAGAGAGATGAGCGTGCGCATCGGCGTTCTGCGCCCCCTGGAAGTGCGGGATGCCGCCGGGAACATCGTGCCGGTCGGCGGTGCCCGGATGCGCAGCCTGCTGATCCGGCTGGCCATCGACGACGGCCGCCCGGCCCCCGCGATGGCCAGCCAGCTAGCCAACGGCCCCGCGGGCCCCATTTCGCCCGTCGCCGACGACATGGTTGCCCCCCTGCTGTCGCTAGCACGACAGTAGGTGCGCAACCACGTCGTCGGTCCGACGGGCGAGGGCGGTGAACGACGTGAACGTGCGGTTGCTGTCGCTGTTTGAGCAGCAGGTGCCGGTTCATGACATTGGCCTGGGGCGCGAAGGGCGTCGGCGGTGAACCATGTGGCCGCTGGGGTTTGAGTCACAGCTGGGGCCAGTTCAGGGGCGGCTTCGGCACCGGGTCAGCGCCGAGGGGCGCGGGTCAGCCTCGGCGCGGACAAGCCGACGGCCGGCCCAGCCCAGACCGGGCCAGCCCAGCCCAGACCAGCCCAGACCAGCCCAGACCAGCCCAGACCAGCCCAGCCCAGACCAGCCCAGACCAGCCCAGACCAGCCCAGACCCAGCCCCGCCCAGGCCCGACCGGGCTAGCCGGGCGCGCGGCACGGCGGGCTCCTTGGCACTTCCGCGTGACGGCCTTCGCTACATATTGCTAGATTCGCGCCGTCCGCAAAAGTTATCTATTCCGGATTTGTCTGCCTCCTAGCTGGGGTGAGCCGTGCATATCGTGTTCGACGACCGGACTACCGAACGCGAACTCGAGCTGCACCTCGACCGCCCGGACGCGTGCGTCACGGACCTGGCCGCCGCGCTGGAAGTCGGCGGGCCCGGGCTGTCGATCGACGGCCGCCTCGCGGCGGGCGAGCTGGCCCTGTTCGAGGTCGGCCTGGTCAACGGCTCCCGCGTCGGGCCGGCCGGGCGGCCCAGCGTGCCGCCCTCGGCCGGCGCCGCCGTGCTGCGGGTGGTCGGCGGCCTCGCGGCCGGCCTGTCCTGCCCGCTGCCGCCCGGCCGGGTGGTCGTCGGCCGCGGCGAGGACGCCGGCGTCCGGATCGACTCCGCCGAGGTGTCCCGCGAGCACTGCCTGCTCGACATCTCCCCCACGGGCGCGGTCACCGTGACAGATCTCGATTCCAGTAACGGCACCGACGTCGGCGGCGCCCGCATCACCGGGCCGGTCCCGGTGGGCCCGGAAGACATCATCGCGCTGGGCGGCGCCGTCCTGCTGCGGCTGCTGCCCGCGCTGGCACTGCCACCGCCGCTCGGCGTCGACCCGGTCCGGGAGGCCCGGCCCGGCGGCGTGCTGCCGTTCAGCCGCGCGCCGCGGCTCGGCGCCCGGCCGCAGGAGCCGCCGGTGCGCGCCCCGGCGGCGCCGCGCCGGACGGCCAAGCCCACCTTCAGCATCTCGGCGATTCTCAGCCCGCTGGCCATGGCGGGCGTCATGGTGATCATCACCCACAGCATCGGCTACGCGGCTATCGCGGGGCTCAGCCCGATCATGGTCATCGCGAATTTCGTCGAGGAGCGCAGCCGGGGCAAGCGCAGCCTGCGCCGCGGCGTGCGCTCGTTCCGCGAGGAGCTTGAGCTGTTCGGCCGCCGACTCCGCGCCCGGCACGCCGCCGAGGTCGCGCGGCAGCGGGCGGCGACACCGGATCCGGCCGAGATGTGCCATCGCGCGGACGGCCCGAGCGGCATGCTCTGGGAGCGCCGCCCGGACGCGCCGGATTTCCTCCAGGTCGCGGTCGGGATCGCGGACCTGCCGTGGCAGGTCCCGGTGCAGGCGGACGGGGACGACCTGGCGCCGGAGGTGCAGCAGGAAATCGCCGCCGTGGCGCTCCTGCCGCAGGTGCCTGCCGTGGTCGACCTGTCGGCCGGCGGGGTGATCGGCCTGGAGGGCGAGCGCGGCGCGGCCCTGGCGGTGGCCAGGTCGCTGCTGGGCCAGGCGGTGACCGGCAGCGGGCCCGCCGACCTGGCCGTCGCGATCTTCACCGATGCCGACCGGGCGCCCGGCTGGGACTGGGCAAAGTGGCTGCCGCACGTGGCCGACCGGAGTGGCGGCTCGGCCCGGCTGCTCGCCGCCGGGCCCGCGGCGGCGGAAGCGCTGGCGCGGACGCTGCTCGCCGCGGCGCCGCCGAGCCGCTCGGCGCTCCCCGGCCGGGCGGGGCCGGGGCAGGCGTCGCACTCCGGTCCGCTGCTGCTGGTGGTGGTCGACGGGGCGGCGCTGCTCGAAGGCAGGCCCTGCGCCCTGCGCGAGCTGCTGGCGGGCCGGGGCGGCCCGGTCGCCGGGATCGTGCTCACCGACCGGCTGCCCGCGCTGTGCACTGCCACCCTGGCCCTGACGCAGGACGGAACGGCGCAGCTGCGGCGGCTCATCATCGCCGAGACAGTCCCCGCGATCCTGGCGACCGGCATGACCGAGCCGCGCGCCCGGCAGCTGGCCCGGCGGCTGGCCCGTTTCGAGGATCCAGAGCTGCGCACCGAGGGAGCCGGGCTGCCCGACATGGTGGGCCTGCTGCCGCTGCTGGAACTGGGTGAGGTGTCGGGCGAGGTGCTGCTGCCCCGGTGGCGCGCCGGTGCCGCGGCGCTGCGGGCCGGCGCCGTCATCGGGGTCACCGAGGAAAGCCTGCTGCGCATCGACCTGGACGACGACGGCCCGCACGGCCTGATCGCGGGGACGACGGGATCGGGCAAGAGCGAACTGCTGCGCACGCTCATCGTCAGCCTGGCGACCGGCAACGACCCGGAGCATCTCACCTTCGCCCTGGTCGACTACAAGGGCGGCGGCGCGCTCGACGAGTGCGCCGCTCTGCCGCACGCCGTCGGCCTCGTCACGGACCTGGACGAGCAGCTCAGCGAGCGCGCCCTGCGCTGCCTGGAGGCGGAACTGCGGCACCGGGAGCACCTGCTGCGCGACGTGGGCCTCAGCCATGTCACCGACTACCAGCGGCTGCGGGACGGCGGCCGCTCCGAACTGGAGCCGATGCCGCGGCTGGCGGTGGTCATCGACGAGTTCGCCACGCTGGTGAAGGCCCTGCCCCATTTCGTGGACTCGCTGGTCAGCATCGCCCAGCGCGGTCGCAGCCTGGGCATTCACCTGATCATGGCGACCCAGCGGCCCGCGGGCTCCGTCAGCGACGCGATCAAGAACAACGTCAAGCTGCGGATCGCGCTCCGGCTGGAGAGCAGCGGGGATTCGATGGACGTGCTCGACAACCCCGCCGCCGCCTCGATTGGCGGCCGGCAGCGCGGCCGCGCGTATTACCGGGTCAGCGCGCGCGAGGTGCTGCCGGTGCAGACCGCGCTGTCTACCGCGAGCAGCTCGGCTCGCCGCCGGGGCGCCGCCGTGACCGTCACGCCGTTCAGCTTCCCCGCGCCGCCGGCGCCGGCCGCCCAGCCCGCGTCCGAGGCGGGCCCGACCGACCTGCAGCGGCTC
>Ga0066790_10001025_pt1 | contig 11471 bp, 10 predicted proteins | sample OrgsoiDNA2013050_FD_70963 | JGI IMG/M metagenome (GOLD analysis project Ga0066790, IMG submission 70963) | Permafrost soil microbial communities from the Arctic, to analyse light accelerated degradation of dissolved organic matter (DOM) -... | ecosystem: Environmental > Terrestrial > Soil >...
GCAAGGCACCCAGCAACTCTTTGCGCAGAGCCCGTCGCCCTTCCGATCCCAAATCGCCCGGAAAGTTCATGACTTTCCAGACCACATCCTTCATAACTGCACCTGAAGCCACGGTTGCGCCATTGCCGGCGCAGTCCCAAACTCCCACGGAAACGGGCTGCCGGGGCGCGAGAAGAAGTCGTTCTTGTCCGCTCTGCTGAACAGCGGTCGACGCGATCCGCGCGGCTCAATCCGCCGTCCCAGTTGTGCTGGCTGCAAATCGGCAACGGCGCCCCACCGCAGATGCTCCAAATGTCTTCCATCCACCTGGCTGTTGCGAATCAAGAGCCCCGGAGCTAGATAGCTATTCGGCAGAACCGTCGACTGTTCCACTGTGGTTCCGCAGTCGATCACGCAGTCGTGCTCCACCGACGAAAAGGGGCCAACCGTTGCGCCGGCTCCAATCGTGGTGCGCGCTCCGATGTAAACCGGACCGATCACCCGCGCTGTCGGCGCTATTTTCACGCCTTCACCAACCCACACCTTGTCTCGAATCTGTGTCCCCAACGGCTTCATGGCACAGGCACCGGTCAGCCCGTCCCCAACCAATTCCTGCCGTTCGGTGGCGGAGAGAAGGCGCTTCGCATATCCGTTGAACTGATAAGGCATCTGGCCGCTGTCGGCAGCGCGGTAAGAGGCCGCTCCATCGGTTGTCGAGCGCAGGGCAATCCGGTCGAGCAGGCAAACTCCCAGCTCCCCCCGAGCGTCTTCAGCTTCCGTGATGGGGTTTCCACGATCGCTGTGAAAGCGCACCAGGTCGGCAAGGTCCATCTCGGCGTACGACTTGAGCTTGATCAACAGCAACCGCTCGACTCCCTGACGAACAAACTGCGCCAACGTCGAACCGTCGACCTTCCCGTCCTGCCCGCCGGAAGCGAGCCACAGGCTGCGTACACCCAACCCCCGAACGCGATCCGCCCACGATTTCAGCACATCATTACCCAGTATCGGCTTCCGCGACGAACCAAACGCCATTCCATCGGAGGCCGACTCTGATGAAAAACGTACCGCACAGGCACCTTCGAGTTCCCGCGACGGAACGACTGCTACTACACTCAGTTCCACGTCTGTACTCCCTTTTCTTAAATGAACGTACGCGTCGCGCAATAAAAATCGTGCGCAACTTGAACGGGAATGAGATGAAAAAGTCGATTCAGGAAGATGCCAAAAAAGAACGCTCTGCAGGATCACTGTTTTAGAACTCGGGGGAATCCTGTAGCTCGACAATCGAAGGACGGGACAAATTCGCGGGCGGGTATTAGTACTTCTGAGTCGGGTTTCACAGCAAAACTGTTGGTCGAAACAGCTTGCCTGAGTAGAATCCAGTTATTCCATACTAAGAATACTGTAGGGACCGCCGCCCGTTCCCCTACCACGGAGCATTTTTCATGCGAAAGTTCGCTTTTTTGCTGGCTCTGGGCTCGGGAGCCTCGGCCTTCGCTGGCGTTTCGGTTTCCGCCCCCGCCAATGGAAGCAACGTCAGCCCGACTGTGCAATACGTGGCCCAAGCCACTTCAAATTGCGCCTCAGGCATCGCGTCGATCGGAATCTATTCGACACCTGGCAATCTGGCATACAGCACGACTGGAGGCAGCCTCAACACCGTGCTCTCCTTCAGCCCCGGCGACTATCAGACCGTCGTGCAGGCCTGGGACAATTGCGGCGGCGTCAGCAAGACTCCGGTGGCGATTCATGTCTCTTCGGCCGCCACAGAGGTCCAGGTGACCGCCCCCGCGAATAATGCGACCGTGGCCCCTCAAGTTCAGTATGTTGCCAGCGCGGCAAGCACCTGTGCCAAGGGTGTCGCTGCGATGGGTATCTACACATCGCCAGGCGTTTTGGCCTTCCAATCTCAGGGCGCGACTCTCAATACCGTCCTGAACCTGAACCCTGGTGTTTACCACACGGTCGTGCAGGAGTGGGACGGTTGCGGCGGCAGCGCTTACTCGCCCGTCACCATTAAAGTCTCCGGTCCGAGCAACGGGAATGTGAACGTGACCGCTCCGCAAACTAACACTACGGTGGCTTCCACCGTGCAATACCTCGCGTCGGCGAGTTCGCCATGTGCCAGCGGCGTGGCCGCCATCGGGATCTATACCGCGCCAAGCGTGCTTTCCTATAAGACACAGGGCGCACAGCTCAATACAAACTTGACATTGAACCCGGGCACGTATCACACGGTCGTGCAGGAGTGGGATAACTGCGGTGGATCGTCCGTAGCGCCAGTCACCATCACGGTGGGGAGCAATTCCGGCGGTGGCGGTGTCTTCACCAATCTTCATCAGCAGGATGGATGGACCGGATACGCTCTCCTGCCATCTCTCTACGAGATTTGCAGCACCTGCGCTCCCGGTGGCCCCGACACAACCTGGGCGATGACCCAGAAAATTTCCTCTCCGGCAGTGAGCGGAAATTCCGCCAAAATGGATATTGGTGGAAAGACCGTCTATTCCGACGTGCTCTGGAATAACCACCTCATCGGCGATTTCTCCTCACAAGGACTGCCGGACTACGATCACAAGATCGTCCCCAACCTCCACAACTTCATCTACGACGTTTACTTTTACGTCGCAGACCTCAATATCTCACAGGCCTTGGAGTTCGATATCAACCAGTTCGTCGGCGGCAACTCCTACATCTGGGGACACGAATGCCGCATCGCCGGCGGCAACGAATGGGATATCTGGGATAATCCCAGCCAAACCTGGCACCCAACCGGCGTCGCCTGCAACCCCGTGGCAAATTCCTGGAACCATCTGGTGATCAAGGCGCAACGCACCTCCGACAACCACCTTCTGTTTCAATCGATTACGCTCAACGGCAATACGGCCAACCTCAACTACTACGAGAGTCCGACTCCTACGACTTGGTATGGCGTCACCGTCAACTACCAGCAAGACGGCAACTACGCCCAGCAACCCTATTCCGTCTGGCTGGATAAGGTGAACTTCAGCTACTGGTAAAGACGCTCCGGGCCTCCCGCCCGGCGCTTCTCGTGCCTCAAATTGCAGCCAACCCTCGATCCGTGGAGATCATCTACTTCCCGTGGAAAATCCAGCGGGGAGCCTCAGTGTGTTCACCATGATTCGACGGGGGATGGGATACGTGGAGCGCCGGACGCCTCGTTCGGGGTGGTGTTGGCAGTCGCCGGACGAGGGCGTCCGGGGTTCCATTTCGACAGGTATAAGTCACCTGGGCTCAGGCATAGTCCTGGCCTCAGGACTCCTGCTGTGCATTCTGGCCGTTTCGACCCCAAGCAAGGCTCAGGATGCGCCGCATACGCCGCCCCGCTCCACTCCGCCTCCCGCGTCAACTCAGCCAGCCACAACTCAATCTCCGGCGTCGAATCCACCCGCGCAGGCGGATCAGCAGGCTCCGGCCGACTCCGGCACGGACGTGTCCGCAGGAGCCGATGATTCCAATGACTTTGTCTTCAAGAAAGCGATCGAGGAAGTGGTCCTGCACGCGATCGTGGTAGATGCCCAGAACCGCCTGATCACCGACCTTGCGGATAAGAGTTTCACCATCCACGAAGATGGAAAGCTGCAGAACGTGACTTCGTTCCGCAAAGAGCGGGTTCCGGTCGCCCTGGGCATTCTGATCGACAATTCGGGCTCCATGCTGCCGAAACGGGCCAAAGTCAACGAAGCAGCGCTGCAATTAGTGGAAGGCAGCCAGGAGGGCGACAAGGTTTTCGTGGTGAATTTCGGCGAAGACGCCTTCCTCGACCAAGACTATACCGAGGACGTCGCCAAGCTCAAAACCGCTCTGCAACGGGTCGAGACGCGCGGCAGCACCGCACTCTACGACGCCCTGATCGGCGCCGTCGACCATCTGAGCCAGACCTCGCCCCTGGGAAAGAAAATTCTCCTGGCTGTGACTGACGGCCACGACAATGCCAGCCAAGCCACATTCCAGGAAACGCTCCGCAAGCTGCAATCGAAGGACGGCCCGGTTCTCTACATTATCGCCCTGAACGAGGGCCAGCCGAAAGATGCCGCGGATCGCCAATCCCTGGCCAATCTTTCCGAGAGCACCGGCGGCACAGCCTTCTACCCATCGAGTCCCGACGAGATCCAATCCATCGCCACCTCCATCGCCCGCGACATCCGCAGCCAGTACGTCCTCACCTATCGCTCATCCAACACCCACGCCACGGGCGTCTACCACCAGATTCAAGTCCAGGCGCAGACCGGCCCGACTCCCCTGCGCGTCCAGACCCGCACCGGCTACTACTCCGGCGAGTTGGACAAGGCACAGTCACAGAACCGCAAGTAAGCCCGCCGCCCCTCAACCGCACTATCACTGGAAGGTCCAGGTTCGCCTACACGGCATCTCCAAAACATCGATTTCTGACACGAATGGCGGGATCTACGCATCCTGACTGGGTGCAACCTGATATGCCTGCTCGCCATCGAGCGATAAACTGAACTCTCACGCGAAGCCTGTCGCCTATAAGACTGACCCCAAAAGGTTTTCGGACGCATTCCTTCCAGGTTCTGAAGGAATGCATCCGAAATGTCTGCCGCTAGTGTGCCGATCCGCGCGGGGGGCGTATCGGCCATCGACGCTAGTAAAGCCGGAAGGCGACTTCCACGCGAATCTGAACGTCGATCGGCTTGCCATCCTTCATCGACGGATTGAACTGCCATTTCTCGACTGCTTCAATGGCCTTTGCATCCAGCCCAAACCCCAGACCCTTAACGACATGCACGTCGCGGGGGTGGCCGGTCGAGTCTACGATCAGGCGCAGGACGCAGGTGCCCTGTGTCTTAGCCTTGCGCGCTTCCTCGGTGTAGACCGGATCAGGAGAGGAAATGGCCTCAGGAGCGGAAATGCCGCCGCCGACGTGATATACGCCACCACCGATGCCGCCACCTGTGCCAGGGCCGACACCGGGGCCGTGGCCTACGCCCAGGCCTCCGCCGGAACCGGAGCCAATGCCTCCGCCGGAGCCGGTACCATTCGACGGGGGGGCCGAGGGCATGACCGGGGCCGACGACACGCCGATGTTGGGCATGTGGTTGTCCGCGACGCGAACCTGCGGCGGGACGACTACTGTCGGCTCGACCGCAAGTTTGGGCTTTTCATTGCGCATCACGATGGCCGGAGGTGTGATCTGCTGCAGCGCGGCCTTGGGCATGCGGCCCTTCGGAGCGGGCAGGCGATCATGGTCTCCGCCGCCTCCGCCGCCACTGACCAGCTTCTTTGCGACGGGCAGGGCAAAGGTGTCAGGAGACGGCGCGATCAGGGTTACCGTTTCCTGCCGTTCAATCTTCTGTGCAATGTGACTGCTGACGAGCACACCACTCAAAATCAGCCCGATCAAGACAACGTGGACCACGGCGGAAATGGCCACGCCATTGGAGCGATAGTTGTTGTATTTTCCCCAGATTTCGTCCGGCGCAGACCCCATCGTCGCTTTTTGCGCCAACCGCGGCCGTATGACTTGCGGCCAGCTTCCGGCCACGGGGCGAGGTAAAGGCTGAGACGGAAGATTAACGATCGACTCACCGGGGAAGGCAGAATTCCGATAGCTCGACATTGCCTGCTCCTTCAAAAGCCTCGGCGGTTTGCAAACTGTTTCTGGCACTGAATCTCTCTTGACCTCTCTGCCGCCTCTAGACTCGACCCTAGTTCGCGTGAGCTTGTGCCGTTGCGCCGAGATCACACTCTAGTCGTGGAAAGGAGGGGATCGTATCCGGAGGACACAGTAAGCAGGGGCAGAACTTTCCTGAGGCCGAACATGCTAAAGGACAAATGGCCGGCGAGTGAGGGTTCATGGCTTGCAGATCTACAGGGCTCAGGGTATTTACGGTTAGCGAGCATCAGGTTACGCTGCAATCTCTACTCGACATTCCCCTCCGAAGCGGGTGCCGGTTCTCTGGGACGGACTGGCACCCGCCCCTTCTTTCAAGTAAAGCCATTTCAAAATTCGTTGTTGAAGCCTCTTGGATGTATGGGACGGCGTGTGCGCATCATGACCGAACTTCTGCACTCGGAGAGCGTTCGCAGAGTTCGGACAGCCTCCGCACCTGGAGAAGCGCCTCGGATAGAGTTGTGGCGACGGCGTCGGTGCAACCTGCGCCAACTCGCTCCTGGGCCTTCGGAACTCCGCCGGAAAAGCCCCACAGGCCGATAACAAGCGAGAGCCCCGGGAATCTGGAACGGAGGCGCTTGCATAGCGAGCGGGCTTGACCCACAGCCGCAGGTGGGAGAGCAGAGACGCAAACGACGGTGCAGCCGCTTTCCCCCGCTTGCCTTAGCATGTCCTCAACCGCTCCGATGGCAAGATGAGAAGCGTTGTAGCCGGCCTGCACCAGCAGTTGAGAGAACATGGTTCCAACCAGTTCGTCCGCTTCATCCCGTGCCGGCACGCAAAGAACCTCCACGGGAGAGCCTTTTCTCAGCGCCTGGATCGGGGCGTTTTCGTCCTCAGAGATGGGGCGTTCGCCGAGATCTTCGATCAGTTCTCTTGTGCTTTGATAAACAAATTCGGTGGTGCGCTCCGTCACAGCGCCGGTGTGGCGATCTTCCTCGGCGAGGCCGAGGGCGGGAATCAGGACGGTCTCGTAGAGGCTTTCCAATGATTTATCGCGCATTTCTGCCTCTGCAACATCGCGAGCCTCATCGGGATCCATCGCCAAAAGGCGCTGGTAGAAGAGTTGAGGAGGGCTGAGGACAGGTTCGTCGCCCAGCAGGACTTCGAGGAAGCTCAGATGAGGAACGTAGCGCCCTACCAGCATCAGGCAGACCGTCAGCGGAGTCGACAAAATCAGGCCGACCGGCCCCCATAACACGGACCAGAAAACCGCGGCGACCAGGATTGCGATTGACGAGATTCCGGTGTGAGCGCCGTACAGCCAAGGCTCGACAAAGTTGCCAACGATGACCTCAAGAACAACGAACACGCCAACAATCAACGCGGCATGCTTCCATCCGGGAAACACGGCCAATGCCATGGCCACGGGAAAGGCGGTCGCTATAGGGGTTCCGATATATGGCACCAGTCGCAGCAGGGCTGCAACAGATCCCCACAGCAAAGCATGCGGGACACCGATGAGGTAGACGGCCAAGCCGAAGATGCTTCCATAGGCGGCGTTCACGAGGAATTGCAGCAAGAGGTAGCGGCTAAGGCGGTGGCTGGCATCGTCCAAAGCCTGAGTTACAACCGTCAGCTGACCTTGGCCTCCGAGCCGGATGAGGCGATTGCGCAGGTCTTCCCGCTTCATCAGCATGAACGCGGTAAAAATTACGACGATTCCCGCGGTCTCCAACGGACCGGCGATGGGCCCAAGAAGAGCACGTACGTCCTGAAGAATATTCGACGGAGCCTCTGTCATCTGAACCTGAACCGGGCGGGACGGATGGGCTTTATTGTCGGGCGATGAGTTGGATACTTTTCCGGGAGCCGCCACCAGTTCGTTGTTTAGCTCGCGCACGGTCGCCGTTGCTTGACCAATGGTCGACGGGGGGTGGAAAGAATGAATTGTCTGCTCAAGATTTTCTTTGTAGTCTCCCAGGTGGCCGGTGATATCGAGAATTTGACGGGTGACTTCCCATCCCACGCCCGCAGCCAGGACGAAGCAGAGAGCCAGCACCGTCAGAACGGATGGAACCCGGCCAAAATGGATTCGCTCCAGCAGATCCACAATCGGCGAAAGAAGGAAACTGATGACAAGGGCGAGGGCGAGGGGAACGAAGATCAGGCGGCCGAAATAAAGCATCGCTATCGTGACGGCGATAGCGATGAAGACCGACGATTTAGAGGAAGCCTGTGAATTCGAGGAGCGAACCAATTCATGACCCCCAGTTAAAGGTTCTGACCGCGTCCCGGCTGTTCGATCGGAAGACGTCCCACTGGGCGCGGCGAATTGCTACGAGGTTTTACCTCCGCAACCTGCGTGCTCACATCCGCAAGTGATCTCGGTTTTGTCTTTCGCCGCCTCGCAGTAACCGCTGCAATACTTGCTGTCGGCCGCGGCTCTGCAACTGCAGCTCGGGTGTGCACATTGGTCTCGTCTGCGCTCTTCCATTGGATTCCTTCCCTACTCAGAATTGTTGGCCTGGCTCACCGGGGGACGACCGTTGAACTGGCCGTCGCCCCGGCGCCGGACTTATTTTTTTTCTTGCAGCTAAACTGCGGGACGCAGCTCGATGTCCGTCGCTTTTTCGTCGGCGCTGGCTTCGCCGGTCGAAGAAATATCCTGGGCGCCGGTGCGCTTCAGAATCTCCTTCGCCTTCTTAGTCCAATCCGAACTGTCGGAGTGAACCGAGAGAAGGATGCCGCCGTCCTTCACGCGGCCTTCGTAGCGCTTGGCTTCGTACTCAGGAATTCCCATGCCGACGAGAGCTCCGGTGATGCCGCCGACAGCTCCGCCGACGCCCGCGCCCGCCAGTGCCGCCATGATGGGGCCGGCGGCAATGAAAGGCCCAAGGCCGGGGATTGCGATGGCGCCGATACCCAGCAGCCATCCCATGGCCCCGCCGAGAACTGCGCCGGTGCCGGCGCCAGTGGTAGCGCCTTCCGGGGCCTTCGTGTTTTTCTCGTGGGCAAAGTCACGGGTGCCCGCGTTCTCGGGGAACAGGGCCGAGATGTCAGTGTTGCGGAAGCCTGCTTCGCGCAGAGCGTCCACGCCGACCTCGACTGCTGTATAGGACGGGTAGATGCCGAATACTGCCGTATTTTTTCCTGCCATGGTGAAGTCTCCTTAAATTGATTTACGAATGGATTCTTAGCTCTTGGGCTTGACGGTTAAGTCGTCTGTCACGTTGCCGTCGCCGGCGATCGCTTTGGCTTTTCCTTCGATCGCACTCTTCTCGTCGTCGGTGCGAACGGGGCCTTTCAACGTGACCTGGCCGTTCTGGGTGATCACCTTGACGTTCCGGGCGTACTCGGAGAAGGATTTGTCGGCGGTAATCGACTTGCGAATCTGTTGCGTGATGTCGCGATCGGAACGATTGTTCTGCTGCTTATCTGCAGTTGGCTCGTTGGGGTTGCGGTCACGCTGGTTGAGTTGGGTGTTGTCGGAGGCTGGTGGATTCTGACCGGCTGCGTCCTGGGCCATCACCATCGCCCCGGACCCGAGCAGCAGTGCGCCTGCGAACAGGATCGTACGGTAACCATGCTTTGTGTTCATTGTGACGACTCCCCGATCTTTAATTATTGGATTGTTGTCGACTGGCTCGAGAGTAGTCGGCGCAGGAATTCGTGGGCAATCGGGTGGGGAATCTAGTTAGAGCGTGGAATACCCTTAGATTCAACGTCGGGAAGGGGGCAATGCGGCGACGCGATCTTGTGAGCAGAAATCAGGCCGCGTGTGCATCGTGGACAACGCAATTCCGCAGAGCTAGCAAGGCATACAGGGCGTCATCCAAGACCAAATCTTCTTCGATGTGGTCGTGGGTAGCGGTAAATAATTCTTCGATGCGGGAATGGACGGCCTTTTCAGCTTCGGCGATGCGCTGGGGAACTCGGTCCCGATTCGTTTCGAAGAGCGCAGCTTGATATAAAACGTGCCAAGCCAGATGTCGATCCGATGCGTTTTGAGAAACACGAGCTCTCATAACTGAAATCCTCGGAGGCACTCAATCGCAGCAATTACCCTAGGGTGAAGTCCATAAATAAAACTGGAAGGCTGTAGGGGCCATCGGGTAGTTCATGTAGAGGGGGGCTAAGGGGAAAACAGTGGAAGGACGCGAGCGCGTCCTTCCACAACGCAGTTATGCCACTCGCTTGGATGTGCCCCTACTAGGTTTGATCTTGGAGTCAACTGCCGCTTCTTTTTCGTCGGCCGCTTCCGTCGAGTCGCCCTGCACCGCCTGAGAATTAATCTCGCCGGCCAATTCGCTGAGTTTCACGTCGGCTGCTTTTTCCTCCGCCAGGGTTTCTTCGAGCAGGGAGACATGCTCGTTCTCGCCCAACAACTCGGCAAAGGTTCGGACGGTCCCGTAGCCGGCGATCTCATAGTGTTCCACTCGCTGGGCGGCGCCGATCAGGGCGGCATCCTTGACGGCTGCCTCATAGTCTTCCCCGATCGTTTCCGACCCTTCTTTGACCAGTCCTTCCATCCCCAGACATTTCTTGCCGGTGGGCTTTTCGTCGAGCATTTCGAAAATTTGCTCCAATCGGGTGACTTGATCCGAGGTCTGGCGCAGGTGCTCTTCGAAGGCGTGGCGCAATTGTGGATTCGAAGAAGCCTTGGCCAGCTTCGGCAGGGCTTTTACCATTTGGGTTTCCGCGCTGTAGAGATCTTTCAATTCGTCGATGTAGAGTTCTCGCAATGAATCTTTTGGCATTTTGATTCCTCTCTGGTGGGATTCCAGCGTTGACGCGGAGAATCATGCGCTGAATCTATCGCTGAATCTATTCCAGACATTAGGGGGCGCGTCGGGGTAGAACAATACCCCGCTCACCTTAGGCAACTGCCGTACTCTCCTTCACGGAGACGATGGGCGAGTGGCTCGTATCTACTTCAACAGTGGCCGGCCCTTGCGAGGGGCGTGAACGGGGAGGTAGAAGGTTTATTGTCAAAAGCTTGCGTCAGTACTTCACGATCGCGGCGAAGGACTTTGGATCCAGGGAGGCTCCGCCGACCAGGGCGCCGTCGATTTCCTCCTGGGCCATGAGCATTGAGACGTTGTCCGGCTTTACCGATCCGCCGTAGAGGATGCGCAGACTTTGCGCGAACTCTTCGCCGAATACCTCGGTGGCTTCGCGGCGGATCACCGCATGTGCCTCGGCCGCCAGTTCCGGCGTTGCGGTCTTGCCCGTGCCGATGGCCCAGACCGGTTCATAGGCAACGATCATCTTCGCGGCCTTCTTGGCCGAGATGGTGTGGAAGGCACGGACGCACTGGCGGCGCAGGACGTCGTCGGTGAGTCCGGCTTCTCGCTCTTCGAGGACTTCGCCTACGCAACAGATTGGGGTCAGGCCGGATTCGAGGGCGGTCTTAAGGCGCAGGTTGACGGTGTCATCGGTCTCGCCGAAATATTGGCGGCGCTCGGAGTGGCCGACGATGACGTGGGTTATGCCGAGGCACAACAGCATGGGAGCGGAGATTTCTCCGGTGTAGGCGCCGTCGGATTTCCAGTGAACATTTTGCACGCCGATGGCGACGTTGGATCCCTTCGCGGCTCCAATCGCTGCGTCCACGTCTGTGTATGGCGGACACACCACGATCTCGTCGCGCGTGTGGCCCGAGACCAGCGGCAGGAAGTCGCGGAAGAAGTCGCGAGTCTGGTCGGGAGTTTTGAACATCTTCCAGTTGGCGGCCAATACTTTTGTGCGGGGCATCGATTCCTTTCAAATGCGGGCGTTGGGCGGCAGGCGTCAGACGTCAGACTTCGTATTCAGACGCCTAACGCCTGTGCCCTTCTACTTCTTATCCGTGAGCGCTTCGACTCCGGGCAGCTTCTTGCCTTCCAGGAAT